>WBZY01000312.1_pt1 | contig 39486 bp, 40 predicted proteins | sample 5204191 | NCBI WGS metagenome assembly WBZY01 (sample SAMN12344363, study PRJNA552823) | activated sludge metagenome | biome: Activated sludge suspended growth; feature: Anammox Sidestream; material: Wastewater; isolation source: activated sludge from anammox sidestream of wastewater treatment...
ATTGGCTGCAGCAATACAATACTGTCCGCCCACATGATGCCTTACAGGGCCTGACGCCCCATCAGTTTGCTATCCAACATGCCTGATTTTTCTACTTCCAATTGGTACTAAAATTGGGAGGTTGACAACACGTTCTATAAGTTCGTGAAGGCCTTTTGCAAGATCTTCAAAGCCTTCGGAAGCAAAGGCGTTTCTCAAACCACATAATATCATTGTGATCGTTGTAAGTCTTTGCTGACCATCAACAATACCGAACTTGTCGTCATTGATTTTGTAAACAACAAATGAGCCGATAAAATAATCGGTTTCCTCTTCCGACGTAAGATCTTCCCAGAATTCTGTAATTTGATCCTTTTCCCAAGAAAAAGGTCTTTGAAATCGTGGGATGACATAATATCCACCGCCTAGTATGTCTTTAATGTTTCTATCAACTGATAGGATTTTCATAACTCACCTGTATTAATTGATGTTCCAACTCTTATCTGGTTATTATACTCTTCCAAAATAAAAAACCCGCCTCTTATCGAGACGGGTCTAAATTACCAATTACCATTTACCAATTACGATTTTCGCCTCGGCGCCAACCGATTCTTTGAAAATCTTGTCGGCGTGGGAGCGGGGCGCGGGGGGCGACCGCGCTCGCGCATGGCGTGACCATGCCGAGGCGGGGCAGGAGGCGAGTAGTCGAAGTCCGCGAGAGTCTCACGCTTGAGAGGCTGTCCCATGATGCGTTCGAGAGTCCGAATCATATCCTTGTCTTCGTCGGTTACCAACGTGAACGCGTCGCCTGTGCGTTGTGCGCGTCCCGTGCGCCCGATGCGGTGGATGTACGCGTCGGCGGTGTCGGGCATATCGTAGTTGATGACGTGCGTGATGCTGTCAATGTCGAGACCGCGTGCCGCGATGTCTGTGGCGACCATGATGGGGAAGTGACCCGTCTTGAATCCATGCAAAGCGCGCTCGCGTTGTCCTTGCGTGCGGTTCCCGTGCAGAGACGTGACGCGGAACCCCGCATGAGCGATTTGTTTCGCAACTTTGTCGGCGCGATGTTTGGTGCGCGTGAAGACCAGCACCGAATCCGAATCGATCATGCGAAGAAGTTTGATCAACAACCCCGACTTCAAATGTTGCGGCACAGGGTAAAGCGCGTGCGCCACCGTGACGGCAGGTTTGCTGATTCCCATCGCGATGCGTTGCGGTTCGGTCAACGTTTGCGAGGCGAGTTGCTCCACCTCAAGCGGGAACGTGGCAGAGAACAACATCGTCTGTCGTTGCGTCGGCACCACTTTGATGATTCGTTTTACGTCGGGCAAAAATCCCATGTCGAACATGCGGTCGGCTTCGTCGAGCACCAAGATTTCGATCCGATTCGTTTTTGCGTGGCGTTGATTGATGAGATCAAGCAAACGCCCTGGGCACGCCACTAGGATTTCCACGCCGTTACGCAATGCCTTGATCTGACGGTCGCTTCCGACGCCCCCATAGATGGTCGCGCTCCTCAGCCCCGTCCCCGCGGACAGCTGATGCACGACCTGGTTGATCTGCTCAGCCAACTCGCGCGTTGGTGTGACAATGAGCGCGCGCGGCATCCCGCGCGGCCCGTCGAGTAGTTTGTTCAAAATGGGGAGGACGAACGCGGCGGTCTTGCCCGTACCAGTCTGCGCGGTGCCGATGATGTCGCGTCCGCGTAAGGCGGCGGGAATCGCCGCTTCCTGGATCGGCGTCGCGGTTTCGTAGCCCGCGACCTTGATTCCCTGCATGAGGCGGGAATCCAAATTAAATTGTTCGAAGTTCAAAATTGTTCCTGTTCTTCAGAAGTCTTGCACGTGTAGCGAGTGAGTATCCCTCAGTCAAAAACAGCGGTGGACTGCTGATGTAGATTATTGATGGGAGAATTATACACTAGGATTCAAATGTCATTGCGAGGGCGAAGCCCGAAGCAATCTCAACTATCTTGTAAGCGCGAGATTGCCGCGCTCGCAATGACAGAAAGGAACTCCCGAATCGACTTCGCCGTCTCCTCCCACCTTGGCTGTGACTTATATCGTTTCAAGGCATTCAGCGATAACCTCACCAACAACTCTCTATTCCTTGCCAATTCTCTCAGCCGATCTGTGAGCGATTTTGAATCGTTCGGCTGAATCAAGTAGCCAGTTTTACTAGTCTCGATAATTTCTCCCGCCGCGCCTGCGGCTGTGCCGATTGCGGGCAGACCGAATCCCATCCCTTCGAGATAGACGATGCCGAATCCCTCATAACTGGATGGCACGACGAGCACATGGGCGTTCCGAAACTTTTCAGCAAGCGGAGCTTGGTCGAGGGCGCCGTGAAGAAAGACGAAAGAGGAAAGATGATTTACAACGATCTGACGCTGGATTTCCCTTGCGTATTTTGGCTCAGTGTTCATCCCTCCAACCACATCCACCCTGACTTTCGACTTGAGACCCGTGATCGCTTTGAGAAGCGTGTGCAATCCTTTTCGGTAAATCACATTTCCAAGAAACAGAATTCGGAATTCCACGTCTTTCGCTCGTTTATTAACTTCTTTCTCCGAAATCGCCTCTCCAAACCTGTCTGTTGGCGGATAAGCGACGATGCTTGGCTTGTTAGCTCCGATTAGATTATTGACAACGCCCTTTGTCGTTTGTGAATTGAAGATGAAACCATCCACGCTTTGAAGGTATTTCTTTTCGACGATTCGGTAGAACCAATTTTGCCACGCGGGTCTCAATTCCGAACTTCGCAAGTGATGGACAAGGCTTATGATGGGGTAGGGGTGTTTCCCCGCGTTCGCCGAGATCAATGAAGGATGATTCAATTCATCTTGAATCAAAATATCCAAATCTTTCGGCAACCTAAACCGCAGGTTATCCGTCAGATGCGCCGCGTAGTTTCTCCAGGGCAGGGAAATGATCTCGACCGAATCCCCTTGCGCTCGAAGATATTCCACCAGCTTCCGATCATACAAATACCCGCCGCTGACCGTGCCCAGCGAGCCATAGATGACAAGACCAAGTTTCATGTTGAAGGTTGAAAGTAACAAGTTCAACCTGCAACTTTCAACTTGTAAACCTTTCCACCGAATACGCCGCCCACGCCGACTCGTTTTCCCACAACACAACCTTTACCGCTGAAATGTTCTTTGCTTTGATTTTCTCGCTGATCGAGGTCGCCAATATCCGTGCGAAATGTTCAATGGAGGGATTCAACCCAGCAAACGCGGGACAATCGTTCAGCATCTTTTCTTTGTAAGCGCCGATAATCTCGTCAAGACATTCGTTCACATCCATGATGTCAACAAGATAGCCGTGCTGATTCAATTCGTTTCCTTCCAGTTGCAACTCAAGGACGTAATGATGCGAGTTCGGGGAGTTTTCAGGTCCCCAATCCCCGCCGATCAGAAAATGTCTTGCAATAAAGTCACGCCGAACGCCAAGTGTGTACATAAATTCTCCGCTTAGGGTTTTACTGCGCGCATTACATGCCGCCCGTTTTCTTTTGAAACCAGCATCGCAAAATCGAACGCGTCGATGTGTGTGCAAAGGTCAAGATCGGAAAGCGGAAATGCCGTCTGGTTCGGGTCAAGGTGTTGGATGGCGTCGCGCGAATCGAACACGCGCTTGATGAAAGGCTGTGGGGCGGGCTTTTGCCAATCGAACAACGCTTCAAAGTATTCCGCGCAAGCGAGGTCTTCATCTCCGTGACCAGGTCGGTATTGTCCAGTGATCACGAACGTCACCACCTCTGGTCCAAGTTTGCGGATGAATTGCGTCGTTGCGCTTGCCACAACGAAACTAGCCGCTAACATTATCTCCGCCTTCACACTGCGGACGATTCCCTTCGTGCCCGCGCCTGTGCTTTGCGCAATTACCTTGCCGTTCAGATTCATGTCCTTTGTTTGGGTGGGGGAGTTACCCAGATCAAAGCCCTCGGGTTGGAGCCCTCCCACTTCGCCAGCCGCCAACGAATACGGCGTTTCAGATTTGAACTTCAACGCCTCATCTACGTTGGCAACAGGATAAATTTCTTTCGCGCCGCGCGCAAAAGCATACGCCGCGTTCGAGAACGCGCGTAACACGTCGATGACCACGACTATTCCCGTCGCTTCATGGCAAGTTTCAAGATTTGTGTAATTGAATCTCATCGCGGATAATCAAAAAGGATTTGGATCGCATCTTGCGGATTCTCATCCAGCAGGCGATACGCGTCTGCCGCGTCGTCAATTGGAAAGCGATGCGTGATCCACTTCTGTGGCTGGATTCGCCTCAACGCTTCCCACGCGACGTTGAACCTGCGTGCCTTATCCCAGCGCCCGCGCAATTCTGGAGCAATGGTGCTGACTTGCGATGAAATGATTCTTATCCGTGAACGGTGAAACGCGCCGCCCAAGTCAATCGACGCGCGCTTGTCGCCATACCACGAGCCGATGACGATTCGTCCACTGAACGCGGTCATAGCGATTGCATCGTCGAGCGCGGAGGGGGAGCCAGTCAATTCAAAAGTGAGGTCGAAGTTCTGCGTGTAGCCAGATTGGGGTTTTTGCTCAGTTGATATTGAATTATCTGAATTTGAATTCAAAACAATAGAATCGAACGAATCATCCACGCCGATTGCAAGCGATGCTTTGCGGCGCAATTCAAAACGATCGGAGGTGATCAACGATTCAAGCGGAAATTCTTTGAGCAGCGCGGAAACGAGCAGACCAACAATTCCTTGCCCTAAAACCAATACGCGTTCACCCAGAATCGGCGCGGCGTCTTGTACGAGATTGACGGCAGTTTCCATATTCGGAAGAAAGCACGCGGCTTCTTGTGAAATAGATTCTGGTATTGGAAAAATAGAATCAGGATTTGCAACGAAGTACGAAGTATGCGGCTGAAAAGAAAAAACAATTTTATCTTGCCAAGACTTGTCTACGTGTTGCCCTGTTTCCCGAATTACTCCCACACAAGCATACCCATACGCCAGCGGATACTCGAAGGCGCCGCGCAAATTTGAGATGACTGAATCAGTTTCCACGTCGCGCGGGAAGCGGTTTTGGTAGACGAGCATCTCCGTCCCCGCGCTGATCGCGGAACAGGTCGTCTCCACCAGAACGTCATCCGCGCCGAGGGCAGGCATGGGCTCTTCGCGGAGTTCCACCTGTCGCGGCGCGGTGAAGTAAATTGTTTTCCGTTTCACGTCCCCCATTGTACATCATGGCTTACGATTTTTTATCTGCCCAGAGGAACACCATCAAAAGAATCTCGGCGGCTTTGGCGTAATAACCCGTTGCGCTCGGCGTGCCTGCCACAAAATTTTTATCGCCGAGGATGACCCACAAAACGATTGTGAGCGCGGCATACCCGAACATGCCCCACCAAACCATTTTGTGATTCTTTTGAAGCGGCTCCATCGGCATGAAATACGCGGCGAGCAAGCCAAGGTAGCCCACTCCGTTCATCACGATGGGGTCCATTCCCATTTGCGGATAGAGCGATAAATGCAGGAACGCGGTAGCAAGATTCGTGAGAATGATACCGAGTTTTTTCCAATCGAGGTTCATGATTCTCTCCTTTGATTTGATGTGTAGATGCGGCAGATAAACTTTATTTTACTTGCTCATGCCGCGTCCTGCCAGAAGCAACCCAATGCCGCCGTTCAAAATGTCGCGGGCGCGCATCAACAGGGTGAGGCTGAGCGCGGCGGAGGCAGGCTGACCAAACGCGCCGAGCGCGAACACCTGACTCGCCTCCAGCGCGCCCAAGCCGCCTGGCAATGGCATGAGGAAGGCGATCTGCATGGCGGTCAACGCGGCGAAAATTTGTATCACGTTGATTTTCATTCCGAGAAACGACACCATCAAATAATATTCGAGCGCGATGCCCACCACCGACGCGAAAGAAAACGTCAGCGCGGCGAACATGGCGCGCGCATGTTTTCTGCAAAAGGTCGAAGCCATTTGTTCGGCGGCGACGACCAGACGCGTCGCTTTATTTTTTTTCTGGATGAAAGGCAGGCGCTTGAAAATTGTTGCAAGCGGATGGACTCCGCGATACAGCAGGATGTTGTACGCCAGCGGAAGCATGAGCGCCGCCCCCAGCCCGATCAGACTCAGGGTCAGCCTGATTCCGCTCCCTGAAATTAATCCCACGCGGACGATCGCCCACGCGCCGATGCCGATCAACACAAAGTTGACGAGGAACTCGAGCAATTTATCCATGATGACCGCTGATGCAGCGCGCGCAAACGAAATGCCGTGATTGCGTTGCAGATAGAGTATTTGCAGCGGTTCGCCTCCCACTTGCGGACCAGGCGTGAAGTAACTCAACCCGAACACCGCCAAGCGATAGCGAATCATCGGCAAGAACGGCATGGATGGATTGTCCGCGCGGACGATGATCCACCAGCGCGCGGTGATGCAGACGATGACGAACGCGTTGATGAGCAGGATCGAGCCGATCTGCCAGAGTTTGAGGGAGGTGAGCGTTTGCCAAATTTCGACGAACGGCGCGTTGCGGAGAGCGAAATAGAGGAGCGCGAACAGCGCGATATAAACCGCAACGAGTCGGAGCGTGCGGGCTTTCAAAGCAGAGACGTTCCTTCTTCGCGTGGAGGGTTTTCGATCAGGCGGGTCATCTCTGCGAGAACCGCGCGATGCAGGTCTGCCGTTTTGGTTGACCCAACATCCTGCGCGTAGATCGGATTCCCAATCTGCACGCGGACGCGCAAGCCGTGGAGGTTTCCGCGTATGTGCAAAAAGGCTTGATACGCCGCGGCGAGCGCTTCGCGTTCGATGCGAGTTTTTCGCAAGCGAGTCAGCGGATGATGCAGGGCTTTCTTCCACACCACACCGCGTACGAGAATCGGCAAGATCGGCGTTTCAGGCGACATACGAATGAACACGCCGACGCTGTCGGTCCACAAGGTCAGCGATTCAACCGCGTCCGTGTGCGCGTCGGGGTCGGGTTCGATGTGTCCAGCGGGATACGTGAGGATCGCTCCGCCGTCCCGCAGAAAAGCGCTGACTTGGCGAACCAGCCGCACTCGTGAGGATGAATCGTCGGTCACATAAAAAAGTTGTTTTGAGACGTTGGTCAGCGCTTCGAGGAAGGGACGTTGCAAGGCGATGATTCTCAAGTCGGGGCGGTTCAGCGCGGCAAAGGCGGCGAGCGAGTCGCTTAAGCCTGGGTGGTTGGATAGCGCCAAAAAACCTGAGGCAGGCACACGGTCCGCGTTGTGGACGCGGATGTCGATCAAGTATTTTCGCAGTGTGCGGCGCGCGGCTTCCGCCAATCCGTTCTTGCCGACTTCGATGTCGAAGTCCGTCATGTCGCGTGCGAATTTTCGCGCGTGGTTGAAAAAAACTTTTTGCAAGAAGCGCGCGGGAAGCGAACCTTCCTTCGCGCCGAAGGACGAGATCACATCGTTGAGGTTAATCTGTGTGAGTTGGTCGAGTTGGGAAACCGTCATTCAGATTCCACGGTGAATTGCTTTTAGTTCGTCCAGCAGTTCAACTGCTGGACGAGCGCCTAGCTTGTCGAGTTGGGAGTCGGTCATTCGGGTTCCATGGTGAATTGCAATGGGTAGCCCGCGTTGCTCGATTCGAAATGCGCTTTGCCGATTCGTTTTTCCGCTTCGGATTTTGCCAGCGTCTGCACGTAGGCGCTGCCGCTGACGTGCGCGGTGAGCATGATCTCGGAGGCGCGATCGTTGCCGAGGAAGAAGATGGTTTTGAGGATGTGCACGACAAAATCCATCGGCGTGACGTTGTCGTTGTGGATGACGACTTTGTAGAGCGGCTCAAGCTCGGTTTCAGAGTCTTCGATGATTTCAATGTCGGGGAGGGGTTGGATGTTCATTGAATAAGCACAAAGTGCATGGAGAGATATTTGAGCGTAGGGGCACAGCGAGCATGAGAAAGATTTTGACGATTGATTCTTTCGCTGTGCCCCTACTGTTAATTCAATTTTTTGATTTCCTCTTGCGTCAATTCGATCTCCGCCGCGGCGAAATTTTCTTGGATATGTTGCGGATTGAACGACATGGGAATTGTGATCACGCGCGGATGCGAGATGACCCATGCGAGCGCGATCTGAAAGATTGTCGCGTTGTGCGCTTTGGCGATCTCTTCAAGCGTTTTGTTGGAGCGGAGTTTGCCTTCGTCTACGGGGGAGTAGGCGGTGAGGAGAATTTCGTTTTGCTGGCAATAATCGAGCGCTCCGTTTTCCACGTACGAACGATCCGAAACGCTGAACGGGACTTGGTTTGTAAGTATCGGCGTTTCGGAAAGCGCCTGCGCTTGTTTCAAAAGTTTCAAATCAAAGTTGCTCACCCCGAGATGTTTGACTTTGCCATCGCGCACGAGTTTGTTCAGCGCGCGGAAAGTCTCTTCGTATTTCGTTCCAGTCCCGGGCCAGTGGATGAGATATAGATCAACATAATCCATATTGAGTCGACGCAGGGAATTTTCGCAGGCTTTCAGAACATCGTCGTATTTCAAATTTCTCGGATGCACCTTCGTGGTGATGAAGAGATTCTCCCGCTTCATCCCCGACCCTCGAACTGCCTCGCCGACCAGTTCTTCGCTGTGCCCGTCCGCGTACGATTCGGCAGTGTCGAAGTGGGTGTAGCCAGCCGCAAGGGCGGAGCGAAGCGCAGTCAACGATTTGGAGTCCAGCGCGGGGTTGGGCGAAGAATTCCCGCCGATGCGCCACGCGCCAAATCCGATTTTTGGGAGGGTGATGCCGTGTACAGTTTCGTGTTTCATGTTTCCCATTCGACGCCTGCATCGGTAGAGTCTGATTCGTTCAACAAGCGCTCCACCGCTTCGATCTGTTCCGCGTCGCCGATGAAGCCGACGCGGTCGCCCGCTTCAAAGCGCGTCAACGATTTAGGGTTAGCGACCAGCTGTCCCGTCCGCATGATCGCCACCACCGACGCGCCGGTGCGGGCGCGGATGTTGGCTTCCCCAAGCGATTTTCCGATCAGGCTGTTGTTCTCGCGTAGAGTCAGCCAGACGATTTCGATGTCTTTGAAGGTTGCCAGAAGCTCGTGCAAGGAGCGATGTTCTTCGTCGGTTGTAATACTGAAGTTGTAACGATCTTGACGGACCGCCTCTGCATAGCGGTGAACCTCTTGCAAAGGGTAGCCGAGAATGAGCAATGTGTGATGTACGATTTCCAAACCGCCTTCTAACTCCGGGTGAATCGTGCGATTTGCGCCGAGATCGGATAATATTTGAAGGCCGTCTTCAGTGGCGGCGCGGGCTATGATCGGCAGTTTGGGATTCAAATTTCTGGCAACTGTGACAATCAGTTCGGCGGATGTTTCATCGGGAATGGTAACAACCAGCGCGCTGGCGCGATCGAGTCGCGCGTGGTCTATCACTTCGGAATTGCTGGCGTCTCCGTACAGGGTAGGTATACCTCTCTGGTTGAGGCTTGTGATGCGTTCCGCATCGGTTTCGATGATGAGCATAGACACAGAGAGTTTTTCAAGCACGTCTACCATGTGTTTCCCGACTCTGCCGTAGCCGATGATCACAACATGGTTGACCAGTTTATCTTTCTTGATTTCCAGAATTTGAGCGCTCGCGTCCAATTTTTTCCAAAAGCCCGGAATTTTCCGCAATTGAGTCTCCAGCCAGGGGAGCAGTCTGTACATGAAGGGATTTGCGGTAATCGAGATCAGAGCCGCGGCGAGAATGAGCGAGTATTGATCGTTGTCCAGCAAATTCAGAGATAAGCCGCCCTGCCCAAGGATGAATGAAAACTCGCCCACTTGGCTTAGCCCGATTGCCACAACAAGAAATGTGCGCGCGGGGCGCGGGAAGAGAAATCCCATTAGGATGACGATGATGGCTTTGCCAAGTACCACCAGCGCGCTCAGGGAGATCACATGCGCGATGTTTTCCCATAAAAAGGAGGGGTTGACCAGCATACCCACCGAGACGAAGAACAAGACCGAGAACGTTTCGCGGAACGAGAACAAATCCGCGCCTACTTGATGACTCAAATGCGATTGACTGATGATGGCGCCAGCAACGAACGCGCCTAGAGCAAGTGAAACGCCAAACAATTCGGAGGCGCTCATGGCTGTCCCCAGCGTGATCGCAAGTATGGCGAGAATGAAAAGCTCACGCGAACGCGTGTAAGCGATTTTCTCAAGCAGCCAAGGAAGCAGGCGCGTTCCCCCAACGAACATGATCGCGATAAATGCTGCGGACTTCAACAGCGTGGTCGCGAGGTTCTGCAAGTTAAATTCCCCGGAACTCGGGGCAAAAGTTGGCATCAGGACAAGGATCAGCACAGAAAGAATATCCTCCATGACTAACCAGCCGACAGCCGCTTGTCCATGCGATGTGTTTAATAGTGAGTTGTCCATGAGTCCGCGCAAAAGCACAACGGTGCTGGCGACCGAAATTGAAAGTCCCAGCACCAAACCGGCGAGCGGCGTCCATCCCCAAAGCTGACTCAGTCCAAAACCTAGAATCGTCGCAAAGGCGGTTTGGATGAGCGCGCCGGGAATGGCAATGTCCCGCACGTTCCACAGGTCTTGAAATGAAAAATGCAGACCGACGCCGAACATCAGGAAAATGACGCCCAATTCCGCTAATTGCTGGATGGTGTCAATATCGCCGACGAAGCCGGGCGTGAACGGACCGATCGCTATTCCAGCAAGCAGATAACCAACGATGGTCGGCAAGCCAACCCGCCGGGCGATCACGCCGCCAAGAAACGCTACAATGAGCGCCAAAGTAATATTGATGAGCAATGGGATTTCGTGCATGGATTCTCCGATCTATTGGGTTATCTCTCGTTTAGACATTTTCCAATTGTACCCAATAAAAATCCCGCCAAACGAGGCGGGATGATTTTTGGCTTGAAAGGTGACTGTCACTTGCAAAGTGACAGTCACCTGTGCTGCACAAATCACACCCCCAACCGATTGATGCCGTCGAACGCGGCGACCTTATAGCACTCCGCCAGCGTGGGATAGTTAAACACCGTGTTGATAAAATATTCCACTTTGCCGTTGAACGCCATTACCGCCTGCCCGATGTGGATAAGTTCACTCGCCCCCTCGCCGAGGATATGCACGCCGAGCAATTCATGCGTTTCAAGATGGAAAATTAATTTGAGCAAGCCGGTCTTATCGCCGATGATCTGTCCACGGGCGATCTCGCGGTATTGCGCTTTGCCCACCTCGTAAGGGATGCCCGCTTCGGTGAGTTCCTCTTCGTTGCGACCGACGGTCGAAATCTCAGGGATGGTGTAAATGCCGTAAGGAAATAACTCAGGCGTGGAATTTGTTTTCACGCCGAACGCGTGACACGCCGCGAGGCGTCCCTGTTCCATGGAGGTGGACGCCAGCGAGGGAAACCCGATCACATCGCCCACCGCGTAGACGTTCGGGATGTTGGTTTGGAAGGTCGTCTTGTCCACTTTGATCAAGCCGCGCGTGTCCAGTTCGATTCCCACCGCCTCGGTGTTCAACAATTGGGTCGAGCCGGTCCTGCCGATGCTGTAGAGCGCCATTTCGGTGACGATCTGCTTTCCGCTCGCAAGCGTGATTCGCACCCGTTCGCCGTTTTCATCCGAGATGGGTTGGATATCTTTCACCTCCTCGCCAAGCCGCAGGATGCCGCGCTGTTGGTTGAGATGATAGGTCAACGAATCGATGATCTCCGCGTCCACAAAAGGGAGCAGGCGGCGACGCTTGTCAATGACGGTGACGCGCACGCCCAACGCGGCGAAGATGCACGCGTATTCGAGTCCGATCACACCCGCGCCGATGATAGCCAGCGTGCGCGGCAGATGGTCGAGTTGGAGCAGATCGTCGTTGATGAAGATCCGCTTCCCGTCGAAGGGGATGTGGTCGCTTTTTGTAGCAGACGTCCCTGTGGCGATGACCGTGTTTGCCGAGGTCACATCCCGCCAGCCGTGTTGGTCCATGGACTTGAGTCGGATCGTATGCGCGTCCACAAAGGATGCTTCAGCCGAGAGCAGGTCAACTCGGTTGCGCTGTAATTGATGGCGCACAATATCGAGCTCGTGCTGGATGACGTGGTCGGTGCGATACAACAGATCCGCCATCGTGATGTTTTGCTTTACGGTGTACGACGCGCCGTACAAACTGTGTTCGCGATATCCCGAAAGATGCAGGACCGCTTCACGCAGCGTTTTGCTCGGTATCGTCCCCGTGTTGATGCAGACCCCGCCCACGATGGTTTTTCGTTCCACCACCGCCACGCGCTTGTTGAGCTTCGCCGCCTGAATTGCCGCGCGCTGTCCCGCAGGTCCTGAACCGATCACAAGTAAATCATAATCATAGTCTGTCATTTTGACATCGCTTGAATTGCGACATTATAGCATTTGAGACTCTACTCATGGGAAAAAAGATCCGCCTCATTTCGGAGGCGGGCTTGGTCTGGCTGTGGAAATTTTTTTCAACGGGACGGTTTATTCGGCGGACGCCTGATTGCTCAAATAATTTTCCAGCCCCATCTGCTGGATCTGCGTGCGTTGTTTCTGCGCCCAATCGTGGTGACCCTCCTCCATCTTGAGGATCGTAGTCAGCAGATCGCCTGTGGACTCATCGCCAACTTCGCTTGCCAGCGCGATGCCCGCGTTGTACGCGCGTACCGCGCTGGTTTCAGCATCCTGATCGTTCGTGAGCATTTCTTGCACGCTCTTGCCAATTTTCATTTCGTTGAGTTTTGAAACCACGGGCACACTCTCCAGAAACAGAATCCTCTGGATGAGCCATTCGGCGTGGTGCATTTCGTCAATTGCTTGTTTTTCGAGTTTCTTGTGCAACGCTTCGTATCCCCAATTATGGCACATCTCGGAATGCACCATCAATTGACTGATGGCGGTCAATTCATCCGCCAAAAGTTCGTTCAGTGTCTTGATTACTTTCTCGTTGCCTTTCATTAGCTGCTCCTTTGGTTTGTTATACCGCGACGTTCAGGGCTACTTCAAATCCTCTTTTCAACGCCTCGTAATTCTTCGGCAATAAATGCTTGTGTCTCGCTGGCAGATGACCTTCGAGAGATTTTTCGACATCCTTTAATGAAATTTCAGGCAAGGTAGTGAGCAACGCGCCGACCGCGACCATGTTGAGTAATTTCTTGTCGCCGATCTCCTCGGCAATCTCATTGCATGGAACGAAGACCACGTTGATATCTGTCCGTGTGGCGGCGCGATCCACCATGGATTGGTTGACGATCAACGTCCCGCCGGGCGCGAGCAACCCTTCGTATTTATCAAACGATGGCAAATTCAACGCGATTGCCAATTGTGGATTCTTCACCAGCGGCGAGCCGATCTCCTCGTCCGCGATAATAACAGTGCAATTCGCCGTTCCGCCGCGCATTTCAGGACCGTAGGAGGGAATCCATGTCACCTCTTTACCGGCGTCCATGGCGGCATACGCGAGCATCTGTCCCGCAAATAGAACTCCCTGCCCGCCAAACCCTGCGATGATGATCTCTTTTTGCATACTACCTCCACGTCATTGCCAGCAAAGCAAAGCGCGCTCAAACTTGGCGAGGAGATTGCTTCGTCGCCGCTGCGCGGCTCCTCGCAACGACATCAAACTTTTACCTGCTTGATCGCCTCGCTGACCTTGTAATCTCCCAGCGGGAACGCCGGCGCCATGTGTTGTTCCACGAACTTCAACGACTCAACCGGCGTCATGCCCCAGTTCGTGGGGCAGGTGGAAAGCAATTCGACCATTGAGAAGCCGAGTCCGCGCGCCTGAGTTTCGAACGCGAGACGGATCGCCTTTTTTGCAAGACGAATATTCTTCGGGTCATGCAAAGATCTGCGCACGCAATAGCCGACTCCGTCGAGCGTGGACAGCATTTCAGATACGCGAATGGGGTAGCCTTGCATTTCCACGTCCCGTCCGTTCGGCGACGATGTGGTTTTCATGCCGGGCAATGTTGTCGGAGCCATCTGTCCGCCGGTCATGCCGTAGTTGGCGTTGTTGATGAAAATGACGGTAATGTTCTCGCCGCGCGCCGCGGCATGAACGATCTCGCCCATGCCGATCGAGGCGAGATCGCCGTCGCCTTGATAGGTGAACACGATTCGGTCAGGCAGAACACGCTTGACGCCTGTCGCCATGGCGGGCGCGCGTCCGTGCGGGGCTTCGATAAAGTCTGTATCGAAATAGTTGTACGCGAAGACCGCGCATCCCACCGGCGCAACGCCGATGGTCCTGTCAATGACGCTCATTTCTTCCAACACTTCTGCCACCAACCGATGCGCAACCCCGTGTGTGCATCCCGGGCAGTAATGTGTGGGTGTTTCGGTGAAACCTGCGGGCCGGTTGTAAACAATATTATTTTGGGCGGGCGTTGTCATGGGTTCACCTCACTCCTCTCATGCGTTCATACCATTCTTCACGCGGGTCAGCCTCTACCGAAAGCGGTTCTGAAACCATGCGCTGGATCTCATTCATGATTTCTTCCGGCAGTGGAATTACGCCTCCCACTCGCCCATAAAACTCGACGGGCGCTCTGCCCCGCACCGCGCGTTGGACATCATCCAGCATTTGCCCCGAATTCATCTCAGTGACGAGGAAACCGTCCACGTGACTGACGAGATTTTCGATCGCTTCGACGGGGAACGGGCTGACCGTGACGGGACGCAAGAGTCCCACTTTGATTCCCTGCTCGCGTGCGCGCCGCACTGCCGAGAGCGCGACGCGGCCCGCCGTACCGAAGCCGACGATCACGTAGTTCGCATCGTCGAGGAAATATTCCCTGTAACGGATCTCGTCCCGCTGGATGGCTTTCCAGCGAGTCAGCAGTCGCAGGTTAGTTTTTTCCTCCTGAATCGGATCAAGATAAATGGAGGTCAGGACGCGGCGTTCGCGTTTTCCCATCTTGCCGTCGGTTGCCCAATCCCAATGCGCGCGTTGAACCGGCCTCATCTCCGGCATCTCTGCCGGTTCCATCATCTGACCGATCGAACCGTCGAGGATGATCATGCAGATCGTGCGATATTTCTCTGCAAGTTCGAACGACAGCGCGGTGAGGTCAATTGCCTCCTGTACCGAAGCGGGCGCAAGCACAATGTTGCGATAGTCGCCGTGACCACCGCCGCGCACCGCCTGGTTGTAATCGCTTTGCGCAGGCGCGATGTTGCCGAGACCCGGTCCGCCGCGCATCACGTTGACGAGTACTGCAGGAACTTCCGTGCCAGCGATGTACGATAACCCTTCCATCATCAAACTTACGCCGGGACTCGACGATGTGGACATTACGCGCGCGCCCGCGCACGCCGCGCCATACACCATGTTGATCGCGCCGAGTTCGCTTTCGGCTTGCACCAACGCACGACCGAGTTCCGGCATTCGCCTCGAAAGATATTCGAGGATTTCGGTTTGCGGCGTGATGGGATATCCGAAATATGCCTCCAGTCCCACGCGCACCGCGGCTTCGGCGATGGCTTCGTTGCCTTTCCATAATTCGCGTGTCATCTGTTTCTCCATGATTCTTTACCGCGAAGTATGCGAAGGTCGCTAAGATTTTAAAGTTTTTCTTTGCGCTCTTCGCGTTCTTGGCGGTTAACTAAGCCGCAACGAGCGCTGGTTTTGACACCTCGCGGTACACCGTGATCGCCGCATCTGGGCACACGATGGCACAAATAGCGCACCCCGTGCATCCGTCTTTGAACGTGTGCGCGGGGTGGTATCCTTTCGGGGTAAGGCGTGTCAGGTCCATTTCCATCACCCCCTGCGGACACACCGGGATGCACAACTCACATCCCTTGCAATACTTATCGCTGACTTCGATCCAACCTTTAACTTGCATTCTCTCTCCTTTTACCGAGTAGTCGGATGCGCTTTGACAGGATTGCCTCCAGCATGATTATGTCCCGGATGCCCGGGGCGGGGTAGTGCCATGCGTCATAAATGAAAGTGTACAAAATCATTCCCTGTTTTGGGATAAAACCCCGGCTCGTTCCCGATAGGAAAATGTATTCGGAGAGTATCCGATTGAGAAAGCAAAAAACTCTTTGCCGCAGAGAACACGGAGTTCTCAATGAGAACTCTCGAAATCTCTGCGCTCTCTGTGGCTAAAAACGCCATGCTGGACACTCCCTGTAGTCGCCGCCTCATCGGCATCTACTTTGAAAGTGTATAATTTATGCTGTACATTGCCCCGAGGAGAATCCATTGACCGAAATTACAACTGCGCTCGTCCGTTTTCTCGAAGCCTATTTGGTTGAGATTCTCATTGTGATTGTCGGATGGGTTCTTGTTTTTGAACTGATTTCTGGAAAGGTGACCGCAAGATATGGACGGATCTTCACGCGTCAGGATAATCCATTTCGATATTGGTTTTGGATCTTGTTTCAAGCCGCGGCGTTGGCTGGCTTGATTCTCGCATGGGCTATCGGTTTTGATTTCGATTTCTAAAAACACTGGAGGATAAATGCCCGAAGCAATCATCATCGACGCCATCCGCACACCCATCGGCGCCCTCGGCGGGATTCTCTCCCCGCTTCGCCCCGACGATATGGCGGCTACAGTAATCCGTGAAGCGCTTCAACGCTCGAACCTTGACCCCGCGCTCGTGGAAGAAGTCTTCCTCGGCTGTGCGAATCAAGCAGGAGAGGATAACCGCAACATCGCGCGCATGTCCGCGTTGTTGGCGGGGCTTCCCGTTGAAGTCGCAGGCGTGACTGTGAACCGCCTGTGCGCTTCGGGCTTGAGCGCGGTCAACCAAGCCGCGCGCGCCATCAAGGCGGGTGAGGGGGAGGTGTATATCGCGGGCGGAGTCGAGTCGATGAGCCGCGCCCCGTACTCCGTTCCGAAAGCCGAAGCGGGATTTTCATTCGGCAATCTCACCGCGTGGGATACCGCGTTGGGCTGGCGTTATCCGAATCCAAAAATGAAAGAAAAGTACGGAACGGAGTCGATGGGCGAGACAGCCGAAAATATCGCGAAGGAACGTCCGCACATCACGCGTGAAAAACAGGATGAGTTTTCGTTGCGTTCGCATCAACGCGCGCTTGCCGCTATCGATTCGGGAAGAATGGCGAAAGAGATTCTCCCAGTTTCCATCCCGCAGAAAAAAGGCGAGCCGAAAATCGTTGACACGGATGAACGCCCGCGGCGCGACACGACGATGGAATCGCTCGCGAAACTCAAGCCCGCGTTCGCCAAAGAGGGCGGAACCGTGACGGCGGGAAATTCGTCTGGACTCAACGACGGCGCGGCGGCAGTGTTGATGATGAGCGAAGAAAAAGCGAAAGCGTTGAATCTCAAACCGTTGGCGCGTGTTGTTTCGTCTGCGTCTGCTGGAGTTCCGCCGCGCGTGATGGGTTATGGACCCGTGCCAGCGACAAGAAAAGTTTTGCAACGCGCGGGCTTGCAAATGAAAGACATCGATCTGGTCGAACTCAACGAAGCCTTCGCTGTGCAATCGCTGGCGGTGATGGAAGATTTGGAACTCGACCCCGAAATCGTCAACGTAAACGGCGGCGCGATTGCAATTGGACATCCGCTTGGCTGTTCGGGCGCGCGGCTGGTGACAACGCTTGTGCATGAAATGAAACTGCGCGGAAATGTGCGATATGGGCTTGCCACTCTTTGCGTCGGCGTCGGTCAAGGCGAAGCGACGATTCTTGAGTTTGCAGGTTAGCAGGTTAGCATGTTGGAAGGTTAACCTGCCAACTTGCCAACTTTCAAACTTTCAAACCATCTTTGGAGATCAATGAAACGATTCCTCTCTTCCCTCTCTTTCCTCTTCCTTCTTTCCTCCCTCGTTGCCTGCAACTTGCCAGCCACGCCTACTCCCGATGCTCCCGAAGCGTTGGCTGTTCCAGCTACATCAGTCCCTGAAACGCCCGCGCCTGTTGAAATCGACGCGCCGTTGGTCGAAGCGCCCGAACTGGTCAAAATTCAATTCATCAACGCGCTCGACGGTTGGGGTATCACTGACACTCAAATCGTCCGCACGAACGATGGCGGCATCACGTGGTACAACGTCACCCCGCCCGAATTGACCGAGGCTGGCTACAGCAACGATTGGTTCCTCTTGGATAACGACCACGTTTGGATTCAAATACCCGACAATGCAAATTACCCGATCAGCGGATTCCAGTTCCGCACGACCGACGGCGGACTTAACTGGACCAAGATCGACGTTCCATTCAGCGGCGCGGACATCTCGTTCCTCGACGCGAACAATGGCTGGGCATTAGCCGATCTCGGAGTCGGTGCGGGTTCGAACGCGGTCGCCATTTATCAGACCACTGATGGTGGCGCGACATGGATGCAAAAATACACCAACGATCCGAACCGCGAGGGCTCGTCCGATTCGCTTCCGCTTGGCGGACTCAAATCTGGGATTGCGCCGCTAAACATGCAAACTGCATGGGTTTACGGCGTGGTCTACGCGCCGGGCACATCGTATCTCTATCGGACAGATGACGGCGGAGCAACTTGGTCGCACATCGCTCTGCCGCTTCCAACGGGCTTTGAAAATGCCGACGTGGGCATCGAACAAATGGCGTTCGCTTCACCGAGCCGCGTCTATCTGAAGATGCGTGCTTTTGCCGATGCGAGCAACCTCATCATCTACACCTCAAACGACGCGGGCAACGCGTGGTCGCTCACGCCCATGATGATTTCGGGGGGCGGCGACGCCGACTTCCTGTCGGCGAGCGAAATGCTCGTCTATAACCGCGACCAGTTTTACGTCACGCGCGACGCGGCGGCTACGTGGAGCGCCATCTCACCCGACATCAAATTCGGCGATGCGTATTCCAGCATGGATTTCGTGAACGCATCCACCGGCTATCTCATCACACAAGACCCAACCACCAATCACCGCTCGCTGTATCGCACCGACGATGGAGGCTCCACATGGTTTCCCGTAATCCCCTGAAATCTGTCATTGCGCGCAATCTCCTCGCGACATTCCTGCTCCTCCTCTTTTTAATTGGATGTACCCCCGCTTCTCCCACAGGGACATCTGCCTCGCCCACTTCAGCCCCTCCTCCCACCGACGCGCCCACGCCCGCGCCCGATTACGTCGCACAGATTCGCAACGCGCAATATCAACTCGGCTTGCCCGATTCGCCGCGCCTCGTCCAACTCGTGGACGGAAAATTTGAAGAGACCGGTCCCACGCCTGCTGACATCACTTCGATCACCGTGATGGATCACATCGCGCACGGCGACCTCAACGGCGACGGCGTGGACGAAATTGCGGTGGCGGTCGCGGAAAACTATGGCGGGACAGGCGTGTTTGTTTTCATCGCCGTCTATGCCGAAGTGAGCGAGCAGTATGTGTTCCAAACATCCACGTTGGTAGACGATAGGCCCGCGATCAACTCCCTTTCCATCGAAAACGGAGAAGTCGCTCTTGACGCGATCACTCACGATTCTGAGGATCCGTTCTGTTGTCCGACGTTACACAACGCCAGGCATTACCGTCTTATCAATAACCAATTGCAGATGAGCGATTACGTCACGTTCACGCCCGATGGCAAGCCGCGCACCATCACGATTGAATCGCCCGCGAACGGATCGGATGCGTACAGTTCGGTCCAAGTCAAAGGCAGTGTCGCCATTTCGCCGTTCGAGAATACGCTTGCCTATCGAATCTACGATGTGGGCGGCGTGGAACTTTCCGCCGGTTCGCTGATGGTCACCGCGCCCGACCTTGGCGCGCCCGGCACATTCGATGAAACGATCCTGTTGGGCGGCATCCTCTCCGGCGCGACGATCCGCATCGAGGTTCAAGACATCAGCGCGAAGGACGGTTCGTTACTCGCGATGGATTCGGTTGAATTGGTTGTAAAATAATGCGTGGAGCGGGATGTTATCCCGCTGTACAAAATCATCGGAGGAAACCATGCCCCACCTTGTTCGAGATTGGATGAGCAGTCCCGTTGTCGTCGTTGACAGTGACACCACCGTGTCCTACGCCATGCGGCTGATGCGTCGTCGAAATATTCACAGCGTTTTGGTTGCGATCAGCGTGCAGAACAAGGAATATGGAATTGTGACCACTACCGATATTCGCGACAAGATCGTCGTTGCGGACCGGAATCCTGCCGAGACGAAGGTTGGCGAGATCATGTCGGGCCCCATCATCACCGGCAAAGCCGAATGGACGCTCGCCGAATGTTCGAAGGTGATGCACGAGCATAAATTCCATCACCTGCCGATCGCCGATGAACACGGCACACTGGTCGGCATGATCTCCGCGACGGATATTTTCATGGCGGTCGAGGAGACCGGTTGGGTGGACGAATATGGAGGCTAAAGGCGAGGTCATCTCATCCGATGCGTAGGCGAGGAAACCCGCCTCTACGAGAATTATGCCGAAGCAAAAGTTCTACGTCGTTTGGAAGGGACGCAAAACCGGTATCTTCACTTCGTGGGCGGAGTGCGAGAAGCAGGTGAAGGGATTTGTCGGCGCGGAGTTCAAAGGGTTTGAAACGCGCCGGGAAGCCGAGTCAGCCTTCCAGTCGAAGTATGAAGCGTTCAAAGGGAGGGCGTCCACGTCGGGGAAGTGGAGAGAATCCGAAGAGCCGCCGATTCTGCCCTCCATCTGCGTGGACGCGGCGTGCAAAGGCTCGCCCGGCAAAATGGAATATCGCGGCGTCGAAACGGAATCGGGCAAGGAAATTTTTCGCGCGGGTCCGTATCCCGATGGAACGAATAACGTGGGAGAGTTTTTGGCAATCGTCCATGCGCTGACATGGTTGTCGAAGCACAAGAAGAAATTGCCGATCTATTCGGATTCGGAAAATGCAATTGCGTGGGTCGAGATGGGCGTGTGCAAAACGCGGTTGAAACACACCGGCAAGAACGCGATCGTCTTTGTGATGATTCGCAGCGCGGAGAATTGGCTGGCGGAAAATGAGTTGGACGACGACGCGGTCTTGAAATGGAACACGGGCGAGTGGGGCGAGAACCCGGCGGATTTTGGGAGAAAGTGAATGGGACAACAATCCCTTCTCAAGTCGCGGTCTTTCTGTAATTCATACGAATGCTGACCGCGATGATCACAGCGGGGAAAAACCCCAGCAGGATGACTGTCAATATGGATGAGCCGCCCAAAACGAATGTTTGGTACAGCCACGGCACGAGCGCGTCGATGAGCCAGAAGAGTAGGAAGACGCCCCACAGTTTTATGCGGCCTGTCAGCCACTTGCGCGCGACCCAAAGCACGGTGAACGTGTTGGCAACGAACGCGACTACGAACATGAATTGCATTTTGAAGTTTGCGCCCGCGGCTTCGATGTCAATGGGTTCTGCGCCTGTGGCTGCGGCATTTGCATTCGCCATCGCCGCCAGTAAAAGTCCGCCAGCCGCGTAACCGATGTATGCAAAGCAGGCAGTCATAATCGCCTTGATGATTTCAGTCACCAGCGGGTTTTCTTTTTTCGCAAGCGTTTCATGACTCGCTATTGTTTGTCGCTCCCACCAGATCAGCCAGATGGAGAAGACCAGGGTTTGCAAGACGATCTCGGGGTAACCGATGAGGTGATACCACATCGGAAGTTTGGAATACAACATGCCCTCGATGGATCCGGGCGACGCGGCGGGGGTGGAGAGAATCCCTATCGTAACCAGCAATCCCCACAGGGTCAGCCAGCCGCGTTTCTTTTCGATCAGGAATCCGCGCAGGGGCCAGAGTCCGATCGCGAAGATCAATCCACGGATGGGTTGCAGGAAGGGCCCGAGAACAATGTTGTGTTCGTCCATCGGGATCATGTAGTCGCGGATGATCTCGCGCTGGAAGATCGCGCCGTAATCGAAGACGTTTGACATGATGATGCCGAAGATGAAGTAGGTTGCTGTGTGCGTGACAATCACCTTCAGGGCAAAGGCAAGAAAGGTTTTCCAGTTGGTTTGTGCGTTCATGTTTTCTCCTTTTATTTTCAATTCAACGACACGATTCCCGCGCCGCCATCCACGGTGATGGTCTGACACGGTGATGGTCTGACCGTCGTGAGTGCGCCGCGTCGTGACGCCCGTGCCAAGCGCCGCGGGATGCCATACTCGCGCGCCATGCCTCTCGCCACGCCTGGGCTTGTCGCAATACCCTTGACCGTATCACCCCTGTTGTGGGGCTTATACGAGAAGAAGTATCAAGGGGATAGCGAACAGGAATTCGAAGTAGCCAATCCAATGTCCGTATTGTGGCTTGCTCAAGAGCCTGAAAACAAAAACCAAGGTTGCAGAAATAAAGAATGTGATGGCTGTGATCGCTCCAAGAATATTCGTTCTTTCCAACAAGGTTGCACCTTTTTCAAAATACAATGTTGTTCCTTCTACCTATATGCTCGCCAATACCGCGACAAAGAGGAAGAAATCCGATGCGGCGTGGATGATGACTGCGCCCCAGAGATTGTCTGATTTCATCATCAGGTAGCCGCACCCCAATCCCAGCGCGAGAGTGTTCACGAAAAAGAAAGCCAACGCGAAGGGATCGAAATAAAAAGCGAAACTGTGCATCGAGGCGAAGATGATGGATGCGACCCAGACCGCACCGTTGATTCCGATGAAAGGCTCGAAGCGTTTCAGGAAGATGCCGCGCAACCAAAGTTCTTCCATGAAACCATTGACGAAGGAAAAAACCAAGCCCCAGACCACCGCCGCGACGAGTGTATCCACGCTGGTGAAACGTTCCACCGCAAACATGAATGCGGCTGTTCCGAGGAAGAAGAACACCAGCGCGCCGATGCCCAGCCCCATTTTCAGGTTGCCGCGTTTGAGAAAGACGGAGCCGAAGTCTGCGCCTGACAGTTTGACCAGCGCGAGAATTGGAATTACCTTCAATGTCACCTCACATATTTTTTCGATAGCGAGTCCCTTGGATGTGTCTGTGGTAACGGCGAACCAGTCAAGCACGGCGCGAATCCAGCCGTCGAATGCGGCTGAGATGGGATAGGCTGTAGAAGCGATGAAGAACGCGAAGGCAACCAGCCAGTATTGATTGAAACGTTTGTCGAATTTGAACCATAGTGAAGCTGCGAGGAATATGGCAGAGACAGCCAGGTTGAAAGTCAGGTTCTTGTTCGTTGGGAAGGCGTTGAAGTAATGCGAGCCGAGAATGAAGATCGCGACTTCGCAGAGCAGGAAGAGGATGAACAGTCCGAGGCGTTGAAGCCAGTTTGGTTGATTTGATTCTTTTCCGATGAGATTTGAGGATGCAGTTTGAGCGGCCATGGTTTTCTCCTGTTTGAAGAAATCTCTTTTTTGCACATTCGGCGACGCTAGAGAACGTCGCTTACGCACTTACGGAACCTTCAGCGAGGCGACGATCATCTCGCCCCAGCGCTGGACTTTACCGCTCAGGCTTTGCCCAGGCTCGCAGTGATTGCCGATGCTGTAGATGAAACTGAATTCCATGTCGCTGCGCGTGATGTTGGGCTGATCTTCCGCTTGGTGATACCAGATCGAAGTGATTTCACCCGTTGGACAAACCAAAAGCCAGCGCAATGTAGGTTGACCCGCGATATCTAATGTCCCTTGCAGGATGAACTCGCCCTGTCCCACGCCTGTGGGCCACAGACGAACATCTTCGCCCACGCGGCGGAAGGTGAGGCGGATGTTTTGTTTGTCTAGGTCATAATTCGGATGCAGGTTGAGGATGTGTCCGTTCATAAGCGCATCGCTTGTGGCAACTTCCTCCACAATCCAATCTTGTGGGAGCATGATGGAGAAGTTATAGGCTATGTGAGTGTATGTCCACCAGCCTTGATCGTAGCCAGCAGGGTCGATGGGCATGGCGGTGGGAATTTCGGTCGGCGATGCGGTTTGAGTAGCAAGTCCACACTCGCCGCGATAGTATGCCCACTCGTCACATTCACTGCCATCGGGGAAGATGCACATGCCGAATTGGCTGCCATCAGGCGCAGTGCGGATTTCGGATTTGAATCCCTGCTGTTCGCAATATACTGAGGCAGGGTTGGGTATAAGCGCTTGGGATGTATCTGTCGAAACTGAAACCAGTGAAGGATTGGTTGGCAGAGTCGACGTTGCGCACCCTGTTAGCAGAATCGAAATTGTTGTCATAGCCAAAATCCATTTCATTGGCGCCTTCTTTCGTATCTCGATCAGCCAGCGCGATCCGAGATACAGCCATCCAGTATCTCTTTTTGATGCCCTCTGTATACATTGTATAAATTTCATGTGCAAGCCTGAAGTGGTTTTCATACCATTTGGGTAGTGCTGTTAATCACGGTTTGAACTATACTTTGCACAATTTCAACGCCCAACGCGGAGTAGACCATGCAGACAGCCTTACTCGTTATTGACATTCAAAATGATTATTTCCCCGGCGGCAAGTATCCGTTGGTGAAACCGCTCGAGGCGGCGAAGAAGGCGTATGAATTGCTTCAATGCTTCCGTGAGCTTGGCGGGCGGCATGTGCATATCCAGCACATCTCGACGGAGCCCGACGCTGACTTTTTTATCAAAGGCGACAGCGGCTCGGACATCCATGATTCGGTCGCGCATTTTGAGGGCGAGCCGATTGTGTACAAGCATTTCCCCAACTCGTTCCTTGAGACGAATTTGCTTGAAATGTTGAGAGAGTGGGATGTCGAGCGCGTGGTTGTCACCGGCATGATGACCCACATGTGCGTGGATGCGACCGCCCGCGCAGCTGTGGATTTCGGCTTCGAGGTCATCGTCGCCGAGGACGCGTGCGCGAGCCGTGATTTGGAATACGGCGGCACAACGATTCTCGCCGACTTGGTCCACAAATCATTTCTCGCCGCGCTCACGTGGTATGGAAAAGTGATGAAGACGGATGAAGTTTTGGCAATGTTGGCGAATGAAACGATACGCGCATGAAACAAGTGCGGCTAATTCATTTTTGGGGTGAGACATATGAAAAATGTACGCCGGGGAATTCCGGCATTTGGGATGGAATCCATTTCACGTCCGCCCCGGTTCCTGTTTGTGACTACAGCGTGGTTATTCATCGAACGCCGGGCTGGGTAACTGAATTAACCTGCCCTCTTGAGCATCTCTGGCTTGCGCATTTTGAGCCGCCTATTAGGTTTTGGCAGAATTTGAACCTTGATAATGATCGCTATGCCAAGGTGTTCACGACCGATCCGAATCTTCGCGGCGATCGGTACATCCACACAAACCCGCTTCATCAATGGATGATCAAGCGGGATTATGATTTTCTTTCACGGGCTGGGACGCCTGAAAAGACACGGGATTGTTCATGGATCATGAGAAATATTCGCGTCTTTCCGGGGCATCAAGCCCGTCAGTTATTTCTTGAGCAAATTAGAATGAAAATAAATTTTGACCTGTTTGGCAGGGGATATGAGTACATTGACGATAAATGGGATGGACTTGCGCCATACCGATATTCTTTTGTGATCGAGAACCATCAGAATGATTTGTATTGGAGCGAAAAGATCATGGACAGTTTTCTTGCTTGGACGATGCCAATCTATTTCGGGGCGCGCAAGATAACCGATTTTTTTCCTGCAGAGTCTATCATTCAAATTGACTTGAACGACCCGGACGTTGTTGAAAAGATTAAAAGCGCGATGGCAGATAACTCCTGGGCGAAAAACTTTGACGCGATTCAGGAAGCGCGGCGCAGGGTCCTGAATGAGCATCACATTTTAGCGAAGTTGGCGCGGTACATTCATATTCATGAAGATGAATCGGAGTGCTCGCGCCATAGCCCGAGTAACAATCTGTTGTATCGCGCGCCCACGACTTTGAACGGGCGAGTGCTACGCAATGTTCTGGAGATTCTGCCTCGCAAGTGGAGAGTCCGTTTTGGGGAGTTGTTGTCTCGGGGGAACCCATAATTGATTCATAGACAAAGGTCCTTGTTCATGTTGGACGAAAAGGAATATTATGGCGCCCTCGACCCCGAAATACAAAAACAAGCCAAACAATACGCCCGCATCCACCGCTGGGGGGAGCGAATCGCAAAGGCGTGCAATTGGAAAATTTGAGTTCGATAAATAAGCGCGAGAGTGCCGCTGGGATTTAGGTCTCAGCGATTTTTCTTTTTGCCCCGATGTTTTTCCACAATCGAATCCCCAGCCAAACGCCGATGCCGAGCAGAACCAACCCCAGCGTTAGACCGCTGACGTTGCTGAGCAGGTCGCTGATCGCTTCCCATTGCGAACCGAAAAGATAGCCCAAGCTTCCGTAGCCGAAGATCCAGATCGCATCGCCCAACAGTTCATAAAGAAGGAAGCGCCTGAATTGAAAACGGCTGACGCCCGCGATCAAATTAACGGGGACCGCGATCGCGGTGACGAGAAAACGCGTCCAAAAAACGGCCGCTCCACCCCAACGGTCGAACGCGGCTTCCGCCTGTTTCCACTTCTCGGTTTTTGAGAATCTACGAAGGACTCGCTCGCTGGCATAGAAACCCATCGAATAGCTCAGGCAGTCGCCAAGCGCCGCGCAGGCGAAAGCGGTCAGCCCTGTAATTTGCCAGGATAAGAAGCCCTGCCTGCAAAAGGCTCCCACTGCGATCACAATGACTGTGCCCGGGAAGGGCGCTCCGAGCGCGCCGATGAACACGATCAGCCCGAGCAGCGGCGCGCCGTAGTTGATCACCTGGGTTAGCAAAAAATCGGATGACATTTAAGGGCTGGTTGTGGGAGTGACGCTGGAGTTCGCAAGGTACGACTGAATGGTCGCTTTCACCGTTTCCAGAACGTATCCGGGCTGGTCGGGATAATATTCCGCGTTGAGTTCCTCGAGGCTTTTCTTTTCATTTCCCTTTGGCGAAATGTCCAGCGCGTTGTATAACAGGTCTGGCGGGGTTTGATAGGTGTAGGCGAGGTAACCGATCGTCATCCATTCGCGGATCAATTCCACATCTGTTTCGAGTTGTTGCGCTTGCGCGGCGGGGGGCGGGGGAAAAGGAGGTGGGTGTCCGCGAAATTCCCGGAACGCGTGGAAGGAACGCAGACCAAAAATAAGCGCAAGCGCAAGCCCAATGCCGATGAGACCGATGACCAGCGCGCGTTGTCTGGTTGGCGTCATTTAATCCTGCCACTCCAACTCAAAGTCGCCGATCGCGACCGTATCGCCTTCTTCGATGCCAGCCTCGCGTAATGATTTTTCAATGCCGAGGGTTTCCATGATCTTTTGGAAGCGCCGCAACGAGCCGTCGTGTTCCCAATAGGTCATCTTTGCGGCGCGTTCGATGGAGACGCCAATGACCCTCCATTCGTGCGCGCCCTCGCGCTTCACCTCGAAGGCGCGCGGGTCTTCCTTCGGCTTGTAGACCGGCAGCGGCGCATCGAACGATTCCGGCGCAGGCGCGTCCTGTAATTTTTGATACGCCTTGATGAGCAGGTCGCGTGTGTTCGTGCGCGCCAGCGCCGAGATAGTCATCAACTCCACTTTACGTTTCTTGAATTGCTTTTGAATCTCAGCCAATTTTTCCTGCACGTCGGGCTGGTCAATCTTGTTCAGCGCCACGATCTGCGGCTTCTGCCCAAGGTTTGGGTCGAACAGCGACAACTCAGAATTGATCTGGCTGTAATCGGCGACGGGGTCTTCGGATAAACCGTCAAGCAGATGGATCAGGACGCGCGTGCGCTGGACATGGCGCAGGAAGTCGTGTCCCAACCCCGCGCCGTGACTCGCCCCCTCGATCAGACCGGGGATGTCTGCCAACACAACGGACGCGTTCACGTCAATTTCGGCGACGCCGAGATTCGGCTCAAGGGTGGTGAACGGATACGCGGCGATCTTCGGCTTGGCGTTCGTCAACACCGAAAGCAGAGTGGACTTGCCCGCGTTGGGCACGCCGATCAAGCCGATGTCGGCGATCAACTTCAATTCGAGGCGGAGGCGTCTTTCTTCGTGGGGCGCGCCCTTCTCTGCGGTGCGCGGCGCCTGATTGCGCGACGTGGCGAAGTGCTGGTTCCCGCGTCCGCCGCGCCCGCCTTTGCAGACGACGAGTCGTTGTCCCGATTGCGTCAGATCGCCCAGTAGGGGCGGGGTCCCCCCGCCCGATGATGGGGTCTCCCCGCCCGAATTTTCGGTTCCTTCAAATAGCGGGGAATCTCCGCCCGAATTATCGGTGATATCGAAAATCACCGTGCCAGGCGGGACGTGAATCACAAGGTCTTTGCCCGCGCGCCCCGACATTTGCGAAGGTCCGCCTTTGATTCCATCCTCCGCTCTAAATTTTTGATTCTGGCGGAACGCCGAAAGCGTGTTGAGCGTGTGCCTCACTTCAAAGACGACATCGCCGCCTTTGCCGCCGTCGCCGCCGTCGGGTCCGCCGCGCGGGATGAATTTTTCGCGATGGAAATGCACCATCCCATCGCCGCCCTTGCCCGAGCGCACGTGAATTTCAACTTGATCGGTAAACATGGGCTGATTATATCGTGTGTGTCATTTAGGGGAATGGTTATGAAGATTTTTGAACCGCGAAGTCCGCGATGAACGCAAAGAAATTTTTTTTGGCGGTCTTAGCGCTCTTCGCGGTAAGTTAGCTCTTTACCGAAACATGGCGACGCGGTCTGCGATCCATTCGGGTTTGACGCGCCAGAGCAGGAACGCAACGGTGGAAATTACGAGGAGTTGAATCATCTCCTCCCAAAATTCGAACCAGACGAGGCGTTCGGCGAAGAGCGCGCCCAGCGAAAGGCGGAGGATCGAAAACGCCAGCAGGCTCATTCCCGCCGAAAGGAAGACGCGTGAAAGACTCATCCGCGTTGAATTGAGCGCGCTGAAAAATGCCAAGGCAAAAAAGACAAGCGCGGCAATCGGCAGAAAACGACTCTCGACCCATTGGTTGAATTCGAAGCGGGCGTAGAGGTAGGGGAATCCGTAGAGGTTGGTTTGGTATCCGCCCGGAGTTGGGTTGACGGACAGCGGCAGGAACGCGGCGAGGATGCCCAGCCCGGACGCGAAGGCGGACAACGGGCGAACCCGCTTTGGATCCGGTGCGAAGCGTCCGTCTACAAAGGCGAAGAACGCGCAGGCGCTGAAGAAATATTCCAACATCATGCCGTAACTGTGGATGTGTTCGGAGACGATCAGTTCGCGCCCGAACGCCGAGAAGGTGACGCCGCAGATCAATTCGCCGCTGAGCAGGGCAGTGAAGCCCCAAACGAGGGCGCGCGCCGGGAACGCGGCGCGGTCGAAGAGTATCAGGATGATCGCGACCGAAAGTAACATGTAAAGAGGTTTGACGACGACCAGCGACGCGATCAACGCGGCTTGCTCCGAGGCGTTCGGCGCTTGGAGGTTGGTCAGCGTTGAAGCGCCGAGGTTGCCGCGCGCCGCAAAGTAAACGAGAATGGGGAGCGCGCCGAAGAGGAGAATTGCAAACGTAGAGGATGCGCTGTGGTTGCGAGTTGACATGCGCCTATTATAGATGCAACGGGAATTTTTTTAATTGGAATGCGCCGTTGACTTTTATATTGTTTCCATGTACCATTTTGCAAATCCCGGTTCGTTGTGGAGGCAAACATGTCCCCGGTTCCCATCTTGTTTACAGTTGGCGGCGTCCCCATCTATTCGCATGGGTTTTTTCTGTTGCTCGCTTTGCTGGCGGGCTTGGGCTGGCTGACGATCGAAGCCCGGCGCAGGAAGTGGACGCGGGAGGAAGTGGTTCCGATCACGCTGGCGGCGTTCGTCGGCGGGATGATCGGGGCGCGGCTTTCGATCCTGTTTTTCAACGGATTCGAAACCGCTCCGCTCGTGTTGAACATGTACGCGTTGTTCAACCCGCGCGTCGGACCCGGTTCGATTCTCGGCGGGGTGGCTGGCGCGTACATCGGCGGCTACATCGCCAGTAAGGCGATCGGCAAGGAGACTTGCGCGTGCGACGCGTTCGCGCCCGCGATGGCGTTGGCGACGGCGGTCGGACGCGTGGGGTGTTTCCTCTCGTTCGAAGATGGGTTGGGCAAACCGACATCCCTGCCGTGGGGTGTGCCTGTTTCCGGTGGGGAGTATCTCGTCCATCCCGCGCCGTTGTACGACATGGCGTTCAACCTGCTGTGGTTCGGCATCCTGCTTTCCTTGCGCGATCACAAGTGGATGCAGAACGGAAATTTATTGAAGTTTGGCGTCGCGGGCTATGCCTTCTTCCGCTTTTTCGTGGAATTTGTCCGCAACAACCGCGAGTTGGCGTTCGGGCTGACCGGTCAACAATTTGCGAGCGCGGCGTTGTTTGTGGCGGTGGTCGTCTATTTTGTGATGAACCGCGAAAAGTTGTTCCCAACCGCGCAAGCGGCGCAATGAAAACGACGCGAGGAGGAAAACCATGAACGACCTATCCAACGAACCGATTCAACCCAGCGGGTCTCCCTCGTCCGATAACGGCGGATCAAAACCGAGTTGGCTCACGCGCAAGGAATATACCGATGCCGCCGAGAAGAGAAAGGATTTCTGGATCGGCGTTGTTCTGTTCTTTGTCTTGAACATTGCGCTAGTTCTGTGTCAATGGGGATTGGGCTTTGGAGCGATGACGGTCGCGCCGAATGGGTTGGGTTCTGATGATTTTTCCACTACACTGACGACGATTATTTCCTGGATATTTATACTCCTCCCATGGGTCATCAACATCGGCTTGATCGTCTTCTTTGCCTTCACGCGTAGCCAGATCGCGCTGGGCATGGTGGCGGGCTTTGGTATCGCGCTCTTTATTATCATTTGCCTCGGCATCGTGTTTACGATTTGGTGTTTTGTTGCGCTCGGTTCGACAAATTGATCGCTCATCCCAGCCTGCCTGGAGCCTACATTGAATCCGATCATCGTCAAGGAAGACCGCAAGGAAATTTTCTGGGAGTTAACCAAGTCCATTTGTCCGGAGTGCCGCAAGGTCATCGATGCGCGCATTCTTCTGCGGGATGGGAAGGTCTTCATCCGCAAGCGTTGCCCGGAGCACGGACAGTTCGAAGCGTTATTTTTCGGCGACGCCGATTTATACGTCAAGATCGCGCCGTACAACAAGCCCGGGACGATTCCGCTGGAATTTGCGGCCGAAGTCCATGACGGCTGTCCGCTCGATTGCGGATTGTGCCCCGATCACCAACAACACGCATGTTTGGGGTTGATCGAAGTCAATCAGGCGTGCAACCTCGATTGTCCGCTGTGCTTCGCCAATTCAGGGACGCATCTCGCGCAAGATGGGTTTGAGTTGACCTACGAGCAGGTGGAGTTCATGATCGATCGCTTCATCGCGGCGGAGGGCAACCCCGAGGTCTTGCAATTTTCGGGCGGCGAACCGAGCCTGCATCCGCAGATCATCGAGTTCATCGAGTTGGCGAACCGCAAAGGAATCAAATATGTGATGCTGAACACGAACGGCATCCGCATCGCCCGCGACGATAAATTTCTCGAGTCGCTGGCGAAAACGAAGGCGCACGTCTATTTGCAGTTCGACGGCTTCGAGGCGCGCACGAACGAACTCATCCGCGGCAAAGCGGATTTGATCGACATCAAACTCAAAGCGCTGGAACGGCTTGCGAAGCACGACATGCGCGTCGTGTTGGTCGCGGCGGTCGAGCGCGGCATCAACGAACACGAGATCGGGCGCATCGTCGAATTTGGGTTGAGTCATCCCGCCGTGTTCGGCGTCAACTTCCAGCCCGCGTTCCGCGCCCAGCGTCACATCCCTGCCGACCCGTTGACGCGCATGACCATCCCTGATGTGTTGAAAAATCTGGAAGAGCAGACGAACGGCTTGATCAAACTGGACGATTTTGTCCCCGTGCCGTGTTGTATGCCGACGTGCAACTTCGTCACCTATGCCATGATCGAAGGCGACACGGTCACGCCAATCACGCGCATCCTCGACATTTCGTATTATCTCAATTACATCAAGAACCGCACGATGCCCGCGCTAAACGACGACTTGCTTAAAACGCTCGAACGCCTGTGGAGCAGTTCGGCGAAGGTCGGCTCGGACGAAGCCGCGCAGGATATCACGAACATGCTCAAAGGGAAGTCGAACGGAGGCAGTGAACATCACACCATGGAAGAGACGCGTGCCGGTCAGCGTTGTTCGTCCTGTCACGCGCATCTGCCGCTCAGCGAGCATGCGCCGCGCGACCTTGGTCGGCACGTGTTCATGATCAACACGCGGGATTTCATGGATCCGCATACTTTCAACGTGAAAAATGCGATGAAATGCTGTGTCGAGTTCCTCATCCCTGACGGGCGGATGATTCCCTTCTGCACGTATAACACGGTGGGGTATCGCGAGCAGGTCACCGAAAGCCTGCGGAACGGCGAAATGGCAAAATGAAATGGAAGGCGTCGCAAGTGCGACGCCTCTTTTTTACTTCTTTGCGCCGAACTTTTTCATCAACAAATCCTTCAACGTGGGTACGCCAATCTCCTGCAATTCATAGCGCACGCGCTGATTCGGCTTGTTGATCTTGATGATTCGCTTCAGATCAATTGGCGTGCCGATCATGACCATATCCACATCAGCATTGTTGATGGTTTCTTCCAGATCTTTTCGCTGCGCTTCGCCGTATCCCATAGCCGGGAGGATGGGTCCTGTCTTCGGATACTTTTCGTACGTGGCTTTGATCGAACGCGCCGCGAACGGGCGCGGGTCAACGATTTCCTTTGCGCCGAAGCGCCGCGCTGCCACGAAGCCCGCGCCATATGTCATCTCGCCATGCGTCAGACTGGGACCATCTTCCACTACCAACACTCGTTTGCCCCGAATCGATTCGGCGTCGTCCACAAACAACGGCGAGGCAGCTTCGATCTGAATCGCATTCGGATTCAAATTCCGCAGCGACTCGCGAACCGCGAGGACATCCTCCGGTTTGGCGGTATCCACTTTGTTGATGACGATCACATCCGCCATGCGGACATTTGTTTCGCCGGGGTAGTATCTGAATTCATGTCCGGGGCGGTGCGGATCTGCGACGACGATTCGAAAGTCGGATTTGAAGAACGAGAAGTCATTGTTGCCGCCATCCCACAAAACGATATCCACTTCAGCTTCCGCTTTGCGTAAAATTTTTTCGTAGTCCACGCCCGCGTACACGATCACGCCGTTATCGAGATGGGGTTCGTATTCCTCGCGCTCCTCGATGGTGCATTCCGCTTCGTCGAGGTCTTCGTACTCGGTGAAGCGTTGGACTTCCTGCCGGATCAAATTTCCGTAGGGCATCGGGTGACGGATCGCCGCGGTGACGTATCCCATCTCGCGCAGGATAAGCGATACCCGCCTCGAAACCTGACTTTTGCCTGCTCCGGTTCGCACCGCGCAGACTGACACCACCGGCTTGGACGATTTCACTTGCGTGTAACGTGTGCCCATCAAGCGGAAGTCCGCGCCCGCCGCATTGACCATTGCCGCCTTGTGCATCACGTACTCATGCGGCACATCGGAGTACGCGAAGATAACCTGCTCCACGTTGTGTTTCTGGATGAGTTCGGTCAACTCCTCCTCCGCGTGGATGGGGATTCCGCCGGGGTACAAGTCGCCCGCTAACTCAGCGGGGAAGAGGCGTCCTGAAATGTCCGGGATTTGCGTTGCAGTGAAGGCGACCACTTCGTAATCCTTGTTGCCGCGAAAGAAGGTATTGAAGTTGTGGAAGTCGCGCCCGGCGGCGCCCATGATGATGGTTTTGACTGGCATACTTCCTCCTAAATGAAGATGTCATTTTTCGATCACTCGCCATGTCGACAATTTAAATCAAAACAGACTGAACGCCAAGATAACGTTCAGCCTGTTTTTTGTATGACACTAGAATTACATCACATCAGGCGCTTGAATATCGAGCAATCTCAACGCGTTAGCGATGACTTGCCTCGCCGCCATCACCAATTGCAGACGCGCGGATTTTATGTTTTCGTCTTCGCTTTGTAACACAGGAACCGCGTGATAGAACGAATGGAACGCGTTCGCCAGATCATACGCGTACTGCGCCATCACCAGCGGACGATATTCATTGGCGGCTTGCTGAACCTTGGCGGGAAACTGCGAAATCTGCTCGATCAGTTCGATCTCGTGTTTCTCCAACTCGTAATCGAATAAATTCTTTCCCTGTGTACTTGTGTACGTGTTTACCTGTATCCCTGCTTTTTTCAAAATCGAATTCGCCCTCACGTGCGCGTTCTGAATGTACGGAGCCGTCCGCCCGTCGAACGAGAGCGCTTCGTTAATGTCGAAGACGATATCCTTGTTGTTATCCACCGCCAGCATGGAATACACCAACGCGCCCAAGCCGATCTGTTCGGCGATTTTGACGCGCTCGGCTTCGGGGACATTTCCGCTTCGTTCCGATTCAACTGAAAGCGCGCGTTTGATCGCTTCATCGTACACATCTTTGAAGAGTACCACGCGTCCGCGCCGCGAGGACATCGTGCCTTCGGGCAGGGTCACGAAGCCATAGCCGAGGTGATAACACTTCTCCGCTTGCGGGAAGCCCCACAGTTTGAGAATCGCAAACGCCTGTTGCATGTGAAGCGACTGCCTCACATCCACAACATAGATCGAACGGTCAACGTGATATTTCTCGAACTTCTCTTTTGCCAGCGCGAGGTCTTTGGTGAGATACAAGGTCGTGCCGTCTGAGCGCAGAATAATGTTCGTGCGATACTTCTCTTTGGTGAGCCCGAGTTTCTCGTCGATCTTCACGATCACCGCGCCGCCTTGCGGACGTTCGTCGTCGGCGACGCCTTTGGCGATTAGTTCTTCCACGATGGCTTTCGAGGGTTCATCCACCTCGCTCTCGAAAAACCAAACGTCAATTTTCACATCCAGTATCCGCAGGATTTCGCGCAATTCATCTAGCGCCCACTCGCGTGTCACGCGCCACAACTCGCGCACTATTGGGTCGCCCACGTCGTACTTGCGATACATTTCGCGGCGCTCGGCGTCGTACGCTTCGCGCTGGGCGGTCTGTTCGGGTGTTTCGTTTTCCTTCTTTTCCAACAAAACGTTCGCTTCCACATACAACTTCAACAACCATTGCCCGCGCTCATGCACACCCTGCGGCTCCTGCCCCTTGTAAAACTTGTTGTACATCCACAGCACGGTGATCACGCTGAGTCCCAAGTCGCCAGGGTACGAAGCGCGGATGGTTTCAAACCCTGCGAACTCTGTCAGCCTTGCCAACGCTTCGCCAAGGATCGTATTGCGCGCGTGCCCAATGTGAAATGAATGGAGCGTGTTCGGCTGGGCATATTCCACCATGACTCGCTCGCCCTTTGGCGCGCCCCGCCCAAAGTCCGCGCGCGAAGCGAGAACTTCATCCACCACTCGACGGGCATAATCGGATGTTTTGTAATAGACGTTGAGATAACCCTTCACCGCGTCCACGCGGCTGACGCCCGCCACGCTTCCAATCTGACCTTTGACCTGCTCCGCGATTTCCTGAGCGCGTTGCGGCACGGGGAGCTTTTTCTGTTCGTCCAGCAGTTCAACTGCTGGACGAACGCGCGCTTCGTCCGCCGCCGTCTGAAAAAACGATGTGGAGGTTCCCCACTCGCCCGCGAAGGGAATCGCCATCCATTTCAACGGCGCAAGCGCGATGCCGTTCGCCGCGCAATAGGCTTTTATTTTTTCTTCGATGAGTTGTTGCTCTTGTTCAAACATCAGCGTAGCGAATCCTGTGGATAGCGTGAGATTATATCAGCATGGAAAAATAAAAGAAAAATAAAAGCGGGAGCCTGCGCTCCCGCTACTTTCGTTAGAAAGATTTTCTTTTTTCTGCCGTTTCTAGTCGGTTTACTTTTCGGCAGGAGCGCTCAGCGCGGCGAGTCGCTTCAGCAATCGACTCTTGAGACGGGCGGCTTTATTCGCGTGGATGACGCCTTTACCGGCGGATTTATCCAATTCGCGGATGGCTTGCATAACCGTCTCTTTGGTTTCCGGCGCGTTCTTTGCCATAGTCGCGCGAGCCTGATTGACGGCGGTGCGGGCGGAGCCGCGGATGTTGCGGTTGCGCAAACGGCGCTTCTCGTTCTGGCGGTTCCGTTTGATCTGGGATTGAATGTTAGCCAAGGTCTTCCTCTTTCATTGCTTGTTGATTTGCGCCGTTTTTTCGACACAGGAGCGGTATTTTACATGATGCCGCTTGAATTGTCCAGAAAATTTACTGGTCAGCAGTGACCAACACGAAGTAGCCGCCGAACAGACTTTCATCCGACGCTACGTAGGCGATGCCGTATTCGGTGATGGCAGTGTTGAGTATCTCAGCGCGCGTGAGCGGATTGTTCATCCACCAATTGAACGCGGTGACCGGATCGCTGGCTGAGGATGGATAGCGCGCAAAGAGATGTTCCAGCACGACAACAGATGTGTATCCCTGCGTTCGGACGCGCGTCTGCGGCGTGGAGCCATTTTGCCCTGTGTGGCTGAGATAGTTATTACAGAGCATGTCAACCGCATGTGCTTTTGCCGCCGCGGCAAGTTTCTGGTTGGGAGTCAACGTCGCCGCGCCGTTGGCGGTCCGCTCGGTGTTGATGAGATTCTGCAACTGGTTGACATAGCCGGAGTTTTCGGTATAGGTGCAAGATCCGCTTGTGGCGGGCGTTCCCGTCACTGAACTACCGGAGGTCGGAATCGGAGTATTCGACGGCTGACCGGGTACCGTAGGCGTGACCGGTGTGCTTGTCGGCGGGAGGGTGGGGGTCGCGGTGATGAGGTTAATGGGAACGCGCAGGGGCTGCCCGGCAAATAGCGAGTTGGCGTTCTCGAGGCTGTTTGCCTTGATGATCGCATCTTCTGTGCTGTTGAACTTTGCGGCAATTCCGGCGAGTGTGTCGCCTAATTCGATCACATATTCGATCTCTGTCCCAGGCCGCAGGTCGGCGGGAATGGGCGTGGCAGTGGGAAGCGGCATGCCCGGATAGGGCAAGAGAATCACCAACCCGGGATAAACGATCTGTGTGGTTTGGTCGATCCCGCCGCCGGTTTCCGGATTGAACGGGTTGAGCGAGAGGATCAACTTGATTCCGCTTGCTCCCAGCCCGAATTTGTCCACGATCGTGGCGAGCGAATCGCCTTCGACGACCGTATATGGGAAAGGAGCCGAGGGCGTCGGCGTGAACGTCACAGTGGGCGTCAGCGTGACGGTTGGTGTGGCGGTCGGAGTGTTCGTGTTTGTAGGCGTAGGTGTGGTAGTTGGTGTGGGTGTCTCGGTTGCGAATATCGTCGCCAGTGGAGCGTTCGGTCCGCTGGTGAGCCAGACGATCAGAACGATCATGCCCAAAACTACCAGCCCGATGGCGCCGTAACGCAACAGCGCGCCTTGCTGCTGCCTGCGCTTGCGGAAGGAGTTGAGTACGTTCGAGGTGTTGCCAGACGGATTTCTATTCAGCATTTTTATTCCTTTAAATATGCAACCAAGCGATGAGAATCGTTTGGCGCGGTCGAATAATTCTACCTGAAAAAAGGGAAAAGCGTACACAGGGAAACAGGTAGGCTCGTAAACAGGTAAGCGCGTGTGTACTTGTTTACGAGCCTACTTTACCAAATGCTCCCTCAAATATTTCCCCGTATACGAATCTTTGACCTTCATTACCTGCTCCGGCGTACCTTCCGCGATCAGTTCTCCGCCGCGGTCGCCGCCTTCGGGTCCGAGGTCAATGATCCAGTCCGCTACTTTGATGATATCGAGATTATGTTCGATGATTAGCACGGAATTACCCGAATCTACGAGTCTTTGCAAAACCTCGATCAATTTATGCACGTCCGCCGCATGCAAGCCCACAGACGGCTCGTCCAGCACGTAGAGCGTTCTGCCGGTCGCCCGGCGCGACAACTCCTTGGATAATTTCACGCGCTGAGCCTCGCCGCCGGAAAGAGTCGTTGCCGGTTGTCCCACGCGCACGTAGCCCAATCCAACCTCTTGTAGCAACTTCAATTTGTTCAGCATCGGCGGATAGTTCTTGAACTCATCCAGTGCGAAATCAACAGTCATATCCAAAACATCAGCGATGGAATATCGGTCTCGGAACAAAACTTGCAAAGTTTCGCGGTTGAACCGTTTCCCGTGACACACGTCGCATGGCACGTACACATCCGGTAGAAATTGCATCTCGATTCGCAGTTCGCCCTGCCCTTGGCAGGCTTCGCAACGTCCACCGTGCACGTTGAACGAGAAGCGACCGGGTTTATATCCACGCACTTTGCTTTCGGGCAATTCGGCAAACAGTTTGCGGATTTCATCGAACAGTCCGGTGTACGTGCCGGGGTTCGAGCGCGGCGTCCGCCCGATCGGCGATTGGTCAATGTTGATGATCTTATCGAGATGTTCCGTCCCTTGAATCTTTTTATGTTCGCCGGCTTGCGTCCGCGCGCCCATCAACCGCGCCGCGAGCGCGTTGTACAAAATGTCGCTCATCAATGTGGATTTGCCCGAACCGGAAACGCCGGTGATGCAAACCAATTTTCCAAGCGGGATCGTGACGTCAATGCTTTTCAGATTGTTTGCGGACGCGCCCACGATTTTGATGCTCTTCCCATTTCCCTCACGCCTCTTTTCCGGAACTTCGACCTGTTTTCGCCCTGAGAGATATTGTCCCGTCAGCGACTTTGGGTGCGCTAGGATCTGCTTTGGTGTCCCTTTTGCGATGACCTCTCCGCCGTGTTCGCCCGCCGCCGGACCGAGGTCAACTACCCAGTCCGCTTCAAAGATGGTTTCCGAATCATGTTCCACCACAAGGACAGTGTTGCCCAAATCGCGCAAGCCTTTGAGCGTTTCGAGCAAGCGTGAGTTATCGCGCGGATGCAGTCCAATTGAAGGTTCATCCAACACGTACAACACGCCCACCAGCCGCGACCCGACTTGAGTCGCCAAGCGGATGCGCTGTGCCTCGCCGCCGGAAAGCGTCACAGCGGAGCGGTTGAGCGTCAGGTAATCCAAACCGACATTGACGAGGAATGACAGCCGTTCGTGAATTTCTTTGATTACACGTTCAGCGATCGCTTTTTGCTTCGAGGTCAGCGGTGAGTTCTTGCCCGCGAGTTTCTTCACCCATTCCAACGTCTGCAACACGGGCCACGAGTTGGCTTCCACGATGTTGACGTTGTCCACCGTCACCGCCAGCGCGGCGGGATTCAACCGTTTGCCCTTACACGTTGGGCATGGGCGGTCGGACATGAACTCGGATATTTTTTCTCGGATAAATTCTGAATTGGTCTCGCGGTACCGCCGCTCAAGGTTTGTGATCACGCCCTCGAAGGCGCGTGAGAACTTGAATTCGTTGCCGTTCGCGCTTTGATAGGTCATCGCGATCTGTTTGTCGCCGGTGCCATACAAAACGATTTTGAGCTGTTCTTTTGACAAGTCTTTGACCGGCTTGTCTAAGTCAATCTTGTACGCTTTCGAGGCGTTGATGAGGCTTTGCCAATAAAAGCCGCCCTCTACTTTCGGTCCGCTCCATTCCATGCTGGCGATCGCTCCCTCATTGAGAGACAGGTCGCGGTCCGGGATGATGCGGTCTGGGTCAATTTCCAGTTTCGAGCCGAGTCCCTGACACTCCGGGCAAGCGCCTTGCGGCGTGTTGAACGAAAATGTG
>WBZY01000313.1_pt1 | contig 39348 bp, 35 predicted proteins | sample 5204191 | NCBI WGS metagenome assembly WBZY01 (sample SAMN12344363, study PRJNA552823) | activated sludge metagenome | biome: Activated sludge suspended growth; feature: Anammox Sidestream; material: Wastewater; isolation source: activated sludge from anammox sidestream of wastewater treatment...
GTGACGTCGCGCACACCGCTTGCCAGCTGCTCGTCACCGAGGCGAGTCACCGGCGCGAAATCGACCCGGGGCCGGGACTGACCGGGCGGATCCTGGACACGGACGATCCGCAGCTTCACGCGATGCTCGAGCCTCACGGCGCGCAGGCTCCCGAGGTCGATGTCAGCGCACGGGATACCTGCTTCCTAATATTCACCTCGGGCACGAGCGGCGCGCCGAAAGCGGTCATCTACAGCCATGGCCGCGTGCTGCGCAACAGCCTCATGCTCATCGAGCGGCAGGCACTTTCCTCCGCCGATGTCGTGTACGTGCCGATGCCGCTGTTTCACTCGTCCGGCCTCCTGATGGGCCTGCTGCCGCCCCTGATCGCCCGGGGGAGCGTGCTCCTGCGGCGTCGCTTCTCGGCCTCCGGCTTCCTTCCGGACGTACGTCGCCATGGCGTGACCCGCTTCTGTTATGTCGGCAAGCCACTCGCCTACATCCTGGCGACGCCGGAGCAGCCCGACGATGCGCGCAATCCGCTGCGCAGCGCCTTCGGCAGCGAAGCGGCGGATGTCGACATCGAGACTTTCTCGCGCCGCTTTGGCTGCCAGGTCTTCGACAACTACGGCTCTTCGGAAGGCTGCATCACCATCGTGCGTTCGCCGGACGCACCGCGCGGCTCGATCGGGACCGCCTTCTCGGACGGGATCCGGGTGATGAATCCGGACACCGGGGAGGAGTGTCCGCGTGCCGTCTTCGACACACGGCGGCGGCTGGTAAACGGTAATGAAGCCATCGGCGAACTCGTGAATATCGACGGCGCCCGGCTCTTCGAGGGCTATTGGAACAACACCGACGCGCGCAGCGAGCGTATCCGCGGCGATGCCTACTGGAGCGGGGATCTCGGCTATCGGGATGAGCAGGGCTTTTTCTATTTCGCCGGGCGCAGCTCCGAGTGGCTGCGCGTGGACGGCGAGAATCTTGCCGCGACGCAGATCGAGCAGGTGCTCGTGCGCCACCCGGCGATAAGCGTCGCGGCGGCCTACGCGGTGCCTGATCCGCTCGTGGGTGATCAACTCATGGTGGCACTCGAGCTCGCGCCGGGTGCACCGCTCGAACCCGGCGAACTGCGCCGCTTTCTCGAGTCGCAGGACGATCTGGGTTCCAAGTGGCTGCCACGCTTCGTGCGCATCAGTGCGCATCTGCCGACCACTGCCACGAACAAGGTGCTCAAGCGCCAGTTGCGGCGGGAGGGGTGGCGATGCGACGACCCGGTGTGGTGGCGCAGGGAACGGCAGGATCCGTTCCGCCCGCTGGGCGCCGGCGACATCGCGGCTCTCGAGGCCGACTTCGCCGCGCGCGGTCGCAGCCAAGTGCTCGAGGAAGGGTACTGAGGTCGAACATGGACTTTCGCTTCACGCCCGAGCAGGAGCAATTGCGGCAGGACATCCGCCGCTTCCTCGACGAGCATGTGAGTGCTGAACTGCGCGCGGAGATCGCGACCTCGGCGCACACGCCGGGACCGCTGGCCAGGTGCTTCCTGCGACTGCTCGGCGAGCGCGGCTGGCTCGGCATCGGCTGGCCAACGGAGTATGGCGGGCAGGGCAGGACGATGCTCGAGCAGATGATCTTTTACGATGAGCTCGATCTGCGCGACATCCACTACGGCGGGCTCACGATCACCTCGCTCGCCATGACGCTGATGAAGCTCGCCTCGGAGGAGCAGAAGAGGACTTACCTGCCGCGTATCCTGCGCGGGGAGCTCGAGATCTGTCTGGGTTACACCGAGCCCGGTGCGGGCTCCGATCTCGCAAGTCTGATCACGCGCGCCGAGCGTGACAGGGACGACTACGTCATTACCGGCCAGAAGGTGTTCACGACCGGCGCACACTACTCCTCGCATATCTGGCTGCTGGCGCGTACCGATCCGGGCCTGCCGCGCCACAAGGGCCTCTCGGTTTTCATCTTCCCGCTCGACAGCCCCGGGATCACCGTCCGCCCGCTCTATACGATGGGCCGCATCCGCACCAACGAGGTATTTCTCGACCACGTGCGCGTGCCGGCGAGCGCGATGATCGGCGCCCCGAACAGCGGCTTCCATACGGTGGCGGTCGCGCTCGACTTCGAGCGCATCTTCATGGGCAAGTACGCGCGGCTACGGCGCAACTTCAGCGATCTCGTCGCGTGTTGCCGCAAGCTGTCGCGCAACGGGCGCACGCTCCTGGAGGACCCGGTCGTGCAGGACCGGCTCGTCGGCCTGCACATCGCAATCGAGCGGCTGCGACTGTTGTGTTTCAAGTCTGCCTGGAAAGTCGACCGGGGGCAGGTGCCGACCGCAGAGGCGTCGGCGCAGAAAGTGCTGGCATCGGAACTCGAGCAACGGCTCGCCGACGAGGGCATGAAGATCCTGGGGCCTTGCGGGCAGCTCGAATCCGGCTCGCCACACGCGCCGATGGAAGGACGCCTGGTCGACGCGTGGCTGCTCGCACCGATGATGCGCTTCGGCGGCGGCACGAACGAGATCCAGCGCGACATCATCGCCCAGCGCGGGCTCGGCTTGCCGCGCGCCTGAAGTGCACGACAGCGCGACGGGCAGCGGAAGTGGATCTGGAATTCAACGAAGAGCAGGCCCAGGCGGCGGAGGCGGCGCGGCGCTTCCTCGCCCGTGAATGCCCGGCGACACTCGTGCGCCGCGTGCGCGAGGGCAGGCCGGCGCATCCCGACGCGCTGTGGGCTGGCATGGGCGCGCAAGGCTGGCTCGCGCTGCCCTTCGCCGAGAAGTACGGCGGGTTTGACGCCGACTGGGTGACGCTCGGCGCCGTCATCGAGGAACTCGGACGCGCCTGCGATCCGACACCCTTCATCGACTGCGTGGTGAGCTGCGGCGGACTGATCCAGGATGCGGGTAGCGAGGCGCAGAAGCAGCGCTGGCTGCCCGCGCTCGGCCGCGGCGAGTTGCTCGTGAGCCTGGCGATGCTCGAGGTAGCCACGGACCCGGACCCGGAGCAGGTCGCCACACGGCTCGAAGCGGCCGGTTCGAGCTACCGCCTGAGCGGTCGCAAGCTGTTCGTCGAGCGTGCCGCCGGCGCTCACTTGCTGCTGGTGACGGCACGCGAGGCAGCGAGCGGCGAGTTGCGGCTCGTGCTCGTGCCGGCGCAGGAGCCGGGGGTCGAACTCGTTCGCCTGCAATCGTTCGCCCATCCGCATCTCTTCGAGGTGCGGCTCGATGATGTCGCGATCGACGCCGGGCAGATCCTCGGCGAAGGAGCCGATGCGATGCCGCACCTGCGCCGCGCCCTGCAATGCACGGCGGCCCTGCTGGCGGCAGCGGCGGCTGGTGGATCCCAACGTGTGCTCGAAATGACGCTCGCACATGCCCGCGAGCGCCAGCAGTTCGGCCGGCCGATCGGCAGCTTCCAGGCCGTGCAGCACATGCTCGCCGATGTATGGACCGATGTGGAAACCGCGCGGCTTGCGGCCTATGAGGCGATCACCGAGCTTCACCTGGGGCGCGCAGCGGACGAAAAGGTGGCGATCGCACGCTGCGCGAGCAGCGAAACCTTCGTACGCAGCTGCTTCACGGCCCATCAGATCTTCGGCGGCGTGGGTTTCATGTGGGAGGCGGACCTGCATCTCTGGACCCGCAAGGCCAAGGAAATCGAGCTTGCCTGCGGTGGCACGGTGCTCTGGCGCCGCCAGCTTGCCACACTGCTCTGAGGAGGCCGCCAGACCGCGAAGGCGGCTCACCCCGCGCGCCGCGGCGTGAAGCTGTGCCCCCCGTCGACATGGAGGTGCTGCCCCGTGATCCACGCGCCCTGGTCGCTGCACAGAAACACGGCGAGGTTGGCAATGTCCTCGCCGGTGCCGGCGCGCCCGAGCGGCACGAAGGCCTTCACCATGCCCTCCCAGATCTCGCCGCGGCCGATGTCGTCGAGGCGGCTCGTGTCGATGATGCCGGGGCAGATCGCGTTCACGCGGATCCCGTGCGGCCCGAGCTCGGCGGCCATGACGGTGGTGAGGGCGTTCACGGCCGCCTTGGACGATGCATAGGCACCGGTGCCCGCCGCGAGAATCCGCGCGGCCAGGCTCGAGATGTTCACGATGCTGCCGCCGCGCCCCTGCGCCACCATGCGTCGCGCGCAGGCCCGGGACATGTAGAAGGTGCCGTCGAGATTCGTGGTCATGACGCGCCGCCACTCTGCGACCGGCAGGTCCATGATCGCCATGCGATCGGCACCACGTGTGGCACCCGCGTTGTTCACGAGAACGTCGATGCCGCCAAATTCACTCGCGATGCGCTCGACGAGCGACTCGGCCGCTGCGGCATCGGAGACGTCGGAGACGACCGGCAGCGCGCGACGGCCGAGTGCGCGGATCTCGTCCGCCACGGACTCGATGTCGCGCCAGCCTGCGGCCCGTTCATCCTCCGGGTAGCGATCCGGCGCACGCCCCGTGCCGGTGACCACGACATCGCAACCCGCGCGCGCCAGCGCCACGGCGATCGGTCGGCCGATGCTGCGCATGCGCCCGGCGCCGGTGACGACGGCCACTTTGCCGTCGAGGTTTGTCGAAGTCATCGTCATCAGCTCGCCTCACGGTAACGGCCGCTCCGCGGCGCGGTACGTGGATAGGTATTCGCCGCAGCACGGTTCGCATACGGACCTGCGGCATAATCGGCTCCTCCCGAGGAGCGCCTCCCATGCCGAATGCCGCGAAGAAATACGACCTCCTGATCAGGAACGTACGCGTTGTGCGCCCGAAGCGCAGCACCGTGCAGAAAATGGACATCGCCGTCAAGGACGGCAAGTTCGCGAAGATCGGCGCGGGCCTCAAGGCCGCCGACGCGGCGACGGTGGTTGACGGCGGCGGCAAGCTCGCATTCCCGGGGCTCGTCGACCCGCACATGCACTGCGGCATCTACGGGCCGCTCGCCGAGGATGCGCTGTCGGAAAGCCGCGCGGCGGCACAGGGCGGTGTGACTTCGAGCCTGAACTACATGCGCACGGGCGGCTATTACATGCAGAAGGGCGGCCCGTATTCGCAGGTCTACCAGGAGGTGCTCGACATCTCGAAGGACCACTTCTACGTCGACTACGCGTATCACCTCGCGCCGCTCGATCGCACGCACATCGGCGAAATCGACATGCTGATCGACAGGCACGGCGTGACCTCGTTCAAGATCTTCATGTTCTATGGCGGCTACGGCCTGCACGGCGCGTCGAGCTCGCAGCACGAATTCCTGATGATCGGCAAGGACGAGAAGTACGACATCGCCCACTTCGAGTTCGTGATGCGCGGCGTCGAGCGCGCGATGCGACGCCATCCGGAAAAGAAGGAGGCGATCTCGCTGTCGCTGCATTGCGAGCTCGCGGAGATCCTGGCGGCGTACACAAAGATGGTGGAGGGTGGCGCCAGGAAGACCGACCTCGACACATGGCTCACGGGCGAGACGCACGATCCCGAATGCGCCGACTGTGCGCCGCTGTCGGGCCTGCGTGCCTACAGCGCCGCACGTCCGCCGCACTCCGAGGGGCTCGCGATCACGATCGCGTCGTACCTCGCCAACGAGACGAACTGCGCCAACATCAACCTGCTGCACCTCACCTCGCGCAAGGCGGTCGAGGCGGCACTCGCGATGGCGAAAGCATTCCCGCACGTGAACTTCCGCCGCGAGGTGACGATTGCGCACCTATGCCTCGACTACGACACGAAGGTCGGGTCGCTCGCGAAGGTGAACCCGCCGATCCGCTCGCGGGACGACGTGGAGTTCCTCTGGAAGGCGCTGCTCGCCGGCAAGCTCGACTGGGTGTGCTCCGACCATGCGTGCTGCAAGTACGAGATGAAACTCGGCAAGGAAGACAAGAACGACATCTTCCAGGCGAAGTCGGGCTTCGGCGGCACCGAGTTCATGCTTCCGGCGCTGATCACGGTGGGCAAGCCGCGCGGTCTCTCGTACAACCGCATGGCGGAACTGCTGTCTTACAACGCCGCGCGACGCTTCGGCCTCGACGGCAAGGGCGACATCGCGCCGGGCCTCGACGCGGATCTCGTGCTGGTCGACCCGAATCGCAGTTTCGTCGCGAGCGGCAAGCTGTCGGAGTCGCAGCAGGGCTATTCGGTGTTCGAAGGGATGGAAATGAGCGCCACGGTGACCGACACTTACCTGCGCGGTCGCCGCATCTGGGGCGACGGCAAGGTGATCGGCGCGCCGCAGGGCCAGTACCTCCGGCGCCCGTACGGTTGAACCTGCAGTTCCTCGAAGGAGTAGCCATGACGCTCAAGGCCGGCGACAAGATGCCCTCGGGCACACTCAAGACGATGACCAAGGACGGCCCGCGCGACCTCACCACCGAGGAGCTGTTCAAGGGCAAGACGGTGGTGCTGTTCTCGGTGCCGGGCGCATTCACGCCGACCTGCGACGCCAAGCACCTGCCGGGCTACGTGCAGCACGCGGCGGAGATCAGGGCCAAGGGTGTCGACACGATCGCCTGCATGGCCGTGAACGACGTGTTCGTGATGAACGCCTGGGGCAAGGCGTCGAACACGGCCGACAGCGTACTGATGCTCGCCGACGGCAACGGCGACTATGCGCGCGCGCTCGGCCTCGAGATCGACGTTCGAGGCTTCGGCATGGGAATGCGCGGGCAGCGTTTCGCGCTCATCGTGAAAAACGGCATCGCGACGCACGTGTTCATCGAGGCGCCGAAGGAGTTCCGGGTGTCGGCCGCCGAGTACGTGCTGGGCCAGCTCTGACATGACGCCGGTCTCCGACCGCAATCACCGCATCACCTTCCAGCGCACGCCGCAGGGGCTGCCGGTACCGGAAGACTTCGGCGCGGACACCACCCCGATCCCGACGCCGGGACCGGGGCAGTTCCTTTCGCGCACCGTCTACCTGTCGCTCGATCCCTACTACCGCAATGTCATGAAGGGCAGCCAGATCTACGCGGAGCGGCTGAAGCCGGGCGACACGATGGTCGGCGAGACGGTGGCGCAGATCGTCGAGTCGCGCCACACGGACTTTCGCGCCGGCGAATTCGTGCTGGTGAAGAACGGCTGGCAGGAATATGCGCTCTCGGCGGGGCAGGGCGTGCGCAAGCTCGACCCGGCCGTCGCACCGGTCTCGACCGCGCTCGGTGTGCTCGGCATGCCGGGCCTGACCGGTTATACGGGTCTCATCTATCTCGGCGAGCCGAAGCCGGGGGAAACCGTCGTCGTGTCGGCCGCCACCGGTGCGGTCGGCAGCACCGCCGGCCAGGTGGCGCGGCTCGTCGGCGCGCGCGTAGTCGGCATCGCCGGCAGCGACGAGAAGTGCGAGTACGCCGTGCGCGAGCTCGGTTTCGACGCCTGCGTGAACTACCGGAAAGGAGATCTGGTGCAGCTGCTGAAGGCAGCTTGCCCGGCCGGCATCGACGTGTACTTCGACAATGTCGGCGGGGATACGCTCGCCGCGGTGCTGCGCAATCTCGCGTTGCACGCGCGCATCGTGCTCTGCGGCATGATCGAGTCGTACAGCATGGACAAGCCGCCGCCGGGGCCGTTCCTCGGCCCGGTGGTCGGTGCGCGCGCGACGATGCGCGGCCTTGTGGTCTACGACCACTTGCACCGGATGGACGAGCTCGTGCGCGTCGTCGGCGCGTGGATCCGCGCGGACAAGTTCCGCTACCGGGAAGACATGACCGACGGCCTCGCGAACGCACCAAGCGCCTTCTGCCGCCTGATGCAGGGCCGGAACTTCGGCAAGACACTCGTACGCGTCAGCGCCGAGCACTCCTGAGCGCAGCCGTCGCGCGTGCGGCCATGACTACGCCGACTGCGCCGGCGATCACGAGCACGGTGATCGCGCCCGGCGTGCCTCGATAGGACACACCGGCCGATACCCCGAACAGCACGCTCGTCAGCATCGCGAGCGAACCCGAGAGCCCGCTCGCAAGCCCCGCGAGTTCCGGATGGTCACCCACGGCGCCCGCGAGCGAAATCGGCGAGAGCGCTCCGTTGCCTGCGACGAGGGCGACCAGCGCGACGAGATAGATCGCGAGGCTCGGCTCCGGCCACAGCGCGGCGAGCGCGAAGATCGCAGCACCCGCGGTCGTGCCGCCGACTCCCACCCGCAGGATCCGCGTCGATCCAAAGCGACGCATGCCTGTGCCGGCGAGCCACGCACCGCCGGAGAAGGCCGCCGCGAGCAGCGCCCACAGCACGCCGAAGCGCGACGGGCCGATGCCGAAGAGGCGCTCGAAGAGCGCGGCGCCGATCGTCAGGAACGCGAAGATGATGCCGTTCGAGCAGCCGTAGATGAAGGTGAACCCGAGAAAGCGCCGGTCACGCAACAGCACCGCGCTCGCCTCGGTGAGCGCGGGTCCCGAGGCACGGTCCCGCGCACGCCGGGTTTCCGGGAGCGCGGCGAAGGCCCAGGCGAGCAGGCCGAGCCCCGCCGCGACATGCAGCGCGAAGATCGCGCGCCAGCTGACTGCCTCGACGAGGTAGCCGCCTGCAATCGGCGAGAGAATCGGTGCGAGGCCCATCACGACCGTGATGAACGACAGGGCCACGGCGGCGCGCTCGGGTTCGTGCGTATCCCGCACCATCGCGCGGGCGACCACGGTGCCCACACTGCCGCCGAGCGCCTGCACGAAGCGCGCGGCGATGATCCATGGCAGGGACGGCGCCAGTAAGGCAGCGGCTCCGCCAAGCGCGAATACCGCCACACCGGCCAGCAGGACCGGGCGCCGGCCGTAGCGATCGCAGAGAACACCCTGGACAGGTTGCGCGAGTCCCAGGGTAAAGAGGTAGACCGAGACGACGAATTGCACCGCGCCGAAGTCGGCGTCGAGCGCCGAGGCGAGCACCGGCAACGCCGGCACGAGGCTCGCCATGCCGAACCCGGACAGGCCGCTCGCACAGCCGAGCAGCAGGATCCAGCTGCGGCTACCGATGCGGCCGCGCGTCACGCGGTGAGGAGTTTTTCCAGCTCCGGCACAACCGTGAAGAGGTCACCCACGAGGCCGATGTCGGCCACTTCGAAGATCGGCGCTTCCGGGTCCTTGTTGATCGCGACGATCGTGCGCGCGTCCTTGATGCCGGTGACATGCTGGATCGCCCCGGAAATGCCGATCGCGACATAGAGCTCGGGCGCAATGATCTTGCCGGTCTGGCCGACCTGCAGGTCGCTTGCGGCGAACCCCGCATCGACCGCCGCGCGCGACGCGCCGACGGCGGCACCCAGCCGGTCCGCGAGGCTGTAGATGAGCTTGAAGTTGTCGGCGCTGCCGAGTGCACGACCACCCGACACGACGCGCGAGGCGCTCTGCAGGTCCGGGCGATCGCTGCGCGCCGACGCAATGCCGACGAAGCGCGTATGCGTGGGCAAGGTGGCGTCCGCAGCGACTTTCTCGATCGCCGCTGCACCGGTCGTGGCGGCCGCCTCGAACGAGGCCGTGCGCACCGTGGCGACGACTTTCGTGCCGGCGTCGACCTCCACCGTGACGATCGCATTGCCCGCATAGGTCGGGCGGCGAAAGCGCGTGGCGCTGTCGACAGCCATGATGTCGGACAGCTGCGGGGCGTCGATCAGGGCGGCGACCCGTGGCATCAGGTCTTTGCCGAAGGTCGTCGACGGGCCGAAGACATGCGTATGGGACGCGGCGAGTTGCGCGATCTGCGGGGCGAGCACCGCTGCGAGCGCGTGTTCGTTCTCGGCGCGATCCACCTGCACCACTCGTGCGACGCCCGCGAGGCGCGCCGCTTCGGCGGCGACCGCCGCGCCGTTCACGGCGAAGACCGCGACGGTGATCTCGGCGCCCGGAATGGCAGCGGCGCAGCTGACGCACTTGCCCGTGCTCGCATTCAGCCTGGTGCCGTCGTGCTCGGCGATGACGAGGACGCGGCTCATTGCAGTGCCCCCCGCTTGCGGAGCGCAGCGATGAGTTCCTGTGTGTCTTTGACCATGATGCCCTTCTGGCGCTGCGCCGGCGGTTCAGTGCGTACCATCTTCACGCGTGCCGCAGCGCTCACGCCGAGGTCGGCAAAGGGGAGGCTCTCGAGCGGCTTCTTCTTCGCCTTCATGATGTCGGGCAGCTTCACGTAACGCGGTTCGTTCAAACGCAGATCGGCGGTGACGACGGCCGGCAGATCGACCTCGAGTGTCTCGAGGCCGGCGTCGACTTCACGCGTGACGCGCGCGGTCGAGTCGGTGAGCTCCACCTTCGAGGCAAACGTGGCCTGCGGGCGCTGCCACAACGCAGCGAGCATCTGCCCGGTCTGGTTGTTGTCATCGTCGATCGCCTGCTTGCCGAGGATCACGAGGAATGGCTGTTCCTTGTCGATCAGCTTCAGCAGCACGCGTGCGCCGGCGAGCGGTTCGATCGTGCCCTCGTGCACGACGTGCAGCGCGCGGTCGGCCCCCATCGCAAGGGCGGTGCGCAGCTGCTGCTGGCAGTCGGCCGGGCCGATCGTGGCAACGACGACTTCGTCCGCACCGCCGCGCTCCTTGATGCGCAGCGCCTCTTCGAGCGCGATCTCGTCGAACGGATTGAGACTGAGTTTAACCCCGTCGGTGACGATGCCGGACCCGTCGGGCTTGACCTTGACACGGACGTTGAAATCAATGACGCGCTTGACGCCTACGAGGATGCGTTTCATCCGGGCAGTATATCAGCAAACCTGCGCCGGACGACGGTGTTGCTGCGCCGGATCGCGCTGCTGCTCGACGAATTCCGTGCGGATCCGGCCCGCAGCTTCGCGGAGTTTCGGCAGGAAGCGTTAGAGTGCGAGCTTCATCGGTACGGCCGTCCCCGAGAAGCGGATCGACACCGCGCCGAGCACGCGATCTTCGACCTGCACCGGCACCGCCATCGTGATCTCGTCGGTCACGCGGCGCGGGCGCGACGCGGTCGCATAGCCCTGCGTGCGCACGTCTGCGAGGATCTTCTGCACTTCGGCGCGGTTGCCGGCGAGCTGGTCGGCTTCGCGCGCGGAGCGCGACAGGATGTCGAGCAGCGAATCGCGCTGCGCGGGAGTGGAATAGGCGAGGAACGCGCGCCCCGACGCGGACGTGAGGAGCGGCACGCGCACGCCGGCCGAGTAGCGCTCGACGGCGAGCGGGCTGCTGTGATCGGTCGATTCGCGCACCATCATCGAGGTGCCGGAGAGCGAGCAGATCGCCACCGGCCAGACGAGCTCCTTTGTCAACGCGTTCAGGTGCGGCCGCGCGATCTGGGTGACCCAGGCCTCGTCGTCGAAGCCGTCCGACAGGCCGCGCACCATGATCGTGAGGCGATACCGGTCGTCGACCGGATCGCGGAACACGAAACCTGCGTGGCTCAGCGTCTCGAGGATGCGATAAGTGGTCGTGCGTGGCAGGCGGATCTCCTGGGCCACCTCCGACACCGTTGCGCCGTTCTTGAGGTTGAGTACCGTGAGTGCATCGAGACCGCGGATCAGCGCGCGGATGGGGCGTGTCGATTCCATGGAGGGCATGTTGTCCGCGACCGCGGTGTGGAGCGCAAGTTGGGGAAAACCGAGGGGCCGGGCCATCCGTCAAAGTACGGCTGCATGCGGGGCCCGCGTGCGGTCTACACTCGCCACCCTATGTCAACCGAACTGCTGAACGAACTCGTCTCCCTGCTCGGTGCCGAGCACGTGCTGACGGACGCGACCGAGCGCCGCTTCTATTCCCAGGACGTCTATCGGGAGGGACCGATGCCGCTCGCGGTGATCCGCCCGGGCTCGGTCGATGAACTGGTGGCCGCGCTGCGCGCGATTGCCCGGGCCGGGCTCGCGGTCGTGCCGCGCGGTGGCGGCATGTCCTACACCGACGGCTATCTGCCACAACATGAACGGTCGATCACGGTCGACCTGCTGCGCATGAACCGCGTCGTCGAGGTGAACGCGGAAGACAACTATGTCACCGTGGAATGCGGCACGACCTGGCGCTCGCTCACCGAAGCGCTCGCGCCGCACGGCGTGCGCACGCCGTACTGGGGGCCTCTCTCGGGGCAGAAGGCGACGGTCGGCGGCGCGCTGTCCCAGGGCAGCATGTTCCTCGGCTCCGGCCGCTATGGCGTCGCCGCCGACAGCGTGATCGGGCTCGACGTGGTGCTCGTCGATGGCACGCTGCTGAAGCTCGGCAGTCACGCAAATGCGCGCGGCGAGCCATTTTTCCGCCAGTACGGGCCCGATACGATGAGCCTCTTCCTGTCGGACACGGGGGCGCTCGGCATCAAGGTGCGGGCCACCTTCCGCCTCGTGCGCCCGCAGCCCGAATCGCGCCACCTGTCGTTCCAGTTTGCGGCCTCGAAGGATCTGTTCGCCGCGATCGGCGCGGTTGCGCGCGCGGATGTCGTGTCGGAGTGCTTCGCATTCGATCCGGGATTGCAGGGCGTGCGGATGAAGCGCGCGCGCCTCACCGAAGACGTGAAGACCCTCGGCAAGGTCATGAAGGCGGCGGGCGGCGGCCTCGCGGGACTGAAGGAGGGTGCGAAACTCGTCATGGCAGGCCGCGGCTTCCTCGACGAGCAGCAGTTCTCGCTGCACCTCTCGCTCGACGGCCGCGACGCCGCGGACGCCGATGCGAAGGTCGAGATCGTGCGCCGCGCCGTAGCGGGCCATGGTGCACGCGAGGTGGAGAACACCGTGCCGAAGGTGATGCGCGCCAACCCGTTCGCCGACGTGACCAGCATGCTGGGGCCCGGCGGCGAGCGCTGGGTACCCGTGCACGGCATGACGGCGCTTTCGCGCGCCTCCGCACTGTTCGATTCCTGCGAGGCCGTGTTCGCGCGCTTCGCCGCGGACATGCAGCGCCTCGACATCGACCACGGCTACCTGATCGCAGGCGTCGGGACGGCCGGCACGCTGATCGAGCCCGTGTTGTACTGGCCCGAGGCACGCCTCGCATTCCACGAACGGGTGCTGCCTCCCGACTATCTGGCCAAGCTCCCGACCTTTCCGCCGAATCCGGCGGCGACCCAAGTCGTGGCGCGCATCCGCGTCGCGCTGGCGGAGAATTTCACTGCGCAAGGAGCCGTCAGCTTCCAGATCGGCAAGTTCTACCCGTACCAGAGCGGACTCGAACCGACGGCGGCGGCTTTCCTGCGCCAGATCAAGGCGCTCGTCGACCCGGACGGCCGCATGAATCCGGGCAACCTGGGGCTCGGCAACTGACGCGGCGCCCCTGTAGACTGCGCGGATGTCCGATGCAGTGACCGCCCGGCGCGCACAACGCGGCTGGAAGTTCTACGGCTGGTGGGGGATCGTCCTCGCCACGCTCGTGTTCATTTCCGTGACCAATGGACTCACGATCGGCGGCATACAGGCCTTCGATCCGCACCTGCTCGCGACGCTCGGCATCGAACGCGCACCGCTCAAGCTCGGCGACGCGATCCAGCTCGCGACCGCGGCCGTGTTCACGTTGATCACGGGCTGGGCGGCCGACCGCTTCGGCGTGCGCCCGGTGATGACGGTCGGCGTGTTGCTGCTGTCGGCGGCGTTCTACGGCTTCTCGCATGTCCAGACAGTCGAGCAGCTCTACCTGCTGCGCTTCGTGATGGGTCTCGGCCTCGCGGCGGCGGGCCTCGCGGTGTGTGTCGTGATCGTCTCGCGCTGGTTCATCGCGAGCCGCGGGCTCGCGCTCGGACTGATGCTCGCCGGCACGAGCCTCGGCAGCGCGATCCTGCCGACGGTCTTCACGCGCCTCATCGAGTCGTCGGACTGGCGGCATGCCGCGCTCTATGGGGTCGTCGCGCCGCTGCTGCTGCTGCCGGTCGTCTGGCTCGCGCTGAAGGAATGGCCGGCCCGCATCGGGCTCGCACCCTATGGCGCCGAGGGTGGCCATTCGGCGCTCGCCGGCCCCGAGCTGTCATACGGCGACATCATTCGGCGGCGCGAATTCTGGCTGATCGGCGCCACGGCATTCGCCACGTTCTACTCGATCCTCGCGATCAGCAACAACCTTTTCCTGCACTCGAAGGATCTCGGCTTCACGCCCCTGGAAAGTGCGGCACTGTTCGGACCGCTGTTCCTCATGGGGCTCATCGGCAAGATCGTCCTCGGCGTGCTGTCGGACATGTTCGGCAGGAAGCGCATCTGGATCTTGGGTCTCGTACTGATGCTGAGCGGCGCGCTGATGCTTGTGACCCTGCAAAGATCGCTGGTACTGCCGGCGATCGCGTTGTTCGGCTTTGGCTGGGGCGGCAACTACTCGCTGCTGCAGGCGATCGCCGCCGACGCCTTCGGCTCGCGCGCGCTCGGCCGTGTCATGGGCGCGCTGACCGTGCTCGACGCAGGCGGCGGGGCGCTCGGGCCCTGGGTCACCTCGTTGATCTACGACCGCACGCACAGTTACGCGCCCGGCTTCGGGCTCGTGTCGGCGTTGATCGGCCTGTCCATCCTGATGGCGCTCGCCCTGCGGGTGCGATCGCCGGAACGCGCGACGGCGGTGGCGCCGGCGACCTGAGGCAGCGGCGATGATGCGCTACGCACTCCGTCGCATCATCGGCCTCGTCCCGACGCTGTGGCTGCTGGTGACGGCGGCATTCTTCGTCATCCGGCTCGCGCCCGGCGGGCCGTTCGACGAGGAGCGCACGATCCTGCCCGAGGTGCGTGCGAACCTCGAGGCCGCCTACGGGCTCGATGCGCCGCTCGCGACGCAGTACGCGCGCTACATGGCGGCCCTCGTGCGGGGCGATCTCGGCCCGTCATTCAGGCACAAGGACACGACCGTGAACGAGCTGATCGGCCACGGGCTGCCGATCAGCGCGGCGCTCGGTGCCGCGGCACTCGCGCTTGCACTGCTCGTCGGCGTGCCGCTCGGGCTCTACGTCGCCGTGCACCGCGGCGGCGGCGTCGACCATGGGGCATCGGTGTTCACGGCCTCCGCCATTGCACTGCCGGCCTTCGTGCTCGGCCCCGTGCTCGCACTGCTGTTCGGTCTGCGCCTGCGCTGGCTGCCGGCGGCGGGGTGGGACGCCGGCGCATTGCGCTACGCCGTGTTGCCGGTCGTCACGCTCGCGACTCCGGTACTCGCCTATGTAATGCGGCTCACGCGTGCGGGACTCCTCGAAGTGCTCGGGCTCGACTACATCCGCGCGGCGCGCGCGCGCGGGCTCGGCCCGCGGCGGGTGATCCTCGTCCATGCGCTGAAGCCCGCATTGCTGCCGCTGGTCAGCTGGCTCGGGCCCGCCGTCGCGTTCGTGCTGACCGGTTCGCTTGTGGTCGAGACGGTCTTCGGCATTCCCGGTGCCGGCCGCTTCCTGGTGGAGGGCGCACTCAACCGTGACTACACGCTCGTGATGGGCATGATCGTCGTGTACGGCATCATCACGCTCCTGTGCAACCTCGGCGCCGATCTCGCCTATGGCTGGCTCGATCCCCGCATCCGTCGGCAGTGAACGGCCGCGGCGTCGCGTGGCCGTCATCGCAGCCTGGCTGCTCGTCGCACTGTGCGCGCTCGCCTTTGCCGCTCCGCTGCTCACGCCGCACGCGCCCGACACGATCGATCTCGCCAACGCCACGAGCGTACCCGCGATGCAGGGCAGCCATGCCTGGGGCACGGACCGGCTCGGGCGCGACGTGTTCGCGCGCACGATGCAGGGCCTGCGCGTCTCGCTGCTGATGGGGCTCGCGGCGGCGCTCGCCAGTGTCGCGATCGGTACGTCGTGGGGAGCGATTGCGGGCTATGCAGGCGGCCGCGCAGGCGCGGCGATGATGCGCATCGTCGATGTGCTCTATGCGCTGCCGTACGTGTTTCTCGTGATCATCCTCGCCACCGTGTTCGAGCGCGGCAACGTGCTCGTGCTGCTGATCGCGATCGCGAGTGTCGGCTGGCTCACGACTGCGCGCATCGTGCGTGGCCAGACCCTCGCGCTGCGGCAGCGCGAGTTCGTCGAGGCCGCGCGCGCCATGGGTGTGCCGACATGGCGCATTCTGGTGCGCCATGTTCTGCCGAACGTCGCCGGCCCGGTGATCGCCTACGCGACACTCACCGTGCCGCAGATGATCCTGTACGAAAGCTTCCTGTCGTTTCTCGGCCTCGGGGTGCAGGAGCCGCTCGCGAGCCTCGGCAGCCTCGTGAGCGAGGGCGCGCGGGACATGGAAGTCGCGCCGTGGCTGCTCGTCGCGCCGGCGACCTGTCTCGCAGCCGTCACGCTGCTGCTCAACCTCGTCGGTGACGGGTTACGTGATGCCTTCGATCCCCGCACCCCTTCTTGAGCTGCGCCGCTTCTTCGTGCGCTTCCGGGCGGGCGGGGACAGCATCGAGGCGGTGGCAGGCGTGACCCTGACCGTCGCGCGCGGCGAGTGCATCGGCATTGTCGGCGAATCGGGTGCGGGCAAGAGCCAGCTGCTCCTCGCACCCTTTCGTCTAGCCGCCTCGCGCGCCGAGGTGGGAGGCGAGGCGATGCTGGCGGGGCAGGACTTGCTGGCGCTCGAGGAACGCGCACTCGATCGAATCCGCGGAGCGCACGTCGGCTTCGTCTTCCAGGACCCGATGTCCACCCTTACGCCGCACCGGACGATCGGTGCTCAGCTGGTCGAGGTCCTCGAACACCACGGCCGCGCACGCGGCGCCTCCGCGCGCGCCAGCGCACAGGCACTGCTCGCGCGGGCCGGGATCGATGCGCCGGCGCGCCGGATCGGGCAATACCCGCACGAACTGTCGGGCGGGCAGCGGCAACGGGTCGCCATCGCGCTTGCGCTCGCCTGTGAGCCGGAGCTGCTCATCGCCGACGAGCCCACCACCGCGCTCGACGTCACGGTGCAGGCGGGCATACTCGCGATGCTCGACGGAGAGAAGCACACGGGGCGGCTCGCCATCGCGCTCGTGTCGCACGATTTCGGCGTCGTGAGCCGCCTCGCGCAGCGCGTGTATGTCATGTATGCCGGGCGCATCGTGGAGCAAGGCCCGACCGATGTACTGACACGGTCTCCCGCCCATCCGTATACCGCCGCGCTGCTCGCCTGCATTCCCCGCATGGACGATCCGCTCGAAATGCCACTCGAGGCCATCCCGGGGCAACCACCGGACCCACGGGCGCTGCCGACGGGCTGCGCGTTCCACCCACGCTGCCCGCGGGCGGACGAGCGCTGTCGCACCGAGGTGCCCGTGCTCGCCCCGGGCGGCGCGCGCGCCGTCGCCTGCCACCATCCGCTGCGCTCATGACGGCCGTGACACAGGGCGCAACACCGCTCGTCGCCGTGGAGGGCCTCGCGGTGCGCTACCGTGGCTCGCCCGAGGTGTTGCGGGAGATCCGCTTCTCTGTCGCCGCAGGAGACACGGTCGGCATCTGCGGCGAGTCGGGGAGCGGCAAGTCGACGCTTTTGCGTGCGCTGCTCGGTCTCGTGCCAATCGCCCGCGGGACCGTACGCTGGCACGGGCGCGAGCTCGCCGGGTTCCGCGCCGCCGACTGGTCGAGGTTGCGCCGCTGCGCACAGCTCGTGTTCCAGGACCCATTTGCGAGCCTCGATCCCCGCATGCGCATCGCCGCAATCCTCGCCGAGCCACTCGACGTGCATCGCTCCGACCTCGATCGGCCGGCGCGGCAAGCGCGCGTCGCGGCGCAGCTGACGCGAGTCGGTCTCGATGCGAACGTGCTCACGCGTTTCCCGCATGAGCTGAGCGGCGGACAGTGCCAGCGGGTGGGCATCGCGCGCGCGATGATCCTCGAGCCCGAAGTGCTCGTGTGCGACGAACCAGTGAGTGCGCTCGATGTGTCGATCCAGGCGCAGATCATCGGGCTGCTCGCGACCCTGCAACGCGAGGCCGGTACCACGCTGATCCTCGTCAGCCACAACCTCGCGGTCGTGCGCCGCCTCTGCCGTCGCGTGATCGTGATGCAGGGCGGACGCATCGTGGAGGAGGGGGAGGCAAAGGACGTGCTGTCGGCGCCCCGGCACGCGTATACGCGCCAGCTCCTCGCGTCGATCCCCGAGGTTCCCCGGAGCCCGCCGGTCGCGCAGGGCTCATAGCTCAGGGCGCGGGCCGCCGGCCGCCCTCACGGCGAGGCGCCGGTCTCGATCAGTTCGATCAGCTCGCCGGACGGCCCCGCAAGCACGCCCGCGCGGCGGCCGTGGTAGGGCGCCTCGGGGCGTGCAGCCGGTTTCACTTTCCACGGCAGGCGCGTGCCCTCGAAGCTCTTTACCGCGAAGCTCACCATCGCGAGGCCGGGCGGCAGGTGGCCGCGGCGCACCGGGCGCTGCACGGCGGCCGGCGGATACTGGTCGAGTTCGATCAGGAAGCTCGACGGGAAGCGCACGATGGCGATCGGCGTCGATGTGTCGCGCGCGAGCCCGTACGCATCCTGCAGCACCTGGATCGTCGTCCCGGATGGCTCGGTGACCGGCATCTTCAGCACATCGCGATAGAACGCGCGTGACGCATCGATGTCGGGACCGCCCGCGACCACGATGAAGGTGCGATCGACGAACGACTTCGCGCTGCCGAGATCGAAGACCGAGCCCGTCGGCGGGATGCGCGTGAAATAGTCGACTTCGCCGGCGGGGCCCGTCACCTGCATCGCGATGATCTTCGGATTGAAATCGAGCGGCCGGGGCGCGCCGATGATCCTGAACGGCTCCTTCAGCAGCGGCGCGAGTTCGACCGGGTCCTCGACCAGGATTTCGTTTGCATTCCAGCCGAAGGTCCTGAGCGGCGCGTAGGTCGCAGGAGGCTCGTCGGCATCGACGATCCGCAGATAGACGTTCGCGCCGCTCGCGGGCTGCATCAACACGTAGTCGCGGCCCTTCATCGCCCGTGCGCCCCAGCCCGCCGCGAGCGAGCGTGACACCTCGGCGCGTTCGACGACCGTGTAGCCGAGTTGCGTGGCGTAGGCCCGCTCGGTGGCTCCGAGATCCGGTGCGGACAGTGTGACGGCGACGATGGTCTCGAGCATGCAGGTCTCCTGGCCGCTACGCGGTCGCAAATCGCGCTGCCGCCGCGTAAGTGTTCGTACTGTTGTGAGGGGTAGGGGGGCGCGGTATAAGAGCGTGTCCACACATCATGCAGGTCGAGCGACGTGAAATCCATTCCGCACAAACGCAGTCGCGAAGTCGAGGCCTGGCTCCGGCGCGAAATTGCCGAGCAGAAAGTCCGCTACCGCAAGATCGTCGCCGAGCAGGATGCGCTCGCGCCGAAGCGCGACAAGTGGGTCGCCGAATTCCTCGAACGCATCCAGACGCGCGGCACCCACGTGCACTTCAACATGATGCGCAAGGTGCGGCCGGAAGAGATCCCGGTGCGTCCGAAGCGCAAGTTCCGCGTCGTATTCTGAAATCCCGCGTGCCGGAGTAGCCATGGCCCGTCCCCACATCGAACCCTTCGTCGATCGCGACGTTCCGTTCCGCAAGTTCACGATGCCCGGGTTCCCGAAGGGCATGCAGTACAAAATGCTGTCGCTCGACCCGGACAACGGCGCGTGCACGATGACCGTGATGTTCGAGCCGGGCTACAGGCAACCGCCCGGCATGAGCTACAGCGAGTACGAGCTGTTCATCATGACCGGGTCGATCACGGTCGGCGACAAGGTCCACGGGCCCGGCAGCTACTTCATGGTGCCGGCGGGCATCGCGATCGGCGCGCTGTCTTCGCCGCGCGGCGCGACGGGACTCCTGTTCTACAACTACGGTGAGCCCTCGTTCGTGGAGTCGGACAGCGACCACCCGCGTGCGGAGCGCAGCAAGTTCGCGGTCGTCAACGCCTACGACGACATGCAGTGGAGCTCGACGAATTTCTTTCCGGCCACGGCGCCGGGCTGCCTCGTCAAGGTGCTGCACTTCGACGAGCGCACGCAGGCCTTCACGTTCCTCTACTGCATGACGCCGAACTTCTGGCAGGACAACATCTCCTACCACGACTGCGCGGAGGAGGCGTATCACATCTGGGGCACGTCCTGGATGATGCAGTTCGGTGACCTGCCGACCGGCGGCTATTTCTACCGCCCGCCGTACATCAACCACGGTGCCTTCGGTTGCAAGCTCGGCACGCTGGCGCTCGGCCGCACCGATTCACGACTCTACAACCACTTCCATTTCAATCCGTGGACGAACGTCGAGGAAAACCGCCAGCGGGCCGCGAATCGCGTGATGCACTGGATGCCGGACCTCTACAAGTGGATCAACACGCACGGCCACAACCATCCCGTCGACTTCGAATTCCCGCACGGCCACGCGCACGGCGACACGCCTCACCATCACGGGGACGGAAAGGTCGAACATACGCACAAGAGGAAGCGGCGCCGCAGAAAATAGGCGCGCTGCGCCGCGGGCGGCCCGGCTCCGTGCCCCGTGCGATGATCGAGGAGCGATGAGCGAGGAGCGAGGAACTCGTCAGTAGCCCTGCGTCGAATCCGCGACTTTGCGTTCGTCGATCAGCGTGCGCATCCTGACCCGCCCGTCGGTGATCCATTGCCACACGCGCGAGCGCTGCCGGGCGGCGTCGTCGATCTGGATCATCTCGTAGAGGTGGGTGTCCGGCTCGCCGATGCGCTGCCAGTAGAGCATCAGCGTGCGGCAGGCTTCGTCGAGCGGCACTTCGGCGCACCATCCGTCGATCAGCTCATTCCTGAACCAGATGCGATCGCCGCGGAAGGTTGCGGGAAAGTCGCGCACTTCGGTGCGCCCGTCGGCCCACGTGTAGTGGTTGGTCTGATGGTAGTCGTAGGGCCCGGCAGCCGGCAGGCGGCACACCAGTCGTGACCGGTGCTCGTCGATCAGACGGCCGGCCGCGTCGTAATGGCGGTACACGCCGTCCCACACGCCTTCCTGCCGCGCGAGCATCGGCATCTTCATCCTGAGGTCGGACATTGGAATCTCGTGGTTGCTGGCCGGGACGCACAATGTACCGCTCCGCGGCGGGTCGCTATAGTCGCCGCCCCGCCTGCGTCCGGATGGTGACCGCATGGGCCCCCTGAACGGCATTCGAGTCCTCGACCTGTCACGCATCCTCGCGGGCCCGTGGGCGACGCAGGTGCTCGCCGATCTCGGCGCGGAAGTCATCAAGGTCGAGCGTCCCGATGGCGGCGACGACACGCGACAATGGGGCCCGCCGTACGCGCGCGATGCGGCGGGGCGTGACACGACGGAATCGGCGTACTACCTGTCGGCGAATCGCGGCAAACGCTCGGTCGCGATCGATCTCGCGAACCCCGAGGGTGCGCGGCTCGTGCGCGCGCTCGCGCGGGGTTGCGATGTCGTGGTCGAGAACTTCAAGGTGGGCGGGCTCGCGAAGTATGGCCTCGCCTGGCCCGACCTCGAACGCGAGAACCCGGCACTCGTCTATTGCGCCATCTCCGCGTTCGGACAGGACGGTCCCGATGCGGCCAAGCCCGGCTACGACGCGATGATCCAAGGCATGGGCGGCCTCATGAGCATCACCGGCCTGCCGGACGGCGAGCCGGGCGGCGGGCCGCAGAAGGTGGGCGTCGCCGTCGTCGACCTGATGACCGGCATGTACGCAGCGACCGCCATTGCGGCGGCGCTCTACGAGCGGCGCGCATCCGGCCGGGGACAGTACATCGATCTGGCGCTCCTCGATACCCAGCTCGGCTGGCTCGCGAACCAGAACATGAATTTCCTCGTGAGCGGCCGCTCGCCGAAGCGTCAGGGCACTGCACACCCGAACATCGTCCCGTACCAGGCCTTCGAGACTGCCGACGGCTTCCTGATGCTCGCGGTCGGCAATGACCGGCAGTTTTCGAGCTGGTGCCGGGTGGCCGGGCGAGGGGAGCTCGCGGGCGATGCACGCTTTGCGACGAACGCCGCGCGCGTCGCGCATCGCACGGAACTCGTGCCGATCGTCGCCGCCGCGCTGCGCGAACGATCCACACGCGACTGGCTCGCGGCGCTCAATGACGCGCAGGTGCCCTGCGGGCCGATCAACGACATCGGCGAGGTCTTCGCCGAGCCGCAGATCGTTCACCGCGGCATGCGGATCGACCTGCCGCATCCGGCGGCAGGTACGGTGCCCGGGGTCAGAAACCCGATCAACTACTCGCGTACCGCCCTCGAGTACCGGGATGCGCCGCCGCTCCTCGGCCAGCACACCGATGCCGTGCTGGAAGCGGAACTGGGTCTCGATTCCGCGGCGCGGGCGCGGCTGCGAGCGGCGGGCGCCATCGGCTGACGCGCGCCGCGGTGCTATGCTCGCCGGATGAACGACAGCTTCCGCCCGAGCGACAGCCTGAAGAACGTCCGGTACGAGATCCGCGGCAAGCTCGCGCGCCGCGCCCATGAAATGGAACGCATGGGGCACGAGATCATCTCGCTCAACATCGGCAATCCCGGCCTCTTCGGCTTCCGCACGCCGGAGACGATGCGCCTCGCGATGATCGAGAACCTGCGCCAGAGCGAGGCGTACTGCCACCAGAAAGGCATATTCCCGGCCCGCGAAGCGGTCGTGATGCAGCAGCAGGCGCGCGGCGTGCATGGCGTGAGCGCCGAAGAGGTGTTCATCGGCAACGGCGTCTCCGAGCTGATCGATCTCGTGCTGCGCGCGCTCCTCAACGACGGCGACGAGGTGCTGGTGCCGAGCCCGGACTACCCGCTCTGGTCGGCGGCGGTGACACTGAATCGCGGCCGTGCGGTGCACTATCCCTGTGACCCGGGCAACGGCTTCATACCCGACCCCGATGCGGTCGAGGCGCTGATCACGCATCGCACGCGCGCGATCGTGATCATCAACCCGAACAATCCGACCGGCGCGGTATACCCGCGCGCCGTGCTCGAACAGCTCGCGCGGATGGCCGAAAAGCACGGCCTCGTCGTGTTCGCGGACGAGATCTACGACCAGATCCTCTACGACGACGCGGAATTCGTGCCGATGGCGACGCTCGTGCAGGACACGCTCTGCGCGACGATGTCGGGATTGTCGAAGGTCTATCGCGCCTGCGGTTATCGCGTCGGCTGGGCCGTGTTCTCCGGCCGCCTGCCGGCAGCGGCGGACTACCTGAGTGCGCTCGAACTGCTGTCGTCGCTGCGCCTCTGCAGCAACGTGCCCGCGCAATGGGCCGTGCAGACCGCGCTCGGCGGATATCAGAGCATCCGCGAGCTCACCGCGCCCGGAGGGCGCCTGTACGAGTCGCGCGCCGCGATCACCGCCGCAGCCGCCTCGAGTCCCTACCTGCGCGTCACGGTGCCGCGCGGGGCGCTGTACGCATTCATCGGCATCGACACGTCGCGGCTCGCGGGATTCGACGACCAGACCTTCGCGCTCGACCTGCTCGAACAGAAGCATGTGCTCGTCGCCCCCGGCGTCAGCTTCAACGTGCCTTATCGCAACCACTTCCGCGTGACGAATCTCCCGGACGCGGCGACCCTGAAAGCGGTGTTCCAGCGGATGGACGAACTGCTCGCCGCGTACGCGAGCGGTGCCAGCGAGACGCCCGCCGCGGCACGCGTCGTCGATGCCGCAGCTCGCTTCAAGTAAAATCGCGATATATCGTGTAATCAACTGAATTGATTGCACTATCTTCCGCCATTCTCCAGGCAGCTTCGCGTGGCGACACGGTGGTCGTGCCGTCGCGGCAGCGGGCGCACGCGGTCCGCATGGCCGTCGCGAATCATTTCCTCGCCCGGGGTTGCACCGTGTGGCGCAGCCCCGACGTACTGCCCCTCGATGCATGGCTGGCGCGCGACGCCGAACGCCGGGGTGCGCGCGAAGGATTGCCCCGAACCCTGAGCGGCGCCGAGGAGTGGTGGCTGTGGCGCGAAGCCGTGGCCGACGCCACGCGAGACAGCGCCCTCGTCGGTGCGGCGCCGCTCGCCGAGGCACTGCGACGTGCCGATCGACTCGCCGATGATCACGGGATCGATCCCGGGCGGTGGCTCGCCGTGGGCGGTGCCGAGACTCGCCTCCTGTGCGAGGTGCAGCGATCGGTCCGCCGCGCGATGCGGGACCTCGGAGCCGACACGGCGCTGCGGCTGTCGACGCACGTGCCGTACCTCGGCGATGAACGCCCGGTGAACTTCGCGGGCTTTCATGCGCCCGATGCGCCGCGCGTGCGCAGGCTGCATGACGCGAGGCGCGAGCGGGGACTGCCGGGCGACTGGTGGTTGCCCGGCGCGCCGGCCTCCGTGCCGGCCGTGGTTCACGCGGGCGACGAGACGGACGAGATCGAACGCATCGCCGCCTGGTGCGTCTCGGCGCTCGCCGCCTCGCCGGCCTCGCGGTTGCTGGTCGTCGCGACGGGCGGCAGCGAGCAGCGCGAGGCCATCGCGATGCAGCTGCGCGCCGCACTCGCGCCGCGCTCGCTGCTCGAGGGCACGGTGGACGCGGATCTCGTCGCGATCGAAGGTGGCGCGCCGCTCGCGCGCGAGGCGCTCGTGGGCCACGCGCTCACGAGCCTCGCCTGGCTCATCGAGGGGCTCGAGTTCGAGGATTTCTCGCATTGGTGGCTGAGTCCGTACGGACCCCTGTCGCGCAGTGCCGCGGCCCGCCTGGATCTGTGGTGGCGTCGCCGTGCACCGCTCCAGGCCGATGCGCGCGCGAGCATCGCGCGGCTCGCGCAGGCCGCAGCGGAGGGGCTGGATCCGGCCACAACCCTCACCGCAAAGGCGAGTGCCGCACTGTCCGCGATCGAGGGCGCGCGTGCGAGTGCGCGCGTGTGGGCCGAGCGCTTCAGCGCGGCGCTCGCAGCGCTGCGGCCGGACGACGGCCGTCCCAACACGACTGCGGAGCAGCAGACCTGGCTGCGATTCGTCGCGCTGCTCGACGAGTTCGGCGGCGTCGCGCGCCTTTCGGGCAACCTCGATGCGAGACGCGCGCTGCGCGCACTGCGCGAACTCGCGGCGCGCACCAGCTGGCAGCCGACGACGGGCGATGCGCGCGTCACGGTGACACCCGCGCAGGACGATCCCATCGCGCGTTACGACGGCGTGTGGATCGCCGGCCTGACCGCCGACGCCTGGCCGTCGCCACCATTCACCGACCCGTTCATTCCGCTCCCCGCGCTGCGCGAGGCGGGCGTGGCCGCGGCCGATGTGAGCGGCCGGCTCGCGTCGGCGCACGCAGCGCTCGCGGCCTGGCGGGCCACGACCGATGCGCTCGTCCTCAGCACGCCCACGACATCCGGCGACCTGCAGCTCTCGCCGAGCCCGTTGCTCGCCACGTGGCCGCGACACGCGCACGATTCGCGGACGCCCTGGCTCGCGCTGCGCGTGCGGCGCGGTGCAGCGCTCGAGCGGCTCGACGACAGTGCGGGTCAATCGTGGCCGGTGCGCGATGCGCTGCCGGGCGGCACGCGCAGCATCGAACTGCAGGCTGCCTGCCCGTTTCGCGCCCATGCGGAATTGCAGCTGGACGCGCGACCACTCGAATCACCGGTACCCGGCATCGCGCCCGACGAGCGCGGACGCTGGCTGCATCGTGCGCTCGAGATCCTCTGGCGCCAGATCGGCGACTCCGCGCAGCTCGGCGCACTCCCGGCGGCGCAGCTCGACGAGCAGATTGCGCAGGCAGTCGCTGCGGCCGGGCACGCGTCACTCGGTCCGCTTCGGGGCCCGTTCGCCGCCGCACGCATCCGCGAAGCGCGACGTCTCGGGAAACTCATCGGGCAGCTGATGACGATCGAGACGTCGCGCCCGCCGTTTGCCGCCGAGTGGCTCGAGGAGGAGCGTCAGGTCGCACTCGGCGAGGCGCGCGTCCGCGTGCGGATCGATCGCGTCGATCGGCTTGCGAACGGGGGACGGGTGATCATCGATTACAAGAGCGGCAGCCTGCCGCAAGGGGACTGGTTTGGGCCGCGCCCGACGGCGGCGCAGTTGCTCGTTTACGCTGCGGCACTCGGTGACGACGTGCGCGCGCTCGCGCTCGTTCGCGTGGCCTCGCCGGAGCCGCGATTCAAGGGCATTGCGGCGGAACGCGGGTTGCTGCCGGGAGTCGCGCCGGTCGCGCGCGACGACACCGGCGCCGGCGGGCCCGCCTGGTCCCGCCAGCTCGCGGAGTGGCGCGGACAGGTCGGGAATCTCGCCCGGGAATTCGCGGCCGGGGAGGCGGCAGTCACGCCCGCGAAGGGCGCCTGCCGGTACTGCCACCTCGCCGCGCTCTGCCGCGTCGGCGATCGCGCCGAACTCGACGTGGAAGAGGCCGCGGATGACTGACGATCGGCTCGATACCCTCGCCCGAGAGCGGGCCATCGCGATCGACCGCTCGATCCTCCTCGAGGCGCCGGCCGGCTCCGGCAAGACCACGGTGCTCACTCAGCGCCTGCTCGCACTGCTCGCCGGGGTCGACGAGCCCGAGCAGGTGCTCGCGATCACGTTCACGCGCAAGGCAGCCGCCGAAATGCGCGTGCGCGTCCTCGCCGCGCTCGCGGGCGACATCGACGCGGCGCATCCGCAGGCCGCGCTCACGACAGCCCTCGCCGCGCGCGTCCATGCGCGGTCGGCCGCGCGTGGCTGGCACCTCGAATCCCACGCATCGCGCCTTCGCATCCTGACGATCGACGCGCTCAACTTCTCGCTCGCCGCGCAACGACCGCTCGCCGCCGGCGCGGGACCTGGTCTTGCGATCGCAGACCGGCCCGATGAGCTGTATCTGCGTGCGGCGCGCCAGGCGCTGTGCGACGGCGAAGCCGAGCCCGTCCTGCGACGCGACCTCGACATGCTCTTCGAGCGGGTGGACAACCACTGGGCGCGCGTCGAGACGCTGCTCGCAACCCTGCTCGCCAGGCGCGCCCATTGGCTGCCGCACCTGCTCGGGAATGCCGCCGGTGACTTGCGCGCGCGCGTGGGCGCATCGCTGGCGCGCATCGTCGAGGCGCAACTCGCGGGCAATGTGGCCGCACTGCCGGCAGGCATCCTCGCGGCCGCAGGGCAGCTGCCGGGGGTCGGTGCACTCGATGCGACCCCCGCGAGTTTCGATGCCTGGCAGGCGTTCGCCGATGCGGCGCTGACGAAGGGCGGCACCGTGCGCAAGCGTGTCGATGCGCGCATCGGGCCTGGCTACGAGGATGGGGCGGCGAAGGCGCGGCTGAAGGCGCTCATCGAGGATCTCGGCTCGCTGCCCGACGCCGAGCGACGCCTGCGCGACACGCGCCGGCTCCCGCCACCACTGCTCGGCGAGGCCGACGGCGCCGCGCTCGATGCGCTCGCCCGGGTGCTGACCTGGGCCGCGCGCCACCTGCAGCTCGTGTTCGCCGAGGCAGGCCGCGTCGATCACGTGCACGTGGCGGGCGCGGCGCGCGCGGCGCTCGGCGATGAGGCAGGGGCGAGCGATCTCGCGATACGCACGGGGCTCGCGCTGCGCCACATCCTCGTCGACGAGTTCCAGGACACCTCGATCGCGCAGTTCGAACTTCTCGAGACACTGGTCGAGGACTGGGCGGAGGGCGACGGACGCACGCTCTTTGTCGTCGGCGATCCGATGCAGTCGATCTACCAGTTTCGCGAAGCGGAGGTCGGGCTCTTCCTGCGGGCACGCGAGTCGGGCATTGGCCCCGTGCGGTTCGAAGCGCTGCGCCTCTCGCGCAACTTCCGCTCGCGCCCGGCACTCGTCGAGTTCTGCAACACGACCTTTGCGTCGCTCTTCCCGGCGCACGACGACCTGCGCGCGGCAGCGATCCGCCACGCACCGAGCATCGCGGCGCGTCCGGCCGGTGGCGCGCCCCCGCACGTGACGCTCCTCGCCCTCGCCAACGGAACCGCCGACGACGAAGCGCGGGCGACAGTCGCACGGGTACAGGCGCTGCGCGCGGCAGGCGAAGCGGGACGCATCGCAATCCTGGTGCAGGCGCGTCCGCACGCCGTACCCATCACTGCAAGGCTCGCCGCGGCGGGCTATTCCGTGCGTGGCGTCGACCTCGTGCCGCTTGCCGAAGCACCGGCGGTGCGCGATCTCGTGGCGCTGCTGCGGGCGCTGGCGCACCCGGGCGACCGGACGGCGTGGCTCGCGGTGCTGCGCGCACCGTGGTGCGGGCTCACGCTCGCAAGTCTCGGGGCGCTGTCGCATCCGCGTGACCCGCTCCTCGTCGGGGAGGCGCTGCAGTTGCCCGAGCGCGTGGCGAGGCTCCCGCCCGACGAGGCTGAGCGGCTCGCGCGAGTGCACGTGGTGCTCGCCACAGCGCTCGAGCGGTTCGGACGCGAGCCACCGGGCGAAGTGCTCGCGTCGACCTGGCTCGAGCTGGGGGGGGCCGACAGCTATCCGCTCGCCGATCTCGCTGCCGTGCAGGAATTCCTGCGTGCCCTCGACGATGCCGCGGCACGGGGCGAGTGGCGGGGCATCGCCTCGCTCGAGGGGGTGCTCGCGGATCTCTATGCACGCTCGGGCATCGATGACGATGCGATCGAAATCATGACGATCCACCGGGCGAAGGGCCTCGAGTTCGATCACGTGATCCTGCCCGCGCTCGGCCGACCGTTGCGCCGCGGCGAGGAGCCGCTGTTGCGCTGGCTCGACCTGCCGCGTGCGACGGGACAGTCCGATCTGCTCCTGTCGCCGCTCGTGGCCGCGGGCGAGCGACGGGATCATCGGCTCGGTACCTATCTCAAATTGCTCGACGCCGAGCGTCGCGCACACGAGCAGCTGCGGTTGCTCTATGTCGCCGCGACGCGTGCCAGGGAAACGCTGCACTGGATCGCGAGTGTCGCCGTCGGCGACGACACCGGGCCCACGCCTGCCGGTGGCACGCTCCTCGCGGCCGCGTGGCCGGCTCTCGCAGGCTCGTTCCACCTCGCGGATCCCGCGGATGCCGCGCGAGGACCGTCCGCCGATGCATTGAACGTCGCACCGCGTCTTGCGCGCCTGCCGCGCGAGTGGCAGCTCGCGCGGCCCGTGGATGCGGTCGAGGCGGGCGGGCTGCGCGTGGCGCGAGAGGGCACCGAAGCACCCGAGTTCAGCTGGGTACGCGAGACGGCGCGCCACATCGGCACGGTCGTGCACCGCGCACTCGAGGAGTGGGGCAGCATGCTGCCGGCGACGATCGCGGCAATCGAGGCGGGTGGACCGCGCCATCGGGCACTGCTCGCGCGGCTCGGTGTGCCGGAGGGCGATCTCGATGGCGCCACGGAAACCGTGCTGCGCGCGCTGCGCCAGACATTCGAAGACGAGCGCGGGCGCTGGCTCTACGCCGCCGATCATCGCGACGCTGCGACCGAGCTTGCACTCACCGGGCTCGTCGACGGGCGGCTCGTCAACGTGCTGATCGATCGCACGTTCATCGACGCCGACGGCACGCGCTGGGTAATCGACTACAAGACAAGCCGTCACGAGGGCGGCTCGCTCGAGGAATTTCTCGCCCGGGAGGAGGAGCGTTATCGCCCGCAACTTGCGCACTATGCAGCCCTCGCGCGGCGGCTCGGTCCCGAGCCGGTCCGCGCAGGGCTCTATTTTCCACTCATCGGCGCATTTCGCGCCTGGACCAGCTCCTGAGGCTCCGCAACAGCGTCAGTCACCGGCTCCGACCCGACGCGCGGTGCCCTGGAAGACATTGTTTGCGGGAACGGTCTGGATCAGCCAGATCGTGTGGCCGCGGCGCGGCGCGACGTACATCTTGAATGTGACGCCATTCGCGTCGCCGAACTGGATCGTACCGCTGCAGTCCTCGTTGAGCGTATAGACGCCTGGCGCGCCGGCAGGCGGCTGAAGGATGCTGCCGAGGTCGCCGAACGGATTGGCCACCGTGACTCCCGGCACCGTCAATGTGCCGTCGCCGTTGAACTGCAGGAGTTCGATGATCGCCTTGGGTACCCACGGGGTACCCGGGACGCCCGTTGGGGGGCGCGTGAACCCTGTAGCGCTGAAGACATACAGCCCGTTGAGCGTCTCGTTCGAGCACCCGTCGCTTCCATGCGCTGCGGCAAATCCATGCGCCGCGGCGAGTCCCGGCAGGCACAGCAGCGCGGTCATGGCGGCGGCCCGTTTGTTCCTGAAGCTTTTCACTTGATTCTCCTTCGGGTCTTCCCCTGGTTTGACAGAAGCTGTTGCGCTCGGTGATGGCACAGCATGTCCGTCACGGTAGCCGGCATTCGTCCAGCAACAATGGATTGCGCCTGTTCCGCTGCTGTATTGTTTCTGTACCGGTGGTCGAGGCGGCCAAATAGAATCCGACGGCGATGGGCGACACAGAACCCCGGACGGGCAGGATTCGCTTCGGCGAGCTGACGCTGGACCTCTCGACCGGCGAACTCGACCACGACGGCGTGCGCGTGCAGCTGCAGGACCACGTCTTCCGGATCCTCGAGCTGCTGACCGCGCAGCCGGGCGAGCTCGTGACGCGCGAACGCCTGATCGCGCATCTCTGGCCCCGCACGACCTATATCGACACGGACGCCGGCCTCAACACCGCGGTCAGGAAGCTGCGGGCCGTCCTCCATGACGACGCCGATGCCCCGCGCTTCGTCGAGACCGTGCCGCGGCGCGGTTATCGGTTCATCGCGTCCGTGTCCCCCGTCCTCGATGCAACTGGGGCGGATGCTTCACCGTCAGGCCGACTCGCAGGCGGATCACGGCGATGGGTGCGCCCGGCAATGCTCGCCGCGATCGCATTGCTGATTGCCGTTCCAGTCGCGCTGATCGCGCCGCAATTTGTGCCCGGCCGAGCGGATACGCAGGGTGCCAGCGCGCCGCCTGCAGCGAAGCTGCCCGACCGGAATGTCGCTGTCCTGCCTTTCGTCAATCTGACCGGCGACCCGCAGCGCGACCATCTTGCCCTCGGCCTGTCGGACACGCTGCTGCACCGGCTCGCCGACGCCCACGACATCAATGTCATTGCGCGCACGTCGTCGTTCGCATTCAAGGGGCGCGATGAGGACGTGCGCGAGATCGGCCGCAAACTGAACGCCCGCTACCTGGTCGAGGGGAGCGTGCAGGGCTCGGCGCCCCGGTTGCGCGTCACCGCGCAGCTCATCGACGCGGCGACCGGAACGCACGTCTGGTCGAAGGCGTTCGATCGGCAACTCGGCGACTTCTTCGCAGTCGAAGACGAAATCACGCTCGAGATTGCGCGCGCGCTGCGCCTCAGCGTGAGCGAGCGGGGCGCCGGCTCACTGCGCCAGATCGGGACTGGGAACTTCGACGCCTGGCTCGCCTATGAGCAAGGCCGCGCGCTCGTCGTCTCCCGACGTACTGCGGATTTGCACGCCGCCGTCGCCAGTCTCGAGCGCGCAGTCCGGCTCGATCCGCAATTTGTGGCAGCGCACGTCGAGCTCGCGCACGCCTACATGAACGAGGCGAGCTTCGCGTCGGCGGGCACCACACCGTCTGCTCAAGCGATCCGAGAGGCCGCACGGCGTGCGATGCCGCTCGTCAGTCAGGCGCTCGCGCTCAACCCGACGAGCGGCGAGGCGCTGATCGCGCGTGCACACATCGCGAGTGCCGAAGGGGACGTCGTGAGCGCGGAAGCCGACTTCCGCCGCGGTCTTGCCCTGAGCCCGAATGATGCGCGGGGCCACCTGCAATTCGGACAGTTGCTGATCGACGAGCCGGGCAAACTCGACGAAGGGCTCGCCGAGATTGCGCGTGCGCGCCTGCTCGATCCCCTCGAGCCGCGCAGCCTGTACTACGCCGGCCTCGCCGAGCTGTTTCGCGGCAATACGGCTGAAGGCGAGCGATTGATGTTCGAGACGCTGCGCGTGCGGCCGGATTTCGCGCCCGCATTGGCGCGGCTCGGATGGAGCAGCTGGCGTCGCGGCGGTCGCTTTGCCGATGCGATCCGGTACGGCGAGCAGGCGCTGCGGATCGATCCGGAACCCGAATGGATCCGTTCGCTGCTCGGGCGCTGGTACCTGGAACTCGGTGAAGTCGAGTCTGCAAGGAGCCTGCTCGCAAGCAAGTCGCCCGAGCGCACGCTCGCCATGGACATTTTGTTCTATCGGCGAGAGTACGCACGTGCGGCTGAACTCGTCTACGCAGTACCTGAAGCGTTCAGTGCCTGCGACGAGGATGCGTATGTGCTGCTGGCCGGCGCGAACACGGCTGCGGCGGCCGATCGGGCGCGGCGCTTCCTGCAGGCGCGCATCACACTGTGGGACGAACGGGGCAATGCCGATGTCGGGCCGGGACACGAGCTCGTTGCAGTCGTGATGGCCCGGTTGCTCGAGTCATCCGGGGACCGGACCAGAGCGCACCAATTGCTCGAAGCTGTGCTGGCCGGACCGACCCAGCGCGCCAAGACGAATGCTCCCCCGTGTTCCAGCGTCGGGGTGGTGCGTGCGCGGGCGCTCGCCGTGCTGGGGCGCCACGCGGAGGCCGTTGCCGAGCTGAGGCGCGCAACCCTGGAGCAGCAAGCGTGGGGCCTTGGATGGTATATCTTCGAACACGATCCGTCGTTTGCGGCACTGCGGGACGAGCCGGGATTCGCGACGCTGCACGATGCCTACCGGGCGCGCGTCGCCGCGGAGCGCGCGAGGCTCGTGGAGCTGCGCACGAAGGGATTGATTCCGCGGCGAACAGAGCCTGAAGCACTCTGACTTCCTTGCCCGATGGCTGACAATCAATAGGTGCCGGCAATCGAAAACGGCCGCCGCCCCGCGGCATCGGGCGTACCGAGAAAGGCAATCTGGCGCGCAAGGGCAGGGGCCGTGTCGGCGCGCAGCGTGACGAATCCGTCGACCACGTAGCCGGCATCCGGCGTCAGGGTCACGTGGCCGTCGATGCCGAGCGGGCCGCCGAGGTCGCGCAACGTGCCCTGGATTCCCTTCGCGGTGTCCGCCCCCGGGGCAGGCTCTTCGAACCGCACTTCGACATCGCCCATCGGCACCGTGCCCTGCCGGAGCTGGCGCACCGTGAACACGCCGACGAGATCGGCGAGCGAACGCCCATGCAGTACCGCGCGTTCAACCTCGACGTGCAGCCGGCCGTGCAGGCCGAGTGCGCTGTCGCGCAGGAGCCCCTCGCCGAGGGTCAGGTCCCCTTCGGCGTGCTGCACGATGAGCCGGCCGCCCGGCCGCCGTTCGATTTCGCCGCGGAGCGAATCCGGACCCTGGCGCGCGGTCACATCCGCGGCGAGCGTGGCGCGCAGCAGCGGTAGCGCACGCACCTGCCAGGTCGTGGCGTCGAACCGCTGGGCACCGACGATGAGCGCCTCGCACCGACCGCGCCAGAGACTGCCGGCGGGACGCTCGCAAACGACTCCCCTGGGCAGCCAGTGCACCGCCCACACGAGCGGCCAGCGCACCGCGAACACGACGAGGACCACGAGCAGGGCGGCAGCGACGAGTCGCCACGGGAAGCGGGCGGATGCAGCCATCGCGAACCGTCAGCGCGCGCTCAGTTCGATGCTCGCGGTCACGAGCCCGGGCTCACCGCTGCGCTCGACACTGGCCGACACGATGCGAATGCCGTGCTGCTGGCGCAGCCGCGCGAGCCACGCGAGCATCACGTCGAAACGCGCCTTGTCGAACTGCACACGCTGCCCGCCGTTGCCGGACGGCTCCGAGCGCACGAGCGACTCGCCGAGATTCGCTTCGCGCGCCGTGCGATCGACCGTGACCACCAGCGACTCGGCGCCGGCGCCGGAATCCACCACGGGGCCGGCACTCGCGAGCGCCGGCGCGACGCTGCGCATCCACGCGAGGTCGGCGCGCTTTTTCTCGACGCGAGCCCCGAGCGCCGCGGCACCTCGCGTCAGCGGGAGCAGCACCATCAGGAGGACGATCGCGAGCGCAATGCACCCGCCGATCGCGACGAAGCGCCGCTCCCGTTCCGCGAGCCCTCGATACCAATGCGAGAGTGCGCCCATCAGGCCCCCGCCAGCCGGATCTGGATGCGGCCCTCATAGCCGGAATCGGCGGCTGCCGTGCCGCTCGTGATTTCCGATGTGAGCCCCTGTGCACGCAGTTGCTGATTGATCCGGTCGAGACTCTGCGCGTCCCCCGCGCGCACGCGCAGGTCGAGCGCGCCGTCGCGCAGCGAGAGACTCTGCAGCGTCGCATCGGGTGATGCTGCGCTCGCCCTGGCATATGCGCCGAGCGCAGGCAGGAGGCCTGCCTGCCCGCCGTTGTCCTGCAGCGCCCGGTAGCGCTGTTCCATGCGCTCGCGCGCATCTCGCGCATCGAGGCTGCCCGGCATGGCGGCGCGGAACGTCTGTTCGATTTCCACATCGAGGGCGCGTTCGGCAGCGTTCAGCCGCCGGATCTCGAACAGTTTCGTGCCGACGAACAGCAGCACGAGCGCCGCCGCGAGCGCCGCAGGCAGGCGCCATCGGCGCAGGTCGCGGGCGCCCGCCGTGCGCTGCGCATGGTCGCCCTGCAGCAGGTTGACGGCACCGGCGAGTTCGATCTGGCTCGCGAGCCAGGGCAGCGAGCCCTGCGGAAGAATCTGCACCTTGGCGGCCGCGAAGTGCTCCTGCAGGAAGCCGAGCTCTCCGGCATGCCGTTGCCAGTCGGCGGCGGGAGCGTGGAGGAGCAGCGACACGCGGGCCGGTTCGACACCCTCGCCGTAGGCCTGTGTCGTCGCCAGGAAGCCGAAGGTATCCTGCAGTGTGGTGACCGGCGCCACGACCGGCGGTCGATCCGCCGCACGCAGCACGAGCATGTCGTCCTCGAGCCACGCCACGACCTGACCGGGATTGGCCGCGATGAGGCTCGCTTCGCTGTAAAGCGCCGTGGGCGCGAGGCCCGCCTCGGCGAGCTGCGCCATCACCGCCTGCATCACCGGTTTGCCGACGACCGCAATGGCCGTGCGGCCCGACAGGGTGTCGCGGCGCCCCACGGCGAAATGCAGCGTGTCGATGTCGTCGGCGACCTGCTCTTCGAGCGCGTAGGGCACGAGCTGCGCGAGCTTCGCCCCGGCCTTTGCGGGCAACACCGCTTCGGTGAGCAGGACATCGCCGGCCGGCAGGAGCACGGCGACCTTGCGGGCAGCGACGGCCCCGGCCGCCTCGGCGAGCGTGCCCGTGCCGGGCGTCGCCAGCAGGTGGCCCTGGCTGTCGACAGCCGCCCACGCGACCGTCTCGCTCCCGTGCCCCGGCAACCGCACTACCAACCAGTCAGCCATGGATCAATCCGTACCGTAGGTGCGCAGGATCGGGCGCACACCCGTCGCTTCGCGCTTCAGGAGACTGTACAAGGCGAACTCCGTGGTGCCAATACTGACGAAGGTGCGCAGGCGAAAGTACTCCGATCGATCGGCGACCTCGTACTGTAACTTGGCCCACTGATCGGCGGGCACCTTTGCCTGCAGGTCGGTCTTCATCGGAAAGCAGCCCGATTCACGGGTTTTCGAGAGGCGTTCCTCGTCGAGCCCGTATTCGTGCTCGTCGGTCAACGCATCGATCACGACGCCCGCTGCCGTGCACACGTTGAGCGGCGTACCCGGTGGCAATGCGCTGATGTACGGCGCGAGGCGCTGGTAGCGCTCGATGCCGAACCCCGGCAGCGCGAGCAACGCGCTCACGCTCACGATCGGCGCGTTCGGCGCGCGGTAGGCGGGGCTCTGCGCGAGGTACAGCGTGTCCTCGCCGCCCTCGAAGCCGTTCGGTTCCACGTCGACGTCGATCCAGTCGGCGAGCAGCACCGCCCACTTGCGCTCGAGCTGGAGCGACTCGAGCAGGCGCGCGAACTGTTCGATCACGTCGGCGCGTGCCACGCCGTCGCCGTCGACGAGATTGTTGACATTGAACCGTCCCTGCGCATCGTCGAGCCGTGCCTCGAGCCAGATGCCGGAGCCCGGGATCAGTTCCACCGGCCCGTAGGGGCGCGCCCACGCCTCGCTGTAGTCGTCGCGCTGGTTGTTCTTGCGATCCTCGCGCAGCGCCCAAGCGGCGATCGCTTCCGCCGCGCCCGCGAACTGCACGCCCTGGTCGAACAGGAAGGCGCCGCTCGTGCGTCGCGCAGTCATGCCGCTCTTGAACGCAACATTCGCCGCGACGATCGTCGCGAGCGCGACCAGGATGATCGCGGTGAGGAGGGCGACGCCGCGCTCGCGCTTCATCCCGGCACCTCGATGAGGCGCGTCACGGTACCGAAGTCCTCGAGCTCGAGCGTCACTTCGACCGCGATCGGCCGGCGGCGCAGCAGTGGCTGGCGCATGTCACCCCCGGTGACGAGGCCCGGCCATTGTTCGGTCCAGCTGCGGCCGTTTTCCATGAAGCGAAAACGCACGCCCTTCACGTGGTCGATCAGCTTGCGCCGCACGGGCTGCGCACCGAGCACGGGATCGAGCACGCGCCAGTGTTCGCGGTACAGCGTACCGTGGTCGAGCGCATAGCGGACACGCTGCAGGGCGGGACGCTGGATGCCGGCCGGGTTCGCCCAGCCCATGCGCGTGAAAGTCACGAGCGCGTCCGTGCGGCCGTCGGCCAGGAGCGCCGGATCGGCGCCGTCACCGACGAGGCTGCGCGTCGCGCGTGGCGCGAGCTGGCCGAAATCCTGCGAGACGATGCGCATCGTGTTGACGAGCGCATGCAGGCGATCCTGGTTCTCCTGCACGGCACCGCGATTGCCGAGTGCCTGCTGCAGGGCGCCGTAGCCGATCGCGAAGATGACGGCGGAGATGAACACCGCCACCAGCAATTCGATCAGCGTGAAGCCGCGGCTTTGCATCAGGTGGTCGGCAACGTACTGCCGGGCGGCGCCGGTGTGGGTGTCGGCGCCGGCGTCGCTCCGGGCTCGTTGGCCTTGCCGCCGGAACCCGTCGGCTCGCCCGGGAACGGGCCGCCATTCCAGTCGGGATCGGTGCCGTTCGGCGGCGCCACCGCATCGCCGGTGACGCCGCTCGCCGTCACGGTCCAGTCATTCTTCGACGACCCCTTGGCACCCGCGCGTGTCGCCGCGTCTGCCACGCGCACGTCGATGCGCAGGACCCCGGGCACATCGGTCTCGACGACCTCCTGTTCGTAGCGCCACTTGCGCCCCGCGTAGTCGATCTCGCCACTCGTCTTGCCCTTCGACGGCCGCTTCGCCGCGAGCCGCAGCTCGGAGATGCGATTGAGCGCAATCCATTCGGCGAAGGTCTTGTCGCGCAGGTAGATCGACGAATCGGCCGCGGAAGTCAGGGTACCGAGCAGGGCCGCCATGCCGACCGCGACGATCACCAGCGCCACCAGTACTTCGATCAGCGTGAAGCCGCGCGCGCGCGTCATCGTTGTGCCGCCTCGTCGGGCAAGGTCAGCACGACCTCGCCCGCATGCTCGCCGGTATCCTGGCTCGCGACCGTGGCGGCGAGCCGGCTGCCCTCGCGAGCGAGGGTCAGCTCGAACGGCGTGACGTCACCATTCGAGAACAGCATCACCTGCGGCAGCAGTGGTTCGTTGTCCTTTGGCGGGCGCAGCAATACCTCCCGCCCCTCGACCCGCAACCGCAACCGCAGGCCCACCGGCAGCGTGCGCTCACGCATAGATTCGTCTGCGTCGGCGCCGATCCAGATGCCGCGACGCGGGTCGAAGACGAGGAAGCGGTACCGGTCGCCCTCGCAGCGCAGCCCGTACTCGCGCGTCGTGAGCTCGGCATGCTCGCGCACGTAGGCGATGAGCGATTCGAGACGTCGCGATTCGGTCTCGAGGGCGTCGTCCCGCTTTGCAGTGCCGAGCGTGAGCACCGCACCGACCGCGAGTACACCGATGATCACGACCACGACCAGGATTTCGATCAGTGTGAAGCCGCGAAGGTGCTTCATGGGAGGCCGTCCGCCGGCCGGACGGTGACCGGCGCCCTAGCGGTCCAGGTTCCAGTTGCCGATGTCGGCGTTGATGCCTTCACCACCGGGCTCGCCGTCGGCTCCGAGCGAGAAAAGATCGTAGTCTCCGCCGTGCGTGCCGGGGAACACGTACTGGTAGTCGTTGCCCCAGGGGTCCTTGTTGACGCGCTTCAGGTACCCGCCCGCGCGCCAGTTGCGCACGTTCGGGTCCGCGGGCTTCTGCACGAGGGCGTTCAGGCCGAAATCCGTGCTCGGAAACTGGAAGGTATCCAGCTTGTACATCGTGAGCGCGGTTTCGAGCGCCTGGATGTCCTGCTTCGCCTTGACGATCTTCGCGTCATCGACGCGCCCCAGGATCTGCGGCGCAATGAAGGCCGCGAGGAGACCGATGATCACGACCACGACCATGATCTCGATCAGCGTGAAACCGGCGGAGCGTGAAGGGTGGCGCATATGACGGATAATGATACCAAATGGCCCGCAACGAAAAGCGCTCCGGCGCGCGCGGCAGTGTCCGGCGCACGATCGCGTCGCTGAACGGCGACGGACGCTACGGGGCCGCGTTGCTCGTCGCCGCCGCGTGCCTCCTGCTGCCCTCGGCGGGCGGCAGCCTGCTGCGCGATGCGCTGCGCTACGAGCGCGCGGCACTCGCGGCCGGCGAATACTGGCGCCTCCTCACCGCGCATGTCGTGCACCTCGACGCCTCGCATGCGGCGCTCAACACGCTCGGGCTCGTGCTGATATGGGGCTTGTTCGCGCGCGACTACGCGCCTCGCCGCTGGATCGTCATTGCGCTCGCCTCGATCCTCGCCATCGACGCCGGGCTGTGGTGGCTCGCGCCGCAAGTCGAGTGGTACGTCGGCGCATCGGGTGTCCTGCACGGAGCACTGGCGGCCGGCACGCTTGCGCACCTGCGACGCCGCGATTTCGACGGCTGGATCCTCGCGGCTTTCCTCATCGGGAAGCTTGCCATCGAGCAGCGCGTCGCGCTGCCGTTCGCGGGTGACGCGCCGGTGATCGTCGCCGCGCATCTCTACGGGGCGATCGGCGGGTTGGCTGCGGCGCTGTGCCTGCCATCCCGGCGCGAGCCGCTATAATCCCGCGCGTCTCGGCAGCAGGAATTCGCATGGGTATCGCATTTGTCTTTCCCGGCCAGGGCTCGCAATCCGTCGGCATGCTCGCATCGCTCGCGGCGGCAAACCCGGTCGTGCGCGAGACGTTCGACGTCGCCTCCGGTGTGCTCGGCTACGACCTCTGGGCGCTCGCGCAGCAGGGCCCGGCCGAGCGGCTGAACCAGACGGAATGCACGCAGCCCGCAATGCTCGCCGCCGGTTATGCGACGTATCGCGCGTGGCAAGGGCAGGGCGGTCGCGTGCCCGATGCCGTCTCGGGCCACAGCCTCGGCGAGTTCACCGCGCTGGTCGTGGCCGGCGCCCTCGATTTCGCCACCGCCATCGAACTCGTGCAGCTGCGCGGCCGTGCGATGCAGGAGTCTGTGCCGGTCGGCGTGGGTGCGATTGCCGCGGTGCTCGGCCTCGACGATGAGGCGATCGAGGCGGCGTGCCGCGAAGCCGCGCAGGGCGAGGTGGTCGAACCGGTCAATTACAACTCGCCAGGCCAGATCGTGATCGCGGGCCACGCCACTGCGGTCGCACGCGCGATCGAGGCCGCGAAGGCGCGCGGTGCCAAGCGTGCCGTGCCGCTGCCCATGAGCGTGCCGTCGCACAGCAGCCTCATGCGGCCCGCGGCCGTGCGCCTCGGCGAGCGCCTCGCGAGCGCGGTGATCGAGACGCCGCGCATCCCCTATT
>WBZY01000314.1_pt1 | contig 39327 bp, 52 predicted proteins | sample 5204191 | NCBI WGS metagenome assembly WBZY01 (sample SAMN12344363, study PRJNA552823) | activated sludge metagenome | biome: Activated sludge suspended growth; feature: Anammox Sidestream; material: Wastewater; isolation source: activated sludge from anammox sidestream of wastewater treatment...
CAACGTCAAGCCCATCCAGAACACGCTCGTCAAACTTCCCTCGCTTGGGTTGGAGCGACGGACCAACGCGAACGATCCCGTTCAAGAAACCTGTACCTTCGGCGCCTCCCAGGAGACGAAGGTTTGTGACACCATTGCGTTTTAGGAAGTCGAGTTCGCGTTGAAGACGCAGGATTCCCCGCCTCCTGTCCTTCTCAAGCCCGATCAGGCTGCCATACCAGTAGTTTGCGCCGATGAATGAATACGGCCTCTTGTTAAGGATGAGTTGACGGCCTTTTACGGCAACGAATCCGGCTCTCTGACCGAGGCCCGATCCGGGCAGCAAAGTCAGTGCGATCAGTAGAACGGCAAGCCTGAAAAACATAAGCAAGTATCTCAGAAATAGAATCTTGCGAAGTAATAAAGCAGCGGGGCATTGAACAACAGGCTGTCGAGTCTGTCTAGCAGCCCGCCGTGTCCGGGCAGGATCGAGGCGGCGTCCTTGGTCTTGGAACCACGCTTGATCGCGCTCTCCGCAAGGTCGCCTAGCATTCCAAGTGCGGCCATCGCTACGCCGAGGGGGATGCCGAACTTGTATGTAAGCTCGGCGAAAAAGACGAGGGTGCATAGCGCCGCGAAACCTGCGGCCGCGACGAGGCCGCCCATCGCGCCTTCAACCGTCTTGCCCGGCGAAATGGCCGGCGCGAGCTTGTGTTTGCCAAAAGCACGTCCCGCAAAGTACTGCCCAGCGTCCGAACCGAAGATGACCACAAAGAAGAAAAGCAGGAGTTTCGTCGAGAGTGAGTGGTCAAAGCCGACACGCGTCGCGATGAGGAATCCGCCCAGAAATGCTACATAGAATACGCCCAGGATAGTCACGCCCATGCCAGCGAGCATTCTTGAGAAATCCTTCTGGAACCGAAAGGTCTGGGTAATGAGAACAAGGATAACAAAGCCCGCTAAAAAGATAAGCAGCAGGTTCGGGTCCTGTTTTGGCGCGTCGACGATAAAGAGAACGGTCGATCCGGCCGCTCCGAGAAAGGCCACGCCCGCGTCAGCTTTCAACTCCAACTTCTTAGTCAGCGAGAAGAACTCAAAGAGTCCGGCGGCAAGCGCCAGGACGGCGATCGCGACAAATATCCACACCGTCTCGGGCACCCACCACGGCAGAATGATCGAGCCGATCAGTATCGGAAGAGCAACGGCTGCGGTAAGAAGGCGTGTTTTCATAAGAAATTAGCCACAGATATGCACCTATGGGCGTCTATAAACGCCTTCGGCTATATCCGCGTTCAAATGCGATTCAACTCTTCCCGGACGCTGGCCCGGCCGCGGCTGAAGCCGAGCCGTTGACGCCGCCGAATCGTCTGTCTCTTTTTTGAAACTCAACGATAGCTTCGAACAAATGCTGCCGCCGAAAGTCCGGGAACAGCGTCGGCGTGACATAGATCTCGCTATAGGCCAATTGCCAGAGCAAAAAATTTGAGATCCGCATTTCGCCGCTTGTGCGGACAAGCAGGTCAACTTCGGGCAGTCCGTGCGTGTAAAGATTTCGCTCGATGTCCGCTTCGTCCAGCCGCTCGACCGCCTTTCCTTGTTCGATCAACTGCCCGGCGGCACGCTTTGCGGCCTCGACGATCTCTGCTCTTCCGCCGTAGTTGAGCGCAACGCTTAGCACGGTGCCTGTATTCCCGGCCGTCTGTGCGGTGGCCCAGGCAATTTCTTTTTGGACACCTTCGGAAAGGCCCTCGATGTGTCCGATCGCTTGAAAGCGGATGTTATTCGATCTGACCTCGGCCATCTCGCTGCGGATATATCGCTTGAGCATCGACATAAGCCCCGAAACTTCCGCCTTTGGGCGTTTCCAGTTCTCGGTCGAGAACGCGTAAAGCGTCAAAGCCTCTATCTTCAGTCGCGCACACGTATCCAGGAGCGCTCTCACCGATTCGGCGCCGGCCTTGTGGCCGAATATCCGCGGCTTGCTGCGCAGTTTTGCCCATCGGCCGTTGCCGTCCATGATCACGGCGATGTGACGGGGCAGGCGCGTAAAGTCGATCGCCGCAAGAAGGCGATCGTCCTCTGAGCCGGGTTCGATGACTGGTGCGAAGCGTTCGTGCATCTTGGAAAGGCTCGACTATTGAACGGGTCCGCCGCCTACCGGTCGTCTTACTGCCTCGACTATCGAGTCTGTATTGATAGGCCCATAAATATGCGGATAGGGCTCACCGCCGGTCGATGGTTCGCTGACCAATGTTGAGGTCAGCTTGTCGGTATCGATCGACAGAACAACAATTTTCCCCGCATCTGCATAGTACCGCTCGATCACGGCGTCAAGCTGATCCCAATAGCTGCAATGGATGAAGCCTTCATCCGCAAGGCTCGCTGGTTCGTAAAAAGTATTGGCCTTTATCGCCTCCCAGTTCTCGGGCAAGACAATGTGGTAGATCAACATACAATTAACACGGTGTGCGGTGGACGAAGAACTCTAGGAATAATCCACCTTCACCAATGTAAGGCCGCAAGCCGGTGCTGTAGTTCCGGCAAGGTTGCGGTCGCCGCTCGTAATAGCCGCCAGAATTGTATCAGAATCTCTTTCGCCCCGCCCGACCTCCAGCAAGGTCCCAGTTATCGAACGAACCATATACCGAAGGAATCCGTTAGCGCTGATGCGAAACTCGATAATGTTCGAACCGGCGCGGTGGTCCCAAAGTGAATCGATCGCGGAGGAACTTACCTTTCGAACCTTATTGTCGCTTTCGGACAGTGCCGACGAAAATGCCGTCCAATCGTGTTCGCCCAAAAAAAGGCGTGCCGCTTCGCGCATTCGCGCGACGTCAAGCGGACGTGCTTCGTGGAGCGCAAATCGTCGCCAGAACGGCGACATCACTGGAGCATTGACGATTCGATAAACGTAGGTTTTGCCTAGGGCCGAGAACCTTGCATGAAAATCGTCGGCGGCACGTTCGGCCTTGATAATGCGGATGTCGCGCCACAGGTTGCCGTTGATCGCATTACGGAGCTTCTCAGGTTCCCAAGCCCGGTTGAGTTTTACGTTCGCCACCTGGCCTTCTGCATGAACGCCGGCATCGGTGCGGCCCGACCCCGCTACTTTGACCGCCGTTCCCTCAAGCGTACTCAGCACGCGTTCCAATTCACCCTGGATCGTCCGTGCGTTGTCCTGCACCTGCCAGCCGTGAAAGTCGGTGCCGTCGTATTGAATGAGAAGTTTAAAGTTCATTTCGGGAACAAGAGCTGGAACCGCTCGCAGCAAACGATCGAGTTTTCATCAAAATCGAAACCAAGCTCGGCCGCCTCTCGCGTGAAATAAGCGAGGTGGCCTTTGCGCCAAGCTTCCAACGTCCGGTCTCCTTCACCTTCGTCGTACGCAAATGTCCCATCGACATCGCAAAAAGGAACATGTCGTATCTCGGTCGTCTGAATCACGCAAAGCGGTTCGCCTTCGAAAGTTGTTACAACGCTGTAGCCGGCATCAACCGGAGCTTTTGCGGGTTCGAGCTTGTTGGTTTCGAACAAGCTGGCCGTGGCCGTTTTTGTTCCCGAAATGACCAAGCCGGCTAGTTCGCTGGCCATCTCGGGTGAATTTCCGAAGGACCAAACCTGATACGGCGCGGCCGGATCGATCGCGCTCGAGGAGCAAAACTCCGCCCAAAATCGAGTGACATTTTTAGAAGCGATCATCGTGGACCCTGCCGTATCCGTTTGTCGAACTGTTCCGCGAAAAACTGCGGTGATCGAGCGTCCATTCGAAAATATAAGGCCGGCTCGATCAACTCCAGTTCCATCAAGGCGAACTCGTTATCGCCGTCCCGGACAAGATCGGCACGAGCGTAAAGAAGCTCCTGGTCGATAAACCTGAGTGCCTGCTGCCCAGCTTTGAGCAGCTTCGCATCCGGCCGTTTTACGGCAGTGATCAGTCCGCCGTGCTCTTCCTGGACACGAAAATCCGACGCCTTCGGTGCCTTGTTAATCGCATGGCTGAACTCGCCGCCGAAATAGAATAGCGAATATTCGCCTTCGGTGACTATCGAAGGCATGAACGGTTGGAGCATGAACTCGCGAGATCGGAAAGTCTCGGTCAACGACGGATCGTATTGCTTCAAACGGTAGGTGTGCTGGGCCGTCGCGCTGATCAGCGGTTTAATAATAAGCTCGTCGGTGTTTAGTAGCTCGAGCCAGCGGTCGAAATCGCTTTGCGAATACGTTTGATCCCAAACTGTGGGAACGATTCGGCAGCCGCGTTCTTCCAGATCGCGAAGATATGTTTTGCTTAGGTTCCAGCGGATCACGTCTAGCGGATTTTCAAGGCGTGCGGAGGACGCATTGATCGTTTTGAGAACATTTAGGAACTCATTGACGTGATGCTGGTAATCCCACGTCGTTCTAATGACGACCGCGGTGAAGTCGTTCCAGTCTACAGATCCGTTACGCCACGAGATCGTCTCAACCTGCCAATTCAATCGGCGCAGGGGTTCGACAGCGAGATCGTCGTCGAACGTGTAGCCGTCGAGATTGTCGGTAGAAAGGAAGCAGACACGTTTCATGCGGGTGTTGGCGAGGTAGTTCTGCTTCCGGGTTTGATGGCTGGTATTCCCACGGCGCACATCGGGCATTCAGCCGGTTGGTACGAGGGGACATCCATTGCCGCCAATGCGAAACGCGGCACGCCAACGTCCGCCGAGCCATTCGACCGGTCAATGATCGATGCGGCGGCAACGACCTTTCCGCCGTTCCGTTCAAGCTCGGCGATGCACTCGCGAGTCGATCCGCCGGTCGTAATTACGTCTTCGACGACCAGAATGCGCTCGCCTTCAGCCAGCTTGAATCCGCGGCGGAGCGTCATCTCGCCATTTTGCCTTTCAGTCCAAAGGAAACGCACATTCAACGCCGACGCGACCGCGTAGCCGATGATAAGGCCTCCGATCGCGGGCGAAGCGACGGTTTCGATGTCGTAAAGCAGTTGGCCATCCTGAACGAAAAGCTCAGCTATCGCGCGGCCGAACCTCGCGGCATCCATCGGGTATTGAAGTGCGAGGGCACATTGCAGATACTGCGGGCTGTGCAGGCCGCTTGAAAGAAGGAAGTGGCCTTCCAGCAGAGCACCGGATCCGCGAAAGTGTTGTAGAACGTGATCTTGATCCATATAGGGCCGAAAAAACATTCTAAATGTAATCTTGCCTTTTGTGTATTTTGGCGGTTTCGAAATTTGCGGATAGAATGGACAAAGATGTTGCCGCACCCCAATCTGGTCTCCGATTCGCTGCTGGTAAATTCAACGATCGACTTCCTGGTCTCCGTTGGTGGGAATGCGCTCGCGGTTGACGTTGTCGATCATGTGATGCGCATCCGCGACCCGCACCGCGATTTTGCAAGGATGCTTATCAGCGATGTGATCGACCGCGACCCGCGACTCCGGCTCGTTGACGACCAGGTTCAATTGTGCGAACCGGACCACGAAGGGCGTGCCTTGGACGAAACCGGCTTTGTAGTTTTTGACCTTGAAACGACCGGCGCCAAGGCTCCGCCGTGCCGCGTTATCGAGATCGGAGCTTATCTGGTCAAGCACGGGACGATCGCGGGCGAATTTCATTCGCTGGTCAACCCGGAGACGTCGATCCCGCCGTTCATTTCGTCTTTGACAGGGATAAGCGATGACATGGTCTCGGCCGCACCGCTATTCAAGGACGTGGCACCGAGCTTTCTTGAGTTCTTGGGAGATTCCATCCTTGTCGCGCACAATATCGGTTTCGACCTGCTCTTTCTCAATCACGAGATCGGGCGGGTTTACGAAGATTATCGGGTCGGCAATGCCTCGCTGTGTACGGTTCAGCTTTCACGCGGCCTGGTCGCGGACGTCGAGAATCATAAATTGAAGACAATGGCCGATCATTTCTCGATCCCGCTGGTCAATCATCATCGGGCCGATGAGGATGCAAAAGCAACAGCTGAGATCTTCATAAATCTACTTGATGATCTAAGAATGCGGGGAGTTGAAACTCTTGGAGCCGCACGGCGATTCTGCCGACACAAGCATTATGCAAAACGAAGCGAAGTTGCAGCCTGAGAATCTGCAAGGACTGGAAATTCGTTCAACGCCGCGGGCAGAAATGGAATTGTACCCGCTTGACACCTTCCGCTACGAATTTCCCGGCAAGGAGATATGGGTTGAATTCGAGATGCCTGAATTCACTGCGATCTGTCCGTTTTCGGATTTCCCGGATTTTGCCGTCATCAAATTGAGATATGTACCCAACGAACGGTGCATTGAGCTAAAAAGCCTCAAGCTCTACATCAACTCATTTCGTGACGTAAAGATATTTCACGAGCATGTGATCAATATCATTCTCGAAGATTTTGTTACGGCCTGTGATCCGCTGGCGGTCGAGATCGAAGGGGATTTTCACGTCCGCGGCAATATCAAGACGGTCGTTAAGGCGAGCTACATCAGATAGACTTTGGCCGTTGCACCAATCGCCATCAGTGAACCGCGGCCGACATGACCCTAGGCTGCGAACGCAGGTGCTTTCGGCAGGCTGATTCGATCAAGTCCCCGATCTCATTGAGCAGTTCTTCCATATCGGCCGCCCTTGCATTGGTTATCTCCGAAACGATCAGGAATTTCGCCTTATCGAGCAATGTCTGTTCACGGAATGACAGTTTTTTCTCGTGGCTTAGGAAGGTAAGCTTCTTGAGTACGTCTGCGGCCTTGAAAACATCACCAGACTGAAGCTGTTCCGTAAAACCACGCGAACGAGTTTTCCAATCGTTCGATATTTCGTCAAAATCCGCCGAAAGTTCGGCTATCAGCTTTTTGCATTGGATGGATGAGATAACAGGACGGACACCGACATTCTCGGCGTTTTCGGTTGGGACCATTATGACAGAGTTATCGTTCAGGACCCTAAGCGAATAAAATTCGATCGATCGTTCGCCGATACACTTGCTTTCGACTCCTTCGACCATACAAATACCCTGGCTCGGATAAGCGACCTTTTGACCCTTTACCAGTTCCATACGTACATCTCCATTCAGAATCAAGACAACATGGGCGTTTTCTCGATGCCATGAGAGGCTGTTCGACGGACAGAAGCGTTCGTGCCGAATATAACAATAATAGCACAACCCGTCCGCCGGTTGAAATAAAACACTGGTCAACTGGGAGGCAAGTTAATACGGGTGCTCGATTGCGACGGTGATATCCTCGCCGAGTATGGCCGCAACGGAAACGCCGCCGCCTGGATCCTTTCTCCTGGCCATCACTCAACTAGCCAATTTTGCATCTCCTCCTTGGGACGGATAATAAGTTCCAGTGTGCCGGAACGTTCCTTTAGCTCGGCCCACGTCGGGATCGCAAGCCGCAACGAAGCGAGTGCGGCGGTCGGCATCGACGCAACCTCGCCAGTGAGGCAACCAATGACAGCCTCCATCCCTGGATTGTGCCCGATCAATAGGGCGGAGTCGGCCTCCACTGGTAGTTGCTCTATCACTTTCAATAGGGTCGAAAGGCTGGCATCGTAGATCCGTTCATCGTAGTTTATCGGCAGATCGAAACCTGATGCTTCCCTCACAAGCTGTGCAGTTTGCAGCGTTCTCTTCGCTGGTGAGCTAACGATCACCGCCGGCCGAAACCTCCTGCTCGCCATTAGCTCACCCATGAACTGCGCGGCCAACAAGCCACGGCCATTGAGCGGCCGGTCAAAATCGGCCACCGACGCGTCGTCCCAGCCGGACTTGGCGTGGCGCAGCAGATACAGGTTCATAAAGAAATTGTGAAATTCTCCCGTCTATTATGTCAATAACGCTATCTGTTAAGATTTGACTAGATCCGTATCGAATGAAAGCGTGAAGTTGGCCGTATGAACGCGCTCAATGCCGCATTGCTCGTAAATCTTGTCGGTTTTACCGTCGGGATAGCGCTTTACGTGCTTTTGGCGATCATGGTCGTCCGCCATCGGGACCGTGAAGAGGGCGGTGTAAATAATTTGCTCCTCCTTACGGCGGGTCTCGGCCTGGTTTGGAATCTGGGCGAGCTATTCGTTCTTTTCCGAAGGGATTTTGGCGATCATGGAGGATCGCCTTTCATTTCGGCTGCGGCCTACTCGGCACTTGGTTTTTTGCCATCACTCGTCGTTCATACTGTGCGTATCGGCGGGCGACGGAACCTGTGGCTTACTATTGGTGCTTATGCGCTTAGCTCTGCTGCGGGTGTGCTTCAATTCTCCGCGGCGGTCGCCGGGGCGGCTGTTCCTTCGGCGTTAGCGTTGCAAACCCTGACCTACGGCTCGCTCGCTCTGGCTGCGGTTGTTTTGGTATTAGCTTTCCGCGAATCGCTTGAAAGCAAGACGATCTGGGCGGCGGCCTTGCTTATCTTTGCCGTTTCGGCGCTTCACCTAAGCGGCGGGAGCGCAGAAAATTCGTGGGTGGTCGAATTGGTCGCCCACCAATCGTCGCTGCCCCTGGCTCTCGCCATCCTCTACCAGAACTATCGTTTTGCGTTCGCCGACCTCTTTCTGAAACGATCGATCTCGCTGCTGCTTATCGCGCTCGTTGCTCTCGGCCTGTATCTATTCGTCGCGGCGCCGCTGCTTCACTATCACGAAACTCACGATAGGAACGACGTCCAGGCGGTCAGCCTGATAATTACTCTCTGGATCGCGACAGCATTGATCTATCCATCGGTACACGATTTCGCATCCTGGTTCGTGGACAGGATCATTCTGAAACGGCCGGACTATGCGGAAGTGCAAGCTTCGATCTCTGCGGCGATCGAGAACTGCGACTCGGCGGAGGAACTGCTCAAGATCGTTGGCGAAAAACTTGCGAGTGTGCTCACGGCAGCAAAGGTTTCGTGGCGAGAGGCGGCGGCCGCGAAGCCGCCGAATATGCGTGCGGAGGTGTCAAGGTACGGGGCGTCGATCAACCTGCCGACAGCCGAACCGCCGAACTACGAGATCTCGCTTGAGAGCTTCTATGGCGGCCGTCGGCTGCTTTCCGAAGAGGTCGCTATGCTGGACGCGGTCGCGCTTAACACTGCTCGTCGGATCGACGCCATGCGTGTTTCACGCGAACGCTTCGATCGCGAATTTCGCGAACAGGAATTTTCCAAACTTGCGACCGAGGCGCAGCTTGCCGCCCTTCGGGCACAGATCAACCCGCATTTTCTTTTCAATGCACTTACCACGATCGGGTATTTGATCCAAACGTCTCCCGATAAGGCATTTGCAACCCTGCTGCATCTGACAAGGCTGCTTCGCAGCGTGCTGAACGCGTCGGCTGAATTCTGTACGGTCGGCGACGAGCTAAGGCTGATCGAAAGCTACCTGGACATTGAACGCGCAAGGTTCGAGGAGCGCCTGGCGGTGACGGTTGATGTTTCGGACGATCTGAAGGGCCTGGTCATACCATCGTTGATCCTGCAGCCGCTGGTTGAGAATTCGATAAAGCATGGCATTTCGGAGAACCGGAACGGTGGGGAAGTGACGATCGCGGCAGAGATTCTGCACGGCCCCGACACAGATCTTCTTGAGCTGAGCGTTCTCGATACAGGCGCCGGACCGTCGGCCGGTGGGCGTAACGAAGCGCATGGCGTTGGGCTAAAGAATGTTCGTGACCGGCTAGCTTCTCATTACGGTTCGAAGGCGGCACTTTTGGTCAAGACGGACGAAAATTCCTGTACCCGAGCCTCTATCAGGCTGCCGGTCTCTCGCGGACAACGCTCATCTGACATATGAACGCACTTCGTATTTTGATCGCAGATGATGAAAGGCCGGCGCGAGAGTTTTTGAAATCGCTCATCGGCACGATCGATGGAGCGTCTCTTGTTGGTGAGGCCGTCAACGGAACACAGGCCGTGGAAAAGATAATAGAACTCCGGCCAGATCTTGCTCTCCTCGACCTGCAAATGCCTGAAGTTTCGGGCCTTGAAGTGGTGAAGCAGGTCCCGCCGCCGATGCTGCCGCTTGTTGCGTTCGTAACTGCATTTGATCAGTATGCGGTCCAGGCATTCGAATTGAACGCTGTCGATTACCTGCTTAAGCCGGTCGAAAAGGACCGCCTCGAAATGACCATTGCTCGAGCTTTCGAACGAGCGTCACGGGCCGATTGGCGGCAACACGAAGCACGACGACTCGAACTTGCAGCCGGAACCGTTCAAGAGCTTGAGCGGTCCGAACCGATCGAACGCATTCCGGTAAAAAAGCGCGACGATATCTATCTTGTGTCCGTGGACGAGGTCGCCTCGATCATCGCGGACGGCGAGTTGCTACGGATCACGACGGCCGAGAATGAGAGGTTTGAGATCAATTTCCGTCTCAAGGATCTGGAAGCGAGGTTGGATGAACAGAAGTTCATTCGAGTGTCGCGCGGGGCGCTCGTTAATCTTCAGCTGATCGACCGTATCTCGCCGCTGCCCGGCGGCACTTACGAGATCATCCTCAAGAACGGCCAGACGGTCACGTCAAGCCGAGGGCGGTCCACGATCCTTCGGAGCAAACTGTTCCGCCTGTAAGTCCATCTGCCATTTCCGCCCATTCAACCCCGCGAACCGACCATTCATTGAAAATCGCCGGCGTACTGGCGCACCTAAAGTATTATTTTACTTTTCTTTAGGTCAACAACCTGCCGAACGTGATACCAACGATCGAGATGAAATTGATCAACCTTCCTTTGTTGCTGTTCATATTTGCAGCGGGTGCCTTTGCCCAGGCTGGCAGCATCACCGGCAAAGTGACGTACAAGAATGACGAGGCCGTCATGCACGATGTGTCCGTCCAGATCGTTCAGCTAAAACGTTCTACCGTTACCGATGCCAGCGGTGCCTATCAGTTCCTGAATGTTCCGCCGGGCCGATATACCGTTCTTGCCCATCAGGAAGGATTCGCCGATGCATCGCAAACGGTCATGGTGAGCGCCGGCGTCGCGGCCAACGCCGATCTGCAAATGCAGCTTTCAGGCATAAACGAACAAGTCACGGTCACCGCAAGCGGAAGCGAACAGACGACCTTCGAAGCGATCGCCACCGTCGCCACGCTCGGATCGAATGACATTGTGACCCGTGCTTCGGTCGGGCTTGGCGAGGTGTTGGATGGGCAATCGGGCGTGTCAGAACGCTCGAGCGGGCCGGGTGCTTCGCGGCCCGTAATTCGCGGTTTTGACGGAGACCGCGTGAAAATTGCGGCGGACGGAATTTCCGCAGGTTCTCTCGCATCGCAGAGCGGCGACCACTCTGAGCCGATCGACACACTTTCGGTTGAGCGAATCGAGGTTGTGAAAGGCCCTGCAACCCTTCTTTACGGGAGCAGCGCGATCGGCGGCGTTGTGAACGTGGTCAGCGGGCACGATGAAGAAGCTCACCCCGGCGTTCGTGGATATTTCTCTACTATCGGCTCAACCAACAGCGAGCAGGCGGCCGTATCGGGCGGGGCCGAATACGGCGTCGGGAATTGGGGCTTTTGGGGAAATGCAAGCGGCCAGCGGACGAGCGACTACAAGGCGGGAGGCGACTTCGGTTCCGTGCAGAATACGTTCACACGCAATGGAACGGGGAGCGTGGGCGGCGGCTATTTTGCGAACAAGGCATTTTTTAGCACCAACTATACCTTCTATCAGAGCCGCTACGGCATCCCGCTCGATTTTCGCGAGGACGAGCCGGAAAGCAGAAGCCTTCGTGTTTGGCGTAACAACATCAAGTTCAATTTCGGTTTCCGCGATATGGATTGGCTTATAAGCGGAATGAAATTCACCGTGGACCTGAGTAATTATCGGCACCAGGAGATCGCCGATGCCGAGGTCGGCACTACGTTCCGCAACCGGGTGTACTCGTATCGCGCAATGTTCGATCAGAAAAAGTTTGGAAGTCTGACCGGCAGGGTCGGGTTTGAAGGATTCAGGCGCAACTACTCGACCACTGGCGAAGAGATATTGATCGACGGGCCTGTAAAGCAGGATTCATTCTCCGTTTTCGGACTTGAAGAGCTCAAGTTTGAAAAGGCCGCGCTTCAGTTCGGGGCGCGCATCGAAAACAATCGTCATGATCCGGTGAACCCCGCTTTGCCTGACCGCAATTTTACCGGATTCTCGGGAGCGGCCGGTGTTCGATTCGACCTTTGGAAAGGCGGGGCTTTCGTTGCGAACTATTCACACGGTTACCGAGCTCCGGCCCTTGAGGAGTTGTATAATTTCGGCTCGCATGACGGCACGCTCACTTTTGAAGTCGGCGATCCGAACCTGCGGCGCGAGATCAGCGACGGTATCGACCTTTCGCTTCGCCAGCAGAACGAACGCGTCCGTGCAGAGGCGAACTTCTTCTACTACTACTTCCACGATTTCGTGTTTCTCGCACCGACCGGCGAGATCGATGATGAAAGCGGTTTTGCCATCGGTGAATACCGCCAGGCAAACAGCCGGTTTACTGGTACGGAACTGAGCCTCGAGGTCACCGCAAACAGTTATGTGGATGTACTCGCCGGCTTCGATTACGTGAACGCCGAATTAACCGATGGACGCGCCTTGCCAAGGATCGCGCCCTTGCGTGGGCGGCTCGGCCTTGATATTCACTACGGCAACCTAAGTGTGAAACCTGAATTCGTCGCGGTCGGCGATCAGGACCGAGTGTTCACGAACGAAACACCGACACCCGGCTATGGCCTTTTCAATGTGACGGGTTCGTATGTCATCGCGACAAAACACGTCGCCCACATCCTTTCGCTCAACGCCTTCAACCTCGGGAACCGGATCTACTTTAACCACATTTCCTTTATCAAGGACATCTCGCCCGAGATAGGCCGGGGTGTGCGGTTCGGCTACACACTGCGGTTCTTCTAGGTCGCTAACGCGTCGAACTGGACGGCTGCACAAAGATGCTCAGCCAACTCGGCGATCGTCGGCCGCGAATAGAGGACCGAATCGGGCAAATGTCGCCCGACGACCGCCTCCAGTTCCGCGACGACCTTGAAACTCTGAAAGCCGTTCATGAAGTAGCCGATCAGCGGGGCTTGGCAGCTGACCTGCTCGCGGGCGAGGCCGACCTCCGCCGCGATCCGGTCCCGCAGCCAAAACTCTATCTCGTCTTGTTGCATGATCTTGAAACCTCCTAAGCCGCGTTCGCGAGCCCGCGCCAGCCGGCGATCTTTTTTTGCAGCGCGCTTAGCGGGATCTCGATCTTGTGATTGTAGAAACTTCGGCGGTTCTGCGTTCGCATATGCGTATTACGCGGTTGACGCCACCGGACGACCCGTCCTGCACGCCGCTCCAGAACCTTGCCCGAGCATCGAGCGAAAGAAGTGCTCCGCGGCGGATCATTCGCTGTGCATCGACGTCGTCGGCGTATCGGGCGAGTGCCTCTTCCAGCCAAAGGCCGTGGTGAAGAACGAAATACTCGATCTCCTTCTCGGCGAATCCGGCCGTTCGCAGGCCGCGCACGATGCGCGGGAACATCTTCGGTATGCTCCACTCATGCCCCGGGCCGACCGCACCGAGCCCGACGAGGAACGGCTCTTCCTTTACGATCCGAAAATGCTCGGCGACAAAGGTGGAAACATTCTCGCGCAGCTCAGTTTCGATCTCCTCGCCCGGACGCGCTCCCGTCGCGGCCAGGAATTCACGGTACAGTTCGGCGTGGTCCTTGCCGTCCGAGCCTTCGCCATATTCGTCCACCAGCACCTTGGCAAGCCATTGTTTGGCGTCGGAGTCGGGTGCGGTGATAAGCAGGTGTTCGAGATAGGCCGTGAAATTGCCGACAAGTGCATAATGCTGCAGCCCGAATACTTTGTAGTCCTCGCGAGTGAACGGTATCCGCGAGATACGGCACAGAAACGGGTGGTTTACCGCCGGGTGGCTTTCTATCTCATAATGGAGTTGCTTCAAAAATTCTCTTGCATTCATATTGTCCTTCCTCAGAAAAGTTTGTCGAACAGGTGTTCGATGGCCTGGCCGTTGGGTGCAAAGGCGTCGGCACATTTCAGGGTTTTGATCGCCGGCTGCGGTTCGGTCCCGCGTCCACGCGGTTCGATTCAGGTGCCGCTTTATGCGGTTCCGGCGGATCACTTCATTCGAGCGTTCGATGGATCGGATGTTTTTCGGTTTCATGCGATACCTCCATCAACACACGCAAACCGCTTTTGCGCCGCCGGCGGTGCGGCAAGAACAGGCAGCTCGCGTACCGGCGTCGCGACCGCATCCTCCGCGATGATGCCGATCTCATCACGAAGATGGCTTTCGTAGTTGTCCACGATCGGTGCGTAATGCACCTCCTTGCGAAGGAATCGCCACGTGCCGCGAAGTGAGTCCCATAAAAAGAACTTCGGGTTGCGAACGATCGCAGACGCCACGCCCTTGAAGGTGCTCTTGAGCGTCGCCCGGTGCCACTCAACGTACTTTTGATAGAACCTTTCGCGCGGCAGCCGCGTAGGTGTGACGGCGTGGAGCAGGTCGAACAAGCGAGTGTCGGTGGTGAGCAGCCGGTCCTTCATCTTCTTGTACATCTGCGTGCCCGGCAGAGGTGTCAGTATCGTAACGAGCGGGATCGCGACGGCCATTTCGTTGATGGTTTCGTAAAGCATGTCGAACTCGTGCTCCTCGAACTCGGGACGCACCATGAACACACCGATCGAGATCATCCCAAGTTGGCGCATTACCCGAGCGGCGCGCTTGTTCTTGTCGAGCGTGTTCGATTTGCGAAGAGCTTCCAGCGAGTTGTCGTCGTTCGATTCGTAACCGGAAAGCACCATCATCAGGCCGCAATCGCGCAGGCGGCGCATCACGTCCGGGTGGTTCGCAATAAAATCGGAACGTCCCTGCGTGGCGAAATATTTCTTTATCCCTCGGCGTTCGATCTCGTCGCAAAGCTGGTTGAGCCTGGTGCGATTGGTGAGAAAATTGTCATCAAGGAAAAAGACGAAGTTCTCTTTTATCTTCTCAAGCTGGTCGCAAATGGCCGAGGCGCTCATGTAACGCGTTTTGCGTTCGTAAAACTCCCAGATCGCACAAAAGTTGCAGTCGAAGCTGCAGCCGCGAGAGGTGTTGATCGACGCCATCTCACTGATGAAGGTGAAAAAGTATTCCTTCATATACTTCGGCTTCAGCAGGTGGCTGGACAAGAAGGATCGTCAGGTCTTTATGTTTGGTGTTCATTGCTTTCTCCGTTTCAAGAAATCTAGCGAAACCTTTCACTCGGTTCACCATTAGATCGCGATGCGGAGCTCAAAGTATTTAGAAAGTTCTGAGATTTTTCTGAAGTTTTTATGAGTGCGTTATGAAGGCCGTTTCGCGGCCGGGCGGGGATTCGCTATGATTGGGTACAAAGTACAATACCTTCAGGGAGGAAACTCGAAATGCGATCCGAGACCTTAAACATTGAAACCGCCAACGGGCCCACAACGGCCTATGTTGCTCGACCCGATGAGGGCGGCGAGAAGACAGTGGTCCTTATACAGGAATGGTGGGGCCTGAATGATCACATAAAGGACATAGCGGGCCGATACGCGGCAGAAGGGTTCACGGCGGTCGCGCCTGATCTTTATCGCGGCAAGATCGCGACGAATTCAGAAGACGCATCCCGAATGATGCATGCTCTGGCGATCGATGACGGGATCGATACGATACGATGTACTGTCGCGGCGGCGTCTAAGGAGCTGAACGCCGAACATTTTGGTATTACAGGCTATTGTATGGGCGGCACCTTTGCCCTGAGAGCGGCATGTGAACTCGAAGGATTCAGCGCGGCGGCCCCATTCTATGGCGACATACCAGATGAGGAAGTTCTTAAAAAACTCCGGACCCCAACAATTTTCATTTCAGGGACCAAGGACGCCTGGATAAATACTGAGAAGGTTGCGTTTCTTGAAGATTGTGCGGAAAGGTATGAACTGCCGCTTCGGTCGGCAAAGTATGAGGCGGATCACGCGTTTTTCAACAACACCCGCCCGGAGGTTTACAACCAGACGGCTGCCGAGGACGCCTGGGCCTTGGTGATCGCGTTCTTTAACGACAACTTGTGATCTTCTGCGGGGCATGGCCGGCGTCTGACATGGAATTGCGGTGTTGTTCTGGCCGAAACACATCTATGAACCGAATCTATCGTACATTCAAGGCCGGTTTTGCCGCCGCCGCTATGTTGCTTCTCGCGGCGTGTGCGGGAAGCAGGCCGGCAGTCGTAAACGCCCCGGCGGCAGAGTCGGTCCGGCCTGGGGCTGTTCGCGTCTCAGCCGAGACCGATGCTTCGGAACCGGCGATCGCAGCCGACAAGGACGGAAAGGTGTATGTGGTTTACGTCGAACACGCCGACGGCGGTACTGCCGATGTTTTCCTGCAAAAATATGGCAAGGACCTTGGCCCGGCGGGACAGCGGGTGCGCGTAAGTCCTGATGGCACGGCCAAAACGTGGCGCGGCGACCCGCCGTCTGTCGCGATCGGGCCTGACGGAAGCGTTTATGTCAGCTGGACGCGTTCGGTAAAAGGTTCGCGTGGCGTCGATCTGGTCGTTTCGGCCTCGCGCGACGGCGGCCAAACGTTCGAGCCGCCCGTTAAGGTGAATGACGATACCAAACCAGCGTCGCACGGAATGCACTCTTTGGCGGTCGGGGCCGACGGCAGAGTGTATGTTGCGTGGCTCGATGAGAGAAATGTCAGGCCGCCGGCGCAAACGGCACGTGTCGGCGATATGCTTCCGCCGGTCGATCTTCCGGCCGGGTACGAGTTTGTGCGAACACACAACGGCAAAGATCACGCTAAGGACAAACCAACGCCAACCGCGGACGAAACTACCGAGGAGACGGAGCCGAACAGTGAGGTATTCTTTTCCTTTTCGACCGATGGCGGCAAGAGCTTTGCCGCTAACAAGAAGATCGCAAGCGACGTTTGCCCATGCTGCAAAACCTCCTTGCTTGCCGCGGCAGATGGAACGCTCTATCTGAGCTGGCGGCAGGTCCTCGCGGGTGATCTTCGTCATATTGCCGTCGCCTCGACAACTGACGGCGGCAAATCGTTCGGCGAGCGGGTGATCGTAAGCGACGATCAATGGCAATTGCACGCCTGCCCGGTCTCGGGCCCGGCGATGAGTGAAAGCAACGGCAAGCTCACCGTAACATGGTACACGGCGGGCAATGCGGGCGAAGCCGGGCTCTATTCAGCCGACTCATCCGACGGCGGCAAGACATTCGGCCCGCGGCGCCTTGTTAGCTCAAGCGCCGCCGCTGGAACCCCTGTCGGATTTGGCGATATGAACGCGTGCTTGTATGCGACGGTTGAGAACGAGGTCGCCATCAGCGGCGGCAATGGTCTTTCAGAAAGGATAGAAGATGCCTCGCTGCCCGCGGCGACCGTCTCCGACGGAAGGGTCGTGACCGCATTCGTCAGGCCCGACGGCGATAAACGCTCGGTCTGGGTGGCCGCAGTTTCGTCCTGATCTTTGGTTGGGATCTGGAACGAGAATGCTCTGTTCCACTTAAACTCCGGCCAACCATGATTGCATGGTTTGAAAGACCACTTCGCCTTGAGCGAATGAACGGAGACGATGCCTGCTATATCCGGCTGCGTCGATGCCCACGACCAGAGATCTAAGGATAGATACCAATTTTTTAACCACGGCCGAACTCTCTTCGAAGAAGCCGCGATCTGTCGCTTCACGACCCGAATGCCGCTTATTCATTTCAAGAGATCGTCGATGGAAAGCCCAAACAGGTCACGATGACGTTGAAAGACTTTCACAAAAAGACCGACGATCTTTACGCCAAATCGGACTTCTTTGAGAGCGAGGCCAACCGCGAGGTTCGCGTCTTTGGGAATATTGCTGACGTTTGGAGCACATACGAAACGCGGCTAAAGAAAGGCGGCCCGGTTGTAAAACGCGGTATCAACAGCGTACAGCTTTACTATTCTCAAAACCGTTGGTGGATAATCTCCTGGACGTTCGACCGCGAAACCGGCCTTAACCGCATCCCACGAACTTTTGACAGAAACTAGACCGGGAATGACGCGCGTTTCCAGCTCATCCGCCAATAGCCTCGGTCGTCAGCTTATCAAGGTTCTGTTCGTTCGCTGTCATGAGGAAATCGTTCATCTTTGTAGCGAACGTCTCGTTCTCGAACGTCTGTTCCCACGACACTGTCGTTTTGCCGTCGTTCTCAGCGAACGAGATGATGAGCTCATATTTTGGCAGCGAAACGTGGTCGATAACGATCCTCTCTCGGGGAGAGACTTCGCGAAATGAGCTTTCGTTCGCGTAATCCTTGCCGTCCGGCCCGTGCATGGTATAGACCCAACGGCCGCCCGTCTCGAATTCAAAAGTGTGAAAAGTGTTGGTAAATCCCGCCGGTCCCCACCAACGTGCCAGATGCTCGCCGTTAGTGAACGCCGCAAACACTTCATCGACCGAAGCGACGATCTCGCGTGTAGTTTTGAGTGTGGTCATAAAATGAGTTGCAGCATTATCTCACGCCGCGTTGCAGTGGCAAACCAACGTTCCCTTATCTCTTTGAAGGTGCAGCATCCAGGAAGTCGTTCACCATTGGGATGATGACCGACATTCGCGAGAGCAGGCCGACGTGTGATGTGTTTGGCAGAATTGCGAGCCGCGACGCCGGATGTGTCTGGGTGAGGTCGGCGGAAACGCTGCCGCCCTTTAGGTTGTACATTTCGGCGATATGTTCGAGCCGCACGCCGTCGGCATCGCCAAAGATAAAGAACATCGGAGCCTTGGTGGCCTTGAGTTTATCGGCTCCAAAGTCGTACGGTCTCATTGCCGCCGCTTTGATGTGATCGAAGAGACTGGGGAATGATTTCGGTACAGGATTGAGTTTCTCGCGTTCGGTTTCAGCGGGAGTCCCTTTGAACATCTCGATCCTAAAATTCGGCCACGCGTCATTCGCTTCCTTGACCCAGCCGTCGCGTCTGAACGGCGCCGAGATCACTACGCCCTTTCGCACCTTTTCCGGATGGCGGATCGCGACCTGCATTGCCACGCCCGCCCCGAGGCTATAACCCATCACGTCCGCATTCGGGATCTTCAGATAGTCGAGCAATCCGCCAATATCGTCTGCGAGATTTTCATACGAAAGATCGCGTTTGATGTCGGCGGTGCGTCCGTGGCCCTGCATCTCGACTGCGATCACCTTATGTGTTTTGGCAAGCTCGTTTACCCAGTCACGCCATTCGTCCGTGATCGCCATGAACGCTCCATGCAGCAACACCAAAGGCTCGCCCTGACCGTGGATCTCGTAGTACATCTTCAGGCAATTGACCGGTGCATAACCCGTAACGAACTTCTGCTGGGCAGGTGCGATCGTCGTAAGGAGCAAAGTAAAGAAGATGGAGATGACAAATGCGGATGCTTTCATATTACTGATCCTTCTCTCGTTTGGAGACTGTTTCCTCAGGCTGCCCTATGCTCTTGAGCCTCAAACCCAAAGCGTATCGCGGCTTCGAGTACTCCAATGTTAATGTCTTTCAGCGTTTTGAACCTGATGCAGTAGCCCGTCACACTCGCTTTGCCGAGGTCTTTTGCGAAAGTGTTGGCGAGGTATTTCTTATCTTCGATACCCATGATGTAAACCGAGATCCCGCTCGTGGTCGCAGTCAGGCCGATCTGATAAAACTCTCGCGTCCCATCGGCAGTTTTGTGGTCGCGTGATCCATAGCCGATATTCGGGTTGGAAACGACCTTGCCGTCGTCATTCTTACCGTCAAGGAACCACAATTTGCATCCGGGCATAATGCCTTGGATCATTCGATGCAGCTCTTGCAACTCGCCGCGCTTTGGTTCCGGCTGTCCGCTAATATACTCACCAATTTGTTGCTGTGCGGTCATATGGAAAAGAACCTACCACAGAGTCATACAGAGAACGCGGAGAGAAGCCAAGTAAATAAAACGCCTGAAATTCGTTTTGCGAAACACTCTGTGCTCTCTGTGTTCTCCGTGGTGAATCCTCAGTCCTCGTCGATCTGCGGTGAACCGCTTTTTACGTCGCCGTCGCGTTTGTAGGTTGCACAGATGATGCCTTTCGGGGCGACAGTTGCGTCGGTAACCTTGAACGAGGCGGGAATTGTGCCGTCCTGGAAGAGACGTTTTCCGGTGCCGAGCGTGACCGGAATGATCATTAGCTCGAGAGCATCGACGAGGTCGGCTTTAAAAAGCGTCTGCAACATATTCGCGCTGCCCATTGCGTGGATGTCCGGGCCGTCGGTTTGTTTTAGTTCGCGAACTTTTTCGGCAAGATCGCCGCTCAGAAAGACGTTTGGTTCCCAATCGCTCGAATTGCGCGTGTTTGACGCAACGTACTTGGTCGCGGTCATACAGTTCGGCCAAAAGTTCGAGTGAGTCGGCCAGTATGCTTCCCAACTCTCAAAGGTCTTCCGACCGAGCTGCAGATCGACCGGTTTCTGCAGCCGCTCCTGCACAACGGCGCCTGTCACCTCGTCCGCGAACGGGAAGAACCACCCGCCGTGCTTGAAACCATCGCCGTCGTTCTCGTCGTTCTGTATGACACCATCGAGCGTAATGAATTCACATGCTGTTACTTTTCTCATTGTACTTCTCCTATGATCCCGTACCGGCTGCGGCCGCGGGCCGATAATAATGTACGAGTGCGCCTGAGCCGAATTCTTTCGTTTTTGTGAGATAGAGGATGATGTGATCGGAAATGTTCTTAAAGAGCGGCAGCCCACTGCCCGCGATCACCGGATGGACGCAAAGCTGGAATTCATCGATCATTCCTTGACCCGTCAACGCCGAGATCAGGCTCGGGCTGCACGCAAAGATATCCTTGCCCGGCAGGCTCTTAAGCTCTGAGACAGTTTCGGTCAAGCCGCTCTGCGCGAGCTTTGCGCTATCCCAGTCGACGTCTGTAAGTGTCCGCGAGAAAACGAGTTTTGGAACCGAGTTGATGGCGACCGCAAACTCATCCATTGCCTTGTTGCCGGTCGGCTCTTTGACCAAAGGCCGCCAGAACTCCATCAGTTCGTAAGTTTTCCGGCCGTAGAGCAGGATCCCGGCGTTGTGCAGCAACTCCGTATAGTGCTGATGCAGTTCGTCATCTGCGATCGTCGATGTGTGGTCACAGAACCCGTCAATCGTTAGATTGATAGCAGCAATAACTTTCCTCATAAATTTGGCCTCGGCTCTTAGAAGGATTCATCTTGCTTTAAGAAGACCCACGAATGCGTCGCGATAGCCGTACGCAAGAAATGAATTCGCAAGCACCAGAAAGACGGGAATCGCCAAATTCGAGCGGTCGAGGAAGAGCCCGACCATCAGAATGTTGATGATGATCGGCGACAGGACGACAAGGGCTAGCGGTACAAATCGCCCGATGACGAGGAGAAAACCGCAGACGAATTCGGTCGTCTTCAGGAGAAAGAAGAAGTAACCTGACGCCATCAAGCCATCGTTGAATGCCTTGATCGGTCCTTCCATCGGCGGCGGCGTGAACACCCCGAAATACATCAGAAAAAATGTTACCGATGCAAAAAGGAACAACAGCCCCATCACGGTACGAACAATTACCTTTGCGATCTTCATATAATTCACTTCACGTATCCGACCCTCAGTTCTTGGTCGGAGTCCCGTCCGATCGAAACTGCTTACGCGGCGAGCGGCTTTTCCCATCGATGCGACCGCCGGCAAGTTTTCCGCCGAAGAACGCTAGCGGCAGATAGAGAACAAGGTCGGTAACGATGAACCAGGACGGCGCCGGGATCAGCGAGATCGCGTAAATGCCACCGAAAAGGAACCATGCGCCGATCGCAAGGGCGAATATCATTTTGCGTGTGGGAGCGATCTTTGCCGCAACGAACGCGCCGACGAGCGTGCCAAGTTGATGCGCGAGCAGTGTGCCGATAAAGTTCGCCGCCGTGAGGCTGCCGGCGTTGGCCTTGACGCTCTCCGCATCAAAGAGGTCCAAGCCCTCGGGTGCACCGAGCACCGTAAACGATAGAAAAAGGATCCCGCCGTTGACGACGCTACCCACGATGATCCCGACGATGACTGCTAAGATGCACTTTACGATGTTCATAATTTTTCTTTCCGAAACTTGCGAAGCTATACCTCGTCTGGAAATAGTTCTTCGTACGTTGGGTCAGCATATTCCCAAGCGACCTCAGCGTGGTTAAGTTGTTTCGTGACTTCACTCAAATCGACAATTGGTGGAACGTTGACCACAATATATTTCCTATTAGCTCCTTCGAAATCACAACCGATCTCTACTAATCGATTTACCAAGGCTTCCGATTCGTTACCGGAGTCGTAAGGAACGTCAAAGAATATTCGAACCGCGCGGTTTCCGGATTTTGAGACCACTTTTTCGAACGTTGGGAACTGTTCATCTTCATCGAAGGGCGCTAGGACGACATCTTCACAAGAAACGCCGTATGCGAAATAGGGCAGATTGTCGAGTCGGTATTTATCCGATCCTAGATCGTATGCCCATAGCGTCTCGACGTTTGCACCGCCTTCCTCATTCGGAACGCGGAACAAGACCTTTGCATTCGGCTCTGATGGTTCGTTCATAGTGTTCTTGTGCGCGAAAGGCTTTCCAGCAACTCCCTCAGATTTTCCACCTGCGCCTCCGTGCCTTCCTTGAAGCCGAATGCGATCATCCGTTCGAGGCGTTCAAGCGATTCGTTGTAGATGGACGCGCGAACGGTCGTCTTGCCGTCCTGTTCGCTGAAATTCAGGTCCCAATCGGAGCCCGGCAGTTCGAGGTTCTCATTCTCGTCCGAGAACGCGTTGAATAGCGAAAAGTGCGTCTTTGGCGTGATCGACTTATATTGCTGCAGCACCCAACGCTCTTGCCCCTCGGGGCTGACCATCGCGTAAAAGCGCTTGCCGCCCACGCGAAAATCCATCACAGTTGTTCTCGACGAGAATGGCTTCGGTGCCCACCATTGGTCGAGAATCTCGGCCTTTGTATAGGCGTCCCAAACAAGGTCGCGTTCGGCGTTCAGCTCGACGGTGATCGTAACCGTCTTTGTCGATTTATCTACGTTGAATTCCATATTTTCGCTCCTGTTCTCAGTAGTCCGGAGACCCGAGCGTGAGCACGGGCGTTGAACATTACGCCCTTACTCACGTGCGGGCTTCTGCTTTTTCATCGCCTCAAGCACTTCGCCCAACTGCTCAAACCGCGACTCCCAGATCTTTCGGTACTGTTCGAGCCATTCGTCGATCTCTTTCATCTTGTCGATCTCCAGCCGGTAATAGATCTCGCGGCCCTTCTGCTCATGCGTGACTATCTCGCATTCGGTCAGAATCCGCAGATGCTTTGAAACGGCCTGCCGCGTCGTATCGAAATGCTGCGCGAGGGCATTCGGCGTCATCGCCTGCACGGCGACAAGCGCGATGATCGCCCGTCGCGTAGGGTCAGCAATGGCCTGGAAGACATCCCTTTTCATAACCTCAGTTCGCATTATGCAACCAAACGGTTGCATATGTCAAGTCCAACTTATCGAACTTTGGCTGACCCAGGTCGTTTTTTGAGCCGCAGTTCTCCTAAATGTGAATAAAATCGGTGTTGTCGAGGCGCGGAGAGACTAGTGATAAACTTAGTCCATGAAAAAGATAGTCCTCGGCATTATCTTCACTCTCACTTTTGCCCTTAGTGTTTCGACCCAACAAGATGTGAGGGCCCCATCGGAAAGCGTTCAAACCGTTGATTACTGCCTGTTGCGAAAAGAGCCGGAACGTTACAACGGTAAGGAGGTTAGGGTCAACGGAATCTACTTGCGCAGCTATGAAATATCCGCATTCTACAGCACGGCATGTGTCGATGATTCACGCTATGAAACGTGGGTCGATAGGTTCTCTCTGGCAAAACGGGGTTCAGATCAGGAGACCTCTGCAATTGTTAGCACGTTCCTCAGTGGAAAAGCGGGTAGTGAGCTAGAGGTAACAATGACTGGCGTATTTCGCGCCGCAACAGAAGGTGGCGGCTTCGGGCATTTAAACCGCTCGAAATTCCAGCTCGAGGTCTCGTTTATCGAAAAGGCGAAACTATTGCCGGACGAAGTTGCCGGTTGCCGACCGATTGATCAAACGAAACCCTTTCACTACTTGGCGTACGAAAAATTGGCAAATGGAACGCCGCCTCGATACGAAAAATCCAAACAACCGAGGAGCGAGAACTTGATTTATCTTCGGCTGGCAAATAATTCAACATGTTCAATCAACGTGCCTACGGTTAATATTGCAGATCGCAGCGACCTTAAAGACCAAAGCGAGGTTCCTGTAATATACGACTTATCTTCCCCTTGCGCTCGTGTGTCCGAACATCCGATTACCAAGGTCGGAAAAACACTTTCAACTCTAGCTCCCGGAAAATCTATTTACCTCGCCATTCCATTCCGATTCCTTACTCAGGAACCATATGAGATACGAGTTCCATTTTATAGCGACACTTTTTCGTATTTCTCATACTATCAGCCCTTTTATTTCTCTCGGCACGACCTGCCAGAAGGACTGCCCAACGAGGTGGATTGCACAAAATACTAACGACACGGTTTTGCCCTCTACAGGTGTCTTGATCAGTCGGCAACTCCATGCACAGGCGATGGATTCAATCAATGATCGATCGCATCGTGGACGGCCGCCTCTTGTCATTCATCCGCAAGAAGCTTCTTTAGGCGTTCGACAAACGCGATGTCCGCTCGCGGACGTAGCGGTCAAGCGAGGCGTCCAGATCGACGTCACGCACGCCCCGGGCAGGTCCGCGAGAGAATTAACCCATACGGTCACTTTCCACACTGCGCCCAGTAGCCGACGTGGATTTGTCCGATCAAAGTCTCGTTAGTATAATTCGGCCAACTTGTCATTTGCAGCGTTGATTAGGTGAGAACAAATATGTCGATACGCACTCTACTGGTCTTTGTTTTGTGTTTTGCAGCCTCGGCCCAACTGGTGACGGGGCAAACGACACACCGTTTCAAGCCGACGGTCGGATATCCGACCTTTGCGGTGCGGCCCCCGGTGCTCACGCTAAAGCCGGGCGACACACTTGAGAGTGAGTCGCTATGGGGTGAGTGGTATGAGCGGGCGGGCGGGAAATGGCCTGGCGAGGTCGGCCCGTTCGCGATCCAGGGTGCCGAACCGGGCGATACACTTGTTGTTCATGTATTGCGGGTGCGTCCGAATCGCGACACCGCGGTGTCAACGCAAGGCGGCACATTCGGCGCTCTCGTGCCTGACGGCGGGACCGCGTTCTTGAACGACGTGTTTCCGCGCGGACGGTATGTCTGGCGGCTCGACCGTACAAAGATGACCGGCACGGTCGATCTTGCCGGCAGCGCAATGAAACAGATCACTGTCCCTTTGAGCCCTATGCTCGGGCGTGTGGCGACGGCTCCGGAAGGTGACGAGGCATTTGACGGCCTGTGGCCCGGGAATTTTGGAGGGAACATGGACGCGGCGGATGTTCGCGAAGGGACGACCGTTTACTTGCCGGTCTTTCATCGCGGCGCGCTCTTTTATTTTGGTGATGGCCATGCCCTGCAGGGTGACGGAGAGGTATGCGGTTCGGGACTCGAAACGTCGATGGACGTAACGCTTCGTTTCGACCTTATCAAAGGCCAAGACATCGACTGGCCGCGGCTCGAGGACGCCGATAACATTATGGTTGCGGGCAGCGCGCGGCCGCTCTCGGATGCGTTGCGTATCTCGTTCGTGGAGCTTATCGACTGGCTGGTCGCCGATTATGGTTTCTCAAAGCCGGACGCCTACCAGCTAACATCCCAGGTCGCGACCGTCCGCGTTGCGAACATGGTCGATCCGCTCTACACCGTAGTAGCCAAGTTTCCAAAGAAGTATCTTCCGCCGAAAGTGAAGCGCACGCCCGCTCGATAGGCGGGCACTTCAGAAAGGGGAAAACGCTGGTTAGTTCCAATCTTTCTTGAGCAGCAGCTCCTCAATGCGATACGCGTGGAACATCTCGTGGTTCAGCAGATGCCGGAACATTATGAATACCGAATAATGATCGAACGCCTCGTGCACGGCCTTCTTTTGCCACTCTTCGGGCGTTAGCTTCTTGAGCCTTTCTACAAGCGATGCTCGCTCGCGGACGTAGCGGTCGAGCGAGGCGTCCAGATCGACCTCGAGCATCGCTCCTGCTTCGTCCTCGGGCGAATTCTCGATGGTTTTGATGAGTGGCTCCGGCTCCGACAAGATCAGATCAAGCCGAGCCCGAAACGCGACGTCAGACTGCGACAGATGAATGGCGTGCTCATAAGCCGACCATTTCCCCTCTCTCGGCCGCCGCTTCAATATCTCCGCCGGCACCTCGCGAATCAAAGGAACGATCACGCCCGGCGCCGTCTCTAAGGCGGAAATCAAAATTGCTGTGTCGCTCATAACCTCGTTGCTCTGCACCATACTATCCGCGACCGAGTTCGTGCTGCCGGTCGACCAGTGCGGCCTCGATCAGTTGCCGCAGCTCGGGGCGGTTTGCGTCCTCGGTTGAATATACTCTGAGATGCCTCGGCCGTTTTCCGGTTCCCACGATCAGCCCCGCCAGATCCGCGAGTGCCGCACCATTATAAAAGTATAAAAGCCGAGATTGACGTACGCCGTTTTGGGCATAATATAAGCGTAAGCCTCGCTCATCCTTTTTGGCCCCAGCCCGAATGACACCGCATTGTCGCCTAAACGCACAACCTCAATCGCATCGGGATCGATAGTTAAAATAAGCTCGCGAAGGTCACGACAGATCTGAGTTGCATGGGTTCGTGAGGTACTTTCACGCCTTCGGCAGGCACTTTTCGGCCTTCGTGAGAAACTCACACCGATTCGTGTGAAACTAGCGGGGCTTCGTGTGGGACTTACGACACGAAGAGAGCCAAATACCCGTCAGCAGCCTTTAGGATTCAGCTCTATCGAAGCTCCTGCACTACCTTGCTCAATCCTTAGAGTGGAATGACAAAGTCTCTGGTCCGATGTGCTGAACTCAGGCATGATACGCATCGTAGCCCCCGGAGCCAGTGACGGGTGTCGGTCGATCACCCTAGGAATCGGGTTCTGAACATCGCTCACGTCGTTAGGAGAAACGTTTCCGACTTCGAAATCGCCAACTTTTTGTGGTCCAGAGCCGAGATTACTTACTACAATTACGACGCCCATCCGCAATCCGGCCACTGGCCGGCATCCGCGGCCACCTGGGGTGCAGCGTTCATTCTGACGAACCCATGAACTTTCCACTCTGTACTGAAAATCACCCAACGTTAGAGTCTCTCCGGTTTCATGAACGGGATCTGGCGGAGCGTTTTTCGCTCTTTCCACCTGGCACTGGTAGTACCCGCACATGATCGCTTGAAAGACTAAGATTGCCAGACAGCCGATTCCTTTCCAAGCACCCTGTCGGTCAATCTCTTCCGGCGTGATTGGATGACCACAATGCGGACATTTACGCTTCGTTTGCGTGACGCGCATTTTTAGCTGCAGTGCGGTGCCACAACTCGGACATTTCCAATCGTATTTAAAACCAGCCATTAGAAATTCTCACTGGAACGCAGCGATCTCGCTTCATTCAACTTAAATACGGACGACGAAATTACACTGCTGCAACACGATTAATAGACCGTATCCCTTTCCACCCCCTCGAAACCCGCGCGTTGGATCATTTCGATGATCTCCTGCTTGGTCATTTTCACTTCGTTGTTCGATTCGACGGAGTAGCTATGGGTGAGTTCGCCGCCCTCGGTCACATGGAGGCCAAGTTTACCTGCTGAAAACATGGACAAGCCTCAGTCCAACCGCTCTAGTATCAGCCTCTTAAATTGTGAGACCGAAATGATCGTTGTTTCCATCAGCTTCCGAGCTTCACCAAAATCTTTATCGCCGGTGATCAGGTAATCCGCGTTGATTCCCATTGCGCATTCCAGGAACTTAGCGTCATTCTGATCACGCGGAAAGTCGAGCGAGACATCAATATCGACGAGAGTTGTGTTGCGCGCAAAAATCTCATTCCACGCCAATACGATCTCCTGAGGCAAATCGAATTTCTTGCGGCGCAAAACTTCGCTGTATTCCGCGAGAATCGGCGACGATACAACCCATTCGAAATCGTCATCTTCGACGATAGAAAGTACGACCTTTTCAGGCGTGCGATCGCGAAAGACGGCTGAAACGACAACACCAGTGTCGATTATGACCTTTATCATTTGCCGTTGCGATATGCGTCGATCTCGTTCAGGATGTCGTCTTCGGTCAGTGTCTTAATTTGCTGCAAAGCCTGTGTGGTTTTGAAAAGTTCTTTCAGTTTCTCCGTACGCTCGGTTCCGCTTCCATTCGCTGCCCACACTTCAATCTCGACCTTCTCTCCCGCACCAAAAGGCACATCGGAAAGTACAAGCTGTTTACTGTCTGTTATCGTTGCCTGCGTTCTGTAAGCCTTCATCGATTCAACCTCCCGCACGTTAACACGATTATACACCGGATATCTCTCAACGGCCCAAAATCCGGAGCGGGCGATCAACTCGATGATCAGGTGGGCGGAAGCACCAAAGGATCCAGAATCCATACGCAAGGGGAATCACCGAACTGACAATAACGACAATGGTTGGCAGAAAGAGTTCGGCGGGAGAAAAGCCATGATTTGCACCCATACCGGCTGCCAATATCAGAACGGCAAACAGAAGATAGGGAATGGTCAGGATGGTTTCGAGGATCACATACACCTTGACCAGTCTTCGGCCCGAGATCATCGCGATCGCAAGCGCCAATTCTCCAAGCTCAACTAGCCACGCTGTTATCGCGGGCGGCGTACTCTCCGAATGTCTGATGACCGATTCGATGAAGAAAAAGCCGATTCGGGTGTCGAAATAAAATAACCTTCCAAACTTTTCATTGCACAGGTTGAGGACCACGTAAAGGCAGAGATGGGCAACGCAGATCGCGGCTACGTAAATACCGATTACCTTCAGATGCTTTTCCATCGCTCAATACCCTTATTGGAAGCATAAGCTATCTTTCCGTTCCCGAACAGCCTTATGAGCACGCGCTGAGGCCGTTGTTGACGATCTTCATAGCATCATCGATCGATCGCAGGGTGTTGTTGTAGTGTTCCCAAACTTTGGTGCCGCGTTTTAGGTTACTGCCGATCGAGAGCAGCGATCCGCGCAGGTCGCCGAGCTTGCCGTAATAGGCGTAAGACGCGTTGCATTTTTCCTTAAGCGTGCGACCGCTGCCGGTGCTGGACATAAATTGTGAATGGGCTGCGTTTGCCTTTGTGGCGATCTCGTTGATCCGGGCCATCATTTCAAATTCATAGGCCTTTGCTTCGGCGCCGGAGTTACCGATCACATTTGGATTGGTCCTCAGCCTCTGCAGGCCTGCGATCGCGTCGGGGTTTATCGAGCTGATCTGCAATGACTCGGTATATGCAACGGCGGCCTTATCGACCTCGCCGAGTTGGGCCAAAGCATCGCCCTTTCGCCAGTAAGGTTCGGCGACAATCGGTGCGTCGGTAGTGGACCTGCTTTTTGCGTAGTTTGCCTGGATCAAGTTGATCGCGGCGTCAAACTCGGCAACGGCTGCGCGATGGTTGCCTTTTGCCTCTGAATAGACTCGCCCGCGGATGATGCGTGCCCTAACGTCCGCGCCGCTATTTATGAGCCATTTACCTGCGAGGCGCTCCTGTGGAACATTCGACAGCGCGATCTGTTCCCTCCATGCGAGCAGCTTGACCTGTTTGTCCGGATGCTGCAGCAGCAGGTGAGCGCGTTGATGGCGTGAGAGCACGCCAATATCATCGCCCGACTTGGACGTCGTGGCGTTATCCGTGGCGTTATCCGCGACGTTTCTCGCGTTAGTAAAGAGTTCGAGCAGCTCGTTATACGTCTTTATATCTATCGACTGCCCTTTCTTGCGGGCAGATTCCAGCCAAAAGACGCCCTCTTTATACAACCACTCTGCGTGCTCGTAAGTGGGTGTGTCCGGTGCCGTGAAGTTGCGGGTGCGTCGCCGAAATTCGTTTTCGTGAAACAAACCGTCGTCCCGCAGATTCGCGTCGTCCTTCTCGATACTTGCGAGCACATCAAGCGAGTAGCCGTCGTCCGCACAATTCGATGAACGTAGATACTGGACGTATCGCTCGAACGGTTTATCCGGATTTTTTCGGCCCGCGGGCTTGCAGGTGTAGCCGTCCTTTTCAAATGCCATATAAACCCACGAAGCTTTCCATCCCGGCTGGAGCGAGACCGCACGCTCAAAATTCTCCCTGGCGTTCGCCTTGTCACCGAGCGAGGCGTAGCATTGGCCGAGCCGCAAATGCGACCAGGCATCGTTCTGCTTATTGTGTTGGGGGTGCGCCATCAGGCTCTTGGTCGCCGACACACATCCTTGAAAGTCGCGTGCGTAAAATGCGGCCTGTGCCTTGCCATAAAGTGCTTGAACCAGATTCGGGTCGATCTCGAGCGCTTTCGAAAAATGGCGGTTGGCCTCAAAGCCCTGCCTGTTGGCAAGGAAAAATTCGCCCACATAGAGCTGATTCCAGGCGTCATTCGGTTTGTGCTTTAGGTTTATGAGCAGATCGGCTCGGGCGTTGATGAGATCCCGAAATCCACCGCCGGTGGCGTACAGCGCCGCGTGAGCACGCCCACGGACGGTCCGCAAGTTGCCGATCGTGTCCGGCGCGTACACGAGGAATTTGTTCGCTTCCTCAATGGCCTTTCCGTAGTTGCCCGCATCAAAAGCCGCGAACGCCTTCTTCGCCATAGGATCGAGATTCGTATCCCAAAACTTCTGCGCGGCGGCGGCAAGCTCAACGTCCATTTCCTTGTACGTCTGAGCAAACGATATGCCGGGCAAAAGAGAAGCGCACAAGAGCGCAAATAAGACAGTTAGAAAATATTTTGGCTTCATTTTATGGGAACCTTGACTATACGATCATAGGCCGAATACACCCAATGCGAAAGCGCACGTACAGAATCTCTTATCTCGTCTTTTATCGATCATGTTTGAAGCCGGGAGCAATACGGACAGCTTGGCGGTGCCGTCGCAGATAATGGTCTTAGATTCTAAAGTATTAGATCTGAGATGCCCAATCCTTTTTTTCGTAAACTGCACGCCGAAACGCCGTGCGGTTTAGGCTTGCTTGAGAGTTGCTTAAGAGTTATGGGCTTTGCAAGATTGCAGTGCGGCTTGCCGCAACGCAGTGCGGTCAGGCTTGCCTGGCTAAGCCCGCGAAGTGCTATAGGATTCTTATCGGCAAATGCCGGCCGATTCTGGATCGCGAAGCATCTTACGTTTTGTGGGCCTCCATATAAGCGCGAAGCAGTGAATTGATCTTTGTTTGGTATCCGCGGCCTCGCCCTTTGTACCAATCCAGTACGTCCCGGTCGAGCCGGATAGTTAATTGCTGCTTGGTAGTCGCCGGCTTGAGTCCTCGCCGAACAATGCCGCGGGCAAACATTCTCGGCGACACTTCCGGAATCTCGGTCGTATCGATGTCTCTGTCTTTCATTGCATCGACGCGTTTCCAGTCAGACTCGGATCTCTTTGTAGTAACTCTTTTCTTCATTTTTTGTCGCTTTCCTCACGGAAATGATGCGGATCCTGTTGTCGGTTTCAGTGTGTGCAACCGCGACAACTCTGCCTTCGAGCACCCCAAACGCTACGAACCGCTGCTCTCCGTAATCGAAACGGTCATCGAGGATCGTGATCGTCTCGCCTTCAAATACTTCATCGATACCGACAAAATCAATACCGTGATTGCGGAGATTGGCTTTCCGTTTGTTTTCGTCCCAGTCAAACTCCATTATCGACAGTGTAACGACGATATGTAGCTACGTCAAGAATGTAGCTCCGTCTGTTCAGAACCTGGACGGCTTTGATCATTCCGGAACTCGGGCGGTTCGAGTGCTGACACCAAACCACGGAGTTTCGTTGTAAGATGCCGCCACGACCCAGGCACATGCGGTGAGGAGGATCGACACGACAAACTCGTTCCATTGAAACGCGCTCATTGTTCCCGCGATGATGCGCGGCGTCCACACAACGAAGGTCAGTAGGAAGAGCTGGAGCGTTACAAGTGCGGCCGCAAGGCGCGGCACGACACCGAAGACGACGCCGAGCCCCGCGGCGATGAAGGCCGCTCCGGTAAAGTAAGACCAGAAGACGGGCCAGATCAACCATTCGGGCACGAGCGGTGCGGTTGCTTCGAGATATAGAAAATGGGCAAGGCCGATCGGGATCAGGCCCAAACCGAACATAATCTTTCCAATGCGAACGCCGGTATCACCGGCCGCAAAGCCCTGCGATCGCCCGTCCCCGTCGTCTGCAAGCGAAGCATATATCATCCACGCCGCGGCCAAAATTATTGAGGTCGAGGATGCTGGCCACCACGTGTTCACCTGTGGGTCAACGACCAGCCACGGCAGCCTCAACGCGATCAGCCAAAGCAAAAGACTGACAAACAATACACGCGCCGCGAGCTTCGCGGTTAGCCGCAAAAGCAATCCAACGCCGCACGCAAGGTAAACAAGATCGCTTAGGTAGGCGAGCACCTGCCGTGCGGGCATCGACTCCGGCACAGGCTCCCAGCCTGGGCCAAAACCACCGCCGATCAGCCCGATCATCCCCAGCCCGATCAAAGTTATGGCAAAGACAACACGGCTCACGCTTCGCATACCAACACAGCCTCCTCAGCAAACGAACGATGCCCCAACGCCACACAAGGTCGACTCCTCGGCGGGCAAAAAGAAACAAAGTTGTCAGCGGTTCAGAAAGAAGGGTTAGATGCAGTCCGGCCCTCGAAAGGTTTCTTGCCTGAGCAGATCTTTCATGCGCGCCTCTCAAAGCGAAGGGCGTCGTTTCTCCCATCCGGTAACTTTTTGGTACGCATCAGCAAGGGCAAGCAATCGGCTCTCGGAAAACGGAGGCCCGCCCATCAAAAGACCGATCGGAAGCCCCGACTTCGAAAATCCGCATGGCACCGAGATCGCTGGCAGACCGCCGATACTGAATGCAAATGTACACGCATTCAGTGCGAATGGCTCACCAGCATCCGCGATGCGTATAGGCAGTCCCGGAAGCGTCGGCAGTAAGACGATATCAACATCAGAAAACGCTGTACCGATGGTTTTGCGGTAATTCTCAAGCCGCTTTCTCAGGCCAAGGTATTCGCTACGCGAGACGTTTTTGCCTTCCAGGATATTCTCTCGTGTTCTCGGATCGTAAAGTTCCGGCCTTTCGGACAAGGACCGCTCGTGGAACGCGTACTCTTCGAACCCAATAATGCCGTCCAGTTCCGGCATCGACAGTTCGGCATCCCGCGTGCTCGCAACCATTGACCGGATCACATCGACCGCTTGCGTGAAAGCCGTCTCGACTTCCATCTCAACCGCGGCGTCACAGATCGGCACAACTCCCTTTAGCAGACCGACGCGGATATCTGAAACGGCCGGCGGCGAGTTCGGGTCAAAGGCCGCGGCAACCGGGTGGTCCGTCATGGCACGAAACATCAAAGCCGTGTCAGCCACTGTCCGGCATATCGGGCCAATGTGGTCGAAGGAACGAGAGACGTAAATAAGTCCTTTAGTGCTGACAACGTCATACGTCGGCTTGAGTCCTACAACGCCGCAGCTCGACGCCGGAATTCGGATCGAACCGCCAGTATCGGTTCCAACCGATCCGAAACAGAGGCCCGCAGCAACCGCCGCACCATTGCCGCCGGATGAACCTCCGGCAACGTATTCAAGGTTCCACGGGTTATGAACGGCGCCATAGTGACTGATCGCAGATGTCGTTCCAGCGGCGAATTCATGCATGTTCAGCTTCCCAAGCAAAACCGCGCCCGCAGCTTTGAGCTTCTTTACTATTTCTGCGTCCTCCGTTGGAATGCGATCAGCGAAGACGCCGCTAGCCGCCGTTGTACGGATGCCGGCCGTGTCAATATTGTCCTTGATCGCGATCGGGATGCCGTGAAGCGGCCCTCGCAGTCGGCCTGCAACGATCTCGTTCTCAGCGGTTCGCGCGGCCTCGAACGCCTGTTCTCGCGTGACCGTGATAAACGAGTTAAGGCGTTGATCGATCCGGTCGATCCGATCAAGACATGCCTTGGTCAGCTCGACGGGTGAGATCTCGCGACGTGCAACCGCGCCGGACGCTTCGCACAGGTCAAGTTGCGTAACATCACCAGAAACAACGGCCTTTGAGCTATCGCTGCGATCGCAATTTAGGATGAGTGCGCCTAGCGTCGCCGAAAGGCCCGCGATGAGCTCCCTTCTTCCGATCTTGTCGTTCATAAGCTCGCTCGCCACTCCGGTGTAGACGGTGTCGCGTTCGACGGGTCAAACCCGGCGTGTTGGATCATTTCGACGATCTCGGTCATTGTTATCTTGACCTCGCCGCCCGATTCGGCCGCAGTAGCTGCGGGTGAGTTCGCCGCCGCTCGTCAAACTCTTGCACCGGCGTGAAAGACACCTTTGCGCGAAAGCCGAGCGAATAGAGTATTCTCAACAGAAGGTCGCTGGACACGCCGGACGCATTGCCGTTTAGTATCGCGGTCAATTTTGTGCGCGAGGTTCCAGCAAGTTTTGCGGCCTGTTCGTGTGTTAACTTCCTTGCCTTAACAACTTCCCTAATCTTATCTTTCAGCTTTGCTCTGAATTCGATCTCGATAGCATCCTGAGGCGTCAGATCGAGGATCTCGCAAAGCTCAAAAGCGTTCTTCGCGACATATACTTCGGCTTTACCGCTCTTTATTGATTTAACATTTCCCATAGCCTTTTCCTCGCTGTTTCGATCTCGTTTTTCGGCGTGGTTTGCGTCTTCTTAACAAAGGCGTGAAAGACCAGAATGCCTTCTGCGGATTTCAAATAGTAAAAGACGCGGTATATACCATCAGCATCTTTCACTCGCAACTCATACGCTCCGGCCGCAATTGTCGGCATCGGCCTCGCTGCCGGCATTCCGATATTCTCTCCACGCTGCAGATCGAACAAGAGTTCGCCGATATCAGTTCTAACCGCTTTCGAAAACGCTTTTATGACCTCCGCTGCTCGTTTGTGAAAAATAACACTCTTGTTCACAGCGTCGAACCCCTCCATTGTCCCATATCTGAGACATACACATCAAGCAGCACTTTTCTCCACGCGGTTATACACCGTATCTCTTTCCACGGCTTCGAACCCGGCGCGGGTGATGAGTTCGATGATCTCGGCCTTGGTCATTTTGACTTGCGTTTCTGATTCGACCGCAGTAGCTGTGGGTGAGCTCGCCGCCGTCGGTAAGGGGTAAGTCGAGGTCGTTGGCGCCGAAGCGGTGGGCAAACACCTGCTTTACGCGGCGAGAACTTCTACGTAATCGCTTTTTGACAATGGGGACGGGATCTCGGCGCCTGATTCGCTCAGATCTTCCAGGTGGAATTCGATCGCCTCCTGAATAAGCTGCCTGACCTCTGCCTCGGTTTCGCCGACGGCAACACAACCCGGCAGGTCAGGGACATACGCGCCCCAGCTCGTTTCGCCTTTTTCAATTACGATCATGTATCTCATAATTATTTCTTTAATCCCGCCTGTTTGAGAACATTGTTAAGCGTTCCGGGGGGTATGTCAACACTTTCTTTTCCCGCGATCGTCACGGTTCCAGCTTTCGAAGGGTGATGGAATTGCCTATGGCTGCCGCGAACTCGAACTAGAGACCATCCGTCCCTCTCGACCAGTTTGATGACATCTTTAACTTTCACGCCGCTTTCTTTTCGACTCGGTTATAAACCGTATCCCTCTCCACGGCTTCGAAGCCGGCACGGGTGATGAGTTCGATGATCTCGGCCTTGGTCATCTTAACTTCACCACCGGATTCGACGGAGTAGCTATGTGTGAGTTCGCCGCCGTCGGTGATGGTGCCGTCGAGGTCGTTGGCGCCGAAGTGGAGGGCGGTTTGGGCGGTGGCTTTGCCGAGCATGACCCAGTAGGCCTTGAGATGCAAGAAGTTGTCGAGCACCACTACGGAGCCACCCCAAGATTTTGCAATGCCGCCTGTGCCTGTTTGTTGTTCGGGTCGAGTTTTAGGACATTGCGGAACTGAGCTATCGCTCCAGCCTTATTCCCAAGTTCCACAAGCATCATCCCGCGCACGAAATAGATCGCGGGCTCGTTAGGCGACAATTTGACCGCAGCCTCGTGATCGGAATTTGCGGCCGCCATGTTCGCCTTCATTCCTTGTGCGTAGCCTCTAAAAGCGTAACAGGGAGCCGCGTCGGGCTTGATACGCAGGCACTCATTCAGACTGTTGATTGCTCCATCGTAGTCCTTTTGCGCAAGTTTACGCCGACCCTCAGCGGCAAACTGCTCGGCGGACGGCCCGGCTGCCTTCGGCGGTGCCGCCAGTGCGTCGGGCGCAAGCTTTGAGAGCTTCTGCCGGGTTGGGTAGTCGTTCGGGTCCAGACTGAATGCGGCTCGGTAATCGGCGATCGCCTTCGCCATCTCACCGTTTTCCTCAAAGAGCTCACCCCTCAGCCGGTAAAAATAACCGCTCGGCTTAATTCGCAACACTTGGGAGTAATCCGCGATCGCGGCGTCTACATTGCGGTTGGGATTGAAGAACGGAGAGGCATTAACGGTCGCACGAAGAGAATAGGCACCCACGTGATCAGGGTTGTATTTTATAGCGGATGTGAAGTCTGCGATCGCCAGGGCATTTTTCTGCTGAAGTGAATACATGTTGCCACGGTGGTAATAGGCATCTGCCAGAGCCCTTGTATCGGCACGCGCGGACAATATCTCGATAGCGCGAGTGTAGTCCGGCCGAAGCACGTCAAATCCGCTGCCCATAAAATACTGCCTCAGCGCAGTCTTTGCCACCAAGGCCTCGCCTTTCTTCGGATCGAGTGCGAGAGCCTTATCGAAATCGGCATAGGCGGCTTCGCTCGATTCTTTACTGAAGGCCTTTGACGCGGCCGCGTCCTCTAAATACGTGTTTCTGGTTCTCTTGCCATAGACCGCGCCGCGTCTATAATATGCCTCGCTGCTTTCGGGCTCCTGTGCGATGGCCCTGGTGGCATCCGCGAGCGCGGCATCAAAATCACCTTTTGCAGCGTGAACATCGGCACGTGCCAGGAGAGCTTCCAGCGATTTCGGATTCTTCTTAAGACAATCTTCGGCTTTAGCAAGAGCTTGAGCGAAATCCTTGGACGCTTCCGCTGCGGCCGCGGCCCGCTCGACATCCGTGACACAGGCAGGCTTGTTCTGTGCATTCAAAGAAGAAGTCGCTACAAGGACAAGGATCAATAAGAGAATTGTGCTGACATTTGTCATTGGGAAACCTCGCAGATTTAGATTGCCGTAGCCTGAACTTTGTTGTAGACCGTATCCCTCTCAACAGCCTCAAACCCCGCGCGCTCGATCATTTCGATGATCTCCTGCTTGGTCATCTTCACCTCGTTGTTCGATTCGACAGAGTAGCTGTGGGTGAGTTCGCCGCCGTCGGTGATGGTGCCGTCGAGGTCGTTGGCGCCGAAGTGGAGGGCGGTTTGGGCGGTGGATTTGCCGAGCATGACCCAGTAGGCCTTGATGTGGTCGAAGTTGTCGAGCATCAGGCGGGAGACGGCGATGGTTTTGAGATTGTCGATGGCGTCGGGGCCGGGGAGGCTTTCGAGCGCGGTGCCCGGCGGATAGAACGCGAGCGGGATGAAGCATTGAAAGCCGCCCGTCTTGTCCTGCTGTTCGCGGAGTTTAACGAAGTGGTCGATGCGGTCTTCGATCGACTCGATGTGGCCGTAGAGCATCGTGGCGTTGGTCTTGAGGCCGGCTTTGTGAACCTTGCCCGCGAGTTCCAGCCAGCGGTCGCCGTCGCATTTGTGATCGCAGATCCGCGAACGCGTCGGCTCGGCAAAGATCTCCGCACCGCCGCCCGGGCACGAATCCATCCCCGCGGCGTAGAGCTTTTCGATCACGTCCTCGTCGCTCATCTTGTAGAAACGTGCGAAGAAATCGAGCTCGACCATTGTGAGTGCCTTGAGGTGCAGTTTCGGGAATTCACGCTTCAAGGACGAGAAAAGGTCGGTGTAATACTCAAAGGGAAGCTTTGAGTTCAGCCCGCCGACGATGTGCAACTCGGTCGCTCCTTCGGCAACAGCCGCACGCGCGATCTCGATGCCTTCCTCGATCGAGTGCGTGTACGCGTCTTCCTGACGCGCACGACGATAAAACCCGCAAAACTTGCAATCCGCAACGCAGATATTCGTGTGGTTGAAATGCCGGTTGACGTTGTAATACGTCGTAAGGCCGTGCTTTCGGCGGCGAACCGTGTCGGCTAGTTTGCCGAGCGCGTTCAGATCGGCCGTGCTGTAAAGCGCGACGCCTTCGTCGAATGTCAGGCGCTCGCCGTCCTCGACCTTGAAGGCTATGTCGGTGATATTCGGGTCAAATGAGAACTGCATACTTTATGCTAAGATTCTATCAAATAAGACGGAAAAACTGCTCAGGCGAAACCACTTGAGAATCCAGCTCTCAGCTATTAGCTGGATAGCCTTTAGCCAGAAGAATATGAAATTTGGACAGGTAGCAAACCCTGACGAGGTTGACTTCGCGATCCCGCCCGATCATCCGGCGACAAAAGCTCTGTTTAAGCGAGAAAAGGTGAACGAGATGTCGGTCTGGATCGGATGTGCGAAATGGAATAGCAAGGATCTGAAGGGATTCTATCCCAAGGGCGTAAAGGCGAAGGATGAGCTAAGGTATTATTCGACGCAGTTCAATTGTATCGAGCTGAACGCCACGTTCTATAAGCGCTACTGGGAGAATAACTACACCGCGTGGCGCGAAGGTGTTGAGGAAAATTTCAAGTTCTTTCCGAAATTCAATCAGGGTGTTACGCACTATTCACGCTTGAAGGACGTTGACGAACGATGCGAACAGTTCGCGGAGAACATCGTTTTTCTAAAGGAAAAGCTTGGGGTGCCGTTCCTGCAGATGCATGATAATTTTGGTGCGAAGGATTTTGATCGTGTAGAGAACTTTATTCAGAATGTCTGGACCTACGACATTCCGATCGCGATGGAGTTTCGTCGGAGCGAATGGCATACGGATCCTGCGATCTCCGCCCGGCTCTACGATCTTATGGAAAAGCACGCGATTACGAACGTACTTGTCGATACCGCTGGCCGACGTGACCTGATGCATATGCGAATGACGACGCCGACGCCGTTCATTCGCTGGGTTGGGGCCAATCACCCATCTGACTATGCAAGGTTGGACGAGTGGGTCGAAAGGCTTGCAAAATGGAAGAAGCAGGGAATGCGGAAGCTCTATTTCTTTGTGCACCAAAATGTCGAGGTCGAGTCGCCGCTGCTTTCGGCCTATTTTGTTGAAAGGCTGAATAAGAAATTAGGAACCAGTGTTCGGGTCCCACAAACC
>WBZY01000315.1_pt1 | contig 39256 bp, 61 predicted proteins | sample 5204191 | NCBI WGS metagenome assembly WBZY01 (sample SAMN12344363, study PRJNA552823) | activated sludge metagenome | biome: Activated sludge suspended growth; feature: Anammox Sidestream; material: Wastewater; isolation source: activated sludge from anammox sidestream of wastewater treatment...
CGCCGCGCGGATCGGCAGCTCGGGCAACTACGCACGAATCGGCAGCTCGGGCGACGCCGCGCGAATCGGCAGCTCGGGCGACGCCGCGCGGATCGGCAGCTCGGGCGACGCCGCGCGAATCGGCAGCTCGGGCGACGACGCACGGATCGGCAGCTCGGGCTACGCCGCGCAGATCGGCAGCTCGGGCAACGACGCGCGGATCGGCAGCTCGGGCAACTGCGCGCAGATCGCAGCGACCGGCGAGAGCGCCACGATCGCCTGCGCAGGCATCGGTGCTCGCGTCAAAGCCGGAGAAAACGGCTGCTTCGCACTGACTTGGCATGACGGCACGCGCAATCGCATCGTCGTCGGCTACGTCGGCGAGGACGGGATCAAGGCCGACACATGGTATCGCGTCGAGAACGGAAAGCTTGTGGAGGCCACATGAACGCCCTCTGCGACATCGCCATCACCAACCGCGACCCGCGATTCGTCGGCGCCATGGCCGAACTCGAAACCGACTACGCCCGCGAGGATTTTCTGGCCTACCAGCGCGCGAACTTCATGCGGCTGGCGCAGGTGTTCATCGCGACGCACGGCGAAGAGTTCGAGACGTTCACGTGGGAAATGTACGCGCAGGTCAGGAGAGACGCATGAACGCAGACAACACGCCTTGCTACATCGCGCGCTGCCTATGCGGCTGCGGCGCATTGCGATTCGCTGCCGTCGACGACCCTAAGTTCTCGCCCGAGCATAAAGCCGATACGGCTGAAAGCGTCGCGGAAATGATCAAGGCCGGGTATTCCATAGAGCGCATGCCGGTTAATGAAGTTCGACTCGCGAACTGGACATGCGCCAAGGAGGCCAAAGCATGAACCCGCTCGCATGGATTCGCCGCATCAATGCCGAACTCGCCGAAGCGCGCGAGCAGTGGCGCAGGGACCGCTATCGCAAGGCGCTACGTCGGCGTCGCGTGATTCTGCCGAGCCCCCGGCCGGAGGCGGTGCGGGACAACTGGCTCGGGCGCAACCCGGAAGCGCGTTAACGACTATCGAATTTTCACCGACCTACAGGACTACCGAAATGAGCATCGCAACCATGATTCTCGGCCAATCCGGCACCGGCAAGACGACCGGTCTTCGCAACATGGACCCGGCTGAAACGCTGCTGATCCAGGTCATCAGCAAGCCGCTGCCGTTTCGCTCGACCGACTGGAAGCCGGTCAGCGAAAGCGGCGGAAACATCATCGTCACCAGCGACTCCGCGCGCATCTGCGCCGCAATGTCCAAGACGTCGCGCCCCATCATCGTCGTGGACGATCTGCAATACCTGCTTGCGACCGAGTTCATGAACCGGGCTCACGAGAAGGGTTACGAAAAGTTCACCGAAATGGCGCGGCACTACTACGACGTGCTGACCTGCGCAACCACGCTCGCCCCGCACAAGCGGATCTATCTGCTCTCGCACACCGACACCAGCGAATCCGGTCAGGTCAAGGCCAAGACCATCGGCAAGCTGCTCGACGAAAAAATTACCGTCGAAGGATTGGTGACCATTGTCTTGCGCACGCACGTTATCAACGGTCAGTACGTGTTCAGCACCCACAACAATGGGCAGGACACGGTCAAGACGCCACTCGATCTGTTCGCAGACGACCATATCCCGAATGACCTGGCGGAGATCGACAAAGCGATCGTTGCCTACTACGAACTTTCACAAGCCGCATAACGAGGACAACATCATGGGACTGCAACTGAATTCAGCGGATGCACGCAAGGCGGACAACATTGCCAGCGTCATTCGCGAGACCGGCAAGTACGTCGGCACCATCACGCGCGCCGAGAAGCTCGTCAGCCGAAACGGCACCAAAGGCGTTGGCTTCTCGTTCAAGGCCGATGACGGCAGCACGGCCAACTACCTCGACGTTTACACCGAGAAGAGCGATGGCGAGAAGCTGCGCGGCCACAACATCGTAAACGCCATCCTGTGCTGCACGCGAACCAAAGTCGCGGAGGATGGTGAAATCGTCTGCGAGAAGTGGGACAGCGAAACCCGTCGCACCTTTTCGGCCACGGTGCCCGGCTATCCGGCGCTGATGGGCAAGCGCATTGGCCTTGTGCTGCAAAAGGAATTGCAAACGCACTCGATCACCGGCAAGGACGTTGAACGCCTGAATATCTTCGTGGCTTTCGAGGCAAGCACGGGCCTTGTCGCAACGGAAATTCTCGACGGCAAGACCGAACCGAAGCGGCTCGATGCCATCCTGAAGATGCTCGAAATGCATCCGGTACGTGACTCGCGCACGAAGAAGCACGCGCCACCGGAAAGCAAGCCGGCCCCCGCTGATGTCGACGAGTTCGACGACGACATCCCATTTTGATCATGGGAAAGAAGCCGCTTCCAGAACAGGATCGATTCCTTGCGTCGGTCAAGAAGATTCCCGGCGGGTGCTGGCTGTGGACACAGTCATTGCACCCGACCGGATACGGCTTGTTCCGCTGCGGATCGATGAGCGACGGAACGCGCAGACGGGAACGCGCGCATCGAACCGCCTATCGCCTGTTTGTCGGGCCAATTCCGGATGGCATGGACATCCTGCATTCCTGCGATGTGCGCCGCTGCGTTAATCCGACGCATCTGAGGCCAGGAACCGCGCACGAGAATATGCAGGACGCGCGTCGCAAGAATCGACTTGCAATCGGCGAACGCCACCACGGCGCAACACTGACGGATGCAGAAGTCGCAGACATCAAATACGGCGACGTGTTCGGGAAGCCGCGCACGCCGCGTCACGTCGCCAAGGTTTACGCGATCTCAGAGACGGTGGCGAGAAAGATTCTGAATGCGTATCGATGGAGGCATATCTAATGGCTAGGCCAAACGGCGGGTATAGAAATGCGGCGGGCAATTCCATCCCCGGCACCACCACGGTTATTGGTCGATGGAAAGATAGCGGCGGGCTGATCCAGTGGGCCTACAAACGCGGCAAGACGCATGGCGAATTGGAAGCGAAGGGCAAGCCTGCGCCGCGCCATCTTTACGATGAGCGCGACGAAGCGGCCGCCGCTGGAACCATTGCGCACGATCTGATCGAGCACACGATTCTCGGCAAGCCGTTCGATCCCGGTCCGGTAGATGCCGCATTGCTCTCCAAGGCGCAGAACGCTCACGCGCAGTTCCTCGAATGGCGCGAGCAATCACGCATCGAGATCATCGCAACCGAACATGTCTACGTGTCCGAGCGCTACCAGTTCGGCGGAACCATCGACGCCATCGGCCGCGACATGAAGGGCCGCATCGTGCTCGTTGATTGGAAAACTTCGAATGCGGTGTACCAGGATTATCTGGTGCAGCTCGCGGCCTACGCGCTGCTGCTTGAAGAATGCAAGCCAGAGTGGACGCCAACCGCGTTTCATCTACTGCGGGTCGCCAAGGAATCCGCTGACTTCGCGCATCACTTCTTCGGCGAACTGGAAGAAGCCAAGCGCGCGTTCGTGCTGATGCGCGAACTGTACGACATCGACTACCGGCTCAAGAAGAGGGCCGCCTAATGTCTCTGTCACTCTGCTGGCGTTGCTACGGGTGGCTTCAGCCAGCGATGTGCGTTCGCTGGCGCGCCGGCGGGGTGACGCCATGAAAGTCTGGTTCATCCGCACGCTCACCGGCTGCAAGCCCGACGATGAAGCGAGCGCTGCCGTGATCGCCAAGTTCCCCGTGGGCACGTCCTTCGAGGCCGACGTGGTGACGCGCAAGAGCCGGTCGGGCGCGTGGCACCGGCGGTATTGGGTTCTCATGTCTATGCTCGCAAGCAATCTCGATTCGGTCGAGGTCGAACCCGGACTCGTGCTACCAATCCGTGACAGCGAAAGCGCGCACGTCGCCATGAAATTTTCGACCGGACTCTACGATCAGTATGTTTTGGAGGGCGGCGTTGTGCGCATCGTGAAATCGATCGCGTTCGAGCGCATGGATGCCGACGAATGGGCTGCGTACTGGCCACGTGTTCTCGATGCAGTGCATGAGAAGTTCCTGCCTGGCGTCGTAATTTCTGAAATGGAAAACGAGATCGCAAGGCTGGCGTCATGATGCACAGCACCGGCACGCCAACCAAAGCCGAGCGCAAGCGCTTCGACGCGTTGCACGAAATCGGCTGCATTTGCTGCCGCAAGCGCGGCCTGCGCACCTGGCCGATCGAGATTCACCATTTGCTATACGGTTATCGTCGGCTTGGTCACATGTACACGCTGCCGCTGTGCGGTTGGCATCATCAAGGCCGACCGATGCAGAACTGGACGATCAAGTCGGCGATAGACATTTTCGGACCGTCGCTCGCGCACGGCTCGAAGCCGTTCCATGCCGCGTTCGGCAGCGACGCGGAGTTGCTGGCGGAAGTGAATGCGCTGCTTGCGCAAAGGAAGGCCGCATGATCTGCGCGCGGATGATCTGATGTGGCTGCACGTCCCCTCGGCATTCTTGGGCTCTGTTCAGGCATCGGCATGCTCGAAGAAGGACTGCGTGCGGGCCTGGCGCATCTTGGAATCGCCAGCCGAGTTGTCGTTCACGTTGAAAGGGAAGCCGCTGCTGCCGCGCAGTTGGCGACGCTTATGCAAGCGGGCTGCCTGGACGAAGCGCCTATCTGGGACGATCTCACGACCTTCGACGGCCGGCCGTGGCGTGGCCGCGTGGATTGCGTCGTTGCAGGGTTTCCCTGCCAACCATGGAGCGTTGCCGGCAAGCAGGCCGGACAGGACGACCACCGCTGGATCTGGCCAGACATCGCGCGAATCATTCGCGAGGTTGAACCTGCGCTTTGCTTCCTCGAAAACGTCCCGGGACTTGTTCAAGGAGGCGGACTCGAACCCGTCCTATTTGACCTTGCCCAAAGCGGGTTCGATGCGCAGTGGTGTCATCTTGAAGCGCGCGCCGTTGGCGCTTCGCACAAGCGCGAGCGCGTGTTCATCCTGGCCAACCGCCCGGGCTACCGATGGGACGAAGGGCGGGCCGAATCAGCGCGGGAGCCGCGGCGATCCGACATTGCCGGGGATGACGGCGCAATGGGCGACACCGGACACGAACACCTCGACGTACAGCAACGGCGTGTACGGACTGAACCTGCGCGAGCAGTCGGCGTTGTGGATGACGCCGAATGTACCGAATGGCGGCCGCCATCTGGACGAGCACGAAGTGATCGCGAAGGGAGCGACGGCGCGCGGCAAGCGACAGGTCGGACTGGAATCGCAGACGAAGTTCTGGAGCACGCCTCACGCGAATTGCAGCACGGGAGCGGGCAGCAACGGACGGGACGGTGGGCTGAACCTTCAATCACAGATCGCGACGTGGCCGACCCCTTGCGCGAACGACGACAACAAGTCGCCGCAAGCTCACATGGCGATGAAACGCCGGATGAAAGGAGGGCCGCGCAACACGATCACGAGCTTGCAAGTGCTGGCGCAGATGTGGCCAACACCCGCAGCACGCGACCACAAGGGCGCGAACAGCGCGGAACACGCGAAAGTGACGGGGGGGGGCAGGAAGCACATGGATCAGCTAGCGAATTTTGTGGAGCATTCGCACCGAGTCCACTCGATCCTCGATGGCCAGGAATTATCGCCGACTCACCGTATCTTGCCCCGGCGGTTGAACCCGGCGTTCGCTTGCTGGCTAATGGGTTTTCCTATTTGGTGGACGAGTCGCGGACTGACCAACTCCGTGAAATCGGAAATGGAGTCGTACCGCTCCAAGCAGCAGCAGCTCTTGTCGGACTTGCTCGACGAGCGATGAAGCCATGAACTACACCGACCAGCGACAGCGGGAGGCAGCATGAACACACCAGAGGTGGTGGCGTGAAAGAAGAACCCACCGCTCGCGCCGTGCACCTGCTGTGCGCGCGCGCACCTATATCGGCGAGGCCAAGCGCCGACGCGGCCAGCCGTTTGCGCATGTGCTGCTGCGATGGGCCGCGAACGCACGACTGCGTGCGCAGCATGAGCCGGTGCAGCGCGATCTATTCACCCACCTGCGCCAGCGGGAGGCAGCGTGAAGGTCTACCGCTATCCGCTGATGAAAGGCATTTCGTTCGACACCGCCGCGCTGCCATGCCCGCGCTGTCGCAGTACGAATATCGAGACCATGAGCCACCCGGCCTGCGGAACGATGGTGACGTGTCTTTCATGCGGCGGGCGCAGTTCCCGCCGGGACTGGAACGACGGCGAGATAACTCTACAGCGACGTGCCGGCAAGCAAACCTTCCGCTACAGCGGGGAGTGGTTCTTGCGTCCTGCCACGGACAAGATCATCCGCACGACGCGTGCGAAGGCGCATCGAGCGATCAAGGCGAAGGAGACGGCAGCATGAGCACAGACACCCACTCACTCGCTCGCTCAATGGCTGCGCGACTACGCAGGCGAATTCTGCGAGGAACGCGAGCGATCATGATCCGTGCCGCTGCGGATGAGATCGAGAAGCCACGCGTCGAAGTGTTGACCATCCGTCAGCGCTTCGTGATGGCGGCGATGGAGGGGCTGTGCGACGGCGGCGGCATGCCGCATGTTCACTGGATAGCAATAAGAGCGTGCGAAATTGCCGACGCCACGCTGGCCGAGGAAGCGCGGACGAGGGCGGAGGCATGAGCAACTGGATACCCGTCTCCGAGCGCATGCCGACGCGCGAGGATGCGGATGAGACTGGCAACGTCCTCAAGCGCTGGAAGAACGGTGATATAGCACCCGGCCCGTGGAACACGAAACCGGAAACCGGCTCGACATACGTCGCATGGATGCCCATCCCGCCCTACACGCCGCCGAAGCCGGGGCCGACGGACAACGAATGTACTGAGTTGATCTATCGCATCACCAACGAGCGATGGGACGAGAGCGCAGTCAAAGGTTGGTTCGCCGACGTGACGGCGCGGATTGAGAGGGAGAAGGGGAAATGAGCTTCTGCATGCACACCACCGACATAACCTGTCCAAACTGCGCGTGGCAGCGTGGGGAGTATCACTATTGGCCGTATGAGGCGCGCACAGGCGGTGCGCTGTCGGTGCCGCAACTCACCGAAGCCGACGTGCGCCGCATCGTGCGCGAAGAACTCGCGCGCACCCCGCCTCAAGGACAGGGGGAGGCGGAATGAACCGCTGCATCAACTGGCCGTGCCAACTTCCGTCCGGGCATGAAGGGCCGTGCAGTTCATCGGGATTCGACGAGGGCGACGAGGAGCGCGACGACAGCCCCTATTGCGACTGCGGGAACATCCCCGGCGAAGAAGAAGATGCATTCAATCGCTGCTCAGCGTGCGGCAAGAGGCTAGACCCATGACCACCAAATTCCGCGAGCCGACGATCGAACTGCCGGAGTGGATCAACACGCAGTTTTCGGCAGATTTATTACTAGTTAGCGATCCGGGTGCAATGGACATCGTTGTACTCGATGTAGAGCGATCTGAAACATTGCTCGAAGCGTTGCTCGACATCTGCCCGAATGCGAAAGCGCTGGCGCACAACTGGCTGCTGGAAGAACAGAAGCGCGAATACATGGCGGGCGGGAAGCCGTGAGCAGCAAGAGCATTCAGGTTTACACCTGCGATCGATGCGGGCACTGCGATGAGATTCGCAGCAGAGATATTTTGTACGGCTGGGGCGTGTTAGTCGCGCGGCAGAACAACGGCCCGTTTTCGATCGGCGATGAAAAATACGACGACGGAAAAATCCGGGGCGCTGATCTTTGCCAGACGTGCGTCGCTACACTGAAAAGCTGGTGGCTCATCGGGAAGGATGCAGCGCCATGACGCCCTGCCCGCACTGCGCCGCAGAGTTCGAGCCGCGCCGGGCCGATCAGGTCTACTGCAGTCCGAAATGCCGCATCGAGCACTACCACGCCACCCGAGGCGATGGAGCGCTGCGTGGGGCGATTACAGCCGTTCGCAGGCTGACCCATGGGCGAGTATCGGTCACGCTGCGATTCCCGCCGGAATCGGCTGACTACGCGTTACGGCTGGTGCCGGGGGAGACGGCAGAGGTGGTGGGGCCGTGATGACGCTCACCCTGGCCGAAGCGGCGAGGCTCGCGAAGTGCCACCCGGACACGCTGGCCGACCTGGCCCGTGCCGGTGAGGCTCCGGGTACGAAAATTGGCCGATCGTGGGTATTCTCCGAACGCCTGCTCGTCGAATGGATCGAAAAACGATGCCTCTCTACCGCCGAGAGGGCTCCCCGCACTGGTGGGTCCGGTTCTCCGTCGCTGGCCGCAAGGTTAGGAAGTCTACGGGCGCGTCGGATCGCGCGCTCGCGGAAGCGTTCGAGCGGCGCGAGTACGAGCGAGTGTTCCGGCTCCGCAAGCTCGGCGAACGTGGTGCCCATACGTTCGGCGAGGCATCCGCCCGCTGGTTAGACGAGACGCGCAAGCGCAGCCTCGCCAAAGACGAGGCGATCCTCGCCTGGTTCGACGAACACCTGCGCAATGAACCGCTGGACGAGATTGATCGCGACGCGATCGACGAGCTGCGCGGGCTGCTCGCGGATGAAGGGCGCGCGCTCGCAACAGTCGATCGCTACATGGCCTTGCTACGCGCGATCCTGCGCAAAGCGCATCGCGAGTGGCGTTGGCTCGACGCCTTGCCCGCCGTGCCGATGCATCGCCCGGAGCTGTCGGAGCCGCGTTTTCTCACGCGAGAGGAATTCGCCCGGCTTCGCGCAGAGCTCCCGTCGCATCTGCAACTGGCAGCCGACGTCGCCGTGCGCACCGGACTGCGCATGCGCTCGATGCTGGCGCTCACGTGGGATCGCGTGGACCTGAAAGCCCGACGCGCATGGGTGCCGGGCGCGCAGATGAAGGCCGGCCGCAGCCACGGTATCCCGCTCTCGCGCGAGGTGTGCCGAATTCTCAAGCGCGCGCGCGGCGAGAACCCACACGTATTCACTTTCGAGGGCGCGGCAATCGGTGACTGCAACACAGCGGCGTTCAAAAAGGCGGTGAAGCGCGCGGAGGTCGAGCCGCTACGCTGGCATGACCTGCGGCATACGTGGGCGTCGTGGGCCGTGCAGAGTGGTGTCACGCTGCAAGAGTTGATGGAACTTGGCGGGTGGAAGAGCTATTCGATGGTGCTCCGGTACGCGCACCTGGCCCCGGATCACCTCGCGGCAGCCGCTGAAAAAGTGCGCGCTCGGGTACAAACCGGGCACAGCGGAAAACGAGCGAAGCGCGTAAGTGCCGGAAAACATGGTGGAAAGGGAGGGACTCGAACCCTCGACCCCGGCATTATGAGTGCGGCACGGCTAAGAAAATCAGCAGCTTAGAAGCCGATATCGGGGCACATTCGGCCATTTTCGGGGGTAGCGGGGTACAAACGGGGCACAGTGATTTCTATCGAGCGCACTCAGTAACCTGTTTCTCGTATTCGAGGATCGCGCGGTGCTGCGCCTCGATCACGTCCTGAGCGGTGGACCCGTCCGGTAGCGTGACGGCACGCAGCCGCTTGCAGGCGGCGGGCTGCTCGACCGGGACCGGAATCTCAACGATCCGAGTTTGCGGCACTACCGCCCGGCCGGCGCAGCCCATCGAGATACTCGCGAGGCAGAGGCACAGTACGGATGCAGTCATACGCGGGATCATTGATCTGACTCCTGAGCGCGGCGAATTGAGGCGCGACGAGGCGCGCGACGGCCGCAGGGATGCCGTCAACGGCGGTAGTGATCGACTGATCGCGCTCGCGCATGGCGTCGGCGGCCGCCTGCTGGCGGGCAGCCGCTTCGCGCTCAATGCTGGCCGATTGCGTGGCCAGCTCGGCGCGAAAATCGGAGAGCTGCGCCCTCGCCTCGGCCACGTCGCCGCGCATGATCGCCCGCGTCGCCCATGTGGCCGTCCCGGCGCCGGCGAGGAACGTCACGCCGGCGAGAATCAGGCACGGGCCCTTGAACGCCTTGAGCCACGTCAGCGCATTGGCAATCGGGCCGATCACACGCCCGCCTGATCCGTATCGTCAGTGTCCGTGCTCGCCTTGTCCGCGAGCCATGGCCAGAAATGCGCGAGCGCCCGCATCGTGCCGGTGTAGACCAGCGGCGAAAAGAAACCGGTGACGCAGCCCCAAAGAAAGCCCCACGCGCCCGGCTCCGGCCAGGTGAACCACGTCACCGCAAGGCCAGTCGCGGCCGAGACGGTGCGTGTGATGAATTTGAACACACTCACCGGGACGCCGCGTCGCTCGGTATAGAGACGGATCGGGAACTTCGCCCATTGCGTAAACCCGCAAGCGATCAGCAGACCGATCAGGATCGATACGCCATGGGCATGCGTGAGCGCGTTCTCGAAGAACGCCAGCGCGTTGTTCAGCCAGTCCATTTACTTTCTCCCGCCGTGCTCGATCGAGTAGTGCGGCGTGTCGCCGAAGTCGCCGCCGTAACGATGATCCGCGCCGAGCGACTTCCAGAATTTCCCGAGTTCGGCATATGGCCCGCTGTCCTGAATCCACCGGCCCTGCGCGTCGAACAGGTTCAGGTCGATGGCGAGCTTGTAGCAGTGCAACGAATCACGAATGCCGTTCGCCCACTTGCCGTTGTTCCTGATCTTCGCGGCGAGCAACGGGAATTCACGGTCGAGCACCTGCGCGACACGCTCTCGTCCATGTTCGCCGAGCGCGTTGATTTCCGCCTGTTCATCCGAGCGCAGGCATTCACCGAGCGTCACCGCATAGCCGAGCGCCTCGGCTTTCAGCAGCAACTTCGGCAGCATGCGTGCAAACCGGCTCTGCTTCTGGCGAAGGGATTCGCTCACACGCCACCCTTCATCATGCCGACGACCTTCATGATCGCCGCGCCGACCGTACCGCCGACCGCGCCGACCGAGAGCAGCACGCGCAAACCCCCTTTCGTCTCCGACATCATCAGTTTGATTTCACCGATATCCCTACGCATGGCGCTCACCTCGTCCTTGAGAGTGTCGATCGCTTCGGCGTGAGCGCCGATGTCGCGCAGTAGCTCGGTCATTTCAGTGCTTCGCCCATGCTTAACCCCTCACGCCTTGCGCTGCAGGAACCAGATGGTGAAATACGGCGTCTGCGAGCTGTAGCTGTGCGTGTGCGCATCGGCCGCAGTGATTCCGTGATCGTGGCCGTCCGGATCGGCCTCGCCGGTCTCTTCGATGATCTTCGTTCCGCCGACCGTGCTTTCGCGATATCCGCCGCCGGCTTCATCGGAGCCGACGATCGCGATACTGCTCGCCGCCTGGTAGCCGCGCGGCGCGCCGTCCGTGCCCGACGTGTCCCACACATAGGCGCGATGCCCATGCACTGGCATAGTGCTGTCGTCGAGCACAGTCTCGCTCACAGCGCCGCCGTGATCGTGAGCGCCCGCCTCGCCCGTCGTACCGCCCGCGTCCCCGCCCGTCGTGCCGATCGCTTTGGTGCCGCTCACGCCCACTGGCGAGCGGTCGCGCGTGTCCGGCGTGCCGTTGTCGCCGTCGCAAAGCTCCCAAAGCGCGCTCGGATATGCGGCGTCCCGCGCTTCCGCCGTGCCGTTGAACATGACGACGGTTCCAGCAGGGAATGCGACATGCGGATGAATCGGATCGTCGTCCGAGATCAGCTCGTCCGCCGCGTTGTAGAGCTGCATGCGATAGACGACCGAAGGATCGCCGTAGATCGCGGGGAACACGCCGGCAGCGTTCGCGACGACGGGATTGCTGAGCGGGGTGGTGAGCGCGCCATCGGCATACACTGGCGTCGGCGTCGTCGTGCCCGACTCGAAGAGTCGCAGGTAGCAGCCTGGCATCGGCTCGCCGTTGTCGTCGAGCGGGCGCATACGCGGGTAGAAAAGCAGAAAACTCATAGCGCCACTCACGTAAAACGAAGTGAATAAATGTTTCCGGGATCGTAACCACCGGGCAGGTCGACAAACCATTGCCATACCGTATTCGGCGCGTCCTGGCCGAACTCAGCTTCGGCCGTATAGAGCGTGAGCCCCATCTCGATTAACGTGATGGACTCGAAGGCATCTTGACTGTATGGGCCGGTGCGCGCTCTGAATTCAACGAGAAAAGACGCGACTATGTGGTCATAAGTGTCAAAGCGCTCACTAAGAAATCCCGAATCCTCGAGAATCGTCCCGACCGGGGGCTCCCATGTACGCACTCCGCTGAAATCGCCTAGCCCCGCTGCGATAAATCGTAGATCCACAGCGTCCGGCTCTTCTCCGGCGAGCAATCTGACCGGCACGTCGTAGATCAGCCGTCCGCCGATGTAACTCTTCCCCGCGTAGTAGCCGACATCCGGCCGTACTTCGGGATTGCCGGGCGCCTCATGCAGCACTGCGCGATAGCGTCGATCGGAATCGAGATAGACCGCTGGGAATTCGCCGAACTCGTCAGCCTGAACCGGATTAGCCTGCTCCTCCGACAGCGAGTCGTCCGCCCACACGATCGCAAGCTCGGTCGTGTCCTCAGCGTAGAACGTGCGCGTCGCCCCCGGCATCAGTTCGCCACGATCGTCTCGCGGATCAGTGCCGTACACGGCGAGCGGCATGAGGTCGGGAGTGATCGCTTCCTCGAACACGGTCTCGCCGCCCGCGTCCACGAGACGCGCGACCAGTTCCACGCCGAGCGCGGCATAGATCGGCGGTAGCCGTCCTGCGGAATCGGCGGTCAGCGGATTGCTCAGTCGAATGTCGAGCGCCACATCAGCGTAGATCGCAGCCAGCGTCTCGCCGTCCGACTCGAACACGCTCAGGCGCGCGCCCGGATAGATCGTGCCGCCGGAGATCGCGCGAACTGGATCGCGGTATAGGATGCCGGCCATGTCGGATTGAGAACCTCGTCACAGATTGCGGAAATATCCGGCGCTACCGTTCGCGCATGAAAACGCTATGGGCCTTGCTTCCGTTGGCTATAGGCGTCCCGGCGTTCGGGCAAACCACAAACACGGATTGCAGGTACATCGGCAGCACATGGAACTGCACGTCTCAAACGTCGCAGCCCATCCGCCCGTCACAAGGGCCAACGACTACCGTCAATCCAAACGCCTACAGCGAGGCATTCAGCCGCCACCAAGCCGAGAGTCAGCAACAGCGCAATTACCAACAGCAGCAAGCGCTGATGCAGCAACAGCAGGAGAACTTGCGGCTACAGAATGAGCTATTGCGTCAGCAGCAGGTGCAGGCCGTCGCGCCTCAGCCGAGCGCACTTGCTCCAATCAGCGCAGAGCTAATTGCCGCTGAAACTGCCGTGCTCAGACAAGTGTTTGTCAGCCTCGCCCTTGAGCAGCGAGCACTCCCGGAGGCTGAGCGCGCCCCTGTAACAGCGTGGGGTGAGATTGTGTATGCGCGCGCGACGCGCACGCTCGGGTATGCGCCTCACGCTGAATCTATCAGGGTGTCCGCCCAACAAATCCGCGAAGCATTCGCGAAGCAGAAAGCTGCTGAAACTACAGACTGACTAGGGCACCAAGCGGTTTTGCCCCACAGGGCTTTCCGCCAATCTGTTTCGCAACACAGCAGCATCAGTCAACGGCTGACCGCGTACCAATTCAGATACACGATTGGCGTTGCGCAGCGTCATCCTGGTTGCGCCGTAGCGCCCCATCGCGCCAGCAATGGGCAGAGCCATGCCAGCAGGGCCAGCCGCCGAAACCGCACCGAGCCCAACCAAGGTCGGAACGGTCCCGGTCGGCGCGAACTTGCCAAGCAATCGCATGGCGTTCTCGACCGGACCGCCCATTGCCACCTTGCGAATCGCAGCGCGCTCCTGAGCAGAGAACCCGCGCAGCCGCTTGTCATTCTTGGCCAATGCCTTGAACTGTTGGCGCAGCGCGTTCTCCATGCCGGAAACCGTGTAGTTGGCACCGGCCGTCACTTCTGCGTCGTCAAAGATTTTCTGGATCGTGCGGGCTTTGGCCAGCCGTTGATTCAGCGCGCGCGCTTCGCGAAATGCCGTAGCCGCCGCCGCATTGCCGCTCACCACATCGTTCGCGCCGAGCCCGGCCTCGAAATCATCTATGCGATCGATGATACGCGCCCCGAGACGCGCGTCGGCAGCATCCGGAGCCATGCGCGCATCGTTCGCGATCTTGCGCAACGTCTCCAACTGCGTCAGCGTCGGCTGGCCCTTCGTCGCAAGAATTTCCTGCACAGCGGCGTTAGCCTTCGGATGCAGCGTCTTGTGCAGGCCCTCTTTCTTCAGGTCGTTCACCAGTTCGACCTTGAGCCGATTCATGGCATTGCGAGAAATGACAACTCCGGTCTGCTCAGCGCGCGTGTAAGCCGCGTTCTTGGCAGATTGAAGCTCGTCTATCGACGGAGCTTTTCCAGATACCCGCCCCAATCCGGCAGCCCGTTCCGTTTGAACGGCAGCCGAAGTACTCGGCGCAGTTTGGCGTGGTTCAACGCCACGACCAGCAGTATTAGGGCCACGGTTGCCACGCCCCACTCTACCACGCGCCAGCAATGCCGGAGCGGCCTGAATCGCGGTATCCACGGCAGTGGCCAGCACCGGACTGCCCGTCACGTCCTGCGTTTTTTCGCCCACCCACCGCGCGCCCTGCGTGAATTTCTCGAAGGGCGCGGCGACGGCTTCCATGACCGCCTCGCCGCCTTCGGTGAAGGGCCGACCACCGACCCATCGCTGCACACGCTCCACGTTGCGAGCCCCGACGCCCTGCATGCCAGGAATGAATCCGGCCGGTGCTGTTGTAAGCCCTGCAACGCCAGCAACGGGCGCGGCAATCGCTTGCCTGCCGGTATTGAGTATGGCGTCCGCAGCGACGAGCGGCGAGCGCAGCGCTGCGCGTCCAACGTCCCGAGCAACAGCGCCAGCGCCGCCCATCCCATACTTGGCTTGGTACTGCGGCGACTGCGGGTCATATTCGCCCGGGTTACTGGTCGCAAGCGACTCGCGCGACACACTCGATTGCAGAGCCCCGCCTTGGGCGCGGCGAATCTCCTGCGCAAGTGTAGTCGCTGCGGCCGTATCGCCTGCGGCATCTGCGGCCTGAAGCGCTCGCATCATTCGCTGTATGTCGGCCACGGGCTACCTCGGTGCGTATCGGTTCAGCAAGGATTCAAGGTCCGCCGACTGGCCTGCTGGTGCGCCGGCCTGCGTGACCCCCGCCGCAGCGCGCGCCCTGTTGAGACCCGTCTCGATGATCCCGCGTAGTTCCAGAGCGGCCGCCCTGTAGTCCTTCAGGTTCTGCGCGCGATTCAAGCGAGCCAATGCCGCCGTGGCTTTCTCGCCCTCTTTCTCGGTGATCTGACCGCCGCCCTTGAGCGTCGTGAACGCCTCCATGAAAACCTTACCCTCAATCTGCCGCGCCAGCGCATCGGCGGCCGCCTGCGGCGTGTTCGGCACGATCGGCGCCTTGCTGTAGAAGCCAGTGATGTACGGCAACCCAGGCGAGGCGAGAAGCTGGTCGATCACATTCAGCGCCTCACTCGCGTTCTGCTCGACGCGAGGCAGATCGGCCTGCCGGCCCGCAGTAACTTTGGCTCTCTCTCGAGCCGAGGTTTCCGCGCCCGCCACCGCCGCTGCATTGCCGGCCACGCTGCCGATATCCGTCAGTGGCTGCATCTGCGTCGGGCCGCCCGCCACGCCGGGACGCACCACGGTCGGCACGTTGCCGATGGTCGGCAGGAACGTCTGCTGCGCGCGCTTCATCTCGAGATACGCCTGTTTCTCCTGCGGCGGCAGGCTGTTGTAGTACTGCCATTCACGCACATTGGACGGCGTGTTGTTCTGCAGGGTCGGATCGGCCATGCCAGCGATCGCTTCAAGGGTCTGCATGAATTCCGGCGAGTTCACGTCGATCCTGGACAGATCGAACCCCGCCTCGCGAAAGATCGGCTGAAAGGCCGGGTCGGCGAGAGCCGCGCCGACAAACGCCTGCGGGCGCCCCGAGGCAATGGCCCGCTGCGCGAAGGGCGCAAGCTGCGTGCGGAAGATGTTGATCTGCCGATCCGTCGCGGCAATCTGATTCTGTCGCTGCAACTGCTGTTGCTGCTGGTCGAACTGCTCTCGCTGCAATCCCGCCTGACCTTCCTGCAGCGCGAGCAGCCGATTCTGCCGCTCGTTCTCGACGCCCTGCTGAGCCTGCTGCTGCTGAGCGAGGCGATTTCTCAGAGTGTAGTCCTGATGCGCGTAGAACGCGTTCTGATAGGCCGCAGGGTCGACTTGCGTGACCATGACTCAGATACTCCCGAGAAGATTTCGCGCGGCCCACGGCGAGCCTGCGGCGTCAGGGTTATAACCACCGATACCACGGTAGGGCACAACGGACCCTGCCGCGCTGCCGGCCGGGTTGTTGAAATAGTTGTAGCCGATGCTGCCGAGTGTGCCGAGGGCATTGCCCCATGCGTTGGTGCTGCCGGCGATGCCGGATGCCCGCGCGTCACCTTGGGCGGCCATCAGGTTGCCGATATTCGCCGAGTTCTGCGCGCCGAACTGCGCGAGGTTGTTCGTGGCGCTCTGCCCGATTCCGGCAAGACCGGACTGCTGGTTCCACCAGTTTCCGTAGTCCTGATTGGCGAGCCCGATGGCATTCTGCTGCAGAGCCGTCAGCGTGTTGCCGCTAGCCAGCCCGCCGGTGGCCGAGCGCGCGCGCTCGATGGCCTGCTGGCTCTGATCGAGCGCATAGCCGTAGCCGGGAGACGCCTGAAACGCGCTCTGTGGATCCTGCAGACGATTCAGTGCACCCTCGCCCGCAGCGCGCCACGGCGCCATGTCCTCGCGCGTGACATCGAATTGCCGGCGCTGCTCGTCGATCGCGGCCTGCTGCCCGCGAGCCTGAGCATTGGCGGCCGCCTTGGCCCCGCTGGCCGACATCGCCGCGCCGCCAATGGCGCCGACTGCGCCGATCACCGCACCTGTGATTCCTGCCATCGCTATAGCCTCTTCGTCCAGGTTCTCTCGCTCGCCCGATATCCCTCGCGTTCGTACACGCGCGCGGCCTTCTCGATCTCGATGTCCTCGAATGCGCCCATCGACAGGCGCCGCACGCCAACTTGACGGGCAGCCTGCTCGATGCCGGCGAGCAGCACTTTGCCCGTGCCGCCGTTCCTCGCTCGAGGCTCGACCCACCAGAACAGTTCCGCCGCCACGAGCACCGCACGGTTGAATTGCAACGGCACAGCGACAGCACCGACCATGCCGGCAATACCTTCCTCGTCCTCGGCGACGATCAGCAGGCCCTGCCCGATGCACTGCCGGCACAGCTCCGCCACCGAGTCCGGGCAGTAGGGAATGTCCCGATACGGCGTGAGCGACCAGAAATAGCGCCCGAGCCGCACGAGCGTCCGGATGTCGGCTTCGGTGGCGAGACGGGTATTCATTCGAAGAACGCGGTCATCACGAGCCGCGCATCCTGTACGGTCTGACCAAAACCACCTATCGGCATCGCCGCGTGCCACAGATCGGCGCGGAAGATGAACGCTCGATTGGCTCTCATGTCGCACACCGACCTGATCGTCCACTTCCCCGGGCGGTTCGTATCGCGCTTCCATGCCTCGGTGCCAATCTCACCGTCGACATGCGACAGCAGCGCCGTGCCGCCTTGGCAGTCTTCCGGGCGATTCAGATACACCATGCACGAGAAGCGCCCCATGCCGCCGTCGTGGTGCGCCCAGTGCGGGACGGGAATGCCGGCCGGCGACATGCGCAGGAACAGCGCGTTCAGCCGCACCGGCACGCCCATGATCGCGCTCAGCCGCTGCTGCATTCCGTACCCCGGCACGTCGCGACAGATCAGCGGATACGTCACGCCGTCCGCCGGGTTCACTTCATCGCGGAACTTGCAGGTGTCCGCCCACGCGCGCCAGTCGTCGAAATCCGGCAGGAAATCGTCGAGGGTCAGCGAGTGCAGGTTCATGGTCAAATAAACCCGGCCGCTTGAGCGTGGGCGGCGATGCGGGTCGCTGACAGCGCCGACGTGTAGATCGCAACATGCCCGATAACAGTCGGAGCTGAGTGCGTGAGTACGCTCGGATTGCTGCCGATGCCAGCAACCATTGTCCCCGATCCGCCGGTCGCATTCGTCGGCAACGCTTTAGACAGTGCGAATTTCCCATTCAGATAAAACTTCACGAGATTCGCGGTCGTATCCTTCACGGCCGCGACATGCATCCATAGCGCACGATTGACGACCGGCCCTGTCACTTCGCGATTGGTGCCTGCCCCCGACTCCCACCCGGCGTTCCACACAGTTGTACTGCCATAGAGGAGGATCTGCGTGTTGAGCGCTTCCGTCTCTCCGGCGCCTCCAAATGAGAACAGCCCGATTTGTCCGGAAGCTTCTGGCGCAAATAGCAAGCCCTCTGCGGTCCAGTCTCCGGTGAGCGGCAAAGACAACCCCAGCGCGCTCGTAATGAGCGCGCTCGCCGCAGACGGAAACAGCGCGTAATTGGTAGTCGGCTCTGCGCCGATCAGAGGCGCTTCGCGATAGCTCAGCCCCGTCGCGGTCAGCGTGAAGCCGTTGCCGCTCGAATCCGCCAGATTGCCGCTTGCCTCGTCGCACTTCCAATAACCGAGAGGCGTGTCCGCCATGATGGCCGAGGCCAGTGCAGAGGCGCTTCCACTGCTCCCTCCACCGCCGCTGGCATTCAGCGTCGTACCGCTCATTGACAGGCCGGTGCCGAGTTCGATCTCCTGCATGTCGCCAGCGCCAGAGCTGCCACGACCGAGCAGCCGCGCTGCGGCGGACAGCTGCACCATCGGGAACGTGACGCCGCCGAACTCGAGCACGTCGCTGACTCGGCGCAATACCTGATCGTTCGCCGATGCCGCGATATCATCCACTTCGGCAATGACTGCGGTCGCATTCCCGACAACAGCGAGCGCGGCGGATTCGCGGAACTTCTGCGGCGTGATGCTGTGCGAATGCAGGCCGATCACGACCTCGCCGCCCGGCCCCTGATCGACGAGATTGACGACCCCACCTTCACCGACGATCGTGCGCGCGTTTGGCAGCAGCGCATTCGCCTCGGCGAGCAGCAGATCAGCGTCGAAAATGGCCTGAATGTCCTCGCTCGACGAAACCGTTGCCGGCTGGTCCGAGTTGCCGTCGATCGAGATACCGAGGCCGGGCACGGCATTGCGAATGTCGGCCTTGGCCAGAACGTCGCGAATGAGCGTTTCAAACCATTGCGGGTCCCACTTGTCGGGAATGCGCAGCGGAATTCGGTCCAGCCCCTCAGCCATCAGACGCGCGCCCCATCGGCCTCGAGCTGCGCATCCAGCACGATCATGCGCACCGGATCGGAGAAATCGAGCCGGTAGACCCGCTCACGCGAAGCGCCGAGGTTGAACCACTGCACGCGCCGGCGATACTCGCCGAGTCGGCCCATCTCGCGCATGGGACGCGCGCGCCAGGTGTTGCCGCCGTCATCCGACACATGCAGCGTGCACAGCGGATTGGCGCCCTGTCCTGTCGACGTGCCCTGCCCGGCAGAAATGCCCAGTTCAAAGCGACGATGCACGACGTTGCGGTGATCGGCATAGACCGGCTGAAAAGTCGCGCTCACGACCTGCGGCTCGCCCCACTCGTCGAACGTGTCGGGGTCCAGGATGCCGATCTTGCCGCTCTGGCTGTCGCCGACGATCTGTTTCCCCCAAGCGGGAATGATGCAGGACGGCCGCCACCGGCCGATGCTCACGGTGTCGATGCGGCTCTCGCGCTCGTGCCATTCGCCGGTGTTGAGGTCGAGCACCAAGGTTCTGCCGGCGTTCGGGAAGGTCCACGCGACGAAGTGGTGGCCCTCCTGCCGGTACGGGATCGCGTAGCAGTCCGAGCGCAGCGCCATGCGCTGCAAGATCGACTCGATGCCATGCTGGCTCACGCGCTGCCACGAGCCTGCAAGACGGCGGAACGTCAGGTCGCTCGCCAGCATCAACGTGCTGTTGTCCTGATTCGCGAGACTCGCGCCGGCCGCGCAGCCGAGCTCATGGAAGCCGCCCGGCGAGCGGGAGAACGGCGAGCCCGGGCTGTTCGCTGCGTTGTACCAGACCTCGGTCGACGTTTCTCCGGGCAGGATGATCTCTCGATTGCTCACGATGAGTCCGACGAGATTGTCGGGCGCGCCGTCGGCCGTCGTGATATCGAGCGCGTTCCAGGTCAGCGCGTTCAGCCCGGAATTGAAGAAGCGCGCGGTGCCCGGACGGCGCAACACGAGATACCCGTCGAGGAACGCCGGATCAGCGCCGCCGCCATCGATGAACGTGGCGTCGGTGATCTCGGTAACCGTCGAGCCATCGGACGCAAAGCCGTCGCCGTTGCCCGGCGCGACCAGAATATCGGTGCCATTCGTCGCCATGCGCACCGGTCCGTTGCCGGTGATCGAAGCCCCGGACAACTCCGTCAGCGTTCCGCTCTGCGTGAGGCTGTAGAGACTCGCGCCCGCCACCATAAACAGCAGGTCGCCGAGCAGGATGCCGCCGCGCACCTCCTGCTCGTCTGTGTCGGCGAATGCGGCAATGCCTGGCGCGCGCACCAGCTGCGCGGCCTGTCCGCGCGGACGCTCGGGTGGCGCTTCCTGAGCGTAGCCATTCACGATCCGGCGCACCGACGCAGCCGGCGCCGGCAGTCGATAGCTGCCGAGCGGAAGCGGAAGCATCCCCATCAGTACACGCGCTCGAAGTAGCTGTCGCCCTCACCGGCCGGCAGGTTCAGGTCGACGGGCTGCAACTGCTGATTCAGGCGCTTTCGCAGCACGACAGTCCGTGTGCTCTCCGCGACGACCGCCAGTTCCTCGCTGACGCGAATCCCGTACACGGCCGCGAGCGCGATCGAGAGTGCAGAGGTGACGGCGAGTTCCGCCCAGTCCGGGATCGGGCACTCGTCCTGCAGAGCGGTCTGCGGGAACCACGACGGGAACTTGAGATCGGTTTCCGCCCACGTCGCCATGAGCTGATTCAACTTGCGAAGTCCGGCCTGCCCCTGCTCGGCGCTCGGCACCTCGTTTTCGTCAATGAGGCCGATCTGCTGGTAGGCATCCGCAATGATGTCAAGGTTCGTCACTTGCTGGCCCTCAAAACGAAGCCCCAGTTGTGTTCGCATTCACGCACAGCGACCGTCTGAAAGTCCGCCGCATAGACCGCGCGATAGTCGGTCATGTGCGTTTTGCCGACCTGCAATCGATATTCCTCTTGCGAGAGAAACGCGAGCGAGTGCTTCGACAACACGCGCGAGTGTCCGGGATCACTCCACGCCCATGGCGAGTCCCACATGGGGCATGAGGCGATGAAGTAGCCGCCCGGCTTCAGGATTCGCCACAGCTCGGCGAACTGCGCGAAGAAGAACCGCCAGTCGCCTTGGCTCCCGCAGTGCTCAAGCACCTCGATCGCGTGAACCTCGTCGAAGCTGTCGGCCTCGAACGGATACGGCAGCACGTTCAAGTCGTGCAGCACATCCGGCTTGCAGTTCGGGTCGATATCGAGTGTCGTCAGATTCTCGAAATCCGCTGGAATCTCCGGAAACGTGATCGACTTCTTGCGACTGTTGCCGCAGCCGATCAGCAGCTCACGCCGCACTGCTGGTCTCGGCCTCGCTGCGATCCTTCTCGCGCGTCAGCCACTCGAACATGTTGCCGGTGAACCGCGTCCCGTGCGTGAATGTGAAGTTGGCCCAGACCGGAATCGGCTTGCCGTACTTCTTCATGTAGTCGTCGCAGAATCCGTAATCCTCGCCGATGAACGCGGCACCATCCTTCGGCGTCCACTCACCATCGAAGGACGTGTGGAAAACCCATGGCACGAGCCCGTTCTGGCTGTGGATCTTGATCTTCGGCGCGTCAGCGGCCATCTCTTCGATCACCTGACGCGAGATGCACAGGAACCCCGTGGGCACTCGATTGCATTGCAGCCAGTCATCAACGAACCACAGCCCGCCGCCGTCCGGATTCTCGGCAGCGCGGAACGGGTAGTCCTCCGGGTCCTGTCGCCGGCGATAGATGCCCGCGCAGATCGGCAGGCCCGACTTGATCAGGCCGATGAAAGCCCGCGCCTCGAACTTGAGATCGGCGTCGATGAAGAACAGATGCGTGCACTCCGTGAATTCCTCGAGGAACTTCTTCACGAAGATATTGCGCGCCAGGTCGATGAACGCGCCGTTGCCCATCACACCCGCCGTGATCTGCACGTTGTACAACGGGCAGCAGAACGCCGTCTCCGCCAGACTCTGCGAGTAGTCGCACTCGACCTTGCCGTCGTAGGCTGGCGTGCAGATATAGGCGTGCTGCTGTATCGGAACTTTGTGTTTGAACGTCATAGAGGGATGGGGCCGGTTTGAAGTCCCGGCCCCGGTAGATCAGTCGTTGACCAGCGACTGCGTGGTGAGATGACGGCACGCCAGCTCCGGCAGGAGCGGCGCGAAGCCCCACAGCACATCCATGCGGCCCACCACCACGTCGTCCGTGGAGTTGTACTGCTGGATGAACCGCATCGACACGCTGTCCGACGTGGCCCGCGTGCACTGCGCTCCGTAGGCCGACACGTCTTCCAGGTCCACGGTCGCGAACGCGAACGCATCCTTGTGGAAGAACAGGTCCTGCGCAAACGGCGTGTTGGCCGCGCCGATGCGGGTCACGGTCAGGCCGTCCGTGTTCGCCGGACCCGAGAGCACCACGTTCTGGAACGCATTGCCGGCCCCGTAGATGAAGCCGGGCTTCACGGTCACGGCGTAATCGTCCGCCGTCGTGGTCAGCGTGACATCGGACTGCACGACGAAGCGCTGCAAGCGGCCGGTGTTGGCCTTGCTCTCCGGGTGCACCTCGTACACGCCAGACAGCGTGATCACGTCACCGGCCCGCAGCGTCGTGCCCGAGGTCGCGCCGTCGATGCGCAGTTCGGTCTGCGACACCCACGCATTGCCGGTCGTCGACAGGCCGAGCGTCGTGCCGTCCGTCAGCGGCGAACCGGCCAGCGTGCCGGTCGTGTGCGGCGGCAGAAGCGTGTTCTCGCCGACGTCGAAGCCGCCGGTGCGGCCCATCATGCCCTCGCGGAACTGCTCGTTGAGGTTGGACTGCGCGGCGAACAGGCCCTTGGTCGCGTCCATGAATTCGACGGTCGAGGGCGGGCACAGGATCGCCGTGCGATCGCTCACCGGCGCCAGGGCATCGGTGAGACGCTGGCCGGCCTTCTGGAAGTACCGGTACGTCAGCTTCGTATCGGTCGTGGCATTGACCACGTTGTGCACGTACCGATACGCCTGCGTGAGCGCGTCGTATTCGAGCGTGGCGGCGAGCTGCTTCATTGCCGGCTGCAGCACGCGCTTGCTGAAATCGTCCAGCGAGAGCGTGCGATCCGCCGTGGTGAACGACACGTCGACACCGTACTGGCTCAGTACGGCGAGCGGCGTGCTGCGTTCGTGATGGTCCTGGCCGTTGAAGGTGCGGGTCTTGCGAACCGTGTACTTCGCCGGCAGGCGCATGTTGATGGTGTTACCGGCCTTCATGCCGGCCTTCGCGAACTCGCTCCGGTACTCCCGGTTGCAGTTCGCGAAGAACGTGCCCTGCTGGTGCAGGACTCGCGCGGCTTCGCGCGTGATGACCAGATTGGTCAGGAGCTGCTGAGTCATGTGCTATTTCCTGTTGCGTGCTTTCAGTTGCGCATTTCTGCGTCGCGCCCACTCGGCATCCGAAAGGCTGTCGCTGTCCGGGCTGTCGACCTTGACGGTCGTGCCAGGATCGCCTGCGCCTTCGAGCTTCGGGGGCGGGGGATTACCCGCCGGGATTTGGTTCTTGGCGGCTTTCGCCTTCTCGCGCTCGCCGATGAGTCGCGCCTCGATGCGCGCCACTTCACGCGCGACCGCCACGGGCGGCAGAGCGTTCAGCCGGGCGGCAATATCGAGGTTGTTGCCGAGGTAATAGGCGATCGCCGGGCCTTCCTCGGATTCCATGATCTCGGCAACCAGCGCTTCCGACTGTGTAAAGGCCGGATTACTGACCACCGAGTGGTAGTCCTGGGTGTCCTTCGCGAACGCCTTTTGCTTCTCTGCAAACTGCGCGGCTCGACGCTGCGAGATTTCGCGCTCGCGCTGCGTCTGGAATTCCGCCTGCGCCGCCTCTCTGGCGGCTCTGGTGGCTTCCTCTCGCAGATAGGCGCTGTATCTCGTGTCGTCGAATTCGAAGTCAGCGAGCGTCTTGCCGCTGGTCTCCGCAGGCTTGGGCGGCTGTCTCAGCTGCTCCAATTCTCGCCGTGCGCGATCGAGTTCAGCCCGCGTACTTTCGTGCGCGCGCTGCTCGGTTCTCCAATCCCGTGTGAGTTCATCGATACGCCGTGTGAAGCCGTCATCGGGCTTCTTCGGGCTCTCGCTCGTATCCGGAGCGCCGGGGGATGAGTCCGGGGCCGTAGACGTGTCTACGTTTGCATCAGGCGCAGGGTCGCCCTGCTGAATCTCGTCAGGCATGAGAGCACTTCCGTGGGTTTCGCCCCGTGAGCCTCACGGGTAAGGGATCGCGCCCGGTTTAAGCCCCGGCGACGGGCTGGTCGTCCAACAGAAGAAGGGCAATGACCATCGCCTCTTCCTCTTCGAGCATCTGCGCGATTTCTCGTTGCAGATGCAGCAATGCGTTTTCGGTGCGCTTTTGCTGCGCGGCCGTCAGCGCGAAGGCAGCCGACGGTGTCAGCGGCAGAGATTCAGCCGCGTAGCGATCCGCCAGCCGCTGCAGGCGATCGAGTTCCGCGCGCTTGGCGTCGATCTCTTCCTGCTGGCGAAGAAGCCGCGCGATCTCCCGCGCCTGGGCCTCTTCGATATCGCGAGTCTCGTCCTCGATCTCGCGCTTGCGCCGCCGTGCGCGCTCGCGTTCGATCCGGTGCCGTTCGGCCCAATACCAGAAGCCGCCCGCCGCCTCTTGCTCGCGCTGTGCCACTTTCGGCCCGAGCGCGCTATCGAATTCCTCGCAGAGCCCGACAGGCAGCGCGATCGTGCCGGCAACGGGTCGCTGGAAGGCGCTGTCGATCTCCGCGCCGAATCCGACCGACCGCACCTTGATCGCGCTGCACGCGAAGGCGGTTTCCAGCTCGGACGCGAGCCCCACGCCGCGAACGTGCGTGCCGGTGAGGGCGTGCGCGCTATCCGTCTCTTGCGAGACGCCGAGCGCGAGCGTCTTCTGCCGGCCCAGCGCCAGAGCGGTGTCCGTCTCATTCGCCCGCTCGACCGGCGCCTTGATCGCGCCATTGGCCTCGCTCAGCGCGAAGGCATCGTCGTTCTCGGCCGCAATGCCGGTGTCGCGGCTCTTGAGCGGCGCAAGGGCCGCAGCGGAATCGGTCTCCGTCGCAAGCCCCGTGGCACGGGAAGACGTGGCCGCAAGGGCCAAGGCTGCATCCGTCTCGGATGCAAGGCCCGTCGTCTTCGACTTGCTGCGCGCGCTGCCGAACGCGGTGTCGCTTTCCGTTGCGAGTCCGACAGCACGCGCGAGCGAATAATCCAGAGCCAGCGCGGTGTCCGTCTCAGCGGCGAGCCCGGCGGCTTTCGCCTTGACGCGGCCCAGCGCCAGCGCGCTGTCCGTCTCGCTTGAAAGCCCGGCGCCCTTCGCCTTACTGCGATCCAGCGCATGCGCGCTGTCGGTCTCATCCGCGCGTCCGACTGGCTCAGTGAGCCCTCCAATCCCCTGCGTCGCCCACGCGCCCCATGTCGCATCCGACGCATCCCACACCCGCACGTCGAACGCGGTCGGCGTCTCGCCGTCCTCGAACCAGAACGTGCCGTCGGATTCGAGGTTGAGTCCGGCCGGCGCTGCTCCACCGCCCTCACCGCGTGCCTGAATCTGATCGCCGCTCGCGATGTCATCGACCGCCGTGATGCGGTTCGCTGCCGTCGTGTCGGGCGTGCCGACATCGACGTAGAGCTGGCCGGTCGGCGGGTTGACCGTGACGGCCAGATCGCCGAAGGCGCTGTCGCTCGTGCGCGTGGCCCGCAGCGTCGCCGCGCCGAACTTGATGTCAGCGCCGCTCTGCTCGATCCCGATCGTGAGCGTCGCAGCCGTTGCCGTGCCGGTGCCGGTTTCAGTCTGCGGGACCGAGGTCGATCCTTGCCGCAAGGTGAACGTGCGATCCGCGTTCGTCGTGCCGAGGTCGGTGCCGGTGACCGCAACACCCGTCTGGCCGTCGAGCACGATCTCGTCGGTGTCAACGTCGGTGATCGCCGGAGCTGCTGCCCCGCTCGGCGCTGGCGCAGCATCGGCACCGGTGCCGACGCTAAACCACTGCAAATCAATCTGGCCGCGCTGGTCGAGATTGCCGCCCGAGCCCACGCCCACATAACCAGATGTCTGGCTCGTTTCCGAAACACCAGATACGTCCCACGTGCCAGGCTCGCTCGCGTACGAGCCTTCCCACACGCGCCATGACCACAGCCCGGCCGCAGTGACCTGCACACGAACCCACCACCACTCGTTTGCCGCGAGCGTGGCGGAAACGTCTTTGGCCGCGCCGATGTTGGCCCAGTCGTTCGCGCCCTGGAAATACCACGACTGGAATTCGCTCGTCGTGTTGTGCCGAAAACCGACACCGTTGTAACGTGACCCGTCCAGCAACGATCGCAGCATCGCCACGACCGCTTTAAAATGCCCGGCGGCGTTGCTCGTGACATTGCTGAGCCGAAAGCTTGCGAGCACTTCGGTCGCGGTCCCCGCACCCACACTACCGATAGATGTCGGCGAGGCAATGATCGGCCCGGCGCCCCACCCCGCGTCTGCGAGGCGCAACACCTTGCCACCGAGCGCGCCGCCGTCCGTGACGATCGTCGCGGAGATGTACGCCGCACTACTTGCAGGCGCCGTGAACGTCCATCCGGTGATCGCCGTGGGTGCACTGACCGTTGCAGTGCCGCTGCGCGTGCTGAAATCGTCGGAGAATGTCGCCATCTAGGCGTGCACCCGCACAAACCATGCATTGCCGGTGTAGGACGGCACGAATACGCAACCCTTCAACAGCGGCACATACCGAAACTTGTTCATCGGTTTGCCATTGGTTGGGATCGAATCCCCGCCGCTCGTGCTCAGCGCCTCATACGCGAACGTGGCCGCGTCAACCTGATAGATCGCCCCGCCTGAGCCCGGCAGGCGCACGAGGAAACGATCAATCGCTGCCACGTAGTCCATACCCATGTACTGCGTGGAGGGATTGATCCCCGAGCCACTCAGGCTGCGCGGCGTGGTCGCGTTGCCGGAGAGGTCGTACGTGAAGCTGGCGCCGCCACCGAGGCAGAAAATGCGATTGCGTGTCGTGTCGAACGCCGACGCCGTGAACTGCGCAAAGCTCGCAGTGCTACCCGCGATCAGGTCCGTCCACGTATTGCTCGCCCGATTCCACCGCGAGACGTTGTAGTTCGCGATGACATAGACATCGTCATTGCTCGGGTCGCGGCACATCGCGCCGGCCTCGATGTTGACCCCCGCCGGGATATTCGGATGCGTCGAGGCCGCGTTGTAATTGTTGGTCGAGAGGTCGAACGAATCGACCGTCGCCAACACCCCGCCATCGGAATATCGAGAACCACCGAACAGCATGACGCGACCGTTCGTCTCGTCGACCGTCGCGCCGTAGTAGTGGTGGCGCGAGGTCGGCTTGCCGTCGGCGTAGTACGCGGCATTGGACACCGTGAGCGAGGGCGGCTCGATCTCCACCCACGCCGGGCTGTCGGCATTGAGATCGAGCATGTCGACCTCGTTGCCCGAATAGTCCGTGTGCCCACCGCCGGCCGCGCAGTAGAGGCGGTTCGTGCTCGTGTTGAGCGCGAGCGAGGTCCACGCGGTCAGTTTCGTGCTCGGCGTCCCGGTCGGGGCCGGGTCTGGCTCGACGGCGGAGAGATTCGTGCCGGAAATCTCAGTCCACACGCCCACCGACGACGGCCACCACGCCGGCCCCTCCGGCTCCGGCCACGACCGATTAGAGCCGTCCGCCCACTCGTGCAGCGTCCAGCTCTTCGCCTGCGCGGCCTTGGTCATGTCACGCCGCGCGGAAGAACACGCCGCCCGTCATTTCAACGTCCGAGCCATCCGGCGTGATCGCGAAGTCGAACATCGTCAGCGGGATGATGTTCGCGTCCGTGCCGCCGGTGGTGTCCGGGTCATAGCACACCGCGATCTTGCTGATCGCGTTGCCCGTCGCAGCCGTCCATGTCACGGTCGGCAGCGACACGTCGTAACGATCGTTGCCATCATCCGGCGCGGGAAGTGACGCCAGATCGCTGTCCGTGAGCGTCTTGCGGCCCATCGTCGTCTGCTCGTCGGTGTCGCCGGACAGGAGCGCGGCCAGCGTGTCGGCGTCGATCAGAGTCGCATCCGACTCGAGCCCATCGGTCTCGATCGGCACGAGAATGAGCGCGGAATTCGTCGGATCGTTCGACTCCACGCGATTGTAGAGCTCGACGACGCGCCCTTTCGCGATGTTGAAAACGATGTTCGCCATGTCCTACCTCACTGAATTGAACCGCTGTCGGTCATCTCGCCGACGTAAGCGCCGTTCTGGCGGCTGACGCGCACCGACTTTCGCCGTGCTGGCCCGCCGTCCTCGGGCACCTCGACCATTTCGCCCACGAGAGCGCCGTTCTGCCGGCTGACCCGAACGACCTTGCGCGTGGCCTCCGGCATGGCGCGCTGCTGTAGCGCGAGCAGCGTCTGCGCGGTCTGCGCCTGCAATTCGGCGATCTGCTCGGCCTGCATCTGCGCGAGTTGCTGAGACTGCATCGCAATGGCGTCGAGCGACTGTGCGACCTCGCCGATCAGCGATTCGCGATCGCCGCTCGTGGCCTGCCGCTCTCCGTCGATCTGCGAGGCGCGCAGCTGCAGGTCCTTCGACTGGATCTTGAGCATCTCCTGCGCGACATACGCGTCGAACTGCGCCCGCTCGGTCTTGAGATTGGCAATCGCCGTCTCAACTTGGGCCTTGGCCTTCTCGGCCTCGCTCTGCTCGCCCTGCAACTGCTGCGCGGCCTGCTGCACGACCTGCGTCTGCTGCTGCGCCTGCTGCATGAGCTGGAATGCCTGAGCCAGAGCCAGTTGCGGGTCGTTCTGACCATCCTGCTGCTGCGCTTGCAGAATCTGCGGCGGCAGCATGAACTTGATGCGCTCGGCCAACTGCTCGGCGCCCGGCACGTCAAGGTTTTTCAGCACGAGATCGCCCGCGATCTGCATCAGCGGGGGATACGCTTGCGCGAGCTGCGTGAACGTCTCGCTGGCCTCCTGCCGCTGGGTCGCGTAGTTCGGCCCAACTGTGACCGTGACATCGTAGCGCCCGCGACTGAGATCGTTCACCGGCAGCATTTCGAGCGAGCGCGGGTCCTGTTGCACGCTGTTGATGCGCACGTACTTCTCCGCGCCGTCGACGCCGAGAATGCGGATGCTGCGCTCGGACGTGTAGACGGTCGGGATGAGCCCGATCAGAATCTCCCACGTCCGCCGGATGCCCTTCGCCATGTTGTCGGCGAAATTGAACGTCGCGATTTCGCCCTGGCGCTGGCGGGCATTGATCGCCCTTCCCGACTGCTCGTTGCTCTTCACGCCAAGCGAGGCGTCGAAGATGCCGGTCACCGCCTTGATCTCTTCGGACGCGATCTGCGATTCCTGAATCAGCGCCACCGGCACGTCCGCGCCGCCCATACGCTGCGGCGGCCCAGCCGCTTGCAGGTCGGGGTTGTACAGCAGCGCCGGAATGTTCTGGTCGTGCGCCACCGACCACTTGTCGATGTGGCCTTCGGCCTGCTTCGGCGTCGCCCAGAACTTCGCCTGCGGAGCCGCAGCAATCGTCTCGGTGACGGCCGTGCGCGAGACGTTGTAGCTGCGCTGCGCGTCTTTCGCGTGGCGCGTCAGGCCCCACCAATGCGTTTTGCCGTCGACGACGACCCAGTCGCCGTACACGATCACGAACGGGAAATCCGGGCCGTCCCACTCGACCGGACCCTCCAGCACCGCGCTACCGGACACGATGCACATGCAAATCTGCGTCGTGCGAACCTCGCGCTCCCGGACGATCGTCACGCCCTCGGTGATCTGGTCGGCTTGCTTGGCGTCGATGCTGCGACCGTCCGATAGCAGCAGAATCCGGCGCATCACCGGCTTGCGATACCAGTACTCGCAGATGCGGACGGTGTTCTCGTCCTCCCAATCGTCCTCGTCGTCGAACTCGCCATCGGCTTCGAACTCGACCACATCCGCCTTCGGCCAGCGACGCTCAAACGCGGCCTTGCTGATACGCTCGGTCAGAATCCAGTCATCCGCATCGCGCTTGAGCGGATCGGCGCAACTCGGATCGGCGTAGAGGCAGAACGGATTCTTGATCGGCGAGACGACGATGTCCTGCTCGAAGCTCGTGTCCGAGCTGTATTTCTTCTCGATCCGCCACGCGCCCATGCCGGCGCCGACTTGGTATTCGGCGGCGTAGTCGATGATCGTGTCGCCGTCGCTCGTCGCCCAGATGTTGCGGATCAAGCCCTCGTAAACGTCCGCCGTGTCCTTGTCGCCGTCCTCGGTCCCCCTGACCTTGCCGGCCGGGCGGTTCGCGCGCATGTCGTTGATCACGCGCTTGGCGGTGATGCGCAGTTTGTTGAACTCGTAGCACGGCCGTTTGCCGCGACGGCGCTTCATCGCCGGGTCCCACTGCTCGCCGGGCACGTGCAGGAATTTCAGGTCATCGAGCGCATTGCGACGGTTCTCGTCATCGGCGTCGACCATGACCTTGTAGCGCTGGCGCACGCGCACCAGCAGGTCCTTCTCCGACGCCTTGGCCGGCTTGTCTGTGCTCTTGCGTGCCATGGCCTACCTTTGGAACGCGGCGTAGTAATCGCCCATCGCGGGACGGGTCTCGCCGAAGATGCGATCCGCGCAGACGCACATCAGGCCAAACGCGTCCGAGCCGTGGCTCGACCAGTCGTGTTCAGGCCCGAGTCCGATTCCGCGCACGTCGTCTTTCCTCTCGTGATACCAGCCGAGCGCGTCGATACCGCCCGAACACGTCGGCTCGTTGAACCAGATCGCCGGGAAATGCCGCCGGGCCGCTTCAATGCGTTGAGTTGCCGCGCCGCGGCCCTGATTCGGCACGACCTCGACGTCGTACCCGGCTCCGCGCAGAGCCGACGCATACGACACGTCGAAAACCTTGTCGTTGCTGTCGCCATCGTGCGGCAGCCAGACCTGAGCGCGGGCCGGCGTATAGCCGCGGCCGCGCAACCATTCGACGTGAGTGGCAAGCGGCTGCCCTACGGCTTCGTAGTAGTCGAGCACGCGGATCTCGCGGCCGACGAACTGCGCGGCCCAAATTGCAACCGCGTCGGCCCTGGCGCCGGTGCCACCGATGTCGAAGAACAGCCGGATCGTCAGCAGCGGGTCAGCGGCGACGTTGCCGATGCGGCGAGCCGCTCGGGCAGCGTTCAGGCTCTTGGCGTAGTACGCGCCGTCCAGAATCGTGACGTAGCCGCCTTCCCATATGTGCTCGTACTGCTCGGGCTGCGTCCTGAGGCAGTCTTGACGCTCCTGCTCGAGTTCGGTCGTGAACCACGGGTTATCGCGCCAGTTCGCTCTGACAACCTTCGCGCCTGTCGGCAGCCCTGCCCCGCGCAATAGCACGTCGACCGGGTCAGTCTTGCGGCGCGGGTTCCATGAGAACCAGCGCTCCGCACCCTCGGAGCGCAATGTCGGGCGGTACAGATTCAGCGAGTGCGTCGTTGCGGTCTGCGCCTCTTCCCACCAACCGCGCTTGAATCCCTCCAACGACTTGATCGAGTCGGCGGTGTAATCGTTCATCCCCTTGAAGATGATGACCCCATCGCCGGGCGTCGCAATCAGCTCGCGGAACACCTTGAAGCCGTCCCTCTCGCCGATCTTGAGCGAGCGCAGCTTGCTTTCGAGCAGCAACTTCGATGACTGCGCCAGGTCCTTCTGCACTTCGCGGATGCAGACCGCGCGCATGCCCTCGCCGCTCTCGCCGGGCTCGCGCAGGCAATCCTCGATCAGCAGTTCGGCGAAGAAGTGGCTCTTGCCGCTGCCTCGCCCGCCCCATGCGCCCTTGTAGCGCGCCGGTTCCAGTAGCGGCTCGAATACCTCAGCCGTCGGCAGGTTCAGCGTTCGCATGCACGATCTGGCGCCTGATCTGCTGAATAAGCACGGGCGCTTCGTCGCTGTCGCCGACAATGGCCTGCGGCACTTTCCCGTCGATCCGCTCGTAGATCAGGTTTTGCGCCCACGCTTCCCCCTCGATCGCTGCGTCGATCGTCTTGCGGGCGACACGACGCGCGTCCTCTGGGTTCTGGACCAGCTCACGCCGCAGCGCGTCAGTCAGCAGGCGATTCTTCTTCGCCCCATTCGTGTTTCCTACCGGCGCGCCAGCCATTGAATGCAATCCCAGGTGTCTGTCATGTCAGGGGATGGCGCCGAGATTGTCGATCTCGTAGCCATACCGCTCCACGAACTGCGTATCGAGCCCCTCGTCCGCCATCACGACCAGTTCCCGCCGCTCGATCGGGCGGCAGCTGCGACACTCATTCGCGCTGGCCGGAACCGTGAACGAGATCGACGTGTCCGGCGTGAGGCTCGTCCAGCCCACATGTGCGCAGCCGCTGTCGGGATCGTCAACGCGGTACTTGGCCGAGGTCGGCGCAGCGTCCTCGCCGTCAGCACGGAAACGCGCGACGACCGGCAGCGCCGTCGCCTCGCGAATCCGCTCCGAGGCCGTAAATGCGATCCGGTCGGCCATGTCAGACCGTGACGGTGAATTCCGCGATCACCGGGGCGGACTGATCGAGAATCTCGGCCTCGCCTTCGGCTGGATCGGACGGACTGCCGACCTTCGGCACGCACACGAGACGGAACCGGTACGTGCCCGGGTCGGTCACGTCGATCGTGAACTGCGTCGCCGAGGCGGCGGGACCGGGGATCTGTGTGAATCCCGGCGCGCCTTCGACCTGCATCGACAGCTCGTAGCGCTCGATCTCGGCTGCGGTGAACGGGCGGCCGCTCTTGCGCTGACTGACGGACCAACTGAGTTTCATCGACGTACCTCGAAATTCGTGATCACCGGCGCGGTTCGGCCGAACACGCGCTCAAGAATCCACCACCACAGCTCTAGGAGCATTGCGCCACTACGACCTGCGGTTTGACCGAGCCGTACCACGTCACGGCTGCGCGCGGGACGGCATAGCGTCCGTTGATCGATTGCGTCGGATCGCATGCCGTGCCAGCCGGAACCGTACCGACGGGATTAAAGCCGAACCGATCGGGCGTGCCGATGACCTGATAAACCACCAGATCAGCGACCGCGAGATTGCCGGGCGGATTCGGCGGCGCTTGCAGAAGCGTCTTGCTGACGACGTTCGTCGGCGCACTCTCAACGCCTGCAACCGTGCGCGAGTACGCACGGAAGCAGTATGTGCCGGGCGCCAGATTCGTCACGGTGTACGTGACAGCGGGCTTTGCGACCGTCTGCTCGCCGGCTTTCGTGCCGAAGTTGCTACCGCTGCAACTGCCCCACTCGACCCGCGTGCTGGCGAGGCTCGTCGGGCCACTCGCCGGAATCGCCGTGCCGTCGGTATTTTGCGTAGCGAGGGTCCACGTCAGCACGGCGTCGCCGGCGTGCGTCGGACTCGCGCCAAGGCAAAGCGCGATAGCCACCGACAAAGCGGTATACGCGGCCGAAAATGACCAGTTCGAGCGACGTGACATGCACGCAGCCTCCGAAGAAAAAGGCCCGCACGAGGCGGGCCGAGGGAAGCCGCCGCAAGGGGGAAGCGGCGGCGACAGGATCAGAAACGCGAAACCCCGCGCGCGGCGGGGTTGTGGTTTGTGCGCAGTGGCAACGACGGCCAGCTTACGCTCATGAGGCCTATGGAACGCAAAACCGTGCCAACAATCAAGAACTTTTTTGTGCCAACAGTTTTCCACGTGGAACCGGCGCTTGCAGCCGGGCAGCAAGGAAGTAGTGCGCGCGATCCAGATAACGCCAGTACTGAGTCACCGACACCGGCTCACGCAGGTATTCCGACAGCACGGTTGCGCGCTCTTTCGTGCGCGCCTTGGCGACGTACTGCGCCCACAGCGCCGATCGCAGCGGGATCGGCATGACTGGCTCTGCGTTGAGTGCATTGGCAACGTCCAGCGCATCGCCGAGACGCACCTCGCCGAAATGCCGGCTCATGGACCGGCGCGTCGCCGCATCCAGCAGTCCAGCATTCGCCTTCGCGATCGTATCGGCGGACGGGTATCCCTCGCCCGTGTCAGCAAGGATCCACCGCGTGCAACGACCCCACGCTTTGCAGGACTGATCCACCCAGTCAATCATCGCCGTCCTTTCTCACATGCAGCGTTTCGTCAGTGCGCAGTCCCAGCGCGACCATGATCCATTTCAGCGCCTCGCCACGCTTCACCTGTCCCGGCGTCACGCGCATCAGCCGGTAGCCCGCCATGGCGACGTGACTCGCCTTTTCGCAGTCACGTTCGATCCCGTCGCCGCGACTGTGCCGGCCGCCGATCCAGCCGCCGCCGTCGATCTCGACCGCCAGTTTCGCCCCGGCGAACCAGAAATCGAGCCGCCATAGCCGCGACTCGTGGAACCGATACTCACGATCGAACGTCAGCCCCTCTGCGCGTAGCTGCCACGCGAGCTGTTCCTCGGGCTCGCTGACCCGCAATCGCGGCTCGGGCAGCGCCAGAACGCGTTTCGCGCGCGATTCGCGGCTGTCCGGCGCCACCTTCGGCACGTACCGGCGCCATGACGCGCTCATTTGCGGCCGAGCCGGCGCATCCTGCCAGTCTGCATTTTGCGCATGTGGGTAGTCAGGGTGACTTTCGTCGTCCACGGCTTTGTTTCGCAGCGAACGCAGCCGCGCGCGTTGTGCAACGTTTCCTCGTGACAGGTCCGGCACTCGTGGCGGTACAGCGACGGGCCGTTGACCAGGAATCGGCTCACGCGAGCCACCACAGGACCAGCGCCACCATGACCCACAGCACCAGCGCCAGCCCCGCAACCGCCGTCAGCCAGTGCGCACCGTCGAGGTCACCGTGGTCTCGCGGCGGCAGGTCGAGCACGCGGCCGAAGCGGTGACGCTGCGCCATGCGGTCCCGCCATGCGTCCGCGCCGACGGTGCTGGCTTCGTACTCGTCGTTTTCGCGCAGCGCTTCGGCGACGCGCGGATCAATGGTTTCGTTCGTCATGCGTCGGCCCTTCGCAGCGAAGCCGGCACGGCCGACAGCCGCATGAGCGTCGCTTTCTCGGCGAGCAGCCGCTCGACGTGCTCGGCCAGTCGGCGCGCATGCTCGAATGCGCATTCGGCCGTGCTCGCGGCCCATTTGCACTCGGCGCGCAGCTTGCGGTTGTCGCGTTCGAGTTTTGCGACGCGTTGGGTCAAGGTCGGTTTTTTCACAGCGGCTCTCCGTAGCAGTGCTCGAAATAATCCGCGTAGGTGAGCGCCTTGCCGTCCTTGCGGCCGATCACGACCGCCTGCAGTTCGGCGTCACGAATCGCCGTGCGCGCCCGCTCGCGGCGAATCTCGGTCGTCGTCACGCCGAGGTCGACGTTGATGCCGTGCTGGCGTAACCGGTGAGCGAGGTAGTGCTCGCGGTTGGCTTGCTCTAACCGGCTCACGCATCCTCCAATTCAGCGCCGAGCCGCTCGAGCAACGCACGCGCTGCCGAAGGTCCGCCGAGTTGCATCGCGCCGCGATACGCGATCGCGGGCACTGCGTCGCGCACGTCATCCGCGTCCTGCATGGCCTCGAAGTGCTCGGCGAAACGACGCTCGATGAACGGCAGGCCCTCGTCACTCATCATCGCCAGCACTCTCCAGCCGCCGATGGCGCGCACCGCTCGTTCGAGCTGCAGGTCATCGCTCGGGTAGCGGCCATGCCGCACGCGGTCCAGCGCGTCGGACCACGCCTCGCCTGCAGTCGGCCGGCCGGACTTGCGCAGCTCGGCGAAATCCGCCGGGCGCGGCATGAATTTCGCGGTCTGCATCAGGTGGCGCGCGCCGGCCTGAAACTCATCGAGCGGCCAGTCGGCAAGCGCGAGCCAGTAGGCATCGAGCACGAGCGTATCCGGGTCCTGCCCGTACAGCCGGAACATGCCGGTCAGCGTGTTGCGAAACGCGGTGGCGTCAGTTGGCTGCATGGCGCACCTCGGGCGGCTGCCAGTCGGCGGTCTGGTCGATGATCCGGCGCGTCTGCGCCGACAGGTCGGTGCGCGGCGGCTCGGCGCTGAATCGCAGGCCGGCGTCGATGTGCGAGGCGTCGCGCAGAATCAGGCCGATGTCGTCGTACACCGTGGCCCGGTCGTTCTGGCCCATGTGGTGCGGCGAGTTGCGGTAGCCGCTGATCGCGAGGCACAGGTCGGCCTCGGAGTAATTCGCCAGCGCTGCGCGGATCAGCTTGCGCCGCTTCGCGTCGAGCTGCGCTCGCGGATGGCCGTGCACTTCGCGCCAGTGCCGGAAAACTCTCGCGACCGCTTCGCCGATGCCGGCGGAAGTTTCACGTGGAGCGGATTCGTCCGCCCGCTCGGTCGACGAAGTCGACAGATCGGTTTCCTGTTCCTGTTCCTGTTCCTGTTCCTGTTCCTGTTCCTGATTTCGAAAGGGTTGCGGAACGGTTGCCGGAGGGTTTGTATCTGGTGGGGGCGGCTCACCCAGCCGCGATGAAAAATCCCTTTGAAAATCAGCGATCCACGCGCACTGCTCTGGAATCTGAGCCGCGATTTTCCGAACGGCCTTCCACTGGTTCGGGTTTTCGGGGGGGTTCCAGTCCAGAAATTTGCGAATCCATACCCATTTCGTGGTCTCGCAACGGTTGGCGAACCCTTTAATAGAGAGTTCAACGAACCCTTTCGAAACCCTTTCTACGAGCCAGTGAAGATCCTCGGCGATGTAGCTGTCCGGTAGCCGGCAGACTCCGGCCGCGGTCATGTGCTCGCAGGTCAGTAGGTATGCCGCCAGCAGCTTCCCGTCATCCGAGAGGGACTGAATATCGAGGCTGGTCCAGAACCTCGTGAAGATGCGTCCGTAATCCCTCATCGTTCGAGCCTGTATTCAGCGACGTGCGCCTCGCCGCGCTTGACGAGCCGCGAGGTGATCGGGTGGCCCTGGCGCTTCAACTCGTACACGCGCGCGCCGAGGCGGAACGTGCCGAAGCGACGCAGCGCAACCAGCGGTGTCAATGGCCGGCCGGACGCGAGGTAGTCGATGATCCGATCGTTCTGCGGCCGTCTCTTCATGCCGCCTCCCCTGCCCGCTCCGCCGCCCGCACGGCCGCGTCGTAGAACCGCCGAATCGTGTCCGCCGCAGCGTCGCCCTCGAGCACGAGGTAGGCGTCGAGTTCGACCGTGTCGCCCGGCGGGCGGGTGGTCTGGCGGGCGTGGAAGTCGAAATAGCTGGGGGCGGTCACTTGTCGAGCCCCGCAGCAGCCAAATCGCGGTGTACCGAGATCGAGAATGCGAGTTGCCGCGCGCTCCACTGTTCGATCACTTCCCGCGCCAGCTCGGACATGGTGATGCCTCGTGCGGCAGCCGCCGCGGACAGCACAATGTGCGTTTTCTCGTCGATAGCGGTGCGTAGGTCTTTCAAGGGCAGACTCATCGCCGTCCCCCGCTGTCCCTATCGAGGTCCGCGTCCGGGGCCAGCCGCACGAGTACCTTGGCAGCATGGATTTCTTTCACCGCCAAGGAATGCAGCGCGTCGCGGGCGATTTCCTGCTGGGATTTGCCGGTAATCCGCGCAGCGGCCGTAAGCCACGCGCGCGTTTCGGCAGTAACCTTCAGCCGCTTCAGGTCGGCGAGATCGGCGCTCACTGCGCCGCTCCGGCACTGAGCTGCTGGCCGCGCTTGGGGCGGTCCTCATACAACGCCGGATCGACTTTCAAGGCTCCATGGGTAAGCACTTGGAGCTTGTACGCGCTGCCCTCTGGGATCACGTCGCCCCAGCCGCTGACGGCCGAAGGCGTGACCCCGAGGCACTCGGCTATCGCGCTGGGCGTACCGAAGTGGCTGATGGCGGTCGCTTTGAGCATATTCTCATGTTAAGCATGCTAAATCGTACTGTCAAGCATGCTGCGCTGGCATCCGTTCACGATATCCTTGTGCCATCAGACAACTTAACCATTGGCCAACGCATCCGCACCGCGCGTGAGGCGAAGGCACTTGAACAAAAGCCGCTCGCCAAAGCGGCCCGCATCACAGTTTCGGCGCTTTCCCAAATCGAGACAGGGGCCACCAAGAACCCTAAACCCCAGCACATTTTCGCGATTGCGGATGCCCTGGATGTGGAAGCGCGCTATCTGGTATTCGGCCATACCGACCGCGTCGCGCCCTCTCTGATGGCCCTGCGGCTGTCAGAAACGGGCCGCTTCCGCATCCGGCGCAATCGGGGAACAACTGCCGCCGATTAAGAATGCTTGACTAGGCGTTAAGCATGCTGTAATCTGCCTCCACGCTCTAGGAGGCAGTCATGTCCCGCTACGAAACCGAAGCCCTCGCGCTTCACCTCGACATCCCGCTCGCGCTGGCCGAGTCGCTGCGCCGCGTGCTGGCGCTGACCACCGACGACGCGAACCGCAATCACCCCGCGTTCGTCAACGCGCGCCGGGCGCTCGACGACTACCGCGCGGCGGTGCGGCCGTGAACATCCACGACGCCGCTTCGATCGCCTACCCCTTCCGCGAGCGCGACCTCGACCCACCGACACAGTACTGGACCGACGCCAACGAGCGCGACTACGCCGCCTGGCTCGCCACCCGCCGCGCGGAAATGGAACACGAATTCGCGCTCGACCGCGACGATACGTTCGACGAGTTCTGCCGAGATCGGTTCGAGGAGGAGTGCCTGTGAAAATCACACTCGATTGGCTGCGCGAACGCCGCGCATGCGAACCCGCGCGCGAAGCGTTCGCCGAGAAATTTCCAGACGGCGCAACATACACCGAAGTTCAGGCCGCGCTGCTCGACGAGAACCACACAAACTGGTCGTGGTGGCTGGTCGACGCGCTCTATCACGGTCTGCTCGACAGCCCGGCCGATGTGACGACTCAGAGTGTCGACGCTCACGTCGACATGGCCCGCCGAATCATCGCAGCCGCCCCGCCATCGGTCATTGAAACGCCGCCGCCCGACGCCGCGCAGATCGGCAGCTCGGGCGACGCCGCGCAGATCGGCAGCTCGGGCGACGACGCACGGATCGGCAGCTCGGGCTACGCCGCGCGGATCGGCAGCTCGGGCTACGCCGCGCGGATCGGCAGCTCGGGCGACGCCGCGCAGATCGGCAGCTCGGGCTACGACGCACGGATCGGCAGCTCGGGCTACGCCGCGCGGATCGGCAGCTCGGGCAACTACGCACGAATCGGCAGCTCGGGCGA
>WBZY01000318.1_pt1 | contig 39006 bp, 29 predicted proteins | sample 5204191 | NCBI WGS metagenome assembly WBZY01 (sample SAMN12344363, study PRJNA552823) | activated sludge metagenome | biome: Activated sludge suspended growth; feature: Anammox Sidestream; material: Wastewater; isolation source: activated sludge from anammox sidestream of wastewater treatment...
GCTCGAGTTCGTCGGCGATTCGGTATTGGGACTGGCGGTGGCCGAATGGCTATATCGTAACCACCCGGGCCGGAACGAAGGTGATCTGACGATGATGAAGCATCGTCTTGTGAGTGCGGCAACGCTGGCTGAGACTGCTCGTTCGATCGGCCTTGGGGGTTTCATAAGACTCGGCCGTGGTGAACTCAAGACTGGTGGCCGGGAAAAACCCGCGATCCTGGCTGACGCCCTTGAGGCCGTGATCGGAGCAGTTTTTTTTGACGGTGGCTACACTGCAGCGGCTGATTGCATTGCCGTTGTCCTGGCTAGTCATCTTGAAAATGCAACGCCGCATACCTCGACCGATTTCAAGACGATGCTTCAGGAAAAACTTCAGGCGGCAAAACTGGACGCGCCAAGCTATTCGCTCGTAAGCAGCGAGGGCATGCCGCACGCGCGTACTTTTGTGGTCGAGGCGGCCTGGCACGGCGGCCGGGCGCTCGGCACAGGGCCGTCAATCAAATCGGCCGAGATGATGGCCGCGAGCGAGGCCCTGAACCTATTGCAGTTAGCAAAAACCACGGAGCAGGATCAAGCATAAAGATCAACGATCTATGGCAGTTGAAAACAAGGTAACTACGGAAAAGGACGAAAAGGGGAAAAAACCTGTCGGGCCGCCAAAGTCGGTTTTTCGCGAATACTTCGAATCGTTCGCGATAACGCTTATCATGGCCCTGTTTGGTATGACGTTCGTTCTTCAGGCGGTAACGGTCCCAACAGGTTCGATGCAAAATACGATCCTTGTCGGCGATTATCTGCTCGTAAATAAATTCATCTTCACACCGGGCGATTGGGACCTTCCGTTCCTGCCGCAGCGTGAGATCCAACGCGGCGATATCATCGTTTTTAAGTATCCCGGCAACCGCGTAAGGCCTGACAAGGACCGAAGCAGAAATCCGCCGCTTCAGCCATATCAGATCAATTACGTGAAACGCGTCATTGGCCTGCCGGGTGAAACGGTCGAGTTCAAGGACGACCATGTCTATATCAACGGCCAACTCCTGCCCGAACACCGGATCATCGGCGATGCCAGCAATGAGGTTTCGGCCTTGAAGACCCGCGAGTTCGAAGAACGAAAGCCCGAAGATAAATGGGACGTCTACTATTCCGAACAAACGATCAAGGATGCGGAGCGCGAGCGTAGCCTGCTTCGCCCAGATTACGAATTTGCGGTCCAGGGAAAGCCGATGAAGGTCCCGCCGAACCAGTTCTTCGTCATGGGCGATAGCCGCGATAACAGCGAAGACAGCCGTTTTTGGGGTTTTGTGCCGCGCGAATTGATCGTTGGCCGTGCGATGTTTGTTTATTGGTCGTGCGACCGGGCCGCGTCGAACGGCAGCATGTTCGGGTGTTTGACGAACCCGCGCCTGAATCGCATAGGTAAGTTCGTGAAATAGGGCCCCGGGAGCTTTCTGCTCGTATAAGATGAAGCTTAATTTTAGCGAAGAGGTTTCGGGAGCCCTGCATTTCGACCGTCCGGTCGTGGCGCTTGAATCGACCGTGATCGCCCACGGGCTTCCGTTCCCTCAGAACATCGAGACTGCCTATAAGCTGGAAAGGATCGTTCGTGACAACGGAGCAACACCGGCAACTATTGCGATCTTCGAAGGCGAGATCTATGTCGGTTTGAATGACGAACAGATCGAGTCGCTTGCGACATCATCCGGTGTTGAAAAGGTATCCGCTCGTGACCTTGCCGTCGTCGTCGCGGCAAAATTGAACGGAGCCACGACTGTCGCCGCAACCAGCCTTGTTGCGGCACTTGCGGGCATAAAGGTATTTGCTACGGGGGGGATAGGCGGTGTCCATCGCGGCGGCGAGAACGATGTTTCGGCCGACCTGCCGGTGCTGGCTAATACGCCCATCCTGGTGGTTTGTTCGGGTGCAAAGGCCGTTCTTGACCTACCTGCGACCCGCGAATGGCTTGAAACCTACGGCGTGACCGTGCTTGGCTGGCGCTGCGATCAGATGCCCGCGTTCTATTCGCAATTGAGCGGCCTGCGGATCGACCGACGCGTCGAGGACAGCCAGCAGACCGCGGCTATCGTAAAAGCACGGGATGAGCTTGGATCCAGAAGTGCCATCCTGCTTACCGTGCCGGTACCCGAACAGGCGGCTATTCCGGTCGATGAGATGGAGGGCCTTATCCAAACTGCATTAGCCGCCGCGGCCGAAAAACACGTTCGCGGTAAAGACATCACACCGTTCCTTCTCTCGCAGATCTCCGAATTGAGCAGCGGGAAAACGCTTGCAGCGAACATTGCGCTCCTTGAGAACAATGCCCGTGTAGCTGCCGAGGTCGCCATCCGGATAGAACGCTAGCGGTAAATTCAAAAATTCTGGTTCGCAAAGCCTTCAGGGAGTGGCCGCCGAGCTTCGATCCATTTTGGACTTTAACGAATCTATACGTTTCTGAGCCTCAGCCGCTTCTGCCGAGGAGTCAAACTTCGTTATCAATTCTCGCCAGCTTGCCCCTTCATAGTGGAAAAGTCGCGTATTTGGATTGAAGAGAAAGATGATGCCGAGCCTGCGGTATCGGTCGAGCATATTGAAATTGAGAAAATAGCTGTGGATCGGGGCTGCGGATGCCGCCATCTCCCGCCGGTTCAGACGTGAGGCCGCATCCTTTGAGAGCTTTGCCGCAGCCTCTTCGAGCAGATCCCCGAATAGAAGGAGGATCGCCGGGCGAAATTGAGATTGCGGGAACAGGTCAAAGAAAGCCGCGGCAAGTTCTATCTGGTCAAATCCGCTTGACGCTTGTACCAACCTTGCCAACCGAGCATCATCGCCATCGCGGAATTTGCCGAATACGGCATCGGCCTGAACCCATCCGCTGTTGTTTGGAGGGGCCGAGACTCGATAGAATTTAACAGCGTCCGCCTCAGACACTCCCAGTATCCGAACTTTTCTGCCTCGCCGCATCCGCTGGACAGATTCGGCAAAAAGGCTGGGCCGCGTCCGCAGGACCGAAAGCGATTCGTCCATGACGAAGGCCGTGCTCCCGATCTCCTTTGGTCTTGAAATGGGGGGTGTCTTCCGAGCGGGGGAAGATCTTCGTTGCTGTGCCTCAACTCCGTACGGAGCCAGGGCTATCAAAAGGGCGAACAACGTGATCGGGCGCGAGCGAAACATATCTATTGATATTGAACCTTGCCAGCGGGCCAGCCTTCAGTCACAAAGGGCCGCCCTTCGCTTTGTTCAGCCGTTCATTCACTCCGGCGTGATGAAAATGACAGATCGCCGTAGCGAGTGCATCCGCGGCATCGTGCGGTGCCGGAGCGGCCTTTAGAGATAACAGTAAGCGTACCATTTCGCCTACCTGCTGCTTTTCGGCATTGCCGTAGCCGACCACCGTCTTTTTGATAAGGCGCGGTGCGTATTCGGCGATCTCGAGCCCTCGCTGTTCGGCCAAAAGCAGCATAATGCCGCGAACCTGGCCGAGTTTCAGAGCGACGTTGACATTGACCGAATAGAATGCCTCTTCGATCGCCAGCGCATCGGGCCGAAGGCGTTCAACAACTTGTGAGACCTCGGCAAAGATGGACGCAAGCCGCTTCGGGAAGGTGCGACGCGGATCTGATCGCACGACGCCAAACTCAACGAGAGCATATTTATTGTCGCTGCCTTCGACCACGCCCCAGCCGAGCGTTTCACTGCCTGGGTCAATGCCTAGAACTCTCATTGCTTGATTTTCGGGAAGCGGAATATCCTGCAAGATAGCGTATGTTTCGCGCCGAATGCAACCTTGCAGACGAGAAGGCGACATGGTGCCGAACGGCCTCGATCCGTCACCCGGCCCAACGCTGGATTTGATCGGGTCAACGAACGTCGGCACGAGGGAGTTGGATCGAGCAAACCAGGGGAACTTCTGCGTTTTTGAAAATCTGAGCAATACATCTTATGATTTCAGATACGCCTATCGCACCCGAACATCAGGTATGAACCTCCAAGCCGTTTCTCCGCCAAAACAATCTGTCCGAATGCTGCTCGCCGAGATAGTCGATTATGCCGGACTATTTCCGCCGTCGATGGTCTCGATGAAGGAGGCGGTCACGAATTTTGCCGCATACCGTTCGGGAACTCATGCCTGGATGCTCGGACGATTTGTGCTGCCAGTGGCTCGGCTAAACGAATTTCTTGATGCGGCGCAAGAGCATTTGACCCCGGGCAACCCGTGGCGGCTGAGCGTTTTGGCCGGTGAGGACATCGGATCCACGATCCGTGAGATCAAGCTGTTCAACGCGGAGAACGCCGGTCGCGCCGTGTGCGATTCGCTGGAAGTGAAGGCCAATACCGTATCCAAGATCGAGAACACGGTCGCTGCCTTGCCGGAAGGCCTGACCACCTATTTTGAGATCTCAACGGGCGAAAATTTTGCCGATCTGCTCTCGACGCTTGCAATAAAGCAGCAGAGGGCCAAGATCCGCTCGGGCGGCACGACGCGCGAAGATTTTCCGTCGACGCGCGAGGTCGTAAGATTTGTCCGTACCTGTATGGCCGCAAATGTGCCATTCAAGGCGACGGCCGGGCTCCATCACCCGATCCGATGTTTCCGCCCACTGACCTACGCGGCGGACGCTCCGCGCGGTACGATGCACGGCTTTCTGAACGTCCTTATGATGACCGGCTTTGCCCGCGAAAGCTATCGCGTTGCGCTGCTTGAAGAGCTTATGGAAGAGGAGTTTGACGAAGCGTTCGCCTTTCGCGACAACGGCATCGCGTGGCGAAATGAACACTTCCTCACCGATGGCCACATCCAGCGGATGCGCGCCAAAGGTATGATCTCGTTCGGCTCATGCTCGTTCAGCGAACCGGTTGAGGACCTTCAGGGCCTGGGGCTGCTGTAGGCGGCCGGCAGTCAAAGGCGGAAACCCGACCAGTAGTGAGGGTGTGGGCGCAGAGCTTAGTATGAAAGACGAATTCTGGGATGACAACGAACTGCCGCTTGCATACCTGATCACATTCCGAACCTACGGTACCTGGCTGCATGGCGATGAACGCCTGTCTGTCGACCCTCATAGTGGAAAAAACCGATACGGTGCGCCGAAAATTGACCGCAACAAGAAGCTCGTCACTGTCATGTCAGAGAATCAGGCTTCAGACTCTTTTCTGCTAAACGGAGAATGCCGCAAGGTCGTCGAACGGGCGATCCGCGGAGTCTGTGATGCACGCGAATATAGGCTGGCTGCGGTGAATGTCAGGACGAATCACGCTCACAATGTCGTTTCTGCCACGACCACGCCGGAAAAAGTAATGAATGCCCTCAAGGCAAACGCAACACGGGAACTCCGTGAGGCCGGACTGGTAGCACCCGATGTGCGCGTGTGGTCGAGAGGCGGAAGCACGAGATACCTATGGAAGCCCGCTCATGTTTCAGGTGCGATCGATTATGTGCTATATGGACAAGGGGACGACCTGCCTGATTTTGTGTAGACGACAGATGCAAGACACCTTTGTGAGACCAAGAAACACCCTCCCTACGGGTCGGTGTTTCCGCGTGTGGTGAAGATGGCAGAAACCCGCGCGGTAGCAAGGGTGTATGATCCTGCGAGACCAAGAAACACCCTCCCTACGGGTCGGGTTTCCGCCTGTGTGGGAAACTCCTGAGAAATATGTACGAGACCAACGAAACCCACGACCCTGAGCTGAAGAGCTGGGTCGAGTCCGCTAACGATCCGGAGACGGATTTTCCGATACAGAATTTGCCGTTTTGTGTTATCGGTAACTCAAAGGCGGTCGGGACTGAAAGTGTCGGGATAGCGATTGGGGACCGCGTGCTTGATTTGGCTGCACTCGAAGCGGAATGGCTTGATGGAACAAGGCTTTCCTTTCTGAAGGATATTCGCTCAGATGTTTATCCCTCCTTCGCTGATGATCCGGGTCTGGACTGGAGCGTAATGCACGGCGATCTAGCGTCTGCCATCCGTCGGCGAGTTTCTGATCTATTGAGGCACGATAACCCCTCACTGAGAGATCATCCCGGTGTCGAACGGGCGTTCCGACCGTTGACTGAGGCGTATTTTCAGCTACCGGTTGAGCAGATCGACGACTACACTGACTTCTACTGCTCCATCTTCCACGCTACCAACGTCGGGTCGATGTTTCGGCCGGACAATCCGTTGATGCCGAATTACAAGTATGTGCCGATCGGGTATCACGGCCGGGCGTCTTCGATCGTAATAAGCGGCACTGACATCAAGCGGCCGCGCGGGCAGAACCGGAGCGATGCGGAGAAACCGCCGGTTTTTATCCCGTGTAAGAATCTCGATTACGAGATGGAGCTCGGGTTTTTTGTCGGGCGGGGGAATGAACTGGGGCAGCCGATACCGATCGGTGAGGCGGAGGAGCATATTTTCGGCGTGTGTTTGGTGAACGACTGGTCCGCCCGCGACATTCAGGCGTGGGAATACCAGCCGCTTGGGCCATTCCTCGCGAAAAATTTTGCGACGACGATCTCGCCGTTCGTCGTGACGATGGAAGCGTTGGCGCCTTTCCGAACAAAGGCGTTCGAGCGCGACCCGGACGACCCGCAGCCGCTCGATTATCTTCGCGACGAGCAAAATCAAAAGTTCGGCGGGCTCGACATCAATCTTGAGGTTTATATTCAGTCCGAAAAGATGCGCGATGAAAAGATCGAACCGCATCTTCTTTCGCGCTCGAATACAAAAGATCTTTACTGGACGATCGGCCAGATGCTGACGCACCACGCATCGAACGGCTGTAACCTGCAGACCGGTGACCTGATGGCGACCGGCACGGTCAGCGGCCGTGAAAGAAGCGAACGCGGGTGCTTGCTCGAATTGACCTGGCGAGGCACCGAACCGCTCACGCTGCCGTCCGGCGAGATGCGTCGTTTTCTTGAAGACGGCGACGAGGTAATAATGAAAGGCTTTTGTGAACGTGAAGGCTTTCGCCGCATCGGTCTCGGCGAATGCCGCGGCCGGATATTGCCGGCAGACTAGTCTTATAGGCGTTTGGCTATGTCGATCGACGCTTTCATCTTCGTTGGCGGGCGTTCGCGCCGGCTCGGCCGTGATAAGGCCCTCGAGGCCTTTGGCGGTATGACCTTGGCCGAGCGCGCCCTTCAGACCATCAATAAGGCCTCGGTTGCGTCGAAGGTCAGTTTTGTGACTGGCAATCAGGTCGAGTTTGCCATTGAAGCCGCGCGGCTTGATGCTCCATTTGTTTTTGACCTGGTTGAAGGCCGCGGCCCGTTAGGTGGATTCTACACGGCGTTAACCAATACAGATGCCGAATGGGTTTTCATTCTCGCGTGCGATATGCCATTCGTGACTCCGGCGTTGATAGTAAAGCTTTCTCAATTTGTTGCAGATGATGACGGCGGTATCGGTGCCGTTATTCCCGAACAGCCGGATGGCCGAATGCAGCCGCTGTGTGCGTTTTACAGGGTTGCCACCGCGCTACCTGTAGTTGAAGAGATCGTCGCCCGGCCGCGTGTCTCGCCGCCGATGCATGATGTTGCTATGATGCTGAACCCGCTAATCGTCAAACCCGCCGACTACTCCGTGCCTGACGAGACGGCTGCTTGTTATTTTGCGAACGTTAACACTGAGGAAGACCTAACAGCGGCCCGTGAATTGGCCCGCAAGATCTCAAACAAAGCCGTGCGCTGACCGTTGTGATCTAAGCAACCGGGGGCAGAAAGTGTTTTTCTCACTGTTTAACCGCATCAACTCCGGTTAATATAAAAGGGAATGGAGTTGGTCCTGGATAAGTTTAAAGAAGAATGCGGTGTTTTTGGCATCTTTGGCCATTCGGAGGCGTCAACGCTCACGCAGCTTGGATTGTTTGCCCAACAGCATCGCGGCCAAGAGGCCTGCGGCATAGTTTCAAGCGATGGCTTCGTTCTGCATCAGTTCCGGTCGCAGGGACTGGTTGCGGATGTTCTAGGCGAGGACGTTCTTAAGCGTTTGATCGGTTCCGCCGCCATCGGTCACACACGTTACTCGACGAGCGGCCGAAATACGATAAAGGAAGTTCAACCGTTCTCGGTCACCTGCCAGCATGGCGATATAGCGGTTTGCCATAATGGGAATTTGCCTTTTGCCCAGGCACGTCGCCGAGAGTTGGAAAAGGACGGAGCGATCTTCTCGTCCACTTCCGATACCGAAACCATCCTTCACAGCATTGCCCGGACGAGGGCGAACACGGTCATCGAAGCGATCGAAAAGGTCCTTGCCGAAACCGAGGGCGCATTTTCTTTGTTGTTCCTCACGCCCGATTGCCTGATCGCGGTTCGAGATCCGCGCGGATTCAGGCCGCTGAACCTGGGTGCGCTCGGAGATGCATGGTGTGTTTCGTCCGAGACCTGCGCGTTCGACCTGATCGACGCGCGATACATTCGCGAGATCGAGCCCGGCGAAATGCTTATCATCAATAAGGATGGCATCGAGACCCGTCGTCCATTTGTCGAAAAGCGGCGGGCCGTATGCACATTTGAACACGTCTATTTCTCGCGGCCCGATTCGATCATCTTTGGCCGTTCTGTGAATGAATCACGTCATAGAATGGGCAAGCGACTCGCCATCGAACAGCCGGCGGAAGCTGACCTGATCGTTCCGGTTCCGGATTCGGGCGTCGCGGCCGCCATCGGCTACTCGAAACAATCGGGCATCAATTTTCGCCAGGCGATAATCCGGAATCATTATGTCGGCCGGACGTTCATTGAGCCTTCGCAGTCGATCCGTTCCTTTGGTGTTCGGCTGAAGCTAAACCCGATCAAGGACCTGATCGACGGCCAACGAGTGGTCCTTGTTGATGATTCGATCGTTCGCGGCACCACGTCGAAGAAACTTGTCGCGATGGTCCGCGAGGCCGGTGCCCGCGAAGTGCATATGCGCATCTCATGCCCGCCGACCACCCATTCCTGCTATTACGGTGTTGACACACCTCATCGCCAGGACCTGATCGCGGCGCGGATGACGACCGAGGAAGTTTGCGAGTATATCGGCACCGATTCGCTGGGTTACCTCTCGCTCGACGGTATGCTTCAAGCCATAGGGATCGAACCCGCATCTGCTTGCAGTGCGTGCTGGTCGGGGAAATATCCAACTCTTCTGGCGAATAGCCACGCAGCCTGAACCTACCTGAAGACCGACACGTTCGCGGTCGGGAAAGGGGCTATCATTCTCCGTTCCAAGCTTTGTAAGAAATCGGTCAGCCTGACGGTGGCAATCGGTCAAATTGACCTCAACCATCGGTCAGCCACCCATCTGCGTTACGCTAACTATCATATATCTCAACAACTTATGCTCTGGCACGCATCTTGTTAAGAAAAGGCGACGGCTTGCGCCGCGTTGTTTCTATCACTAAGGAGCCTGAACATGAGACACTTAGACAAGATCCCCCCCATATTGCGAAGGGCGATGTCCGTCGGGCTGCTGTATTCGTTGATCGTGACGAATATAGTGGCTGTCGGAGCATTCGCCTCCAACCGAACTGCCCCAGCTTCGGCCTCAACGGCTATCACCAGCTTTACCACCGATTTGACGCAGCTTGGCCGTTACGGAAGACTGCGTGAGAACCTGAACCTTGAAGGCGATACGCTTCGCTTGATGAAGGTGTTAGGCGGAAATGGTAAGCGACAGCCCGTCATCATCGACGAAAAAGGTGAAAACCAGGATTTCGTCGTTGAACAGCTCGCGATCCGAATTGCCAACGGCAATGTGGATGAAAAGCTGGCCGGTGTCTCTGTACTAAAGCTTGAGACCGGCAACTTCTTCTCAAACGCGGCAACAGCGGCCGATGCTTCGGCAAAGCTTGAGTTGGTTTTGGATGCGGTGCTTGCCTCGAACACGCAAACCATCCTGTTCGTCAATGAGTTGACAAATGTCTTGGCAGCAGGAAAGGGCGGCCAGAAATTGCTTGAGAACGTCGCGAACGGAAAACTTCGCATCATCGGCGGAAGCTCGAAAGCAGCTTATGACGAAAAGATCGCGAAGAACCCGGAATTAGCACCGTTGTTTGACGGCATCGTCATTACGGACGGCTTGGCCGGTTCGTCGAGCGAACTCACCGCAGATCGTTCGACCGGCTATCGCGGCGACAATGTCTCGCCCGATCTGCGCGAAATGCTTGCGAACGATCCGACAGGTGCACAGCGCGTTGACGTGATCTTGCAGGCAAAGGATGCCGGCAGCAGCGCGATGCGCGGCCTGCTGGCGAGCGGCGAAGCCCGTATCCTCGACCGGATCGGCAAGGACAACACGCTTGTTGTCAATCTGCCGCTGTCAACGGTTCAGACACTGTCGACCAGCGGCCTGATCAACTACGTCTCGCCCAACAGAGCGACGCGTGTGACGGGCCACATTGAAGACGCGATCGGTGCAACGCTTGTTCGGTCACAGCCGGCCAGCGGAGCGCGTGCAGCTTATACTCTTGATGGCACCGGTATCGGGGTTGCGGTCCTGGACTCAGGAATCTATACCTCCCATCGAGGATTCAAGAACGGCAGCACCTCCCGGATCGTCGCCAATGTCAATTTCACAACGGCGACCTCGACTGACACCGCCGATAACTTTGGCCACGGTACACACGTTGCCGGCTTGGCCACGGGCAGCTCTGATGTTGAGGGCGGCCGGTTCAAAGGTGTTGCCCCTAAGGCGAACATCATCAGCGTCAAGGTCCTGAACAATGACGGACAGGGACAAATGTCATGGCTGCTGAACGGCCTCAACTGGGTCCTTCAGAACCGCACCACTTATAACATCCGCGTAGTAAACCTGAGCCTCGGTTCAGACGCGATCGATACATACACGAACGATCCGGTCTGCCTGAAGGTGAAGGAGCTGGTAAACGCAGGCATCGTTGTGGTTGCGGCCGCCGGTAACCTTGGCAAATCAAGCACCGGACAGCAGACCTACGGACGCATCCATTCGCCGGGTAACAGCCCGTATGTGATCACGGTCGGTGCCAGCAACAGCTTGGGCACTACCTCGATGGCGGACGATACGATCGCGTCGTTCAGCTCGCGCGGCCCGACGCGCAGCTTCTACACGACGGCTCTGGGAACGCGCGTTTATGACAACCTGATCAAGCCGGACATCGTTGCCCCGGGTAATAAGGTGCTTTCTTATAAGGCACCGAACAACTGGATGTCGGTTCACAGCCCGACGCTGAACGACGTTTCCGACCAGCCTGACGACACAGCGGACAAGGTGATGTACATGAGCGGCACGTCGATGTCAGCTCCTATCGTAGCAGGTGCAGCCGCCCTTCTGCTTCAGGTCAACCCGAACCTGACGCCGAACATGGTCAAGATGATCCTGCAATATACAGCAAGGCCGATAGCAGGTGCGGATATGTATCAGCAGGGAGCTGGTGAGCTAAACATGGAAGGTGCCGTCCGCGTCGCTCGCTCGCTTCGCACGGACGTCGATTTCCAGACGCTCACTAAAGGAGCCTCGATGGTCCCGACAGGTTGGACGGCTCCGACTCCGACAACGACGATCGGCGGCAATTCCTTTACCTGGTCGCAATTGGCATTTGGCAATGCGTCTTTCCTTACGGGCCAGAACCTGATCTCTCAGTTCCAGCTCGTGTATAAGCGCGAGTACATTCCCAACTCGGGAATGACCGTGAGCGGTTCGAACGTTTCACTCAATACGAGTACCTATTACACAACCGGTCTGACCTTGACCCGGAACGTGATGAAAAGCAACGGCGGAGCCCTCGGCTCAGGAACCGTGATGTTTTCATACGGCGTGCTCGTCGGTGACGGAGTACTTGTTGGTGACGGCGTACTTGTTGGTGACGGCGTACTGATCGGCGATGGTGTTCTGGTTGGTGACGGCGTTTTAGTGGGCGACGGCGTGCTTGTAGGCGACGGCGTTCTTGTTGGCGACGGAGTCCTCGTGGGCGACGGCGTTTTGGTTGGCGACTCGCTATTGCTCGGTGATGACACACCGGCAATGCAGTAGTTGTTGTTTTCAAATATGGAGGAAATGACAATGAAAAACCAACTGATGACGATAACCAACGAAACCATCCTGCGATCTGCACAGCCGATCGTTGAGTTCACGCCGGATCATAAGGCCGCCGTTGAACTGACCGAGAACGATCGAAACGATGTGATGAAGTTCCTGGCAGTGCGTCCGGTACATACGGTAGTAATGACAAGCTTCATCAATGATAACGGCCTTGTGAGCGAACTGAACCGGGGAAGATTCTACGGTTTCCGAAACTCGAAAGGCGAATTGGAAGGCGTTGCCCTTATTGGCCACTCGACGCTTGTCGAGGCAAGGTCTGATGCCGCACTTAAGGCTTTCGCCCTGAAGGCGAGAACCTCCGAGACACCGATCCATTTGATCATGTCGCACGGAACGGCGGCCGAGGCATTCTGGAACCACTATAGCGACGGCCTTAAGCAGCCCCGGTTGACCTGCGTCGAACGCCTCTTTGAGGTCAGCTTCCCGTTCATGGTCCGAAAGGGCGAGAACAACAGCCTTAGGTTGGCTACGCTCGACGAGCTGATCCCGGTTGCTGAGGCCCAGGCCGAGGTTGCGTTCATGGAATGCGGAGTTGACCCGATGGCGAAAGACCGTGAGGGTTTCCTGAAGCGCGTTGCCCGCCGTATCGAACAGGGCCGTGTGTTTGTGAAGTTCGACGGTGACAAGATGGTCTTTAAGGCCGACATCATCGCCGAAACCGATCAGACGATCTACCTCGAAGGCGTGTACGTGGCTGAAGAATACAGGGGCCGCGGGATCGGTTCTGCCTGCCTGGCGGACCTCACCCTTCACCTGCTTGACCGCGTCGAGAACATCTGCATGCTGAGTAACGTTGACTTTGCCGCAGCTCACAAGAGCTATTTCAAAGCCGGTTACAAGGCCACAGACGAATGTACGACCCTGTTCGTATAGAAAACGCGGATCACGAACGAGTAGAGGCTGCCTGCACCGGCGGCCTTTTTCGTTCAACAAAGAAGCGGATCAGTAGCCATCTCTTGGTGCATATTCGTGCACGGTCCGGGCTTATGTGGATCCAAAAAACGGTGGACAAACAGGTTAAACGTTGCCATAATATAGGGGTTGGGCGATTTGCGCTCCTGCTTCGCCCCGCATTGGGCCGCTGGAGTTCTCACCCAGAACCACCATTCATCCCCTGGCCTTCCGTCGCCGCACCCGATGTCCTAGGACCTGATCATGCAATTCCGGTCGTTATCAGAACGCTTCATGTACGCCGTTGTCATTTGCGGCGTTGTAGTGCTTGCGGTCGCGGCCTGGTTCGTTCCGATCGATCGCATCGATCTGAATTTTCTGCTGCTTTTCTGCTTTACCATATTCCTCGGGTCAAGGGTATCGGTCAAGATCCCTAAGCTCAAATCTCACATTGCCGTTTCCGACACGTTCATTTTCCTTGCACTCCTCACCTACGGCGGCGAGCTAGCAATAATTCTTGCAGCGGTCGAGGCATTCTTCTCCTCCTGGCGTTTTTGCAACCGGAAGCTGACCGTTTTCTTCAATTCGGCCGCAATGGCCATTTCAACCGGTTTCGTTTACGGCGTGCTCTGGATCTCAGGCCTCACATTCGAAGAACATTTGCACGGCAACAGTGCCTATCAGCAGAGAATGATCGTTGCGCTTTCGCTGATTGCGTTGGCGCAGTTCATCGCGAACACCGCGCTTGCTTCCGTCCACGATTCGATCAAGAACACAGTTCCCGTATTGGAGACCTGGAAGAACAAGTACGCCTACAGTTTCATAACCTACTTTGTCGGAGCGGTGAGCGCCGGTGTACTTCATTTGCTCGCAGACTCGCTCGGTTTCGTCGTTATATTCGCGTCATTCCCGGTGATCTTCTTCATATTCCTCTCATACAAGATGTATTTGACGAACATCGAGATGTCGGATCGGCAAGCCGAACAGGCTGAGGAGGCCAATCGAAAGCTCCAGGCAAAGGCAGTGGAACTTGAAGAATCGGAGGAACGGTTTCGGAGTGCGTTCAACCACGCCCCGATCGGGATCGGCTTGGTCACCGGGGATGGAACGTGGCTCAAGGTAAATCACGCGCTCTGCGATCTGCTCGGGTACGCCCAAGAGGAACTTCTTGGAATGGATCTCCAATCCGTGCTCTTCCCGGAAGATCTCGGAGAAATGCTCATAAAGATGCGTGAGCTGATTTCGGGAAAATCGCCAAACACGCAGATGGAGCAGCGATATTTGCACAAATCGGGCAAGACCGTCTGGACCTCCTGGAGTGCATCGACCGCCGCGGATTCCAAATCGAAGACACCGAATCTGATCTTTCAGATCCAGGACATCACGGGTCGTAAGCTGGCCGAAGCAAAGCTTAAGCACGAGGCGACGCACGATACTCTTACCGGGTTGCCGAACCGAAAGATGTTCATGGCCCGGCTCACAAGCGCGCTGCGAGCGGCAGGCCAGAACCGCAACTACAAGATCAGCATCTTGTTCATAGACCTTGACCGCTTCAAGTATGTGAATGATTCGCTGGGCCATCTGGTCGGCGACCAACTGTTGGTCGGTATTGCTCAACGGCTTCGCGAATGTTTGCGGCCTTCGGATCTGGTCGCCAGGCTTGGCGGCGATGAGTTCACGATCCTTGTCGAAGGAACCTATGATCCGAGCGAGGTGGTCCGCATCGCCGAGCGGGTCCAACAAAAATTCAGCTTGCCTTTCGATCTGGCCGGACACGAGGTCTATAGCTCAGCTAGTATTGGTATTTTGCACGCATCTGACCTTCACCTTTCGGCGGAGGACATGATGCGCGATGCCGACACGGCAATGTATCAGGCAAAGCGTGCCGGCAAGGCTAGGCACGAAGTGTTTGATGAGCGTATGCACCACGCGGCGAAAGAAACACTTCAACTTGAAACTGACCTGAGGCGGGCGATCGAGAATTGCGAGATCTATGCGATGTACCAGCCGATCTTTTCCCTCTCGACGGGTGAGATCACCGGCATCGAGGCCCTGACGCGATGGATGCATCCTAAACTCGGCAGCATATCGCCGTCGCGTTTTATACCTATCGCAGAAGAGATCGGAATGATCGATCCGCTTGGCGAATACATTCTCGAGCGCACATGCCGCGAGGTGGGCCCGATACTCAACGCTGTATCACCCGAACACAAGGTAACGCTCAGCGTTAATCTCTCGTGCCGGCAATTCGGCCAGCCCAAGCTGGTCGAGAACGTCACGCGGATACTGGACACGACCGAGTTTCCCGCCGATCGTCTTAAGCTCGAGATCACAGAATCGATATTCTTTGAGTATCAGGCGAAAGCGATCGAGATGCTGAACCAGATACGCGATCTCGGGATCGAGATCGACATCGACGATTTTGGCACCGGTTATTCGAATCTGGGGTATTTGATCAAGCTTCCAATATCTACGCTAAAGATAGACAGATCGTTCGTCGATCCGATCGACGCCGAAGGAAGGAATACGGAGATAGTAAAAACAGTACTCGCACTGGCTCGAAATCTCGGCCTCCGGACGATCGCCGAAGGGATCGAAACCGAACACCAACTGGCTGCGTTGAAAGAACTCGGCTGTGACGGCGGCCAGGGCTTTCTGTTCGCCAAGCCGATGAGCATCGACGATCTGCGGAAGTATATGTCGGAGACAACGGGAACTGAACTTGTCGAACTGCCATTTGACGGTGTGCCGATCGTCGCAACCCTTCAGTAGGGCCTACTTTTTCAGCCAGCCGAACAGCGAATTCACCGTTACATCACGATTTGTTTCATAGATGGCCCGCGTGAGCGGGATTCCCATTGGGCAGACCTGTACGCAATTCTGAGCATTGCCGCAATTGGTGATGCCGTCGTCGCCGGTCAGGCCGTTAAGGCGCTCCTCGATCTCCATTTTACCGGTCGGATGCATATTGAACAGGCGTGCCTGGGCGATCGCCTGCGGCCCGATGTACTGGCTCTCGGAATACTGCGGGCAGGCCTCGAGGCAGCACCCGCAGGTCATGCACCGTGAATAGGCGTAGCGATCCTGTGCGACCTCATTCGGAATATGCGGCCCCGGCCCAAGATCGTAGCTGCCATCAAGCTCGATCCACGCGTGGACCTGTTTGAGATGCTCGAACATTCGCGTCCGGTCAACCTTCAGGTCGCGCACATTTGGGAACTTTGACATCGGCTGAAGCGTGATCGTGTCGCCACCGGTTTCGGACAACAGATTGTCCACCAGGGCGGAACATGCCTGGCGCACACGTCCGTTAATCACCATAGTGCAGATGCCGCAAACCTGTTCAAGACACGACATATCCCAAACCGGCGGCGTGGTCGTTTTGCCTTCTACCGTGACAGGATCTTTGCGGATCTCCATTAACGCCGAGATCACATTGAGATTCCGCCGATACGCGATCTCAAACGTCTCAAAGTGCGCCGCCGCATCTTCGCGCTCGCGCCGCTGTATTTTGAAATTGACCTTCGCCGGCGGCTTATCCAGTCGCTTTTTTTCGGAATGAACGATCATAACCTAGAGCATTCACCTCGGATGCATTCCAATCGCAGCCGAAGGCGATAGTCTTCAGCTACCCACTCGTTAAATTCGCCCGTTCTTGTATCGGGCATCGAGCGAAGATGCTCTTCAAGCAAACCTTCTACGCGTTTCAAATCTTTAGGCCTAAATTGAGCCTTCCATTCATCAACTGATTCTCTCATTTTACTGATGCTTCTTCCTAAGTCTTTTAGGGGGTTAATGGGCGTTTCTCCGGAATCACGTTGTATGCGCTGTTTTCTTCGAATCAGCTTCAATGCTTCGTAAGACCATTCCCCATATTCCGATGAATCCATCTTCGGCACTGTTCGGTAATGGTCTTCGAGCAGCCCTTCAATCATTGCAAGACGTTGATTCATGGGAATCGACGACGTGTTTTGAAACTCCTCACCATTTTCGCTAAACTTCGTTTGATTGCATCTTGCACATGCGTAAACAAGATTAAAAATTGAGTTACTTCCACCATTTGCGACAGAAACGAAATGATCGAGATGTGGTTTTAGATTCGAAGGACGGGATTTGAACTCATTAAAGCAGTAGTAACATCTGTTGCCCTGCTTATCTTTCAATTGCAGTAAAATTTCTTCGGGTGGAAACGGAGTTTTGCTAAGGGTGGATTTCCGCTTCAAGCCGCGAAGCCGCCCCTTTTCCCGTTGCCAAAGTTTCTTAAACTCTGTCGTCCAAATTGATGGCACGTAACAGAATCGATTTTGTCGACTACTCCAGAATGAATCCGAGAGAGCAGGCTTCTCGCAAAGCATAAGGTGGTCGCAGTTGCCAATCTTTTCTAGACACCTTCCACAGATTACCTGGCTTAAGACGTACTGAACAAATGTGTCCGACAATTCGAACGGGCCAGGAAAAATTTTAAACACCAAGCCTTCCTCGCAATCGCCAGTTGGAGATTGGTCAACGGGAATCAGGTGGTGAAGGAGTAGAGACGGTTTGGCCATCTTTAAGCTGTCTTTCCCTTGCTGTAATCGCGTTTTCTCGGCTCGATAAGCGAGATATCGACCGGTTCGTAGCTCAGAACGGGAGCTTCAGCGGAATACTCCGCTATCGTCGATCTCATCCAGTTCTCATCATCACGTTCCGGGAAATCAGGCTTATAGTGCGCGCCGCGTGATTCGTTGCGGTTCAGGGCGCCGAGCGTGATCACCCGGGCGAGTTCAAGCATATTCTTTAACTGCCGGGCATGCGGAACGGCCTGTGTTGCCCAAAGGTTCGAGTCGTTTATCGAGATCTTGTTGAAACGCTCCTGCAACTCGCGGATCTTGTCGTCGGTAGCCTGCAGGCGGTCGTTGTAGCGAACCACGGTGACGTTGTCGGTCATCACCTTGCCCAGTTCCTCGTGGAGTTTGTACTGGTTCTCACCGCCCGTCGAGTTAATGACGGAATCGTTGATCTCCCGCTGACGAGCGAGTTCTGCATCGTGGATCCCGTTCGTTTCCGTCCTTCCGCGATCGACGTTCTTTGCGTATTCGATCGCTGACGGCGCCGCCGTAAAGCCGCCGTAAACGCAGGAAACAAGCGAATTAGCACCGAGACGGTTCGCCCCGTGTATCGAGTAATCGCATTCGCCCGCTGCAAACAGGCCGGGAATATTTGTCCGCTGCTCAAAATCGACCCACAGCCCGCCCATCGAATAGTGAACACCCGGGAAGATCCGCATCGGGACGTGCCGCGGATCGTCGCCGACAAACATTTCGTAGATCTCGAGGATAGCACCGAGCTTTCGCGTCAGCGTTTCAGCGTCGATATGCGACAGGTCTAGATATACCTGATTCTCGCCCGCCACGCCGTGGCCTTCGAGGCAGACCTGAAAGATCTCGCGCGTTGCGATGTCGCGCGGAACAAGGTTGCCGTAGGCCGGATATTTTTCTTCAAGGAAATACCAACGCTCGCTTTCCGGGATGTCTCGCGGGCTGCGTGAATCTCCGTCGGTTCGCGGAACCCAAACACGCCCGCCTTCGCCGCGGGCCGACTCGCTCATCAGGCGAAGTTTGTCTTCTCCGGGGATCGAAGTCGGATGGACCTGAATGAACTCGCCATTGGCATACCGGGCGCCCTGCTGATAACACGCGGAGGCCGCGCTGCCCGTGCACGTCATCGAATTGGTCGATTTGCCAAAGATCAAACCCGCCCCGCCGGTCGCCATGATCACCGCGTCGGCCTTGAATGCTTTGAGTTCGAGGGTCTGCAGGTCCATCGCGATGAGGCCGCGGCAAACCTGATGGTCGTCCAGTACGAGCGAAAGCATCTCCCAGCCTTCGTATTTTTTTACCGTTCCGCCTACTTCCCATTTTCGGACCTGCTCATCGAGAGCATAGAGGAGCTGCTGGCCGGTCGAGGCACCGGCAAATGCCGTTCGGTGGTGAAGGGTGCCGCCAAAGCGCCGAAAATCGAGCAGGCCTTCTTTCGTGCGTGAGAATGGAACGCCCATGCGATCGAACAGATAGATGATCTGCGGCGCCATGTCGCACATCCGCTTGACCGGCGTTTGGTTGGCGAGAAAATCGCCGCCGTAAACAGTGTCGTCAAAGTGCTTGGCCGGCGAGTCGCCCTCGCCCTTTGTGTTGACGGCACCATTGATCCCGCCCTGTGCGCATACCGAGTGAGAACGCTTTACTGGTACGACGGAGATCAGATCGACCTCATGCCCCGCCTCGGCGATCTTCATTGCCGCCGCAAGCCCGGCAAGCCCGCCGCCAACGATCGCTATTTTCAAACCATTTGATGCCATAAACTTGATCTCAAAATCGTCTTGGCGGCACTACGCCAGGACTTCTCGCCGGTGCCGCTGGTTCCTCGCAAACGGCCTGGGGCAATAGACCGCACGGCCGGACAAACGCAAACGCAGCATTCACACTGACGCCGGCGAGAAGGACGGCAATGCCGATGCATGCATACAGGCTATATTTCTGGGCTTTTTCGCCGATAACGATCCCCCAATCAACGGCAAAGAGCCAAAGTCCGTAGGCAAGGTGCCACGCGGTGGCGATCACGCCGCAGATATAGAATAAGAGCACGGCGGTATTTCGGAATTCTGCGGCGACGATCGCGAATGCCCGGTGCGCATTTCCGGCGACCGGATTATTGTAGGCTTCGAGCCCCGGGATGAGCCCGAACCGAAGGTTCAGAATGTGGAACAGCAAGAAAACGAACAAAAAGATACCCGTGATCCGCTGAAGCAAATAGAACCAATTGCGCGGATAGCGGTATGTGAATACATTCGGTTTGGACTCCGTCGAAATAAGCACCCCGTAAATGGAGTGGAACAAAAGCGGAACGAATATGCCGAAGACCTCAATAAAGATCAGGTACGGCATATCGTGAATGTCCTGCACGTGTTCATTGAACACCGCCGCCCCGTTCATTGCGGTCGAGTTCGTGTACATGTGAACGGCAAAGAACGCTCCGAGCGGAACGATGCCGCTAAGCTGGTGAAGCTTTCGCAACAAGAACGTGCTGCTCATTTTGATAGCCATCTTTTTGAGAAGAAATTGACCCGGTTATGTATTGGTTCGCTTCAAATTTTAGAGCCTGAAAGGAAAAACGGCAATCCCGGTCGGCAAGCTTTTATCTTAGAACATTTATATTATTAGCGAAAATGAAATTTCCTATATCCGATTATTAATCTATACTAATAAAGAATGCATATCGAGACCCTGAAAATTTTTTGCGATCTCGTCGATCTTCAAAGCTTTTCATTGGCGGCCGAACGCAATTTTATTACACAGTCTGCTGTTAGTCAGCAGATCCGGGCGCTTGAAGATAAATTCAAACGCCGCTTGCTCGAACGCGTCAGAGGACGCCGCGAAATAAAGCTGACACCTTCCGGCGAGGTATTTTATCGAGAATCTCAGCATGTTCTGGCGGCCTACGACCATCTGAACGAAAGTTTGCGCGGCCTTGTTGGAAAGATCGGCGGAACGGTAAAAGTCGCGACGGTTTACAGCGTCGGGCTGCACGAGATGCCGGCGAAAGTGCTGGAATTTATGTCAAAGTTCCCCGCGGCCAGGATAGATCTTGAGTACTCGCGAACCACCAAAGTTGTTCGTGACGTGCTGAACGGATCGGTCGAGCTTGGCATCCTTGCATTCCCCGAATCACGGCGCGGGTTGACGGTCGTAAAGATGCCTGCCGATCGCCTCGTGCTGATCTGTCCGCCCGATCATAAATTTGCCAAGCGCTCGCAGATGAAGGCAGCCGAACTGAACGGAATGGACTTCGTTCTGTTCGAGCGCGATACGCCTACACGGAAGGCTACCGACCGTATTCTTAGAGATCACGGCGTTGACGTCAAGAAGGTTGCCGAATTCGACAATATCGAAACAATAAAACGTGCGGTGCAGGTCGGGTTCGGCCTTGCCATACTGCCGTTGCCGTCGGTTGAAGATGAGCAGCGAGACGGGCAACTCGCCGTGGTCCGGCTGGCCGAAAAGGAATGGACACGGCCTGTCGGGGTCATCTTTCGTACCGACCGGAATCTGTCGATAGCGGCGAAAAAATTCGTTCAGATCCTTGCGGAGTAGAGGCGTGCCGCGGTCCTAGATGGGCGCGATCATCGTTAGCGGCGACGTCGGCATCATTTCGTTAAGAGCTGTTCGCACGGTCGCTGCAACGCCCTCCGCTTCCATATATTCCCGGCCGAGCAGTTTTCGGAATCTCTTTTCCTTGACCTCACCATTCAGTTCTTTCAGCATTCCTCGGAAGAAAGCAGTCACGAGTTCGGGAGCGAACTGTTTGCCCGCATTTCTCTGAAGGTCGTCAAATACCTCATTGGCCGCGCGGCGCCGGCGATAGGGGCGATCGGTCGTCATTGCGTCGAATGAATCGGCAAGGTTCACCACCTTTGCGATATACGGGATCTCGCGATCATACAGGCCGTCCGGATAGCCGCGCCCGTCGATCCTTTCGTGATGATACTTTGCGGCCAGCGGCACATCGGCATACGGATGATGGATAGGCGAAAGTATCTCGTATCCGACCGCGGGATGCTTATTCAGTTCAGCCGATTCCTTCGCGTTTATTCGGTAGGGCGCGTTAATTATTTTTCGCTCGACCGTGAGTTTGCCCACATCGTGCAGATAACCTGCGACGGCGGCTCCCTCGACCTCATTCGCATCCCATCCCAGCTCGGCCGCGATGATCTCGGAATATCGCCCGACCCTTACGGAATGCCCTTCGGTGTATTTGTCCTTAAAATCGATCGCCGCCGCGAATGCCTTGACCGTATCGGCATAGGTCATTTTCAGGTCGTCGTACAGCTTTCGATTCTCGTCCGACCGGCGTTCGATCTCCGCCATCAGGTTTCTTTGGGCAATTGCGCTGCCGATGTGGCGGCCCATGGCACAGATTATCTCTCTGTCGTAGCTGGAATACGGCTCGCCGGTCGCCTTTTCGCCGAGCAGGACGGCGCCAACCGTCTCGTCACGAACGACCAGCGGCAGGAAAAGCTCAAGCCGGGTCGATTCGAAGCTCCGCATATAGACCTGAAAGAAGGGAAGAACGGCCGCGTTCTCGACCTCGATAGGTGCCAGTCCGTTTATCAGGAACTGCCGCTCGTCCTCGTGGCAAAGCTCGAGGCTAAGCGGGAACGAATCGCCGAGGCCGCGTACGGCAAGCATGTTGAATTCATGCTCGAACCGCGAGTATCGGGCGACACCGCCGCGCATTATTCCAAGACTTCCCAATATAAGGTGCAGCGATGTCCGGATGGTGTCCTGAAAATTGGAGCGGCTTGCTACTTCGTGCCCAAGTTCGGCGAGCGCGCCAAACGTATGCACCAGCTTGCTGCGGCTTTCGGCAGTCTGCTTGAGGTTCGCTAACTGAACATCTTCCGGGTTCAAAGTGTTATCGTGCGGCATTGTTCGTTCGGGGCGGCCAATGCCTTATAGAATATGTTCGGACCTGTTCACGACCGCGTGGCGGCTGACGCCGAGCATATCAAAAAGCTCGACCGTGTGTTCGTTCACTTCCGAGAACACGACACGCGCCCCGGCATTTGACGCAGTGTCGATCACGCCGAGGAGTATGCTTACACCGATCGAGTTCACGATCTCAGTGTTCGAAAGGTCCACCACGAGTTCCGTACAGCCTTCCTCAAGCCGCTGCTTGCACTCGCGTTCGATCTTCTCGCCCGTGAGTTTGTTCAGATAGTCGTCCGCGTACACAACGGCTGTCTTTCCTGCCGTACCGACGCTTGCGGCCTGCATTTCCATAGATCGTTGATTTGATTGTCCTTATCGTTTGAGTCTGAGCGCCGAAAGGCCTGAAAACCCTTTATGTCTATCATATCGGGTGCCCAAAAACAACCAAAACTCGCTCAGTGTGGAATGGGATGTAAAACGCCGACCAACATTAATACCTCTTTCTCCAACTCAAATGTCGTTCCGAGACCTATGCTCGGGTCGGCTTATGTATTCTACAATGCCGAACTGAACGGCTGCGCTAAGTTAAGATAGCAGGCTGATCAAAGGATTTCATTGACTTTAGCGACATTTTGAGCTAAGACTAGCGTACATTCTTGACCAAGCTTTCCCGATCGAGAAGCGCCCGTTCATCCAGGAGTTTACACGCTATGCGCCCACATGTACCCACTCGGCTGTTTCCGCGGATCCTTGCGGTGTGCTTTCTGCTGATCCCTGTTCTGATGCATTCAGATTCCGCTACCCACGCCGAACGCGGTGTAGTAAACGCTCCGCCAGTACAGACGAGCGCTGTCAGCGTGACGGACAATGCCCTCGCCGCGACAGCGGTAAGCTATACGGGGATGACCAGTATAAGCTGTCCGGCTGAACCCGTTGCGACGATCGCTCCGGCCGTCCCCGGCCTCACCTTCAGCCAACTCTCGCGCGGCAGCGGGGTCACATGCGCTTCGAACTCTACGGGCATCAGCGGCGCCGGTTTCAATGGAGACCTCGCCACGAATGTGGCCGCGACCAAATGGTACAAGCTCAGCATCACAAGCGACGCCGCGACGGCATTTACGGTTGACGCTCTAAGTATCGTGTCGAGTGTGAGTTCCACGGTCGCGGCGAACAGGATAAACGTTCAATATAGTATAGGTAGCGGTCCAATGACATCCGTTGGCGAATTTATGCCTTCCGGTACGACCGCGACCGCATATCCTATCGTTCCCTCATCATCGGTCGGGGCCGGGCCGGGCCAGACGTTGAATCTTTTCTTTATCCCATACAGCATGAGTGCCGCTGGCACAACGGTACGCATCCAGAACAACACCTCGATAACCGTATCGACGACGCCGGCGAGTGTTCCGACGATCTCGTCGGGGCCGGTATTGAGGACGGCGGGTGGAGGAGTTTCGAATTCGCAGATCGCGACGGTTGCGGATGCGGATCAGGCGGCGAATACGCTGAGTGTGACGGTCAATGGCGGCTCCTCGGCGACGGTGAACGGCGTGACGGTCTCGAATATTGCCATTGACGCTTCGGGCAATGTGACGGCGAATGTCGAAGCCGCGGCGGGTTCAGATGATGCTTCGTTTACATTGACGGTGACTGACAATTCATCGCTGAGTGCGGTCGCGACACTGCCGGTTGTGGTGCTCAGCCCATGTCCGGGAACGGGCTCGTGGGCAGAACAGGACCACTTGACGGAAGGCGGCGGCGGGGATACTGACTTGTTTGGCTACAGCGTGGCGATCAGCGGTGACACCGTGGTTATTGGGTCTAATGGGGACGACGCCCCAGCCCACGATCAGGGCTCAGCGTATGTCTTTACGCGAAGCGGGACGGCATGGCTCCTGCAGCAGAAGCTCTCGGCGTCTGACGGAGCGGTGTCTGACGTGTTCGGCTGGAGCGTGGCGATCAGCGGCGACACGTTGGTTGTCGGGGCCCAGGGTGACGACGCCCCAGCCGCCGATCAGGGCTCGGCGTATGTCTATACGCGAAGCGGAACGGTGTGGAGTTTGCAGCAGAAGCTGACGGCGTCTGACGGGTTGGCCGCTGATGCTTTTGGCTGGAGCGTGGCGATCAACGGCGACACGGTAGTTGTCGGTGCTAAGGCCGATGACGCATTCATTGGCTCAGCGTACGTATTTACGCGGAGCGGCACCGTGTGGAGCGAGCAGCAAAAGCTGACCGCATCTGATGGTGCGACGGGTGACGTTTTTGGCTCGAGCGTGGCGATCAGCGGCGACACGGTTGTTGTCGGGGCTTACCTTGACGACGCCCCTGCCGCCGATCAGGGCTCGGCGTATATCTTCAACAAGACCTGCCCGCCGGATCTGACAATAACAGATGTTTCAACGGCCGAGGGCAATAGCGGATCGACGACGTTCGGCTTTACGGTAAACTTGTCGGCGCCTGCACCGCCCGGCGGAGTTACGTTCGACATCGCGACGGCGGACGGCACCGCTCAAGACGACGTTCCGTCAAGCGAAGACAACGATTACGTCCTCAAAACTCTCACCAGCCAGACGATCTCGGCGGGAAGTTCTTCCTACTCATTCGACGTCACGGTCAATGGCGACCTGTCCTTCGAACCGGATGAGACATTCTTCGTTAACGTAACGAACGTGACAGGCGCGAACGTGCTCGACGGCCAGGGGGTGGGCACGATCCAGAACGACGATGTGGCCTACACCGTCACGTATCATGGCAACGGGAACAGCGGTGGGACGGCGCCGGTGGATGGGAACAATCCGTATAACGCGACTGAATGGGTCGGGGTGTTGGGCCCGGGGACGCTCGTAAAGACGGGCTTCACCTTTGGCGGGTGGAACACGGCGGCGAACGGCAGCGGGACACAGTACAACCCGGCCCAGATCTTCGCTATCAATGCGGACACGACGCTCTATGCACAGTGGATAGTCGAACCCTGCTTTACCGGCGGCAGCCTCGACACTTCGTTTGACGCGGACGGCAAGGTGACGACCAATGTTTTGGGTTTTCGCGGTGAGGCCACTGCGGTTGCCCTCCAGCCTAACGGCAAGATCGTCGCGGCCGGTTATACCTATACAGGGTACATCTTTAATGGCGCGGACCGCGACTTCGCGGTCGTCCGATACAATCAAGACGGCTCGTTAGATTTGTCGTTTGACGGCGACGGGAAGGTGACGACCGATTTTCTGAATTTTCATGATGACGCCTATTCGATAGCACTCCAGCCCGACGGCAAGATAGTCGTGGCGGGCTACAGCTATAGCGGATCGAGCAATGACTTCGCCCTCACCCGCTATAACACGGACGGCTCGCTCGATACGACCTTCGACGGGGACGGCAAGGTGACCACCGCTATCGGGAGTTCGGACGATGAGGCCTTTTCGGTCGCCATCCAACCCGATGGCGGGATCATTGTCGCGGGTTTCAGTCGTAATGGTTCCACCAACGAGGACTTCGCTGTTGTCCGTTATAACGCTGACGGTTCGCTCGATACGACCTTCGACGGGGACGGCAAGTTGACGACCGATGTTGTCGGTTCTGAGGATTTCGCCAAATCCGTCACACTCAATTCCGACGGTAAGATCGTCGTCGGGGGTCACAGTTATGACGGCTCGAGCACCGACTTCGCCCTCGCCAGATACAACGCTGACGGCTCGCTTGACACGACATTCGGCACGAACGGTACGGTGACGACCGATGTTCTGACTTCAAACGATTATGCCTATTCGGTCGTACTCGAGCCCGACGGCAAGATCGTCGCGGGGGGGCAGAGCTATAATGGTTCGAACTACGAATTTGCCCTCGTCCGTTACCATACGGACGGCTCGCTGGATGTCTCGTTTGACAGCGACGGCAAGGTGACGACCGATTTTTTGAGTTCTGACGAAGGCGGCGCGGCCGTCGTAGTCGAGCCCGATGGCAGGATCGTAATCGCCGGTTTCAGTACCGTCGTCGGAATTCCCTCCTTCGCCCTCGTCCGCTACGGTGGTGAGTGCGACACAACGCCGCCGGATACAAACATCCTGACGGGCCCGAGCGGGACAGTGAACTCGAATTCAGCGACGTTCACTTTTGATTCGACCGAGACGGGCTCGACCTTTGAGTGTTCGCTCGATGCAGGTGCGTTTGTTGCATGCACGAGCCCGCAGAACTACACAAGCCTTGCTGAAGGCTCGCACACCTTCCAGGTTCGTGCTACCGACGGTGCGGGCAACACCGACCCAACGCCTGCCGAACGGACGTGGACGGTTGACACGACACCGCCGGATACGACGATTACGGCAAGCCCGTCAGACCCGTCAAATTCGACATCGGCATCGTTCGAGTTCGAATCGACGGAAACAGGCTCGACGTTCGAGTGCTCGCTCGATGGCGGTGCTTTTGCGGCCTGTACGTCGCCGCAGAATTACACGGGCCTTTCTGATGGTTCGCATACATTCCAGGTACGTGCGACAGACGCGGCAGGGAATACCGATCCTTCAGCCGCCTCTCACACGTGGGTGGTTGACACGACACCGCCGGATACGACGATAACGGCAAGCCCGACGAACCCGACAAACAGCACGTCCGCAACGTTCGAGTTCGAATCGACGGAAACGGGCTCGACGTTCGAGTGCTCACTCGACGGCAGTGCATTTGCGGCGTGTACAAGCCCGCAGACTTACACGGGGCTTGCTCCGGGTTCGCACACGTTCGAGGTACGTGCGACAGACGCCGCGGGGAATATCGATCCGACGCCGGCGACCTATACATGGGTGATCAACTCACCGCCTTCGATCGCGGCGGCTTCTGGAGTGTCGCGGGTCGAGGCGGCGGGAGCTTCGGTTTCGCAGATAGCAACGGTTTCCGATCCTGACCAATCGGCAGATACGTTGAGTGTGACCGTGAACGGCGGTTCGTCGGCAACGGTGAACGGCGTGACGTTGAACTCGATCACGATCGCTCCGTCGGGAGCGGTCTCGGCAAGCATTTCGGCGGCGTGCGGTGCAACGAACGCGAGCTTTACGCTTGAGGTCACCGACGACTCGTCACTGTCGGCGACCGCCACATTGAATGTTACGGTAGTGAACGAGACCGTCCCGCCGGTGATCGGCCCGATCGCGAACGTGACGGCAACGCTTCCGAGCGGGCCGGCGACCTCGATGCCGGTGAGTTTCCCGCTGCCGTCCGCTACCGACAATTGCGGAGCGGTCGTGGTCACGACAAGCCCGGTTTCGGGTTCGGTGTTCCCACTCGGCACGACCGTGGTTACGGTGACGGCTGTGGATGGCCGGGGCAATATTGCGACAACGACCTTTACGGTAACGGTCCAATTTCCTTTCACGGGATTTACGGGCCGCGTTTGGAATCCTCCGGCGACCAACTTTATGACCGCAGGGAACACGATCCCGATCTGGTTTGGCCTTGGCGGGGACCGCGGTTTGAATATTTTCGCTGCGGGTTCGCCGTCGTCGCAGAAGGTCAACTGTATTTCGGGTACGCCGGTTGGGGGGAACGTTCCGACGGTGTCGCCGCTTGGGTTGTACTACTTTGGAGGACAGTACGTCTATTACTGGGAGACGGATCCGTCATGGGCGGGAACTTGCCGTGTATTCTCGATGACACTTACGGACGGAACGACACACACACTGAACTTCAGATTCTACTATGCTCCGGGGAATTACCCGTTTAGCAAAACGCCGCCGAAGTTCAAGCTCCCGGATCTCTACTAAAGCGTCGGCAACGCTCTGAAAACGCAAAATAGCTGATCACTGCCAAGTTGCAGGATCAGCGATTTGCTTGCAGCGGCGATAAGGCCGTCATTGTTCAGATCTCAAGAACGTCGATCAATTCCTGGACCGCACCGGCGCTCTTTTGCAACGCCGCACGCTCATCGTTCGAGAGGCTGATCTCAATGATCTGCTCGACGCCGTTCTTGCCGAGTTTAACGGGAACGCCGACGAACAGGTTGTTGATGCCGTATTCGCCTTCGAGGAAAACCGCGCAAGGCAGGATCTTCTTTTTGTCCTTGAGGATCGCTTCGGCCATCTCGACCGCGCCGAGGCTCGGAGCATAGAATGCCGATCCGGTCTTCAGCAGGCCGACGATCTCGGCGCCGCCATTGGCCGTCCGCGTGATGATCGCATCGATCTGATCCTTTGAAAGCAGTTCCGTGATCGGAATACCGGCACAGGTCGAATAACGCGGAAGCGGAACCATCGTATCGCCGTGGCCGCCGAGCACGAACGCCGTCACGTTCTCGACGGAGACATTCAACGCCTCAGCTAAAAAGCAGCGCATGCGGGCCGAATCGAGCACGCCGGCCATTCCCATCACGCGGTTCTTTGGGAAACCCGAGCGGCGGAATGCGACCTGCGCCATTGCGTCAAGCGGATTCGATACGATGATGATGAACGAATTCGGCGAATATTTTGCCACCTGATCGGTGACGGCCCCGACGATCTCGGAATTTCTTTTGAGCAGGTCGTCGCGGCTCATTCCGGGCTTGCGCGGGAGGCCCGCCGTGATGATCACGACGTCGGAGTTTGCCGTTTCCTCGTACGAATTTGCTCCGACAAGTTTTACATCAAAGCCGTCGATCGGGGCGGCTTGGGCAAGATCAAGAGCCTTGCCTTGCGGAGTGCCCTCAACGATATCGACCAATACAACGTCGGCAAGTTCCTTACTTGCGATCCAATGTGCGGCAGTCGCACCTACGTTCCCCGCACCGACGACCGTAACCTTATTTCTTCCAGCCATTGTTATACCTTCCTGTTATTAAAGTTATCGTGATATGAACAAATATTTTTGCATAGTTGACCGCAAACGCCAAAAGAGGCCAAAATGAGCCGGTCAGATCATATTTTTGTGGGAGTTTAAGTTATGAGGCCTCTAGTTCTGATCTGCGTTCTTGCAGTGGCGAAATTGACCCGACGTTAGCTGAAGAGGCAGCGACACCTGGAAGGTCTGTTCTATTTGTGAAGAGATGCGAGCGATAAAGGATCAAAAGTACACGTTGGAAGAGTACTTTGAGCTTGAACGAAGCTCGGAGGAGAAATGGGAGTTTTGGGACGGGCATATCTGGAATATGTCGGGGGCGAGTTTCGTGCACGAGCGAATAGTCGCCAACATTATCGTCGCATCCAGACACCGGCTCCCTAAAGGTTGTGACGCCTTTGGTTCGAACGTTAAGGTTAAAGTGCCTGCCTTTGCACCGTATCGTTATCCAGATCTGACGGTCGTGTGCGGAAAGATGGAGTCGGAGGTCATGGGCGGGCTTGAAGTGCTGATTAACCCTCTGATCATCATCGAGGTTCTTTCGCCATCGACCGAGCGTTTCGATCGCGGGGCGAAGTTTACTTACTACAAATCGATCCCGAGCTTGCGAGAGTACTTGTTGATAGCGACAGAGCAACCTATCGTTACCCAGTTCGTGAAAGGCCTCGGGGACGAATGGATAAATCGAGATTTTGAGGGAATCGACGCCGAGTTGGCACTATCGATCCCGAACGTCAAGATCCCCCTCGCAGAAATTTATTTGGACGTAATGTTTCCCGAACGCGGGATACCCGATCCGGAGACTGAGCGGGTTCCCGAAACAGAAAGATAACAATCGAATATATGCGGATCAATCGATGGTTGAGGGCAACAACCTTTTGCCTGTGTCTCTTTCTTATCTCCGTTTCGGCGCAACAGTTGCCGAGTCAGGTTTCCGGCAAACGCGTGAAACGGATCGTCATCCGTGGGGCGATGATGGTTGACGGCAGCGGCAAGCCGGCGGCGGGCCCATTTGATATCGTGATCGAGAACGACGTGATCTCGCAGATCGCGGGTTTCGACCCGATCGCGGCAAAAGCTGGAAAAGCGCGTCGACCGGCGAAAGGCGATCTTGAGATCGAGGCTGATGGGAAGTATGTTCTGCCGGGCCTGATCAACTTGCACGGACACGCTCAAGATGAACGCGGCGGCGTGCCGATGCCGGTCGAATACTGTATGAAAATGTGGCTCGCGTGCGGGATAACGACCGTGCGCGAAGCGTGGTCGAGCCGAAAAACGCTTGAATGGCGCGACAAGACGGCGGCGAACACGCTCGCGGGGCCGAGGCTGTTCGCTTACGGTGGCTTTCCGGCACCGAACCTGAACACGCCGGAACAGGCGCGGCAGCGTGTACGCGATCTGAAGGCTGCGGGATTTGACGGGATCAAACTCTACACCATCGACCGCGACCTGATGGCCGCAATGATGGACGAGGCGAACAAACTCGGGATGCGTGTGATGCATCACGTGGGCGTCGAGGAAACGAATGCGTGGGACGATATCAAATTCGGCACAACGACGATCGAGCATTGGTACGGCATTCCCGACGCCGCGATCGAATCCGGCCGGCAGAATTTTCCGGCAGATTACAATTACAACGACGAGGTCGATCGTTTCCGCTACGCGGGACGCCTTTGGCGCGAGGCGAATTGGGACCGCCTGATGACCGTTCTGGACGGGATGATCAAGGCAAATGTCGCGTGGGACCCGACGCTTGATATCTACGACGCCTCGCGCGACCTGCAGCGGGCCCAAACCAACCCGGCGTTTGCCGACTATCTTCATCCGGTGTTGGAAGAATACTTCCGGCCAAACCCGTCAAACCACGGTTCCTATTTCATCGGCTGGACATCGACCGACGAGGCGTTCTGGAAAGAGAATTACCGGATCTGGATGAAGGCGCTGTATGAGTTCGAGAAACGCGGCGGGTTGATCGGCACTGGTGACGATGCCGGATTCATCTATCAAATGTACGGGTTTGGCCTTATTCGCGAGCTTGAACTGCACCAGGAAGCAGGTTTTCATCCATTGAAGGTCATCCAGCACGCGACGAGTAACGGTGCGCGTATTCTTGGGCAGGAGGACAAACTGGGACGAATTCGCCTGGGTTACAAGGCTGACCTGATCGTCGTCAACGGCAACCCGCTTGAAAATTTCAAGGTACTCTATCCGACCGGTATCGAAGAGATCCGCGACGGCAAGGTTCACAAGACCGGCGGCATCGAATGGACGATCAAGGACGGCATTCCGTTCCACGTTCCGACCATTACGGCCGAGCTGTGGGCAATGGTTGCAAAGGCGCGCCAAGAGAGAGCAGCGAACGAAAAGCCGCGATGACATAGAAAAAACCCGACGCGCTCTCCCCTTCACGTCGGGTTTTTTCAAAATGGCCGTGGAACGAATCTACGACCAAGTTTTTTCAATGTTTTCAATAATCGCTCGCGGGCAATGTGACCTCGCGTTTTAATTCGATCTCAAACTCTTCATCCGTTGCTATAGCGACTTCCTTTCCTTTCTTAAGGAAAGCCACGGCCGTTCCGGATCCAGCACCTATCGCCGTTCCGATAAGAATGCCGCGGTTGCTTCCCGTTGCGGCCCCGATCGCCAATCCAGCGGCGGCCCCGCCAAGTATCGACACAATGCTTGTCAACCGCCCCGAAGCCGGCCTGAGCCTTTTAACAAGAGCACCGTCGATAGTTCGGCTGATGCGGTCCGAGAACCATATCGTCTCGAACTTTACGCCCAGCCGACCATTCCTGCCGCCGAGGTCCGCCCTAAAAACGTCGGTGACGCGGCCCTCGATAACGGTTCCGAACGGAAGGACGACGACATCGTCAACCACGATCGGCTTGGACACGGTTGTCGTGAATGTATCATTCACCGACGAGCCCCGCGAACTGATCCCTGCATCCATCCGAAGTCTGATCCGTGTGCCCGCCGCCAGACGATAGATCGGATCGCTCTGGGCATCGCCAACGACTACAACTGCAAAGATCAAGAAAGGAAGTGCGAAGATCTTGGTCTTGTGAGCGATGAAGTCCATTCAACCTCCATCTTCGCGAAGTCCTCAAGCAACATCCGAAAGGGGCTTTGCAATGCTCGTGCCATCCGGCCTTGAATTGACAAAGCCAGTAAACAGGCTGATTTTCGGCAAGATCGGGCTCAGGTCTCAAGCGTGTCGAGACATGTGCCTTACAATTTCGTAGATGTGGTGCACGATATCGGGCGGACGTTGCCTGTTGCGGCCATGCTCGTGCTGAATCGCGTGGGCCCGTTCATTGCAAGATCGGGTGCCCGCCTCCCTTGCTGTGGTCAGCGGTCTGGTTATAGCGTCTGCGGTCGTTGTGATATAGGACGAGGTGCTCACCTTCAAATCGCACGATATCCGAAACCCGGTTCAGATCGCGCTTGTGCTCGGCGATGACGAACGCGGCTGGGCTGTTCGAAATGACCATTCCGGCAACGTAAATATAGCCGCCCTTGTCATATTCCGTCCCGGCATACTGGGCAGCCCCGATCGCGATGTCAGGTGAATAATTGCCGTCGGCGTTCGTTTGTCGGTCGGCCCTCGCGATGAATACGGTGTAGTCCGAGTAGTGCAGATTTCGCCTGTAGCCGTTCTTTCGGGCGACTGTGAAAAGGTCCGCTAGGCCGTTGTCGATCGCGGTAAGCATTGCAGGACCCGGTCTTGATACGGCGTAGATATTGGCGCCGCGCGGCGTCCGGGCAGCGATAGTGAAACGATCACCGGTGATCCGTTGTGCTTCAGCCAACACTCGACGACCCTGCGCCGATACCGTCAGCGAAAACACTGCGGCGACAAACGCCAATGACAAAAATATTTGTGAAAATCTCGGTCGCATCAGGCCCTCCGTCCCGGTCAGAAGTATCGCAAATCTCGTGCCGGACGACTCATTTGCCCGGTTCGTAGGTCCTGGCGGTGTGTCCTTTTAGTTGGGCGGGATAAAAGTAAACGTCGCGTAGGCCGCCCGTCGCATAGCGTTCTGCCTGGTCGTTGAAATGCTTCGATGTAAGATGTCCGCTTTCGCCGCCGGCCGTTACAGCCTTTGCACGGACAGTCTTGCCAAACTCCACGACCGCGACGAAGCTATTGCCGCTGGTGCCGTACCATTTCTTCGTATTTCGTGTCGGCCTGGCTCCGAACGAGGCAAGCGAACCCCAATTCCCGGACGTAAAACCGACGGGAATGCTCGGCTCGGCGTCAGAGAAAGGCTGAACGATGTCGCCCGTGAGCCGTTGGAAGCGGTTTATCTCACCCCACGGTGTATTCCATTTGCCAAAATCGCGGGCCAACTTTTCCGAAGCGTCGGAAAGCGACCGGAGCATCACAGTCGGTTCTGCCTTCGCAGCGATATAGTCCGCCGGCGAAATACGCTCGTTTCGGGCGTTGGCAGCAACCTTCCGTAACAGGTCTTCGGCCCAAAAGATCGCAAGCGCGGTCGGCACCGAATCGACCGACCAGCGGAGATCCCATTTCCTCAGGGCTTCGATCTGCGGAGCGGTCTTTGCCTTTAGCGGGTCGTTGCTCGGAGTAGCGTCCCAAGCCTTGATCAGCGCCGGGATAGGTTTTTCGAACCAGGTTAGATAGCTGTCATAGGCGGCGTCGCGCAGCTTATCGAGCGTGAAATCCTTTCGGTTCTCGAGCACTTTGATCGCATGCAGCCCGCGGGCAGATTCAGTGCCTGAATCGACATATCGCGGATAGTCCTTTTGTTTCAGGCTGCTCGGGCCGGCCGCTGACCACGGCCAATTGTTGCTGTTGTACAACCAGCCGCTCTCAGGGTTAAAGAGATCTGGGGACTCATCTGTCGTCAACAGGCCCTTGTAGTCGGTCGCCGGATCGCTTCCATCGACGGGCCTGGTCCAATCGAACTTATCGTTGCGGCGAGGAATGTAGTTTGGGTGGAAATAAGCGATATTTCCGTCGGCGTCTGCATAGATAGTGGCATTGGAGGAATTTCCATGCAGATCCATTATCTGCTTGAATTCTTTATAACTTTTGGCCTTTGTCCGGCCATACGACTGCATCAATGCCTCGACCGGCCTGTTCATCAGGCTTACGCTCACCCACCTGCCGTCGGGCGTTTTCCGGATGATAGGACCGTGCTGAGTACGATAGACGGTAAAGACACGCTTCGCCATCCCAGACGACGTTTTGTACGGAACGACGATCCGAGATTCCATCATCGGGCGCTCTTCCGGCCCATACTTATAGAAATACTTCCCGCTGGCGGGTGAGACTGTTTCGAGAAATTCATCGATCGCATCTACGGCGCTCGAAGTGTGCATCCAGCCCAGGCGTTCGTTGAAGCCTTGGTATATGAAGAACTGCCCCCACGTCACGGCGCCGTAAGCGTTCAGCCCTTCGCCGCTTGCCATTTGCAGCTCCGAACGGAAAAAGAAGGAGGTGTGGGGATTAATAAGCAGCAGAGCCTTGCCGGTCTTCGTGTTGCTCGGGGCTATGGCAATGCCGTTCGAGCCGGCAGGTTCGGGAGGAAGGGCATCGTCCAGGTCCTGCGCAGAAGCTTGCGAGACTGAGGAAGCACCGACATCATACATGGTGCGAAGCTGCCCGAGGTTGATCGATTCAATATCGCCCCCGATACTGCCCTCAGAAAAACTAAGAGCCATCCACGGCTCAAAGCGGGTGAGCACCCGTGGCTTAACATCCGCGTGTGTGGCCAGATAATAATTCAAACCGTCAGCCCACGCGTCCATCAACGATCTGAGCCATGCAGGGCTCGATGCATATTTCGATCTCAGATCCTCAGGATCGATAAAGATCTTCATGCGGAGGTCGCTCCAAATGGCGGATTCGCCCTCGGCTTCAGCCAGCCGGCCCATCGAGTTAAGGTAGTTCGTCTCAATGCGGTTGAAGTCGTCCTCCGCCTGAGCGTATATCATGCCGAACACCGCATCAGCGTCGGTCTTCCCCACAACGTGAGCTATTCCCCAGTCGTCACGCGTGATCGTAACGTTGCGGGCACGACCCTCCCATCGGGCAACCTCAGCAGCGTTGCCGAGGCCGAACACGCGTGGAGCAAGGATCGATACGGCCATGATCAGGGCCAGGCAGAGAAGGTAACGGGACTTCAACATTGGCGGCCTCCTGTGGTGAATGTGAATATCTTACGCAATAAATCGTAAACCGCAACGAGGGCTAATGGAGTTTCGCACGGCGAGCAATATGCGACAGATAATGGAAGAAAAACTACGTCAAGGACACCAAAAAATTGGGCCGTTCCCTAGCTGGAAAACGGCCCACAAAATACTGGCTCGTAAAGTGGTTAAGCTCCCTGGCCCAACGGGACCTCGCAAAGCCTTCCTTCAAGACGGATCGACTCGGGGAAGAGGACATTGTTTTCTAGATGAATGTGCTGGTGCAGGTCCTGTTCAAGGGCTTCGAGGCCTGCGTATAGTCCGCTGTAGCTCGGACAGGCTCCGTCAGGGACGAGGTAATCGCTCGACAGGTCCCTGATCTGCCGCAGCTGCTCGCCTGCCTGATCGTGTTCGAACATCATCATGCGTACCGGATTTTCGACGGAACCAAAAGGAGCCATCGGCGCCGGTAGGCCACGTTCAGCAGCGATCGCGAGGCGTTGGATGTACGGGAAGAGCATTGCTTCTTCCTTGCGCATATGAACCAGAAGTTCTTCGCCCATCTGCTGAAAGATGTCCCGGATCTGAATGAGTTCCGGATGGGTTTCGCCATGCCGGTTCGCCACTTTCTCGGCGAGGGGGATCAGTCGGGTCACTTCGGTTCTCGTAAATGCATGGTGGGTCGCAATGATGTGCTCAACAAGTTCCGTCGGCTTCATTCTTTCTGCGGTACCCGCCGTTTCATCGGCTGACCGATCGAGTAATTCTTCAAGCTCAGCAACGACGGTTGCCGGATCGACGCCGGCTTTTTGACATGCCTCGGCTACCGGAACGCGGCCGCCGCAGCAGAAATCGATCTTGTGACTGGCAAAGACCCTTGTGGTCAAGGGAGATTCAATGGCAATATCGCGGACTGTCTTAGTTAATAGATCTTGCATGGTATTAAGGTAAACCCTCCAAGTTAAGGGTAGTTCTTTCGAAAAGAGCTTAATGTAACAAAAGTCACAGGACAGAGATTCTTTGATGTTAGAATCGAACCGTGAAGTTACGGATAAAGGGAAATTCCATCCGCTTGCGACTTACGCAGCCCGAGGTGGAGCAGTTGGCCGATGGCGCACGGGTTGAGGCTTCTGTTGATTTTGGCCCGGGCAAACGCAAGTTCTTCTACGCGGTCGAAACGTCGGACGATGCGTTAGCGGTCGATGCATCGTATGAGCGTGATCGGGTCGTTGTCCTCCTTCCCCGCGGGCTCGCCAGCAAGTGGGCAGGTTCCGACCTTGTCTCGATCGAGTCAGGGGATGAAAGCTCGCTCAGGATCCTCGTCGAGAAGGATTTTGCCTGCCTTACCGTCCGTCGGGGCGAGGACGAGAGCGAAATGTTCCCGAACCCCAACAGCGCGGGCTGCGCATCCCCGCCAAACTAAAAGCGGACAATTGCCTCCCGTTTAGTTGTATGCATTTCCGCTTATCAGCCGGTTGGAATATAATTGTAAGTAAGAGCAGAAGAGTCGCAATCATAACGTCGGCAATTTCGAACGGAAGCCGAGTGGTTGGCACACGTTCGATGGGTGAAAGCTTGGGTGGGGCCGATTGGACGGTCTTCATCAAAGATTACGAACGAGTCGATGAATTATCGGAATCCAACGCTTCTCGGCATCGCTGCCTCGGCGGTGCTGACCATTCTCGTCATCGCAGGATCGCGCAATCTTGAATATTTTGATCCGGCGCTTTTTGGCTACACTGTCGCCAGCATTGTAGCCCTTGGTGCCATCGTTTTTCGGTACGCCCTGTGGCTTCAACGGCCGGCGACGCGCGCCTATTTTTGGCGTGGGCTGGACCTTTTCTTTAAGCGAAAGCAATTGGCACGGAGCGCTGCCTCGGCGGCCGGTACGATAGCAACGAATCTTATCGAGCAACGCTTTATCTCGAAGCGAAGCTTTACACGCTGGCTCATGCATTTCCTTATCATGTGGGGATGCATTCTCTCCGCGGCTATCACGTTTCCGCTTGCGTTTGGCTGGGTTCATTTCAAGCTCGAGGGTGACCGCGGATATCGCGCCTACCTATTTGGTTTCCCGACCGCTGTGCTTGATGGCCGAAGCATCCTCGCGTGGATCCAATTCCACGCCTTGGATTTTACGGCCATAATGGTCCTCGCCGGCTGCGGCATCGCGATCCACCGGCGTCTGACGGACCGCGGTGCCATTGCGGCCCAGACCTTCCTGCTTGACTTCACCCCGCATTTGCTGCTGATCGCCGTTTCGATATCTGGTTTGATGCTTACCGTGTCGAGTCTTTGGTTCGGCGGCTATATGTATTCATTCATTTCGCTGTCGCATCAAGCGTTGGTGATAATGACGCTCTTTTATTTGCCGTTTGGAAAACTGTTTCACATCGTTCAACGGCCTGCATCGATCGGCGTCGAGCTTTATCAGCAGCAGTCGCGCGAAATGGCACAGGCCGTTTGCCCGCGGTGCCATGTGGGTTTTGTCGGGCAGTTGTGGGTTGACGACCTAAAACAAGTGGTTGATCGGCTTGGCTTCGACTACAAGCTCGAGAATGGATATACGCTTCAGGACTATTGTCCGCGGTGCAAGCGGGTTATGCGGGGCCTTGAGTACGCGAATATGCCGAATAAACGAGAGCCGGTGTTCATGGGTTCCAGAACGATCGAGTAAGGCGACGATCTTTGCCAAAGCAGCTTCAGTATCAGGTTTGTTAAAAATGAGCAAGGTTGAGAATTTAGACAGGATCATCGAAAAATTCGGGCCGCATCTTCATGATGCCCCGGCCGAGGGCTGGCTGGCGGATCGGAAGATCGATCGTGTGGTCCCGACGCATTGTCCATACTGCGGCGTTCAGTGCGGGATGAATCTGCTTGTCGAGAATGAGCAGGTCGTTGGTTTCGAACCGCGATATGATTTTCCACTCAACGAAGGACGACTATGCCCGAAGGGCGTGACCGCCTATCTTCAGGTGCATCATCCTGACCGGCTAACGCATCCGCTGATCAAGCGTAATGGCGAATTCGTAGAAGCAAGTTGGGACGAAGCTCTTGACCTGGTGGTGTCGCGTTTCAAAGAGATACAGGACAAATATGGTAAGGATGCGATCGGCGTGTATTCGGGTTCATCGCTGACCACCGAGAAGACGTATTTGATGGGTAAGTTTGCCCGTGTCGGATTGGGCACAAAGTATGTCGATTACAACGGCCGCCTGTGCATGGTGAGCGCCGGAGCGGGGAATTATAAGGCATTTGGTGTTGATAGGGCGGCCAACCCATGGAGTGATGTTCCGCTTGCCGAGGTGCTGGTGATCGCGGGATCAAATTGTGCCGAGACATTCCCGATCCTGAACAAATTCCTGTGGCAGCAGCGAGACAACGGCGGCCGATGGATCGTCATCGACCCGCGGGCAACGCCTACGGCCCGGCAAGGCGACCTCCATCTGCAACTGAAACCGGGGACCGATGTTGCCGTCGCTAACGGAATGCTCAATGTCATTGATCGTGAAGGATTGATAGACGAAAATTTCATCTCCAACTACACGAACGATTGGGAATCTGTCCGCGCGGCAGTAGAAAAATACACGCCTGATGTAGCTTCGCAGATCTCAGGGGTCCCCGCTGCAAAGATCGAGGCGGCCGGGTTG
>WBZY01000320.1_pt1 | contig 38774 bp, 32 predicted proteins | sample 5204191 | NCBI WGS metagenome assembly WBZY01 (sample SAMN12344363, study PRJNA552823) | activated sludge metagenome | biome: Activated sludge suspended growth; feature: Anammox Sidestream; material: Wastewater; isolation source: activated sludge from anammox sidestream of wastewater treatment...
CGCGTATCAAATGGAAGAAGAAGGAGTGGTGGTGGTTAAAATGTCGATTGACGCAAACGGCAGGCTTTCACAGGTGGCCCTGATGAATTCTTCCGGTTTTATCCATCTTGATTCAAGCACGCTGGATGTTGTCCGGGCGGCGGAGCCTTACCAGCCGCTGCCCCGGCAATACGACCTGTCGCGCCTGCATATTATCGCCTCTTTTAATTATCGAATAGAAAAGTAAGTAATATCAAAGTCTTGCATAAAATACCCGCAAGGCATTTCAGGGAGAATCATGAAAGAAAACAAATCAAAACCGGCTCCAGCCAAATCAAAAATCCGGGAATTTATCGAGGCGATTCTGACGGCGCTGCTCATCGCCGCTTTTATCATTTCGTTCATTGTCCAGGCGTTTAAAATTCCGTCCGGCTCCATGATTCCGACGCTGTTGGTGGGCGATCATTTGTTCGTGAACAAATTCATTTACGGCGTCAAGCTCCCGTATTTTCGCGCCACCATCATCCCCGTCACGGATCCGAAACGGGAAGACGTCGTTGTGTTCATTTACCCGGAAGACCGCTCCAAGGATTTCATCAAGCGCGTCATCGGCGTCGCGGGGGACACGATCGAAATGAAAAACAAGAAGCTCTTCATCAACAACCAGCCTTACGCGGATCCTTACGGCGTCTATGACGATCACACGATGCTTCCCTCTGACGTCCAGCCGCGCGACAATTTCGGCCCGGTAGTGGTTCCGGAAAAATCGCTTTTCGTCATGGGCGACAACCGCGACCACAGTCTGGACAGCCGTTTCTGGGGATTTGTCGATTTAAAAGACGTGCAGGGAAAGGCCTTTATTCTTTACTGGTCGTGGAATGCGGAAGACAAAACCGTCCGCTGGAGCCGGATTGCCAAACGGATTCGATAGCGCCGGGAACCATGTCGAAAGGCCAAGCTGAAATCAAGACTTTTTTCCGCAGCCGGCTGCTCGCCTGGTATAAACACCACGGGCGGCTGCTTCCCTGGCGGGAGACAACCGATCCCTACCGCATCTGGATTTCCGAAATCATGCTTCAGCAAACCCGGGTGGACACGGTCATTCCCTACTACAAACGTTTTCTGAAAAGGTTTCCCGACGTCTTCGCGCTGGCCCGCGCCCCGCTGCAGGACGTGCTCAAAACCTGGGAAAATCTCGGCTACTATTCGCGCGCACGCCATCTGCACGCCGCGGCCGGGATCATCGTCGGCAGGTTCGGCGGCCGGATTCCCGACACGCCAGAAGACATCCGGACGCTTCCCGGCATCGGCGACTACACGGCAGGAGCGATTTTGAGCATCGCTTACGGCCGGGCCGTCCCGGCCGTCGACGGCAACGTCCGCCGGATTTTGAGCCGCGTTTTCGCTATCGACCGCCCGGTCAACGATCCGCGGGGGCAAAAGCATTTTTTCGAACTGGCCGCTTCGCTTGTTCCGGGCAAACGAGCCTCCGACTTCAACCAGGCGCTGATGGACCTGGGCGCGACAATCTGCCGGGCGAAGAATCCGGACTGCGGCGTCTGTCCCCTGGCGTCGATCTGTCTGGCACGGCGCGGCGGTTTGCAAAACGATCTGCCCGTTTCGCGCAAGTCCCCCGCGATCCCTCATCGGCAGGCCGTCGCCGCCGTTGTCCGCAACGGCAAAGGCCTTCTTTTGGTTGTGCAGCGGCAGGCGGAGGGCCTGCTGGCATCGTTGTGGAAACTGCCGGGCGGTTTTGTGCAAGATGATGAAAACCGGGAAGCCGGTTTGCGACGCTGCGTAAAGGAAGAACTGGGCCTTTCCATCCGCGTCGGGAAAAAGATCGCTTCCGCGGATCACGCCTACACGCATTTCCGCGTGACGCTTCATGTTTATCAGGGATTCCCCTTAAGCGGCAAACCGACTGCCCGGGGCTGCCAGGACTGGCGATGGGCTGCCGCCGCGGATTTGAAAAAACTGCCCCTGTCCAGGATTGACCGGATGGCCGTAGCGCTGGTCGAAATTTCTCCGGTCCGCTTTCCATGAAAAACAGGAAACCTCACGGCCTGGTTGACCGTGAGGTTTCCTGTTGAACGTCATCCGCCGCGCCTCGGCCGTATCATCAGGAAAGGCCGGGGCTGAAAAAAAGCGCCGGGAACCGTTTATTTTGCATACAGCTTTTCAATCTGGTCTTTGTATTTGTCAAACACGACGCGCCGCTTGAGCTTCATGGTCTGCGTCAGCATGCCGTTTTCCAGAGAAAAGGGCTCTTCGATAAAGACGAATTTCCTGGGAATTTCATAGCTGCCGTAGGTGGATTTCAGCGCGTTCAATATTTCACTTTCCAGGAATTTTTTGGTTTCATCCCTCTTCAAAAGCTCGGCATGATCCTTGGGCAGGTTGTTTTTCGCGGCCCACTTATCGAGGGCGGCAAAATCCGGAATGACGATGGCGATATTAAACTCGCGGCCTTCTCCATAGATCATGGCGTTTTCAATATAGTGATTCAGCTTCATATCTTCTTCGATGGCCGCCGGAAATACATATTTGCCGTTTTCAAGCTTAAACTGCTCTTTCAGCCGTCCCGTGATAAACAGGAAGCCTTCCTCATCCAGACGGCCGCGGTCTCCGGTCCGGAATCCTCCGTCCGGCGTCATGACGGCTTTTGTGGCTTCGGGTTTGTTATGGTACCCCTGCATCACGTTGGGTCCGTAAATAATGATTTCTCCATCCGTTGCGTCGGGCCCGACAACCGACTTGTCGATCACGATTTTGCCCAGCCCCATGGGGGGGCCCACGCTGCCGATTTTGTATTTGGCGGGACAGTTCATGGTTGCCCCGGGCGAGGTCTCGGTCAATCCGTAAGCATCATAGAGCGGAACACCCATATCCCAGAAAAAATGAGAAATTTCCGGATTCATCATGGCGCTTCCGGTCATGACACCTTTTAATCTGCCACCGAGTTTTTCCCTGACCTTCTGGAACACCACTGCATCGGCAATTTTAAATTTCAGGTTCGTCATGAAGCTTGATTTACCCTGTGCAGCCAGCTCCCGTTTTTTCTTGCCGCTCTCCACGCCCATGACGAATAACGTCTTGGCCAATCCGCCTTCCTCATTCATCTTCGTCCATAATCCGTCATACACCTTGTTAAAGACTCTGGGAACGGCCGTCATGAAGGTCGGCTTCACAAGAGCCAAATCCTCGGGGATGGTTGCTGCGCTTTCCGCAAGACCCATCGAGGCGCCCAGCAGGCAGTATACAATAAGCTCTCCGAGTCCGAAGACATGAGCCCAGGGCAGTATGGACAGGGAGTTGTCGTTTTCATTGATATCCGGGAAGCAAACCGTTACGGCATGAGCATTGCTCGTAATGTTGGCCTGAGAAAGCAGGACGCCCTTCGGATCGCCCGTCGTTCCTGATGTATAAATCAGAATACAGATCGCAGACGGGGCCGGGTAGATGCTTTTCACTTTCAGGCCTGCGCCTTTCTTCTCCAGCTCCGCCAGCGTATCGGGCCCTTCACCCTCCATGATAATAATTTTCTGGAGGGAAGGAATGGCAGCCAGGGCGTCTTTGATTTTTTCATAAATGGCCTTCTTACTGATGAAAAGCAACTTGACGTTCGCATCCTGAATAATGTATTTCCACACCGAAGCCAGCTCCGCTTCGTACATGGGGACAAACCGCGCGTCCAAACCGCTTACGGCAAAAAAGCATACCGCCCAGTCCGTGCTGTTATTGCAAATGATCCCGACGGCATCGTCCTTTTGAATTCCCAGCTGACTCAAGCCGCTTCTTGCGTGATCCACACGTTTGCCGAAATCGGCGTAGGATATCCAGTCATACTGTTTGAGCGCCTTGTTTTTGGTTCCCAGAAAAGGCCGCTCGGGAAATTTGGCGACAGTTTTCTCAAGGATTTCCACGATATTATCCGGTTTGACCAATTGATACATATATTTCCTCCAGGGATTTTAATATCTTCGGGTCAGATGACCCAAAGCTTGCTTCGATGAAAGAACCAAAGTACAGAAGGGGCACTCCTCGGCCATACCGGGGATGTTTCTTTGGGTATGACATTTTCAGGACAATTTGTAGAAGGGGCTATAGAGGAAAACGGTTTTCTTGTCAATAAAAACCCCAACGTCAGGGGGCGGCCGGCCCTGCATTCGGGGTTTGGGCTCAAACTTCTTCAAAATACGAGTCTGTTATGCCGTTGAGCAGCTGAAGGGTGTTGATTTTCACCACGATCACTTCCACGGACGGATCGGAGAAAAAATCCTTCAGATCAGGATGGCGCCGGCACAGGACCGCCCGGACCGTGTTTTTCTCCGGCTCATCCAGACCGCGCCGGATCGTTCCCGTCACGGTCAGCGCCCTGGCAGCCGTCCGGCCGCCTCTGGCGTTTTCCTCCCTGGAATCGATCAAAAGATCGACGGACGGATCGGCCGCAATATGCAAGTTGAATTATTTTAAAAAATCATGATAGGGTCTCGGCGTGAATTTTGGCAATGTTCGCCCTGCAAGGAGGTCTTTGCATTTTGAAGAAGAATTTAAAAATCCTTAACGAATTTGAAGGAGCGTCTCTGCTCAGACAATCGGGAATTCCCGTCATCGACGGCATTCTGGCCCATACCGATGCGGAGGCAGCGGAAGCAGCCGGACGGCTTGGATTTCCGGTCGCGTTGAAAATCTGTTCCGAGGCCGTTCCGCACAAGACCGAAAGGGGAGGCGTCTCTTTAAACATTAAGGACACGGCCGCACTGGAGCGGGCCGTCCGCGAAATGAAAAAAAGATTTCCCGACATTCCCTTTGCGCTGCTGGTGCAGAAGATGGCCCGTCCGGGCACGGAGCTGATTCTGGGGTGCAGGCGCGATCCCGTCTTCGGGCCGATTGTCCTGGCGGGCATCGGCGGCATTTTTACGGAGATTTTCCGCGATTCGGTCATCGAGCTTGCCCCGGTGGACGAGGAAGACGCGCCGGCCATGCTCCGGCGGCTCAAAGGCGTCGCCCTGCTGGACGGCTACCGGTCACGGGAGCCCCTCGACGTTGCCGCCATCGCAAAATCATTGTCCGCGCTATCCCGTCTGATCGCCGATCGTCCGGACATTGCCGAAATCGACATCAATCCTTTCATCGCCTATCCGCAGGGCGCCGTGGCCGTTGACGCTCTGGTGCGGCTGGACGGCGCTTCTCCCGCCCCAGCCCGCAAGCGACCCAGCCCGGCCACCATCGCGCCGTTTTTCCAGCCTTCATCGATGGCCGTGATCGGCGCCTCTCGCAGTCCGGGCAAAGGCGGCAACATCATTTTGCGGAATCTGCAAAAGGCCGGTTTCAAAGGCGCCCTTTATCCCATCAACCCGACCGTCAAAGAAATCCTGGGGCTCCCCTCCTATGCCCGGGTGAGCGACGTGCCGGGGAAGGTGGAAACCGCGATGGTCGTGATTCCCAAAACGGCCGTGCCCGACGCCCTGGAGGACTGCGCCGCCAAAGGCGTCACCAACATCATTCTGAGCACGGGCGGCTACTCGGACGCGGGCGAGGAAGGAGCCAGAGAACAAAAAACCATCATCGAAATGGCCCGCAGGGCCGGCATCCGGATCATGGGACCCAACAGCATCGGCACCCTCAACCCGTCCGCCGGCATGTCCACCTCTATTGTCGGGCTCGATCCGATCAGGAAGGGCGGCGTTTCCATCATCGGCCAGTCCGGCGTCTTCTCGTCCGGATGGGCCCGCTGGATTGCGGACACCAAGCCCTTTGGTCTGGCCAAGGTGGCCTGCATCGGCAACAAGGGGGACGTCAACGAAAGCGATCTGCTGGAGTACCTGACCGGGGATTCGGCAACCCGCACCGTCGGCATGTATCTGGAAGGCGTGGTGGAGGGAAAACGATTCATCCGCGCCGCGGCCGCGGCCTGCAAAGCAAAACCCGTGGTGGTGATGAAAGCAGGGCGCAGCGAAGCCGGGGCGGCCGCCGTGGCGTCGCACACCGGGTCGCTCGCCGGATCGGACGCGGTCTTTGACGCGGTCTGCCGCAGAACCGGCCTGGTGCGGACGCAAAACTCCGAGGCCTTCTTTGACGCCCTCGCGGCGTTTGAAAAGCTCCCTCTGCCTCGCGGAAACCGTATGGGCGCTCTGTCCATCACGGGCATGGGCTGCGTCGCCGCGACGGACGCCGTCGAGGAATGCGGCATCGATCTGCCCGCGTTGCAGCCGGACACGCTCAGGAAGCTTCGCGAAGTCATGCCGGTGTGGGCGCCGGTGCGCAACCCCATCGACATCTGGTCCGCCATTGAACAGCACGGATCGAAGAAGGCCACCAGCCACATTGCCCGCTGCCTGATGGAGCAGCCCGATGTGGACGCCCTGCTGATCACCTTCGTGCTCATGTCGGAAAGCATGTTTGACATTCCCGAAGCCTTCGCCGACATTTTCCGGCGCCATCCGCACAAACCGGTCTTTGCCAGCTATTACGGCGGCACGGCGCGGGAAATCGCCCACATCCATGAGGGCTTTGCCGCGCTGGGGGTTCCCTGCTACCCCACGCCGGAGCGGGCCATCTTTGCCTTCAGCCGCATGGTGGAATACGCCCGGTTCCGGGGCGTCATCGGGAAGTGACCTCCGGCCGCGCCGGGATATTGAATAAATTTTGCTGATGCTGCCGATTGACGAATGTTTGGAAATATGCGAGATTGCGAATCATCATTCATCAAAATGGAGGGTCTTATGAAAAGCCATGGAAGGAAAATTGTTTTAGCCCTGACGCTTATTTTTGCGATGCTGATCGTCGCCGAGGCCAATGCCTTTGAAATAGGGGCAAGAGGGTACGTCTGGTTCCCCGATCTCAAAAAGTCGGATATCCAGACGATCGCCGACGGCATCGAAGGAACGGACATCGACGCGAGAGACATGCTGGGCGTCGGAAACACGGCAACCTTCTCCGTCGAAGCTTACGGGGGCGTGGGGAAAAACCATATCAGCCTGATGTTCACGCCCTTCGGCTACACAACGGACAACGTCCTGGCGGCGGCCCTCAATTACAACGGCATCAACTACACGGCCGGAAGCGCCGTCCACTCGGACCTGTCCTATTCCATGTTCGATCTGCGGTACCAGCGCGACCTGATCAACATGGAAAACATTCTGGCCGGCTTCTCCCTGGGCGGCATCGCCCAGATCAAGTATTCCACGGGAAGTTTCAAGCTGAATTCGGCCGGAAAGGTGGAACAGAGCAATTCCTTCAATTCCGTGATTCCGATGATCGGCCTGGGCGCCCACATCGGCATCCTGGCCAACCTGCTGGAAGTTCGCGCACAGGCAACGGGCGGCGGATACGGCTCCGACAATTATTCCTATGAAGCCATGGCGGACCTTTCCCTCACGCCCTTTCCGTTCCTCGACATCCATGCCGGCTACCGGCTGCTTCAGCAAAAAATGGACGTCAACGATTACAAAATGGACACCCTCTACACAGGGCCTTACATCGGCCTGTCGCTCGGCTTTTAAAAACCTTTACACGCGACGGCCTTCCCCCGGCGAACCGGCGGGGGAAGGCTATGCTCTGAACAGAAGGCGGTGCGGCAATGGAAGGCTGGACGGAAGAAGAAATAAGAGACCGGCGGCTGATGGCCCCCTGCGGCCTTTACTGCGGCGCCTGCGGCGTTTACATCGCCACGCGGGACCATAACGAAAAATTCAGAGAGGTCATGGGCAACCTCTACGGCACAAAAAAAGAAGACACACAGTGCCTGGGCTGCATGCAAAGCGATCCGCCCGAAAAGCTCTACGGCTATTGCATGAATTGCTCCATCCGAACCTGCGTCCGCAAAAAGGGATTTTATTCCTGCCACCAGTGCGATCAGTGGCCGTGCGGCCTGATCGAGAATTTCGGACTGGCGACGGGACTTCGCGTCATGAAAAGGGCGATTCCCCTGTGGCGCGAAAAGACTGCGGCGCTGGGCGACGAGCAGGGCTCCGAGGAATGGGCGCGGGCGGAACTGGAGCGCTACCACTGCCCGGCCTGCGGCAAACCCCTCTTCCGGGGGGCCAAGCGCTGCCGGGCCTGCAAGGCCGAAGTGGCCGACGCGCTGGACGGAACCCTGTAACGCCCTTCTGATCTGATCCGATGTTCAGAAAAATCGAGCGGCTTTTTTCCTGCTTGACAAAAGGCCTAAGTTTTGCGTTTTATACCGGCGCGAAAATTCGATCTCAGGCAGGCGCTTATGGAACTCTTCTTCGATCCTCGGTCCGTCGTCGTTATCGGTGCGTCCAATACCCCCTTCAACCTGGGCCACACCATCTGCAACATGCTGAAGGATTATCTCCATTATCAAGGAGCCGTCTATGCCGTAAATTCCAAAGGCGAGGCGGTGAACGGCTGTCCGGGTTATTCGTCGGTGCTGGACTTGCCGGAGGCCCCCGATCTGGCGATCATCATCGTGGCGGCGCGCCATGTTCCCGGCCTTATCGAGGACATCGCCCGCAAAGGCATCAGGCGCGTAGTGATTGAAAGCGCCGGTTTTTCCGAAGGCGGTGAAATCGGCGAAGCCATGCAGCGTGAAATCGACACGATTGCAAGACAAAACGGCATCCGTATCCTGGGGCCCAACTGCCTCGGCGCCCTGAGCACCCGCGATAAATTCTGCTGTTTTTACGGCGTCAACCCGAGTTTGGTCGAAATGAATCAGATTTTTGAGTCGCCCGGCAACATCTCTTACATCATCCAGAGCGGCGGCGTAGCCGTCCTGGTCATGGAATCGCTTTATTACGACATCGTCGGCGTGAACAAAGTGGTCAGCATCGGCAACAAGTGTGATGTGGATGAAGCGGATCTGATCGAATATTTTCAAAAAGACGAAACCGAAGTCATCGGCCTGTATCTGGAAAACATCTCCAACGGCCGCAGGCTCATGGAGGCGGCCCGGAAATCCCACAAGCCCGTCCTGCTTTACAAGGTGGGCAAAACCAAGGAAGGCGCCATGGCCGCCATGTCGCACACGGCGGGAATGGCCAATAACGACCGGGTCTTCGATGCCGCCTGCCGACAGACGGGGATCATCCGTCTGCAGTCCATTGACGAACTCCATTCGCTCCCCAAGATGTTCACCGAAATGCCTTTGCTGAAAGGAAAGCGGATTGCGGCGTTCACCAACTCCGGCGCTTTCGGCGGGATTTCCGCGGACCTGCTGGTGCAGGCGGGTCTGCAAATGGTGCGTCTGGCCCCGCAAACGCAGGAGAAGCTGAAGAAAGTCGGACAGGTTTTCAATGTCAAGAACCCCGTGGACATCGGCCCCGCGCTTCCGCAGACGTACCTCGACATTTTCGAAATTCTTCTTTCCGCGGACGAAGTGGACGGCCTTCTGCCGCTGCTGAGCGTCTGGCAGCCTTTTGTAATCGACTGCCTGCTGGAGCTGATGAAAATGTGCAAGCAATATGAAAAGCCCGCCGCCATATACACGCCGAATGCCGCCTCCAAATCCATCGCCATTCGCAAGAAGAGCCGCATTCCCATCTTCGAGACAACGGAACAGGCCGTGCGGGCTCTTGCCGTCTCCCAAATGTATTGGGCCTCTCTTTTGAAAAAGAATTTTACCGGCGAAAAGACGTCCTGCAGCGCGGGCATGAAAGCGAACCATCGATCAACAGGGGAGGCCATGCAATGACCGGCAAAAAGGAAAAAGAAATCAGGGATCTGCTCGTCAAAGCCCTTCAAAAGGGACAACTCGCCCTTTCGGAATATGAATCCAGGAAAGTGATCGCCTCGGCGGGCGTTCCCATCCCCCGAGAGGCGCTGGTTCAATCCCGCGATGAAGCCATGGATCAGGCGGAAAAAATCGGCTTCCCCGTCGTCCTCAAGGGATCGTCACCGGAGCTGACGCACAAGACGGAGATGGGAATGGTGCGCGTCAATTTGAAAAACCGAGACGATGTGGGCGGCGCTTTTGACGAACTTTCAGGGAAGGGAATCAGGCTGGAAGGCTTTCTGGTTCAGGAAATGGTCGAGGGCCGCCGGGAATTCGTCATCGGCCTGACCCGCGACCCGCAGTTCGGCCCCTCGGTCATGTTCGGGCTGGGCGGCATTTTCACGGAAGCCATGAAAGACGTCAGCTTCCGCGTCGCGCCTCTTTCGGAGGACGACGCCCGCGAGATGATCGGTGAAATCCGCGCGGCAAAGCTTCTGGACGCCTTCCGGGGCGAAAAAGCCGTTGACCGCGAAATACTGGTTCGCGCTTTGGTGGGTATAGGCCATCTGGGAATGAAGCACGAGGAGATCGCTGAAATCGACATCAATCCCCTGATCATCCGCGACGGCAAGCCGATTGCCGTCGATGCCCTCGTGATTTTGAAGGCGCACCGGGCCTGACCGTTTTTTACGAACTCATCAACCGAGAGCTTTGAATAACTGCATTTTTGTCATTTCGACCGAAGGGAGAAATCTTGAACAAACGGCCATCCTTAAGATTTCTCGTCGCTCGCGCTCCTCGAAATGACATTTTTCAAAGGTATCCAACCTTGACAATGATCGCGATTTTTGCGAACGGAACGCTACTCCTCCTTCCTGATCCACGTGCCGATATTTTTATAGGTTTCGCGCAGCGCGCGATGATGCTCCCGCTGGGCGGCGTATTCCAGCACCTTGGGTTTCAGCCAGCTTTCAAAGTGCTCGACAAATCCTTTCGTCGTAAACCGTCCCGAATCTTCAACATGCAACCAAACGCCGTCCTGCTCTTCGCCGGAACTTCCGCAAAGAGCGCAGACCCGGCGCCCCTGCTCCAGAAAAAACAGATCCGCGCCGCACGAAGGACAACGCAGTGTTTTGCAGGGAAAATACGTCTCTATACGTTTGCTCAATACGTCAGCCAGCCCCTGCGCCACGGGCTGGTATTTGGCCTCCAGGCTTTCACCGGGCAGGGCGGCTTCCACAAAAGCGCTTCCCCGGAAGTCAAAGCCCATCATCCGGATGACGGCATTCACCAGCGACTGCGTCACGCCCCGCCAGCTTTCAATGCCGCCGAAAATCGCGCTCACCGCCCGGATGTTCCGGAAGTCCGGATGAAAGACGGCCATGGAAGACAGACGGTCGGCAAACAGTTTGAACTGGCCGACCGGCCCCAGCACGTAGGTCGGTATGGAAAAGATGATTCCGTCGAACCCTTTCATTTTTTCAAGAATAAAGCACAGATCGTCCTGGACGCGGCAGCGGTGCTCCGGATTGAGGCACCGGTGGCAGCCGGTGCAGGGCTTCAACTCGAAATCCGTCAGGCGCAGCAGAAAGATGGAATCCGCTCCGGCGCGCAGCGCGACGTCTTTCGCAAACATTTCGCAGTTACCCAGACGCCGGTATGAACCGGCAACGATCAAAAGCGATAATCCCAAAACCATCCTCCTGATATCGTTGATCGTTTAAACACCGAGTTTGAATCTCGCGCATGAAGTATAGGAAACGGGTTCGGGCCTGTCAAGAAAATCATGGCCGGTCTTTTATCGCTGCTTTTTAAACATCAACGACCGGCCCCCGGATATATTCAGAATCGGCTTTCTTTTTTCAGCCAGGGAGTGTAAAATCACAAACGTCTGTATTCTTTTCCTGGATGCAGACCGCCGGCGGCCGGCACGACCCTCGGCGTCGCCATCACGGGCATGACCCCTTTCCGTCCTGGTTGTCGTGGTGGCGGGCATTGTTGTTCTGTCGGCGATTCATCGCCTATTGAAGCCGTTTTTACGGGATTTGACCTGAAAATTTGGAAAGGAGTGTAAATCGTATGAACTTCCGGAAAACATGGATCCCCGTTGTTTGCGCAACCGTCTTGTCGGGCGCCGTTTTCGCATCCGTCGTCACCGCCGCCGGCCCGCCCCTGAAAGCCAAAACGTGCGCCGCCTGCCACAACGACTACGCCAAAATCCTGCCCAAAGAGCACATTCCCGTCGATAAAACCGCCGGCTGCATGTCCTGCCACGCGTCAAAACCGGGCAGTGATGAACCGACGCGGTTTTCCACGAATGCGCATAAAATCCATCAGGGCGAGAAAACCTCCGTGGAATGCGGCGCATGCCATGATCTTCAATGAGACCGCCGCATGGCCACCCTATACTTCGACGCATCATAGGCAAACCTATCACCAGGAAAAGGAGGTCGCATGTCCCTGTCAGAGGAACTGAAATATTGTGATGCAACAGCACTGGCCGGTCTGATCCGGAAAAAGGAAATCACACCTCTTGAACTTATCGAATCGGCGATCGAAAAAATCGAAAAGCTGAATCCGGCCCTCAACGCGGTTGTCACGCCGATGTACGATCTGGCGCGGCAGGCCGCGAAATTAAAACGACTCAAAGGCCCTTTCGCCGGCGTGCCGTTTCTTCTCAAGGACATCCTGGCCTCCTACGGCGGCGTGCGCATGACGCTCGGCGCCAAAGTCTTGAAAGACCTGGTCCCGGATCATGACAGCGAACTGGTCCTGCGCCACAAAAAGGCGGGGCTGATCGTGATCGGCAAGACCAACACCCCCGAATTCGGCATCCTCCCGACCACGGAACCGGAACTGTTCGGCCCGGCAAGAAATCCCTGGAACACAAACCACTCAACCGGCGGATCAAGCGGCGGCTCGGCCGCAGCCGTCGCGGCGCGCATTGTCCCCATGGCGCACGGAAACGACGGCGGCGGATCGATCCGGATCCCCGCCTCCTGCTGCGGCGTTTTCGGCCTGAAGCCGACCCGGGGCAGAATCACCCTGGGGCCCGATTTCGGCGACATGATCGGCGGACTGGTGAATGAACATGCGTTGACGATTTCCGTCCGGGACAGCGCGGCGCTCCTGGACGCGACAGCCGGCTGTCTGAGGGGAGATCCCTACTGGGCGCCGCCCGTCAAAAGATCCTTCCTGAAGGAAACGGAAACCGACCCGGGGCGCCTGCGCATCGCTTTTACCGCGAAAGCCCCGACCGACAAGCCGGTGCACGAAGACTGCGTCCGCGCGGTTGAGGAGGCGGCCAGGCTGTGCGAAGAACTCGGCCATTCGGTTGAGGAGTCCGCCCCCGTCATCGACGGGAAAACCCTGACCCGCGCCTTTGTCGTCCTTTGGTTCGCCGGCATCGCCTCCATCGTCAAGATGCTGGGGGTATCCAAAGAACAGGTCGAACCCCTGACCTGGGCCATCTACGAACAGAGCCAGACCGCCAGCGCCGCGGACTACCTGATTGCCGTCTCGACCATCCAGCGCGTCGCCCGCGATGTCGCCTCGTTCTTTGAGAAGTATGACATTCTGCTGACGCCGACACTGGCCAAGCCGCCGGCGCCGCTGGGCTCGTTCGACCCGAAGCCGGACAATCCGCTCGCGGGATTTGCCGAATCGGCCCGCTACGCCGTTTTTACGCCGATCTGCAATGCGACCGGACAGCCGGCCATGTCGGTTCCGCTTTTCTGGAACAGCGAAGGACTGCCGGTGGGCGCCCATTTCATCGGCCGGTTCGGCGACGAAGCCACGCTGTTTAGGCTTGCCGGCCAGCTTGAAAAGGCCAGGCCGTGGAAGGACCGGCGTCCGCCCGTTTGCGCATAGAGAGATTTGAAAAACCAATTTTATTTGCCATGCCCATGCTTCGACGAAAGCCGGAATCGACGAAAGCCGGAATCAATGTCTCGTAGGGAATGGTCGCGACCGTTCCCTACTGCTTCCAACCCTCGAATCTTGACAAGAAGTTCATTTAATGGGAGAATTCGACCCAAACACGTAACATGGAGGATTCCGATGAAGAAGCAAAATTTTATCCGCAAAGTTTTTTTGTCGATGATTCTACCGATCATTCTGATCTTCAACGCCGGTCTTTACGCAGCCGAAAATCCCGCGGCGCCAAAACCCGACTATGACGTCATTGTCATCGGCGCCGGCATGGGAGGACTCTCCGCCGCCGCGCACCTCGCCGTCAAAGGACAGAAAGTGCTGGTCCTGGAAAAGCACTTTGTAGTAGGCGGCAGCACATCCAAATTCACCCGCGGCGAGTTCGTGTTCGACGTGGCGCTTCATGAAATGGCCGGCGGCGGTCCCGGCAAGATGGACCGCGGCCTGTACCAGCTTCTCAAAGCGACCGGCGTGGACAAAAAAGTAGAGCTCTATGAAGTCCCGCATTTCTACCGGTCGGTTTTCCCCGGCGTGGACATCACGCTTCCGCCGAACTGGCCGGGGTTCAAAAGCGAACTGAAAAAGAAATGGCCGGAGGAATCCGAGGGTATTGAAAAATTCCATGTTCTCTGCGCCGATCTCTTTAAGGATCTGATGGAACTGCGGGACCTCTTCCGCAAAGGAAGCGTGAGTGGCGCATTCACGCAGATTCTGGTCCCGTTCAGCCAGCCCACTTTTTTCAAATGGAAAGACCGCACCGTGAAAGACCTGATGGATCATTGCTTTAAAAACGAAGATCTAAAAGCGGTGGTTTCCCAGTTATGGGTTTTCTACGGTGCATCGGTAGATAGAGAATCGGCGCTGATCTTTATGGCGGCGACGGAAAGCTACTTAAGCGACGGCGCCTGGCATATCAAGGGCACCTCCCAGGCGCTGGCCGACGGTTATGCGGACCGCATCCGTGAGCTGGGCGGAACGGTCAAAACCGGCTCGCTGGTAACAAAAATTCTGATGGAAAACGGCCGGGCAACCGGCGTCCGGACGGCGGACGGCAAAACCTACACAGCCCGCTACATTGTCGCCAATACGGATCCCTATCAACTGGCCGACAAGCTGATCGGACGGGAAAATCTTCCGGCCAAATATCTGGCGAAAATCGACGCGATGAAGCCCGCCAATTCCCTGTTCGGCGTGTATATCGGTCTGAATATCGATCTGAAAGCCCTGGGCTACAACGATACGGAAATCTTCTACAACACTTACCGTGAAAGCATGAAGAACTATGAGGCCATGATGAAGGGCGACTTTGACAAGGGAGCGGTGGCCATCACGATTTACTCAAACCTGGGCGATCCCGTATATGCGCCGAAAGGCAAATCCGTTGTCAAGCTGGACGCTTACTCCGACATCTCTGTCTGGCCCAAGGATCGGGCAGAGTATAACAAGCTGAAGGCGCAAAAGGTCGACGAGCTCATCGCCCTGGCCGCCCGAGTGATCCCCGAACTCAAGGATCCCAAAAATATTATCGTCAAGGAAGGTTACACGCCGAGAACCATCGAGCACTTCACGATGAACAAAGGCGGCGTGGTTTACGGTTTTGATTTGACGCCGGATCAGTGGGAAAAAGTTCCCAATACAACCCCTGTTCCCAACGTGTTTATTGCCAGCAACTGGACGCAGGCATGGCACGGCGTGGGCTCCTGTCAGATCAACGGCTGGCGGGCAGCGCGTCTGATCCTGGATCGGGAAGGCATCGAGTAATCAGGGCGACTGAAGCAATCTCATCAGGAACCCCCTCACCCTGACCCTCTCCCACAAGGGGAGAGGGAAAAAGGCCCCTCACGTGAGAGGCAAGCGGCAACTCACAAGGGAAGAGGGAAAACGGAGTATCCTCCCCTCCCTTGATGGGAGGGGCCGGGGGAGGGTGAGAGCCCCTAAACCAAAATATTGACGCACCGGCGGGATCTTTTTGTTTTGCCGGGTTTGAGTAGAGGCGTCTCGCCACGGCAGCTTTCTGGATTCCGGCTCGAATGCCCTCCGGAAATTCGCCGGGTCACGTTGGGGAGAGGACAAATCACCGATGCTGAAGGAACATCAGGAAAAAATACTGGAGCTGCTGGAACAGCTCGAGTTGAACATGTGCGATCTTTACCTGCTGTTTGCCGACCGCTTCCCCAAATATGCCGATTTGTTGACCACCGTCGCCCGGCAGGAGACGGACCACGCGGATGGAATTAAGAAATTGCACCTTCTGGCAGGCGACGATCGTGTTCTGTTTGATGAAAAGATCACCAAAACCTACACAGTCAAAATGTTCATTTCCAGCATTCAGGAAGCGCTCGCGAGAGCAAAATCGGGCAAAATGTCCCTGATCAACGCGCTGTCGGTCAGTCATGATTTCGAACAGGCCATTCTGGAAAAAGGATTTTATAATTTTTTTTCAGGCCAGGACGACGAAACCAGAGCGGTGATCCGGAAGATCACAGAAGAAACGCTCGATCACCAGATGAAAATGAAAAAAGCCTGGGAGCAGGAAAGGAAACCAACTCCCTCGCAGGCTGCATCCTGATCAAAGCGCCGGGCAGACGCGCTCGCGCGCGGCCCGGCGTTATCCCACCCTTGTCCGTACCTGGAGAAAACACATTCCAAACAGCGAGCAACCTCGCGGCTGGTCCCTTCCGGACAGTGGGTGGTCAGATATCCATAAAGAGCATGCTTCGTTTATAAAGACTCCCCCCTGCTGCTTGAGGGTTTCAAATCATCGTCTCTTTTCGACCTGCCGAAGAAATTTCCTGAAGAATTTCCCCGTCGGGCAATGGATGAACAGCTTGGACAGATGATTCTGGGGGGTCGGAGTGGAATTGATGATAATAATGGGAATGCCCTTCTTCCAGGCCAGGGCCGGAATGGAAGCCACGGGATCCACCTGAAGACTGGTCCCCATAATGATCAGCAAATCGGAGGAAAGAATTTTGGACAGAGCGCTTTCGAATAGAGCTTTGTCCAGCTCTTCACCCATGAGCACCGTTGCCGGCTTCAGCCAACCGTAGCAGGCGTAGCAATAAGGAATGTAAATTCCGGCGGGGAACATTGTTTCAATATCCTGCCGGTTTCCAATGGCGCCGCAATTCAAACACCGGACTTGATGCTCCGTGCCGTGAATTTCAATGACCTTTTCCGGGTTCACGCCGGCTTTTTGGAAAAGTCCGTCCACATTTTGCGTAACAATGCAGGAAAGGCGGTTTTGATCGTCCAGCCATTTCACGGCCTGGTGGGTGGGATTCACCCGGGCGCGCAGAATCATGGCATAAAACTGCCGCTCCATAGCCCAGTAGCGCGCCCGGACGTCTTCCCGGTTCAGAAAGTTTTGATAGGTAAAATCTTCCGCGCCGAATTTTCTCCAGAAATTATAATGACCGCGAAAATCCGGAATGCCGGATTCCGTGCTGGTTCCTGCACCGGACAGAACGGCAATCTTCTCCGCACCGTCCACAAGGACCTGGACCGCATTGATTTCTTCACGGCTCGGCCTGAATAACCGGGAGGGATGCAAAAGCAGCTGCGCAACCGTTTCCGGCGTTTTCACGGCAGCGCGGGGCAATATATTATTTTTATGCCAGAGGATGATTTGTTCCGGTGTGGTGATCACCTCCAGGGGAACCGGATACAGTCCGGCCGGCGGTGAATTCATTTTTTTCAGCGTTATCAGAACCGCCAGAATGGTCAAATTAAACGGCAGCGTCAGGAAAGGAAAATTCAGAAGACCGAAAAGCTGAATCAGCAGGAGCCAGAAAACGGAGCAGACGACAAGGCCCGCAAAGGTGAAGAAAAAAGCCGGTCCGTTGGCGACCAGGAAAACACCCAGCAGACCGATGGACACGGGAATGGCGTTGAATCCGATAAACAGGTCGGATGTGTACAATACCCCGGTTGTGGCGGGCAGCATCCGGGTAATGGCATAGCCGCTCAGCGCGCCCAGCGCGGCCGCAAATGCGCTGATGCGCGAGAAAATCAAAATGCCGGTGAAAATCAACAGCCAGGCAACGACGTGCCGCGGCAGCGGCAGCCCGGGCAGGAGACTCTTCAAAACGCCTTCCATGGGGATCAGGGGCTCGGCAGCGTATCCCCCCATCCTGTAAATGGCGGATGCCGGAATCAGCCAAGCGTTGTACACCAGCCAGTAAACGATCAACAGCGAAGCAATCAACACGATCACAGAGGGCAGGCTCATGACCGGCAGGTTAAACCGGCCCAGCGACAGCTTGTTCATCAGGAAAGATTGCACCAGGTAAACAATGACGGCCATCACGACCAGCAGCAGGACGGACACGATGGAAACAGTAAAGTACCAGCTCCAAAAAATGCCGAGCAACGCGCCATTGAAGCCGAAGATGCCCTGCCGGATAAAACTCCTTTCGGCCCTGAAGGCATACGCGGACAAAGACGCGGCGGCAATGCCGACGAGCGAAAACCATACCGTGCTGCGGGAAATGGTCGCGAGCGCGATCAGGAGAAAAAGTCCGGAAACCGCATGGGCGGCGAAGACGACTTGGCCGTAAGAGCGCAGAACAATCACCGCCGCTTGAAGCGCATTCGGTCCGCTGTCCGGAGCCTTGATCCAGCCTGCCGCTTCCTCCAAGACACCCTGAAGTTTATCTCTTAGGTTTAGCAGCATAGGTCAGCAGTCTGGCGGGAATTGCCTCCGGCCCCTTGATGTCTTCATAGGTTTCCCGGCGACGAAGAATTTCGGCCCGGCCGTCATGGAGCAGCACAACCGCAGGACGGGGGTAGATAAACTGCATGGATTGCGTAAAATTGTAGGCGCCCACTTTGTGGATGGTGAGGATGTCGCCGGCCTGCGCCACCGGCAGGCGCACCGACTTTCTGAGGACGTCAATTTGCATGCATAGGGCGCCATAGACATCCACGTCTTCCGTCGTTGGGGTGGAGTCCCGGTTGGAGGACATTTCATAGCGATAATACGCGGAAACCGGCAGGAGATGAATGCCCGCGTCCACAATGACCGCCCGGTTGCCGTTTTGCCTTTTCTTGACGGAAACCACTTTCGTCAGCAGGTGCATGCCTTCATCGACAACGGAGCGGCCGGGCTCCAGAATCAGCCGAGGGGCCTTTGTAAAGGAGCGCAGCTTTCCGTTGAGAACGGAACAGACGGTTTCGGCGTACTGCTCCATCGGCGGAACGATGGTGTAGCCGGGCATGAGCTGCGTGTGCAGGCTGTTGCCGGAAGGGTATCCGCCGCCGATGTCCAGATACTCCACTTCTCTTCCCAGTTCTTTTTGAATATCGAGCGACAGGTCGGTCAGGTTTTCAATGACGCGGCGGTAGATGCCGAGGTCGATGATATAGGTTCCCGCGTGGCAATGCAGGCCGGACAGTTGCAGATACCGGTGCTTTTTGATCTGCCGGCAAGCTTCGAAAGCCTCTCCCCGTTCGTAGCTGAATCCGAATTTATCCCATGCCGGATAATTCAGCTGCATGTTGACGCGAACGCCGACGTTGACCTTGCGGCCGATGGAAGCCGCCACTTCCCCGGCCATTTTCAGTTCATCAAAGGAATCCAGGTGAACCGACGCGCCTTCCAGAAAGGCTCTTTTCATTTCCTCCGGCTTCTTGTACGGGCCGTTAAAGAGGATGCTCGGTCCGTCCATGCCCAGCCTCCGGGCGATCTCATATTCAAACCCGGAAACCACCTCGGCCCACGCGCCTTCCGAATGAAACAGGGCGCAGATTCCGCTCAGATAATTCGTCTTGTAGGAGTAGGCAATGATCGTCCTCGGATAGCGCCGGGTAAAAGCCTGCGCCACTTCCCGAAAACTCCGGCGGAGCGTGCCTTCGGACACGACATACAGGGGCGATCCGAAGCGGTCGGTCAGATCGCTGACGGACAAGCCCTCCAGCGCTTTAACGGCTGGCGTTTTCATATGCTCGTTTTTAAACTTCACGGTATCGCCGAAAGAAATCTTTTTGATGACCGGCCGGACATAAGGCTTCGTGCCCTTATTTTTGATCATAGGTCATTTCTCCGTTGAGGGAAATATCCCCAAAATGATTCAAGTCGGTAACCAGGTCGATGGAAGATCGAATCCATACCTTGCCGGGTGCGGTCTGGGCGACGCCCCTGATTCTTTTCTTTTTGATCAGGTCGATCAGAACGGCCGGCAAGTTCGCCCCGGCCCCCCGCGCAAGGCCAATCCAGTCGGGAAAGGTCGGATGGAAACCGGAGAGGTATTGCTCTCCCTGCCGATTTCGCGCGACATCGATGGTCAAGGCCCCCTGCCAGGCCGTGCTCGTCACCACTTCTTCGGCAACGCCGAGAAATTCATGGTTGTCCACCGTCAATGCCATCCAGGTGCCGCCGTAGCGGGAGATCAGCAGTTTCCTGACGGAGGCAATTGCGACAATCCTGCTTTGGCTGTTGGCGACGACGGCAACCGAGAAATAGTCCGGCACGGCAGCGTCCATTGCGGTCTGTTCGGAAACAGGATTCTTGACCAGGGCCGGAGGCAGAACGGGCGGGTCATCTTGCTCGTCGTTCCCGGCGGCTGCCTGCTGCTTTCCGATCTGTCGGTACATCTCGCTTTGCAGCTCCCGTAGCGATTTCCCGGAAGGAAGCAGCACGGCAATGCCCGCTGCGCGCAATTGCGGCGCCATATCGACAAAAAGCTCCATCTCATCATCGAGGGCGGGAATCAGCATATCCAGGCCTCTTTTCTTTTTAACGAGCGTGATTCTTTTCAAAAATGCCATCCGGTCCGTTTTGGGCGGCGGCACGACATACGCCCGGTGCATCAGGCCCGAATGAAACAATCCGGCGTCCAGCGGCTGATAGGCGAATCCGATCAGCCGGTCATGGCCTGCGCCGCCACCGGACAAGGATTGTAGAACGCCGAAGCCGGCTTCGGGTTCGGCGGCCGTGTTCAAACCTGTCACGGCAATGATCACAGGCGCACCTCCCCGGAAGCGGTCAGTTCCATGATCTGCCGCGCGTCCAGCAGCGCGTCGGCGACCGTGCGGACAAACAATTTGCCTGCCGTGTAGGAAGTCAGCGGCCGCACGGGCATGTCGCAGGCGAGTTGCACGGTCAGCAGCGGAAGATTCTGGCCGGCGGCGGCGGCAAGATAAAGCCAGGAGGGAAAGCGGCTATTGATTTCCATCAGGAAATAATGGCCTTTCTCGTCTTTCAGAAATTCACACTCTGCGGGGCCGATCCATTTCAGGCTTTTCAGAATCTGACGGGTCAATTGAACGGGCTTGTCGTCTTCGACGGTAATGCCGGAAAAAGCCTTGCCCTTGGGCGTCAATCCGAATTTCTTCATGACCACGGCGCCGGACAGCCGCGATTTTTTGTCCGCCAGCGCAATGACGTCGATTTCTTCTCCGGCGATGTACTGCTGCATTAAAATCGGGTAGCCCCACTGGTTGAAGAGCTGCCCGTACTGGTATTCACCCTCCTCGATCGAATGGCACACCGCGGCGTCGCTTAAAGCGCCCTTCAGCACAAACGGCGTCCCTCCCAGGGCCTCGCACCGCGCGGCGATTTCCTGGACGTTGTTGAGAATGACGGTTTCCGGGCACCGGAACCGATGCTGCCGGCAAAATTCGTAAAGCTGGTTTTTGCTTCTCATCTTGATGCTGTTGACCGGCGGCAGAAGCGTTCGAATGCCCAGCGTCGCAAGCTCCCGGGCGGCCTGGGCATAGAGAATCACTTCGGAATCCAGCGACGGAATCAGGACATCAATAGGATCCGCACGATGGATTTCACCAATGCGCTCCAGAAGAACCTCCACGCCGGCCGCGGGATAGGGGACTAAAAAAACGCGTTCAAACACGCCTTCACAGAAAGCGCCCGTCGAAAGGGGATCGAAGACAAATCCGGAAATTCTGCCGCGGAACTCGGGCGCGTCGCGCAGACAGCGGGCGATTCCTAAGCCGGGATAAGGATTATCGGTAGCCATGAGGCCGGTGATGACGACATGAGCCTGGAGCATGTTAAGCTTCCGCTGTGATAACGTTCGATTTCTTCAGCTCTTCGATGAACAGACGGTAATCCGCGATCATTTCAGAAACATTTTCCGCATCAAACATGCTTTGGGATTTGGCAAGGATTTCACAGAACGTCTTGCCGGCCATGATTTCCTTGAAGATGAAGGTGCCGGTGCCGTTCAGGGAATACACCCCTCCGTCTTTCGGATTGAAGACGATGGACTCGTCGCCCTTTTCCATAAAATTGCCGCGAATGTCATCGGCAATGCGGCAGCGGGCCGACCGGTTCAACTCTCGTTTGTGTTTTTCGCACAGGGGGAGTCCCTCATCCTTCACGGGCGGGCAGCTTTTCGTCTGCCCGCCCGCCAACACGCAGCGGATCGTTTTCCCTTGCGACTTCCTCAGAGATTTCATCCTATTTTTTCATTTCCTTCATGCCCGCTTCCGCGGTGTAGTTGTAGGGCACAATCTTCAACGACTGCCGGAACAGTTTCTGGGCTTCGTCCTTGTTGCCTTTTTTCAGCTCGCACCAGCCCTTTCCGTTGATGGGAGCGATGTAAGAAATGCCCGGATGATAAGCTTCCAGACGCTTAAAAGTCTCCAGGGCGCTGTCGTATTGCTTCTGATAATAGTAGCTCCAGCCCAGATTATCCAGCATATAGCTGTATTTGTCCCAGAAAGACGCTTTTGCGGGAACGTTCGGCAGCAGCTTTTTATAGGCCTCGATGGCGCCGTTGAAATCGCCCAGGATAAAGGCCACCGTACCAACGCCCAGAAGCGCATCCGAATTGCCGGCATCCGCCTTCAACGCTTTATTGAAATGGAATTTTGCCTTGTCATAATAATACTGGTAATAGTAGCCCCAGCCCAGGGCGCTGTAAAGATCCTTAAGCTTGGGATTGGAATCGAAAACAGCATACAGATCCTGGCCGTCCATATAGGCCGGATACAGATACACCGCAGAAGCAAAATTTTCTCTGGCCTTTTCGATGTCGCCCAGCTTTGCATAACTGAGCCCCAAGCCGTAGTAAGGCTCTCCCAGGTACCGGTTGACGCGCAGGGATTCGTTGAACTTGGCCACCGCCTCTTTGAACTTGTTTTCCTTGTACAACGCCCAGCCCTGGTTGTTGTAAGTGTCCACTGCGTAGGGCTGCAGATCGGCGATTTTCTTGTAAATCGCGCTGGCTTCCTCGAACCGTTTGGCGCGGAAGTGAATGGCGGCAACCGTTCTCCAGGCGTTCAGGGCCTTGTCGTTGATCTTCACGGCTTTTTGCAGGTAGCCCATCGCCTCACCGTCTTTGCCGCGGATGTACAGAATCCAGCCCGTACCAACCAGCGCGTCAACATCGTTGGCCTCTTCTTTGAGGATTCCCCTGAAACCGGCATAAGCCGTATCCAGCTGGCCCAGCCAGTAGTTGGACCAGGCCATTCCGCGCAGCGCGCCGATATCGCCGGGTTCAGCGGCGAGGTATTCTTTGAAGGCGGATGCCGCGAGACTGTACTGCTGATAGTTGTAGTAGCTCCAGCCCAATGTTTTATACAAATCATTCCACTTGGGATTGGCCTTGATCAGACTTACCAGGTCTTTGGTGTGGGAATAGTAGGGATAAAGGTTGATGGCCGCGGAGAATTCGTCCTTCGCGTCATTCATGTCGCCGGTTCTGGCATAGCACATTCCCAATCCATAATGCGCTTCGACCAGGTAGGGATTGATTCTTTTGGACTCCGCAAAAGCCTTTACGGCAGCGTCATATTTGCCGGCGGAGTAATTGGCCCATCCCAGCAGGTTCCAGGAAGAAAACACGGATGGATCGATCTTGATCAATTTGTCGTATTCCTTGATCGCCTGATCGTATTTCTTTTGTCTGAACAGGGCATTCCCGACAAACGCCTGCGAATCATAATAATCACTCTTCAGGGAAACGGATTTTTGCGCGGATTCCAGGGCTTTGGCCTCGTCTTTCTGAGAGAGGTAATAATAGGCCAGTCCATTGCAGGCCAGGGCGCTTTGGGGGTTGATCGCCAGGGCCTGCTGGTAGGCTTTAAGCGCCTCCGCCGGTTTTTTGTAAGCGAGATAGGATGAGCCCAGCCCGACATACGCTTCATCCGATTTTGGATTGAATTTCAGCGCGGCTTCAAAAAGCTGAAGGGCCTTGTCCAGGTAGCCCAGTCCGAGATAACTCCAGCCGTCCGCAAGCAGCGCTTCGACATCATCGGCTTTCACGACCTGGAGATACCCGTCCAGTTTGTAAACAGCGGCGTAATAATTGCTGGCGGTATATGCCAGTCCAAAGTTTTTCCAAAGCGTTTTCCACTCGGGCTTCTTCGCGATCATGTCATGAACGACGGCGTTGTCCATGTAATAGGGGTTGACGGCAATCGCTTTGGCGAGGTTCCGGTAGGCCTGATCAAATTTATTTTGCCGGTAATCGGTAAGCGCTATTCCGTAAAGGGCTTCGACGGATTCCTGCCGGCTGGACACGGCCAGGGCTTTTTCAAAAGCCGCCCCGGCGGCGGCAAATTGATTGTTGAAGTAATAGGACCAGGCCGCTTTGAGTTGCGCGGAAAGATTCTTTTGATCTTCTTTGACGGCTCTTTCATAAACGGGAATCGCTTCCGCGTATTTGGCCTGATAGTAATAAATGTCGCCGCAGGCCGTCAAAAGATCGGTGCGGCTTGTGAACGAGTTCGGATACTGAAGCGCCGTTTCAAAATACTTCGCGGCAAGAGCATAATTTTTTTGCGCCCCCGCTAAAGACGCCAGGCCGTAATTCGCGTCGGAATAAATCGATTCGATGTATTCTTTGTCGGAAGGACCGAAGAAGATCCAGTTGTCTTTCGTGATGAAATCGTTCGCCCACTTCAATTCCATATTAAAATATTTTTCGCTTTCTTCGTTTTTGCCGAGCGCAAATTTTGCCCAGGCCAGACCCTGGATGGCTGAAATATCAGCGTTATTCTTTTCATATTTCTTTGTAAAAATCGCTTCCGCATCCAGCGCCCTTCCTACCTTGATATAGTCCCATCCCAGAACACCCAGCGCTTCCGGGTAGTCGGGTTTCAACTGCAGGGCCTTCTCCAGGCTTTGCATGGAAAGATAGTAATTTTTCTTCTGGAAATGATTTAAGCCTTCCTGATAATAATCCTTGCCGCCCTTGGAGAACCAGGCAGCCCGTACAGGGATGCTTGCCGCAAAGACAAAAGCTGCCGCAAATAACGCCGCAAATAAACTGATCCGTAAACATTTAGACTTCATAAATCGCCTCCTCTTTTCGCTTTTAAAAAGTTGAATATCCTTAAATAAATAATGATCAATTCGCGCCGGCAATGACCGACATCATCATGACGTCGTTGAACTGACCGCCGGAAAAAATGGCGTCCCGCAGAACCCCCTCTCGCTGAAAACCGCATTTTTCAAAACATCTTATTGCCCGTTCATTGAAAGCCAGAACCGTCAACCAGATGCGGTGGAGCCCGAATTCGGAAAATCCCTGTTCCAGCATCCTTTGTGTAACCTCCGGCCCGATGCCGGCTCCGCGGCGCTCCGAATCTCCGATGAAGATTCCGTATTCCGCGGAACGATTCTGCCAGTCCATTTTTCGGAAAAAGGTGTTGCCGATGTAGAGATTGGTCTCGACCGTTTGAATGGCCAGTTCGTACAATCCCGTGGACAGGGTCGGATACGTGGAAAGCAGGATTTCATCCTCTACCTGTCTGTAAGAAGTAAATAAGGGGCGGCCCAGATAAAGCCGCGTGAATTCCGCGTCGTTGAACCAATGGTAACGAAGTGATGCGTCGGAAATACTGGATGGCCTTAAAGCAATTTTCACATTGCCCATAACAGACTCAACAATTCCTGTAATGACCGGGTGAACGCTGTATTTAAATGCCTGATTTATTTTTTAGCATTTGCCATTCTAAATGTCCATTGATAATTTTAAAACTTTAAAAGCCCTCGCTGAGCGTCAAGCTACTGAATAAACAACGGTTTTCCCCAATATACCCTCCCAAATCGCGCCTTCCCGTTTGAGTTGCTGAAGGTAAACATAGGTTTCGTTGAGCACCATGAATTTTTCCCAGTCGTCCGCGACCGCTCCGATCGTTTCTTCGCAGATGCCGAAAGTGGTTTGGGGGCGGGCGCCGATTCTTTTGAGCAGCATGTCCTTTTTCAGCGCGTGATGTTCCCGGATTTCGTAAATCCGCTCGTGGACGCCGTTGAAAGAATTTCCATGCCCCGGGTGAACGGTGCTGATCGGCAGCTTTTCAACGACTGACAGCGATTCCAGGTAGCTTGCCAGCGGCTGAAAAGCTTCGTCGCCGATGGTTGGGCTCAGGCTCGGCGCAATGTAGGGCAAAATATGATCCCCGGCCAGCAGCAGCCCTTCATCGCGGAAAAAGAAGCAGACATGCCCCGCCGCATGCCCCGGTGTGAAGATCACCTCAAACGCCCGGCTGCCGAAGCGCCGGGTTTCCCGGTCCCGCAGCAGCGTGGCGACATCGAGGCGTGGAATCCGCCCGCGCAGGTCTTCAATTTCCTCCACGATGGCTTCCACGTCGCGCGCGGGAAGGCCGTGACGGGCGTAAAAGAGGCGGGCCCGCGCGATCAGATCCTCCCCCTGCTGAAAAAGGTCATACATCTGCCGGGCCTCATCCGACAGATGAAGGCGGGCGTTCGATTTCTCCTGGATCCAGCCGGCCAGGCCGCAGTGATCGGTATGCGTGTGGGTCAGGTAAACGTCGCGGATGTCCGCCGTGGAGAGGCCGATGCCGGCCAGGTCCGCCTCCAGCTTTTCCCCGGCGCCGGGCATGAGCATGCCCGCGTCAAATAGGGCCGCCTGCCCGTCTTCCACCAGCGCGTAGGCGTGGACGTGCCGCAGGCGAAACGGCATGGGCAGGGTGATTCTATAAAAGTTTTCAGAAATTTCCGTGATCATCGGGACAAGACGGTTTTAAATTTTTCCGGATCTCTAGCAAATAAAAGCCTGCGCAGCAATCAAAACTTCCATAAGATACGCGGCAACCATGGCGGTTACCGTGAGGGCGTGGGCTTTGATCATTGCCAGATTGGCCGGCGCCAGCGCCAGCGGATCATTCAGGTGACGGCGCAGGATGAAAAGAGACTTGAAGGCAAGAGGAAGGCTGGCGAGCCCCAGCAGCACAAAAGGAGATAAAACCCCGGCCGACGCCGAGAGGACCAGAATGCCGTAGGCGGACGCCAAACCGGCCCCGTACAGGACCGCGCCCGTTTTTCTTCCGAAGCGGGCGACGAGGTTCCATTTCCCGGCGCGGCGGTCCGCCTCGTAATCGGGAATCTCGTTGATGAGGATCATCGACGCCATCAGCAGCCCCGGCACGAGCGATGCGATCAGCGGTTCGAAAGACAGATTCCGCGCCTGAACAAAATACGCCCCCAGAACGATCACGGGGCCGAAATTGACGAGCAGGCCCAGTTCGCCGAATCCCCGGTAGCCGAAGCGGATGGGCGGCGCGGTGTAAAAAATGGAGCAGGCCATGCCAAAAATCCCGAGCGCCAGCACCGGCCACCCGCAAGCCCACGCCAGATAAATGCCGATCCCGGCCGTGGCCGCAAAAAAAAGCGCGGCCGCCGTCAGCATCCGGCTTTCTTTCAGCAATCCCTCCGGCAGGACGCCGCTGCCCCCGGTGAAAAAATTCTTTTCGCCGCCGGTCTGCAAATCAACCGTGTGCCGGTAATCCAGAACATCATCCACCAGATTGAGTCCGAAATGGTTGACGGTAACGCCGATCACGACCAGGGCAAAATGAAGACCGTTTGGAGGATGGCCCGCGGCCCACGCCATGACGCCGCCCAGCAGCGCCGGCAGAATGCTGGGCAGGACAAAATGGAGGCGCAGCGCCCGAAGCCAGACCCGGGCGGCGGACGGACCGGCCGCGCCCCGGCATCCCTTTCCATTCCAGCAATATTGTTTTTGAATTCTCATGAAGGGCCTTCATCACATCCGCACGGGCCGTACCGCAAGAGCGTCGGCTCTTATTCCTTATGGTTTTTGAGCAGTTCCAGAATTTTCTCGTGATACCGCCAGGCCAGAAACGAAACCACGGCGGCCGCGACGGCAATGACCGCCAGCATCGCATAATGCTCTTCGCGCGCCATGTTGCCGCTGACCGACAGCATCATCGTGCCGAAAAACCGGCCGATCGTGGAAAGGATGATAAAGGTCAGCGCCGGGATGCGGCTGACCCCCATGATGTAGCACAGATAATCCTTGGGAAAGCCGGGAATCAAAAACAGCAGGAAGGAAACCAGCAGACCCTTGTGCTCCATAAAATGATCAAATTTCTCAAAGACCTCTTTTTTGACTACTTTTTCTAAAAGCGGTTCGCCGAAAAACCGGGCCAGCATGAAAGCCAGCCAGGAACCCAGCGTCAGCCCGATCGTGGAATAGATCGTCCCCAGCAGGGGACCGTACAGATAGCCGCCGATGAAACCGCTGATTTCTCCGGGAATGACGGCCACCACGACCTGCACAATCTGGAGCGCGATAAACGCCAGCTCATCGTAGCGGGAGGTTTGAATGAAGGAGATAAGTTTGTTTTTGTCTTTGAAAAAAAGATAAAGATCGAAGTGGATAAAAAGATAGCCGACCAGGGCAATCAGCGCGAGGAGCAAAAGAATCCGGAGGGCCAAATTTCTGTTCATGGAGGGTCTCAAATTTCCGATCTGCCGCACAGTCGTTTTTTACGGTTCATGAAATCAGGTTCTACGGTCATGGTGCGCCGGTCGGCGCGGGAAAATTTTTATAATATTAATATCGGTTTTCGTCAAACGGTTTCGGCTGCCTTCTCACGCACCGGCAGGAAAGGCGGATGGCTTCACCCAAAAGAGCCGCGCGCTTCAAAACAGTTGACTAAATGAAAGCGATGTGCAAGAAAAACGCATTCTTGAAAAACATCTGCGGTTTTTCCCGCGCACCGGACAAACCATCAGCAGGAGGGACAACATGTCAAAAACACCGCAAAAGCTGACTAGAAAAAAATCTGAAATTTATAAAAACGCGCCCATCGCCGGATTTGGCGAAAGAAAACCCGACTTCACGACCATGGGGAGAAAAATCAGCAATCCTCACCGGAAGTTCCGCGAAGTGGTCTGCGTGGAAGCCTGCCGGACGCCTTACGGACGGGCCGGCGGCGCCCTGAAAGATTTTTCGGCCATGGAGCTGGGCGCGCTGGCCATCCAGGAAGTCCTGCGCCGCACGGAAGGCAAGGTCAGGGGAGAGGATGTGGACTACATTTTCATGGGCCAGGTGGTTCCCGCAGGCTGCGGCCAGATTCCCGGCCGGCAGGCCACGATTCTGGCGGGTGTGCCGGAATCCGTTCCCTCCATCACCGTCAATAAAGTCTGCTCGTCGGGCATCAAAACGATCGACCTTGCCTTTCAAATGATTCTCTTGGGGCGCGCGGAAATCTGCATCGCGGGCGGCCAGGAAAGCATGAGCAACTGCCCCTTCGCCCTGCCCGACATGCGCTGGGGAATGCGCATGGGTCTGCCCAACGGCCGCGTGGTGGACACCATGGTGTACGACGGATTGTGGGACGCATTCTACAACCGCCACATGGCCATTCACGGCTCCGAAGTGGCAGATGAGTTCGGCTTCAGCAGGGAGGAGCAGGACGAGTGGGCGCTCAATTCCCAGCAAAACGCCGTCAAAGCGATTAATGATGGAAAACTGGACGACGAGATCTTTCCGGTGGAAGTTAAACAGGGCAAGAAAATCTTCATCATGGATAAAGACGAAGGACCGAGGCCGGAAACGACGCTGGAGGGCCTCGCCAAACTGCCCCCGGTTTTCGGTCATCTCAGCACCGTCACCGGCAAGCCGGGCTCGGTCACGGCCGGCAACGCCCCCGGCGTCAACGATGGCGGCGATGTCTGTCTGCTCATGAGCCGGGAAAAGGCCGATGAACTGGGGCTCAAGCCCATCTTCACCATCGTGGATTACGCGGAAGTGTCGCAGCCGACCAAGGACATAGCGACCGTGCCGGGGCTGGCCATCAAGAAAATTCTTGAACAAAATAATATGACGATTGACCAGATGGATGTGATCGAAATCAACGAAGCCTTTGCCGCGGTGGCGCTGGTGAGCTGCCGGTCCATTCTGGGCATGACGAAGGAAGAGATGTTCAAAAAGGTCAACATCAACGGCGGCGCGGTGGCTTACGGCCATCCCATCGGCGCAACCGGAGCGCGCATTGCCATGACGCTGGGCTACGAGCTGAAAAGGCGCGGCGGCGGATGGGGTGTCTGCGGCATCTGTTCTGGCCATGCGCAGGGCGATGCCATGCTGATCCGCGTCGATAAATAACCGCCTGAGGCAAGGAGCGACTCGTGGCCTTCAGGTTGAAAGCTTTGAATAACGGCCATTTTTGTCATTTCGACCGAAGGGAGAAATCTTTAACAAACGGCCGTCATTAGGATTTCTCGTCGCTCACGCTCCTCGAAATGACATTTTTCAAAGTTCTCAGGTTATCGCGAGCGTTCCCTACCGAATCTGATCCAGCAGTTTGATGAAGTTTCTCTTGGCTTTGTACTTGGTTCGAAGTTCGGTCACGTAACCGGAAAATATATTTTCCTTTCCGAGCCGGTTCATGATCGCTTGAATTTTTTTGATCAGCTGGATTGCGTCTTCGTAGGCTTGATTGTTTGTTTGCTCAATCATTGGACCGACAAATTTCCGGTAAATCCCCACGGAATCCATTGGATAATCCTGCCCGCGGATAGCCGCAAGCTTCATCCAGATGGATTGCGAACATCCCCCGGCGTTGGCCGCTTCCCAGGCCGCTTCCGGATTTTTTTCCCACAAGAAAATTTCCACCAGCACGGAGTAACCGGGATCATAGCTCCAGCGGTTGATTTCCTTTTTCTGTTTCGTCAGGTGCGTCTGCATATATTTCATCATTTTTTCACGCCAGAAAGGCCATGCATCGGTCTTGTCGGCGTGCTGCTTTAACTGCTGATAGCGATCCAGCGACAGGTAATCCACAAAATTCAAACTTATGAGATTTAATGCCTCTTCGTGGCGTTTGCGCCGGTGGTATTCATCCGCCAGAAATTCCCGCAAACGGGCATCTGTGCGCTCGGGAAACGCCTTGATTCCCGCTTCAGCCCATTCCAGAGCTTTATCCCTGTTGCCGGCCTTCTTGTATATTTCGGCTATGGTCAGGTAATTGTATGCCGAAGACAGATCTCGTTTTTTGATCGCAACCAATTGCTCGACATCACCGGAGAGCTCCGCCAGGGTTTCCATGATATGAAAGAGGCGATAAACCGTATGGGATTGTTTCTCACGGGCATTCCACCGGTTGACGCCCGGGGGAATTTTTGCCCACTCCTGATTGGCCAGGTTCCGATAAGCGTCCAGTCCCGCTTTGCCCAGAATGGGAGCATAGGTTTTGACCGCGCCATAAAATTCATCGAACTGGCTGTTCAATTCAAGATGAAAAAGACGCTTAGCCAACCGGGCGGGATCCGGTTTCACTTTCCGGCAAGCTTTGAAATGGATATTCTGCAGGCGATTCAGAACCTCTCCCATTTCGCCGTTGGAATCATCCATCGACTCCAATGCAGTTCCCGCCCGTTCAATGGCATATTCGGCAAGCGAGATGACCTCCGACGAACAGCGACCTTCCAGCAACTCATCAATGTCGTCAACCGTTTGTGAGGCGGCGTCGGTAAAACTGCTCGCTTCATGGTAATTGACAAAGCCTTGTGTATCAAAGGCTTCTTTGATCACCCGCTTCCAGTAAGCAAAGTCGAATCCGGAGGAAAGGGCCCTGGCCGTTTTAAGAAAAAGCTTTCTCCGGAGCGTTTCATCCCGATGCGCCTGCTCCATCAGTATCTCAACAAGGATGGATAAATCCAGTGTTTTCAAATAGGTTTCAATATCTTGAAGGCCAATCTCTTTGGCGTTTTTGGTTTGTTTAACCTCCCGCCCCTCGATCCAGGCCAGCGCCACGGCGACGCAATGTTTACAAAACTCGCCTTCAGCCCCCATCGGGCAGGTGCAGGAATAATGAAAATTTTGATCCGCCTTTGAGGTCATCTTGACGGTATAAGTCCTGCTCCCTTCAACCTTGGCAATAAGCAACCCCTTGCGTTCGGCCAGATCAATCACCTGCCCGTCCTCGAAATACTCGCGGCCCCGTTCGCGTGCGCGTCTTGGCGCGAGCTGCATCGCCATATCCATGTCCAACTTTATTGCCATAAACAATTAATCCAGATCACTGACATGGGTCGCTTGCCTGAAACTCACTTCAGGAAATTCCCGGAAGTGTGCCCGTCCGCATTTGACCTTCTGTTTCTCGGACGTCCGCAGTTCCTGCCCTGCGGATTTGGTTTCTGCCACAAAATAAACGGTTTTTTCGTTTTTCTTGATCAGCGCCCAGTCCGGATTATAGGCGCCGATCGGCGTTTTAATTTTAAACCAGTTGGGCAGCTTGAAATAAAATTCAATATCCTCACGTTCTTCGCAATCCCTGGCAAAAGCGTATTCGACGCCGGAATCGAGAGGCAAAAGATGACTGTATATGGTTTTGTCTTTTCTCGTGATTTCGAATGTATGATCGGAGATATGAAAATCGTAGTCTTCAAACAAGCGCATTTCATATTCCTTGGCGCCGATTTTTTCATACTTGATACCGTCGATCATTAATGCATTTAATACATCATTGATGGCCGCCACGGCATTATCGAGAAACAACTGGGGATTGATGAGAACCTCGCCGCACCTTCCCGATTGTAAAAGAACCTCCAACACCGTAGAGCGGGTCAACTCCGTTCTTTCCTGAATATAAAACAGGATATCGGGAATCCGGAATTTACCATCAATAGATATGTTGTAAGAAGCGCGCACATCGGCAATGATACCCGATTCATCAAATTCGACGGCTGTTTTTGTTGATTTGATGACCGCTTTTTTGGTTGCGGGCATTTCCTGAACCGCTTTGGCGGCTGCCTTGATCAATTCCGGCGTATCGTAGTCCACTTTATAAGTGGTTTGAAATTTGATCTTGTCCCAGATGTCCTTAAACTTTGCATCCAGCTCGAAACCTTTGCGATATTTGACGGTTTCCCGCTTTTGCTTATTTTTGATCCGACATTGAAAGGACACGTGGCAGTCTTCCTCGATTTCGGCTTGAAGCTTGCGCGCAAAATCTTCGTAAGCTTCGTTGGCAATGACGGTAAGACGATTGACGTTTTTGTCCTGTATGCGCAGGCCTTCCTGATTGACGGCAAGGCGCATCCCCCGCCCGATTTCCTGCCGTTTTTTCAATTCCGAATGCGTCTCGTTGAGCGTGCAAATCTGGAAAACATTGGGACTGTCCCACCCCTCGCGCAGGGCGGAATGGCTGAAAATAAAGCGCAAAGGCTCTTGGATATCCAGAAGCCTTTCCTTGTCCTTCATAATGAGCCTGAATGTATCGTCATCCGCCTGAGAATTTCCGCGGGTATCGTTCCAATTTCCTTTTTTGTCCTGTGAAAAATAACCGTTATGAACGTCGGAGGCGGCATGGGAAATAAGACCCTGATAAGAACTTTTCGAAGAAAGTTCATTGTAAATTTCTTCAAACCAGAGAGCAAATTTTCCTTTGAGCGCATTGCCGCTTGCGTCATAGGCGCGATAATTGGCGACGCGGTCGATAAAGAACAGGGAGAGCACCTTGATGCCTTTATCCTGATACTTTCTTTCCTTCTGAAAATGCTCTTCAACGGTTTTGCGAATCTGAACTTTCATGACCTCGTCCGTCAAACCGCCGCGCGCATCGCCTGTAAAGATTGTTTCCCCGTTGGACAGCTCGATAAAGCCGTCGGCCACGTCAATGCCGTTGATGATGCAGCCGCTTTTATAAACATCGCGCCTGCCGGACAATTCGTACAAATCATCGCCAACTTTTGCCGTTACGGTTTTCCGGACGACGCCGGAGGCCGTGTTCACGTCAATTTTAATCTTGGCGGAAGTTTTCGTTTTTGTCGCTGTCGTTTTTTCCAGCGCGATAAACGCTTCGTTGAAATCATTTTCCGTTACGATGGAATCGACTTCAATTTGTTTGACCAGCCCCAGATCGTAAGCGCGCACCGGGTCCAGGCTGTAAACCATGTTGTAGCGGTTGGTATGCGTAGCGGAATAACGCAGCGTGCAAAGCGGATTGAGATTGGCGATGGCGTTTTTACGGATGTCCGTTTCCATGTTTTGCGGCTCATCCACAATGACAATGGGCCGGGTGGACTGAATAAATTCCACGGGCCTTTTGCCGGTCAGCCGGTCGTTGGGCTTATTGATGATATTTTCATCCTTGGCAAAGGAGTCGATGTTGATAACCAGGATTTGGATATTGTTGTTGTCGGAAAAATTGCGCAGGGCGGAAACCCTTTTGGAATCATAAACCAGATAATTCACCGGAATCCGGTCGTAGAGATTCTGGAAATGATCGAAAGTAATCTCCAGATTCTTCAGCACACCTTCGCGGATGGCGATGGACGGGACAACGATGACGAATTTTTTAAAGCCGTATTTATAGTGCAGCTCGTAGATCGTCCGCAGATAGACATAGGTTTTGCCCGTGCCGGTTTCCATTTCCACGGAAAAATTCATGCCGTCGAGAGCATCCGATACCGGCAGGCCGTTTACCTTTTGCACGTTTCGAACGTTTTCCAAAATCTGCTCATCGCCGAGCGTCAGCCGGTTGCCGATCCCCATACCCTGAAAAAGCGCATCGCCGGATAAATACTCAAAATCTCCGCGATCCGGCGGCTGGCCTTCGAAAATACCGGCCACGGCGTTAATGGCGTCCAATTGGAAAGACTGATGAGGTTCAAAATGGAGTTTCAATTACATCCTCTGTTTATGCAATCCGTTCGGATAAATATTCCTTGATGCGTTCTTTATTGGAAAGCAAGGTGGAAAACTGCTTTTCGCCGATGTCGCTGAACTGCGCCAAAACGCGGCGATTGATCTGTTCCTGATCTTCAAAAATAGCCACGGAATGATATTTTACGCCCCAATTATTGAAACAATACATCGTTATCATGGCATCTTTGCATTTGCTGTCGTTGGGGACGGCAAACAAAAATATGGGTTTGGGCATACCGTTGATCCGGCAGTCCACTACATATTTACCTTCCTTGTCGTAATCCGGGTGCGTGAAGTCAAAGGTCAACCTTTCTTCCGGCACGGTTTCACGGATCAAGGCGCGAAAGTCTTCATAGAACGTCGAGCGGACAATTTCCTTGCTTAAATACGACAAATCCGTAACTTTGATTAACGCATGAATATAATTATAAAAAGCGCTGCCGAAATCATCGCTTTCAATCCTGATTGACAGCGAGCCGTCGTATTCATCCAGACCGAAGTTGGAAATGATGTTGGTAAGAATCTTCTGACGAGTTCCTTCTTTTTTTAAAGCGGACACATCCATGTCATAGCTTAAGTGCATGATCGTATGGGCTTCATCGGTAAATTTCCAATGCCCGTTTTCTTTTTTGAGAAAAATGGAAAAATGATCACCATCATCAAACTCATAAGGATTGAATATCCGGAAGCGATTTACACCTTCTTCCTTAAGGGAGATTTCTCTGGAAATCTTGTCTTTTAGCGCGCTTTCAATATCCGATATATTTATGTTCATAAATTGCTCCATTTATAAATTATCAAATATACTGGTTTGCGCATCTTTTTCAATCCGGATATTGCAGTCTTGAATCAAACAGGCAAGCGCGCCTCGAATATCCGAATACCGGTCTGACGGCACGGCATAGCTTTCTTCGGCGCGCCCCGCGTCCTGATAGCGTTGCGTGGCATAATGAACGTGAAAATCAAAAAACTTTTGTTTTTCCAGTTTATTGGTATGTTCATGCTTGCCGTTATAGCGGCGCAGCTTGAAATCCTGATTCGCGCCTTTTTCCTGGTAGGCAAGAATAGCTGAAAAATCAGTGACCGCATTCTTGTTCTGCCGTAATTTAACGATAAACATGCTTCCGTCATATCGCGGAAGCTCAAGAGATGCTTTCTTGTGCCCCTCCGACTCCTTGAAACGAAGAAAATCCTCTATAGGGCCGTCATAATTTTTGTTTTCCGCAATAAGCCGATTTATTTCTTCGTCTGTAAAGTAATAAATCATTCCGGTTCCTTAGCCTTTTTTAATGAATATCTGTACTTGTTCATCGGTTTGCCGGCGTTGGCAAACCGATCCTCTGATCGCTTTCTCAGATTACCTTGAATTCAATCCCTGCGTCTTTCATCTGCAAAGCGGTGTTGGTTTTGAGTTTGTCGTTTTGCTTAAACAGCCGGTCGAGCGTAAAGACCTTTTGGGGCTTCATGGCAAGAATTTTTTTGATGACGTCTTCATCGGCGCGCTCCAGCGCGAGCGCGATTTCACCATTATTGGCCAGCAAAAAACCTTCTTCCGCCCGTATGTCCGCCGTAAGCGGCACACCCGCCTTGAGCAGCAGTTCATAAAGGATGTCTTCGATTTTCGCGTGTTCATCGAGCGGCTCCAGATGTTGTTGCATCTGGGCGACCAGGTCTTCTTCCGTTTCGATAGCCGTCCGCCAGATTTTGAAATTGGATTCCCGGAGCTTGAAAACCTTGAAACCCAAATCCTGACTGGCCGCACGGCCGTCAAGATCGAGCTTGACTGACTGATCATCCGAAATTTTCCTAATGACGCGGCGGATGCGCTCCTTGCCGATTTCGGCAATGGTTGAATAACCGGCTTTGTAAGCTTCCGTGTTTTCATCGCATTTTTCCGGCAACTGCACGCAGATAAATTTCCGGTTGCCTCCGTCTTCGCGGTTGAGTTCCAAAACAGCATGTGCTGTGGTGCAGGAACCGGCAAAGAAATCGAGAATTATGTCTTGACTATTAATCGAAGACGCTTGTTCAATAAATACCTTGATCAGCGTTGATGGTTTAGGAAAATCAAAATACTTTTCTTTAAAAATTTCTGTAACCTCTCTTGTCCCATTCGTTGTGTAACCAACTACTTTTGAATCCAAGCAAGTTGAAAAACCTGTTATCGTAGTCAATAAATCATTTAAGAACTTTTTTTCCCTTGGCCGACCTGATGGATTTTTAGGAAACAAGATGCGCCCCTCTCCAATCATTTTTCGGACATTCTCCTTGCTTTTTGACCACCCTCTCGTTGGATTAGGCGGATATACATTACCGGTTGCAGGATCGACTATATCGTAATGAAGATTTGGCCGTTGCGCTGCTGTCGCTAAGCCAGAAAGATCAATACTCGCCCAAGGCCCACGCGGATCATTATCGGGATTTCCATATTTTTCAGTATCTATGCTAACGCCTTTCTGTATGGCATTCTCACTTTTAGAATACGCAACAATGTATTCATGGTCTGTAGAAACATTGGATTGATTTCTACTATCGGCTCGTTGACGACGATGCCATAGAAAATTCCCAGAAAAATTCTCTTCCCCAAACACCTCATTCATTAAAAGCCTAAGGTTGTGGACTTCGTTGTCGTCGATGGAAACGAAGATCACGCCGTCATCGCGCAGGAGATTGCGCGCCAGAAAGAGCCTCGGATACATCATGGAAAGCCAGTTGGAATGATAATGCCCGCCGTCTTTGCTGTTTTTCCGGAAAAGACCTTCGCGGGTCATCAGTCCCGTTTCGTCCTTGTCGCCGATCCGGCTTAAGTAGTCTTCGCGCGATTCCGAAAACCGGTCCGGATAGATGAAATGATCATTGCCCGTGTTGTAAGGGGGATCGATATAAATCATCTTGATCTTGCCGAAATAGCTTTTCTGCAACGCTTTCAGAACTTCCAGATTTTCGCCTTCGATAAAAACATTGCCGCTTTGCTCGAAATAGACTGACTCTTCCGGGCAGGGCGAAAGCGTTGCGGTGGATGGGGCTTGCAATGCGCGAAACGCATCAGACTTTCCCGCCCAGTTGAGCACATAGCGTTCATTTTTAAATTCGATATTGTCGCCCAGTGCGGCCCGCAGTTTTTCCCAGTCTATCTTGTTTTCGGTAAATGCTTCGGGCAATATTGCTTTGAGCTGGTTTAATTTATCCCCGGCGATGTCCATCGATTTTCCATCCATAGATTCATCCTTATTTAAGAGGCATCGTGAGCAGTCTTTCGCTGCGCCAAATCCGAACGATTTTTACTTTGGTTCCATCAAGGCGGTAAACGATCCGGAAGGGAGGATCAATGATTTCCCTTAAGTTGGCAATACCGATTTCGGGAACCACTCGGCCGCTTTCCGGTAAATCGGCAAGCCTCTCCACCTGCGCGATGATTTCTCCGATCAATCGTTCACCCACGTCAGGAACCCGCTGATCCTTATACCAAGCGCGGATCGCTTCGAGATCGTCAAAAGCGGAAAGGGCAAATGTGATCGATCGTTTCTGCGGCATGATTATTTGCTCAATCCCAGCCGTTTCTTGACTTCGGCAAGACTGATTTCTTTTCCCTCTTCGATGTCCACCAGGCCTTTGACAACTCCCCGCAGAAAGGCCTGCTCTTCCATCCTTTCCTCGTAATCTTTGACGGACTCGACAACAGCAACGCCCCGGCCCCGGCTGGTCAGAAGAACCGGCCGGCGGGTTTTATCGGCCTGATTGACAATTCGGCCCGGATTGACTTTCAAATCGGTAATAGGGACAATATCTTCGGAGTATTTGATAACGGATTTCATGGAATCCTCCCGATCGGTTTTTTGACAGGTCGATTAATAGCACTTATTAACCGACCTGTCAAGAGAGTCTTGATGAATTTCGCCGCAATGGCAGGGAGCGACTCGTGGCCTTCAGGTTATCGCGAGCGTTCCCTGCTGAATTTTATCCGGAAGACTTCTTATCTTACTTGTGGTACATATCCAAAGCCAGGCAGGGCAAAACCGCTGAGCCGGACTTGCCCATCAGCGGCGATGAAAAGCACGGAGGCATGGCGGCGGCCGGATCTGGTTTCACAAAGAGATTCATCGGAGCATTCGGTTCAATTCGAATCATCACATCAGGATGATGGAAATCTGAAAAGTGAAAGGAGGAACACATCATGAAAAGAGGATGGAGAGGGATTGTTTTTCTGTTGATAGCGGCCGTATGCGCACCGTTGTTGTTTGCCGAAATTTCGTCCGCGGCGGGATCGGGAAGCGAGGAGAAAATTTTTCAAA
>WBZY01000137.1_pt2 | contig 38749 bp, 36 predicted proteins | sample 5204191 | NCBI WGS metagenome assembly WBZY01 (sample SAMN12344363, study PRJNA552823) | activated sludge metagenome | biome: Activated sludge suspended growth; feature: Anammox Sidestream; material: Wastewater; isolation source: activated sludge from anammox sidestream of wastewater treatment...
CTCTTACCTCATCACTTGTCAGTCCGTACTGACTCCAAGAATCCTTATGCAAAAATCGACAAACATCGTCACCTTTAAAGAGTGTTGGGGCGTACGTCGTCGAAAAACAGGCCGGGTGATTTAAGATGAGATGGCCGGCCTCATGTCCCAGACAGATCCGAAATACCTCAGGGCGCTTTTCAAAGAGATCCTTATGATATTCGTTAATCTCGATAGCTGCCCCTTGGCCTACGCCGATCCGCGCAAAACAGGTAGCTCCTTCGGTCTCCTCGAGGTTGTCCCAGTAATAGGAAATCTCAAGCCAATCAAGCAACCGCTCAATATCTACAGGCAGACTATCCATGCCATGATGCTCTCGGTAAGCATGGCTGAATTCTTGAGCGATCACATCCACCTCTTGAAGTCTGATATAAGGCGATGGACGCGGAATGTGAATATTGTGAGACAGCATTTTAACCCTCTGGACGATCGCATGTTACTCACCGGCCTTTATTCTCCGAACCTCTTCCTCCACGCCTTTAACCATTTCTTCAAGTTTATCCGGCGTTAGATCAAGAGCCGCCTTGAACAACCTATTGAACGATCCGCTTTTCTCGGGATCTTGGCTTACGACTTTTGCGACCTTTTCAAATTCATCTGTCGTTCTTCCTGCAGAAAGCAACAATTCATTTTTTTCCTCGTCGTTGCATTGGAGAGCGACCGAAATCTTATCGATGGTTTCGCGTGTTGGTTTTGAATCAAGTCGATCATTTTCAAGTTTAGAGTAGTAGCTGTAGTCCATGGATATTAGATTAGCTACTTCGCGCTGAGTCTTGCCTTTTCTCCTCCGAATTGTTTGTAATGTTTTTCCGAAACTCATGGTGTAAAGAATTTGTTGAGGTTGACAGTCCACATCCATTCAAGTATAGTGATGGACAGTCCATGTCCATGTTAGCGAAGCTGCGGAAAATGTGCAATGTGGAAAAGCTAATCACAGCAACAGGAAAGAAGGTTTGGATCAAGATGGGAAGATTTCAGTAAAGGAAAAAATATCGCTGCTTTGAAAGTTTTAGTTTCCGGTTGCCGCATCTTGCAACGATTGTAATAGGTGAATGCGGTTTTTTTCAGGTGACTTGATGAGGAATTTGAAAGTGATACAAGACAATGAAGTTAAACCACTAACACGCACCACAAAAGCTGGGGTGCTGAAACGGCGTCCTGAGGTTGAGGACCAGATAAAAGAAGTTCTAGGGATAGACGCTGCGGCTCTAGATCAGCGTCTTTCTGTGAGAAATTACCAGGCGGATGGTTTCATAAAACCGGAGGCAATCGTTTACCTAATACGACGTTCGCTTGACCTCGGCGATGACGACTCGGTCAATCACCTTTCAACGGCTTTGGTGGGTCGGCTTACGCGTATGATTGCTGGGAAGGTAAGCATTCTTTCACCGAATCTCCGCGAAGATTGTCACAGTGAGATCGTGGTACGTGTTTTTGCAGACATCGTTGACCTTTCGACCGATCGGGCTGATTATGCTCAAGTCAGTTTTGGCGACTGGCTGGGAAAAAAAGCTGTCGACAGCATCCGAAAATGTTGGAAGGAGCACACTCAATCTCAGATTACTGACAGCCTGACGAGGGAAGACAAGGGTGGCGACGAAGATGCAGCCGATCCGGAAGTTCGCGACTTCCGGCCAAGTGATCTCCGACCGGAGGAGTACGGGCTATTCATTGATAAGGCATTAAGAGTCCTAAAGGACAATGAACGGGAAGCGTACGTGATGCGGCATCTTTGGGAGTGGGAAATAGAAAATGCTGATACCCAAATTCCTACGATCAGTACTTATTTCGGCGTGAGCCCCCGTACTATTCGAAATTGGCTTGTCAGTGCCGATAAAAAGATCAAAACCTGGAGGGACCAAAGGGGGACCTAAACCATGAAAAAGAAGAGTGAAATGGACGACATACTTAACGAATTCTCCACAGATTTTAGGGCAAAGGGTGATAAAGCCTTAGAACAATACGTCAGAGAATATCCCGAACTAACCGAGGCCCTTTATGAACATGCCGGATTGGCCCGTATGTTCCGCCATCTACCTGACGCGAAAATGACCCCGGAAGAAGAAGAATTGCGGACTCTCAAGTCAATTAGCCTGGTGCAGAACCTGCTGCATGAGCGACGCACCCAAATGAACGCGACCGCTGAAAAAGAAGCTCTTCACTTCAACAGCCTGCGCGAACGTCTCACGGAAAGGAATGCTACGTACGAAACCGCGGCGGAGTCTCTTAGACTTTCGCCGCTGATCCTGAAACTTTTGGACAAACGAAAGGTTCGGCCCGAGTCCATTCCCAGGCTACTTTTCGAAAAGCTTTCGGGAATCTTGGAAACGAATTTCGAGACAACATTTTCTTACTTATCACTTAAGCCGATTCCAAGTGGAGGATTTTATAAGGCTGACTCGGCCCCAACATTTCCAGTTCAATCAGAATTTGCTGATCTGGTGAAGCACGATCCGGATCTGTCCCCTGACGATAAGGATTATTGGATCGCCTTTCCGACGATCGAGAAGGAATAACTCCGCAAATTGCCTCCGATCTCTGACTAACTCGATCATATGAACAAATGGGAACACATAAGGCGAGCCGCACGTGACTTTCGACAACAGATCTGTGATGCGAATGGGCTCTCGGTAGATCATCGCACCACAAACGACCTAGTCCCTCTGGCGGCAGACTTTCTTGGCCTTGAGTTGAAGGGACTTCCTGCCGAGCACCCGGCCCTTCAGGGAGCATTGGCTCGTCTCGAGGACGGAACCATCTACTTCCAGAACGACGTTGAAACGTGGCTGGCGGCCTATTATCAGGTCCATGAGATGGGGCACCTAGTGCTCGGACATGGTGAACGAGAATGCACCGAAACAGCTATTGACCCTGCCGCATCGGAGGCCAGAATTCCATTTGGCGTCCATCGCGTTGAGGGCTACGGACCGCAGGAACGGATCGAGTCCGAAGCAAACATCTTCGCCCGCGAATTCTTTTTGCCGTGTGAAGTTTTGAAGAAATGGTTCGCAGAAGAAAACCTAAACGCAGAAGAGATAGCCGAGCAAAGCGACATGGGTATAGAGATGGTGTGCCATCAATTTGCGTACGCACTACTTACTCCCGCGATTCACGATAGGTTCGTCGAAGAGGATGAAGAAACCGATCTCACGCTCAATGATTCACAGAAAGCCGCAGCTCACACTGCAGAAGGACCGCAGCTAGTAGATGCAGGTCCGGGAACTGGAAAGACGCGCACGCTAGTTGGGCGGGCATTACACCTTATCGCATCCGGCGTGCGTCCCGATAATATCCTTGTTCTTACATTCTCGAATAAAGCTGCTGAGGAATTGCGTACAAGACTTCATCGGTTCGCTCCAGAGTCGGCGGGGAGGCTTAGTATCGAGACGTTTCATTCGTTCGGACTGGAGCTCCTTCGAAAATACGGAACAAAACTAGGTCTTTCGGAAAAACCTGAGATCCTTGATCCCGTTGAAGCCATTTTTCTGCTGGAGCGTTCCCTCCCCAACCTTGAGCTCGATTACTATCAATATCTTCCGGAGCCTTCGAGGTCTCTTCCGGATATCGCTCGTGCGATCTCACGCGCTAAGGATGAAAATGTCGGGCCTGAGGAATATTTAGAACTGGCAACGAAGCAGCGCGATCTAGCCACATCGGACGAAGAAATCGAAAAAGCAGAGAAGGCCCAAGAGGTCGCCCGAGTTTACCGGATCTACGAGGAAAAACTCGCGGAAATAAAGGTCGTCGATCTAGCTGACCTTATCTGTAAATCGATTGCTCTATTGAAGGAACCCGACGTTCAGAGGGAGGTTCGAAAACGATACCAACACGTTCTCGTCGACGAATATCAGGACGTAAACCGGGCAAGTGGCCTGCTGTTGAAGGAGGTCGTTGGAGACGGACGAAACTTGTGGGCGGTCGGAGACCTGAGGCAGTCGATCCACCGATGGCGAGGAGCGACCACGGCCAACATTCGCCTATTTCATGAAGATTTCCCAATAGCAAGGGATCCCATCTCACTCGGCAAGAACTACCGTTCTCGTCGGGGCATCGTCAACGTTTTCTCGTCCTTCGCTCCGCAAATGGGGGCGACCAGCGGCAGAGCTTTCGAGGCATGGGAGATTCATAACGAAGACTTGGACGAACCGTCAGTTCGATTTGATGTTGCCAGCGACCCTGAGGCCGAAGCGATGGGGATCGCAAACGAAATTGCGGCTCTTCACGGTCGTGGTTTCCGATACTCGGAGCAGGCGGTGATCTGCAGAACCCACACCGGCATGGCTCGCGTTGCAAGAGTTATTGCAAATGCGGGGGTGCCGGTACTTTACATGGGCGACCTGTTCGAACGCCCAGAAATACGAGACCTTCTATCCCTTCTCTCGCTTGCGGCCGGACCAGAGGGAGCGGGGCTGGTGCGTGTTGCGAGATTTCCCGAATACAACGTTCCTTTCGATGACGTGCGAGTGCTTATTAAAGCGTGCGGCGAAGGTTCGATTCCCTTTCCTCAGGCTTTGACAAAGATCGATGACATCGACGGCCTCTCAACCGAGGGACGGACGAGGTTGAACTTGATCGCAGCGCATCTTAAAGACCTAACGCACGGTCGATCGGCCTGGAAATGTCTAACGCGTTATCTTTTTGAGCGCAGCTCCTATCTAGTTCCCTTTCTGGGAGACGAAAGTCCAGTGGGGCAGCAGCGTCGTCTTGCCATCTACCAGTTTCTTCAGTTTGTGCATAGCCGGCTTGCTGCGTCTGAACCAGAGCCTGACTCCGACCCGAAGCGAGAGCTATTGCGATATGTTCGCCGGCTGGAGATCTTTGGCGATGAAAAACTGCTTCGTGAACCAGACGAGTGGGCTAGCTCTATCGACGCAGTACGAATCATGACCATCCACGCCAGTAAAGGTCTTGAGTTCAAATCGGTATTCCTTCCTGGACTCTACAAGGGGAATATGCCGAATTCTGTTAACAGAGATCGGTGCACGCCTCCCGACGGACTTCTATCGGAGTCAGATCCAAACTGGCGCGATGAGGAAGAGGAATGTCTGTTTTTCGTAGCTATGTCACGGGCTCGCGAGAAACTGTATTTATCAAGACCGGCAACAAAATCGAATAAGAAAAGCACTGCCTCTGCGTTTCTTGAAAAGATCGGCCGTGCGCTTCCCACCGCTTTGGCAACAGAAGCCTCATGGGTTACCCAACCCGAGGCCGAAGTGGTGGACAGAGTCGAGATGCCTCAGCCGCCTAATCCCTTTCCGTACCGGGCAACTCAGTTAGAGCTTTATATGAAGTGTCCGCTTAAATATTTTTATCAATTTGTCTTGAGCCTCCCCGCGACGCGCGATGATACGGCATATCAAAAGTTCCACCGGGCGGTTTACAAAACGATCGACCGCCTGAAAAAGGCAAGGGATTCCGGTGCCGAACTTACCGAGGAGCTTGTCCGTTCAACATTCCAAGGTGAGTGGGCAGAGCGAGGTCCGACGGACCACTTTCTGGCCGGTCTCTACGAAGCCTCGGCTGATCGCATGGTCGGCAACGCCGTGGAAAGGATGCGTTCGTCGGAAGCTGCCATCCTGACCGGTCATGAATTAGATTTTGCTGGCGGCAAGATAAAGCTCGACTTCGACCTCTCTGAGTTACCGGAGAAAGGGCCTCTGCTCATTCAGCGATTCAAAACGGGACGTCCTACAAAGTCCGAAGCAAATAAACACTTCTATGCGTTACTTCTCAGGGCCGCGAACGAGTTGAAGGACGGACGAGATTCGCTCGTAGAGATCTTATACCTTCGCGACAATTCGGCCGAGGCCGTTTCAATGACCGACAGGGTGATCGGACAGCGTAATGAAAAGTATGAAAACGCTATGAAAAACATCGCCGAGGGACATTTCCATCCCATCGTAGGTGAATACGAATGCCCGCGTTGCCCGTACTACTTCAACTGCCCCGCCGCAGTCTAGTGCCGAGGAGCCGTTCCAGGCTCCATCGATTTTTCTTAATATTTTTTCAGGCGATTCCTTCCCAAACCTTTCCGGTTTGGGTCCGCTTAGTCGATTTATTTATATAGAGGCGGTGATTCAAAAACGACACCGCACCTATCGACAAAAGAGGATTTATTTCTATGAACACAAACAAACCGGAAAATGAAAAAGGTGCCGCACGAGAGCTTCGACTTTTCGTGCAGGGCGAGGGTCTAGCTGAGATCCAGGTAGTAAACATCGACAGCGAATCAACAGCTGTCGAACTTATAAAAATGGTCGCGGCCAAAGTCGGTGGCGAGTTCGCAGCGGCCGATACGGCGGGCGGCTTCGTCGTTACATTTGAGAATGAGGACAAAGAGATATCTCAAAAGGACTCGTTAAAAAAGGCCGGCATTCACGATCGCTCGCGTGTCCACATCCACCGCTGCCGCAAGGTCAAGGTGACGGTCAACTTCAACGGCGAAACTGAAGTCGATAATTTCCCTCCGTCAACGATGGTCGGAAAGGTTAAGAAATGGGCAGATAAAAAGTTCGACATCGACAAGATCGATGCGACAGAGCATGCTCTACAGCTCTGCGGAACGGCAACACGGCCGGACGAAGACAATCACATCGGCGCGTTGACTAAAAATCCGTCGTGCAGCGTCTGCTTCGACCTCGTACCGAAGCGTCGTGTTGAGGGAGGCGTCTAAGTAATGGCTTCCCGACCGGACGAAGTAACATTTCTGGCACACGCGGAGGCGGGTCCGTTCGAAAACGGGGTTGATCGAGGCCGGTGGCGGCTGGTCTCGATCGACTGGCCGCACGCGGTTCTCGCGGTATCCGCTGCCGAACGGGCTGAAGCTCCATCGGAATATGCCTTCAGATTCGAATTATCAAACTATCCGGCACAGCTGCCGATAGCACAGCCGTGGGACCTGGCGACAAAAACGCCGCTTGCATTCGCAAAATGGCCGGGCGGCGTTGACCGAGTTCAGTACGCTTTCAATCCCGGTTTTAAGGAAGGTAAATGTCTCTACCTCCCGTGTGACCGGCTGGCGATCGAAGGACACGAAGCATGGCGTACCCAGCATCCGGAAATGATCTGGACCGCATCGAGCGACATCACTTTGTATTTGAGGATCATCTATGACCTTCTCCATTCGAAAGATTATAAGGGCCTTCGCGGCGCCTAAGCACCAGCTCTCATGTTCAAGCGATGTCTGGAATGAAGGGATTGCTGAGTTGCGCCGCCGGACGGAGGGCTGGCATGAGAGCGGGGCTTTTCTGCTCGGCACGAACGACGGTAAACGAAGACGAATTGAAAAGTTTGTCTATTACGACGACCTCGATCGACACTCTCTCGATACAGGCATCGTTATTTTCGATGGCGCCGGCTATGGTCCTTTGTGGGAAATGTGCCGAAGGGAGAATCTCACGGTTGTTGCCGACATCCACGTGCATCCAAACGAAGCCATGCAGAGTGAATCGGATCGGACGAATCCGATGATCGCAAGGAAAGGCCACATCGCTCTGATAGCTCCCGACTTTCTCAGCCGCGAATGCACTGCACGCCACCTTGGTGTTTATACGTATGAAGGCGACTATCGCTGGAGCTATTCGTCCGGGACGACCGCAGAAGAATTCTTCTATGTAGGATATTGGGGATAGAAAATGATCGACACTGCAAATATTCAAGATGAACTAAACCGCACGGCAAAAATGTTTCTCGACACCGGCGAAGCCGCAACCGTCGACGAAGCGTATGCGATCCTTGGCAGCTACCACCTCAGCGTACGGTTAGGTGCTGACGTGGCTCACTCCCCGACTCTTCAGGCTGCACTGCTGACGATCGTCAACACAGGCCGCCGCTGCTTTCACGGCGGGGTCGAGGTTGCCGGCTGCCCGGATGCGGATCTCTTGGTATATCTAGAAGGTGCCCGCACGCTGGAACAAGCGATCATTAAGCTCGAGGGGCGGTTGGTAGAATCGGTCGCATCGAATCATCCAGAGATAGTGATCGGCGATACAGACGCGTCAGCGACAAGTGAGTTCTCGATTCGGGCAACATATGACGGGTGGATCGGCGGAGTTGCTCCCGTTGATGACGGCATCCGTCTTGCAGAAGCTCAAGAGTTCACGCCGGCTGGTGTGCTTGCGGGGTCTCTCGCCGTATCAGAAGCGTTCCAGTTCGTACGGGGAAAAAATCCAATGGCTGGTTCTCGTCCGGTCGGGTTTTCGCTTTGGGAACCACACTCGAATGAGGATTGGACAGCAACCCGGAATAAAGGTCCGGAGCTTGAATTATTGCCGGCCCGTTTGTGGCTCATAGGGCTCGGCCATCTTGGTCAAGCTTATTTGTGGACACTCGGATTTCTTCCCTTTGCCAGCCCGGAAGAAGTTCTGATCGTACTGCAAGATACCGATCGCCTGTCTGTTGCTAATGACAGTACTTCCCCATTAACGAACACAGATCTTGTCGATCAGCCCAAGACGCGAGCGATGGCCGCGTGGTGTGAGGCACGCGGCTTCCAGACACGCATCGTAGAACGTTTATTCGCGGATGGTTTTCGCGTCGGCAGTGATGAACCCATGGTTGCTCTTTGCGGTGTCGACAACGGTCTTGCTCGAGCCTCGCTTGAGGACGTCGGTTTCTCTCGGGTGATCGAGGCAGGACTCGGCCGCGGCACTGACGAGTTCTTGGCATTCCAGATCCACAGTTTTCCGGGGGCGAAACCGGCACGAGAAATCTGGGACTCAAGTGCGGTAGAGCCCCTCCAAGATCAGTCTATCGAAGCGGCAGCCTACGCCGACCTCGGCGAGCGCGGAGTGGATAAATGTGGTCTTACGCTGCTTGCCAACAGAGCGGTTGGCGCCTCTTTTGTCGGAACCTTTGCTTCTACTTTGGTGATTGCAGAAGTGCTTCGGATGCTGGCGGGAGCGGCCGCGTTCGACGTTATAGACGGAACTCTACGGCAGCCAAATACTATCGAAGCCATTGTCAAGACCAAGAAGCTGCCGCCATTCAACCCGGGCATCACACCCGCGATCCCGGCCTTTTCAGATGCTGCAAACGGGGTCGAGGAAAGGACCAAAATTTTAGTTGAAGCATCAATATAACTGCCAAGGTATAATTGGCTATCTCGGATGATTGGAGGAAAAGCCGTGGGATATTCAGACGAAAGGTTGGAGCGTATTTTTGACAGGACTTCAGGCTATTGCCACCTATGCAGTCGAAAGCTTGTTTTTTGCAATTACGCAATTCGCGGAGCTCGCGGGGCCTGGAACGTCGAGCATTCTATTCCTCGCGCACTTGGAGGGACGGACCATTTGAATAACCTCTATCCAGCTCACATCGACTGCAATGAAATGAAAGGCACTAACTGCACCAAACGCTCACGTGCTGCTCACGGTCGCACTAGGGCTCCGTATTCGGTAACCAAGCGCATTCAAAAGCGAGAAGACAATGCACTACGAAAAGCAATCATCACGGGTGCTGCTGGCGGAGCGATGTTTGGTCCGCCCGGCGTGATTATCGGAGCTTTCCTCGGTGCAATAAGTGGATACGACGAAAACCCCGATTGGTAATCTCGTGTTCTCAGTTCGAAGGTTGATTTTATTGCTGTGAACTTTGCTCCCCAAATTGGCCATCAAGCCGCTTGACCGCCTCCAGCATTAAATCCGCGTCGGTCTCGGCATAGATGTTCGTGATACTCATGTCGGAATGAGCGAATAAATTTTGAACTATCAGAGGGTTAGTGTTCCTTCGAATAAGTTCACTGGCGAAGTAGGTTCTGAGATCGTGAAAATGATAGTTTTCTTCTCGAGTTCCATCTGGCTTGTTGATCTTGGCTCGTACGAGAACCGGATGCCACCTCTTTCGGAAATCGACAATTGGAAATGGTAGTTGTTTATCGGCGATTAGGTCCCTTAAAACCGTTGCTGCCGTTGAATTGATCGGTACGGATCGCGGAGGCCGTCCCTTCGAACCGATTACCCACACTCTTTGATTCTCAAAATCAATCACCTCCTCGTTCAAAGCCAATAGTTGGCCTCGGCGCAACGGCATGTTAACAGCTAACTGGACAAGCCTGTAAAGTAGCTGGTCGGATTCAAGTTCCTTCCAGAGGGCTTTCTTCTGCTCGGTCGTAAGTAGGCGCTTTCTTGGCGGTGGCTCTGGTAGGGCCTTCACATACTGCATCGGATTGCGATCAAGAACGTCTTCTTCACATGCGAGACTGAAGATTTTCGACAAAGTCGACATGATCCTATTGATCGAGGAAGGCGAGATCGAACTTTTCTTTTTTCGCTGGTTTTTCCCGTACTGGAGTTTGTTCCTGCAATCGCGACAATCCTGTGGCGTAATGGTGTGCAGAGGTTGATCCTTTAAGTGTTTCAAAAGAAGTTTTATGTAAAGGTTCTTCGCTCCCTTATTGACGTTGTTTTGCTCTACATATTTTCGATAGGTCGTTTCTACAAAATCTCCAAAGGTTACAGTTGTATCCGCTTGTCCGAATGATCTGTCGAACAGTTGCTTGACCAGTTGTCGCTCGGCGAGTTCCGCTTCTTCCTTAGTACGGGCTGTCGGAATAACCTGATGAATGGTCTTATGTCCCTTGACCCGTCTGTAAACCCACCAACGAGCTGTCGCATACGCCGGATGCTTAGCGTTTATCCGCTTACCGTTATATTTCTTGAAAACTGACATACGCTTAGTAATTCGCCAACCAGGCATCCACTTCAGTTCTGTTAAAAGTTGGCCGGCCCACTCCGTGAAATGGAAGGCCATTTTTCCTCATCCATCGATTGATCGTTGCTCCCGATTTCTTCAAATACTTCGCAACTTCGGACTTCGTCATGATCTGCGGCGGCTGAGATGAATGTATAGCTTTTTCGATGGCCCCCGCGACGGAGGTGTCGATCAAGCGAATCAGCTCTTCTTTTTCTATCGTGATAATTTCAACCATTACTTGAACCCCGATTACTCGTTGGCAAAAAATGTGCCTCGCCAAAAAGCCACGAAAAAGCCGTTATCGGCCACAAAGGTCGCGAAAACGAGCCATTCGACACATTTTTGCACCACACAAAGGATGTTTATAAACCAGCCTGATCAAGAGTGATGATTTTTGAGAGTTTTGAGCAGAAAAAGGAGGACAAAAGGAATACTGCAACCAACCTGCAACCAAGTCAAAAAAATGGAGCCTCCAGCAATCGCTGAAAGCCCCATGTTTATTGGTCGGGACGGCGAGATTTGAACTCACGACCTCTCGCACCCCAAGCGAACGCGCTACCGGACTGCGCTACGTCCCGAAAAATTGAATTTTTAGCTTAGTTTTTGAGCGTTGGGTTGTCAAACCTATTGATTTCGGAGATGTTCAGAGGCCTCGGCTGTTTGACTCGTCTTGAGCATTTCACGCAGCTCAAGGAGTTGGGCACCAAGCGAACGCAACGCATCGCGTCGCTCGGCGCTCAGTTCCGGGAACCCGGCTTGGAACCCATCTCTCGAGCCCGAACCCGCCTGGGTATCCTCATCGAAAAGCCCGGGTGCGTCGCGATCCGCGTTGGCGCCTTCAACCGCCTCGCCGTTCTTGTGCTTTCCGTTTTCGCGTTGCTCCTGCTGAAGCCGTTTCCGTGCGCCCGCGATAGTATATAGCTCGTCATACAACAGGCCCTTTATGCGAACCGCGGTTTCGACGTCCTTTCGTCGATAGCTCCTCTGACCGGACCGATTCTTCTGAGGTGCGAGTTGCGGAAACTCGGTCTCCCAATACCGCAGCACGTGCGCCTGCACGTCCAGGAGATCACAGACCTCGCCGATCTTAAAGTAGATTTTCTCCGGGATGACTACAGCTTCACGCGCCATTCGAGCCTCGTTGTGTTAAAGTTCTTACTACGGTAAGACGCCGTTATTGTATGTATTTGTTAAGTTTGTGTCAATAGCCATTCGATGCGCTCTGAATTCGACTTCATCCAAAGCATTAAGCTCAAGTACGGCCTTAACCGGATCGGTGACGACTGCGCGGTCCTGCCAAAAGACGACCAAACCGATATGGTCATAACCGCTGATATGCTCGTCGAGGGCATAGATTTTCGGCTCGATTGGACAACGCCGGAATATCTCGGCCACAAGTCATTGGCAGTTTCCCTCTCCGATGTCGCCGCGATGGGTGCGACACCCGAATGGGCGATGATCTCGATCGGCGTCCCGCCAGGGCTTTGGGGCGACCATTTCCTTGATATGTTCTATAGCGGCTGGCATGATCTTGCCGCTGAGTGTGGAGTGGAATTGGTCGGCGGCGACGTTTCTCGTGTACCTGACCAGTTGGTGATCGACTCTATCGTCGGCGGGTCGGTCCCGCGGGGCGAGGCCGTGCTCCGATCAACCGCACGACCAGGCGATGGGATCTTTGTGACCGGCTCGCTCGGCGGTGCCGCGGCCGGCCTGAAGTTGCTACAGCAGGGTGTTCGGATCGGCTCTGCGGACGAGCTTGAAATTCTACTTATCCTGCGTCAGCTACGACCGAAACCATGCGTCTCGGTCGGCCAGGCCCTTCGTTCACACTCGATATCGACCGCGATGATCGACATCAGCGATGGGCTTTCGGCGGACCTTTCGCATCTGGTCGAGTCGAGCCGAGTTGGAGCCCGGCTGAATGCAGAATCGATACCGCTGTTGAACGGGACAGGACCATCCGCCTACTCAGCGGAAGCACTCGAGAATGCGCTCCATGGCGGCGAGGATTTCGAGCTGCTTTTCACCGCGGACCCGGGAAAGGTATCGAAGCTCGGCCTGGCCGACGTTCACCATATCGGGGACATAACGGCAGATGCAGGAACAATTGAGCTTGTCACCGACGGCGAGCCGCAGGTTTTGGAGGCGAAAGGGTACCGGCATTTTTAGGACATTCCCTCGGTGTCGAGTTGCCACGTCAGGGTTGAAGACCGTATCCGCAACCGATCCATACACATTTCATTTTGTAATCGAGAATTAATCTTCTATTTAGGTTTGAAGTCGAATACTTGAACTTGAAGCGATGATGTTCATTGCTTTTGAGAGGGACGAGATAACCGACTGAAGCGATTATCTCCTAAGTTTTGATGGAAAAACACAAGGAGAATCAAACAATGAAAAGCTATATATCCAGGTTCCTGCTCGTGTCCACCGCACTACTCGTTGCCGGGATCACCGCGGCAAATGCGCAGGTTGACACGGATGCGGTTTTTAGGGTCAATATTCCATTTTCGTTCGCGGTGCGGGACAAGAGATTTCCCGCCGGCGAATACATTATTCAGACACCCGTGCAGAGTACGGATGAAACAGGCGTACTCCAGATAGAAAGTGTCAAGGGCAAAACCAGACCTGCTTTGTTCAGCGCGATCCCAATAACGGCGTCAGAGGCCCCAAAGGAATCGAATGTCGTTTTCGGCAAGGTAAAGGGTAACTTCTACCTGTCAGAGATATGGCAGAATGGAAGTATGAGTGGAAGCCAAGTCGAAGAACCAGATATGAAATCGCTCGAAAAAAGCGGGATCGCCAAGGAAAAGCAGGTGATCCGGGCTGAATTCACACGGAAGAAGCACTGACGGTGGTACAACTTTCTCTCCCCGACTCTAGTTCACCGTATTAGGCGCGCGGCCGGCATACAACCTCCCGCGCACTTAGTATCTTTGACCTATCCAGATAGTAGCCCGCCCAAGAACCCGGCACGGCCCGGAGAAGCAAAAGCGGCGGTTTGGGGATCGTCTCATTCAACCTCAGTTCGCTTGTTAACTGCCATTGATCGAAACCTCGGATGATTCCTATTGGAAGTAGTCCGGAAGCTCCAGATCGTCGCGCAGAACACTGACGACAAAATAATTTGCGATCCAGTCAAAACGGAGAAGTTTTGTGACCACGTTCCGGAATATCAGACCGATCGACGCGGCCGGAACGAATGAGGACGCGAATTTTGCCGCCGAATTCTGTTTCGACTTGATGAACGGCATCATTCGCCGCTCGTACTTGGCGAAAGCTTCGTGATATGGGGAGCGCTTCAATTCGCCGCCGAGAACGTACGCCTCAGCCATCGCAAGCCCCGTACCTTCGCCCGCAAGTAGCGAGACACACGCGGCCGCATCACCGATCAGCGCCGCGCGCCCGTTGGTCCAGTGATCCATGCGGATCTGGCTCACCGTATCGAAGTAAAAATCCGGAGCGTCCCTCATTAGCTCGAAGATGCTGGGGCATTCCCATTTGGCAGTCGAGAACACTTCGCGAACGGCAGCCTTGCCTTCCGACCCTGACGGCCGCGCTCCGTCCAGGTATTCATCACGAAAGATAAAAAGGAACAAGGTTTTGTCATCCCGCATCGAAAAGCGCGAGACCTGACGGCCAGGCAATGCGTAGCTAAGGTAGACAAGATCGTCACGCGGCCCGTAACCATCAGCTTGAAAGGCTGCTACATGGTACCCAAGCGGATGTTCAAATTCATGCTCGCCCCCAAACACGAGTTCCCTCACCTTCGAGTGTAGGCCGTCAGCCCCAATGACGAGATCGAATTCGCGCTCCGAAGAATTTACGAATGAAACCGTGACGGAATTCTCGCGCTGAACGATCCCTGAGATCGAATCGTCGAAAATCGTCTCGACACGGTCTCCCAGAGTCGAGAAGATCGCCGCTGCCAGGTCCGAACGTTTCAGACTCGTAAATCTTCCGTCGGTCGCTCTGACGAAAACTTGGGTTCCAAAACTGCTTTTCGTTCGGCCTTCGTCGTCGACGAAGCGGACCTCTTTGACCTGATAGCCAAGTTCACGTAGATGCGAGACAATACCCATTCGCTCTGCGATGTCATAACCGATTCCCCAAAAATCGATAATGTAGCCGCCAGTACGCAGCTGTGGGGCCTCCTCGACCAAGGTTATCCGATGCCCCGCTTTTTCGAGCCAGAACGCCAGGGCCGGGCCCGCGACGCCGGCACCATTAATTACAATATTCATTCGATGAAAAACGCCGGCGGCCCGGTCTTGACAATATTCCGAAACATCCGCTGAGCCTCATAACTCGTCTCCGGTCTATGGTGGAGGCCTGAGCCGAACGAAAAGTATCACCGCTTTATCGTCTTGTAAAATCCCGGAACCCGCGAACCGATACTCAACGGCGTTCCCCGCCACCAATATCTAGGTATAAGAAAACTGATCGCTCCAAAATCTTGTGCTTGCCTTAAGACAGCAAATAAAATAAATTACTTGGGTAGAAGACCGGATGTGCCTCGTTTCGGCACCACTGGCGATAACGGCCGTATGTTTGCCCTTGAGAAAAGGAGGATGAAGTTTGCTAGCCGGACGTGTCTTGCTTCTTAACTTTTCGTACGAACCGCTCGGAACCGTCGGCGTTGCTCGGGCTGTCTGCCTGTGGTTTCGCGGGGCCGTATATGTTGAGGAAAATGACGGCGACAATGTTCTGCATTCGCCTTCGACGACATTTCCGGTGCCGTCCGTGGTTCGCCTGCGCCATTACATCCACATCCGCCGCAACCGGCCGGAGACGACGATGAAGCGGGCACGCGTTTACATTCGCGATCGCTACCGGTGCCAGTATTGCGGCGAGCATCGCCACGCGAAAGACCTGACACTCGATCACATTCTGCCGCGTGCTCAGGGCGGCGAGAGCACGCCGGCCAATCTCGTCACAGCCTGTGTGAAATGTAACCAGCGCAAGGGCAATCGAACACCGGAACAGGCAAGGATGCCGCTGCTCACATCGCAAAAGCTGCTGCGACTGGGGTTGGACCATGTTTTGCTATGCCATTACGCGGAGACCCGTCCAGAGTGGCGCAAATATTTGTTTATGGACGCCGCTGCCGATGAGGTAAATGTCATGGCGGCCTAGATCTGCGATCAAGATGAAACGGGTGCGATTGCGGCGAAACCGCAGTCGCATTTTTATTCGCAGGGGATGAGGAACAGGTCGCGGCTCTTGAGGAACTTATGCGATACAAAGATGAAGATGAGATCTTCGAGGTCGTACGTGCGTTCGAGAACGCGACGATCAGCCGCGACGCATGGAAACACGCCGAGCACCTGACGGTCGCCCTCCACTATTTGACGGTGTTCGACATTGAAACTGCGACGGCAAGGATGCGTGATGGGATCCATAAATTGCTCGGTGCTTTCGGCGTCGATATGACCAAGGAAATGCCGTACCACGAAACTCTAACAGTGTTTTGGATGCGGACGGTCAGCGAATTCAACTCATCGCAAAATGGGAAATCCCTTCTCGACAAGGTGAACACCCTGGTCGATCGATTCAACAAGGATTATCCGCTGACGTTCTATAGTCGTGAGCTCCTATTCTCGGATGAGGCCAGGCACCGCTTTGTTGAAGGCGACCTGAATAGGGACCCTCGCTTTTCTGAATAGCTGATTGTTGGTAGTTTATAGCTGGCAGTTATTTGCCGTAGATCGCTATGTTCAAGTTTTTCAACACATTATCGCGTCAGGTCGAGGAATTTCGGCCGATCGAATCGGGCAAGGTGCGGATGTACATCTGCGGGCCGACGGTTTGGAATTTTGCACACATAGGAAACTTTCGCACGTTCGTTTTTGGTGACGTTTTGCGGCGTTACCTGAAATTCAAGGGTTTCGATCTCACGCACGTGATGAATCTGACCGACATCGACGACCGGATCATCAGCGAAGCGGCGGCCCGGAATATCTCGATCAGCGAGTTCACAGCACCATACGTCCAATACTTTCTCGAAGATTTCGATGCTCTAGGTAACGAACGCCCCGAAGTGATGCCGCGGGCGACACATCACATCCCGGAGATGATCGAGATAATTCAGACGCTGCTCGATAACGGCCATGCGTATGAAAGTGACGGCTCGATCTACTATCGGATCGCGGCGTTCCCTGAATACGGCAAGCTTTCGAAGATAAACTTTTCCGGCAATATTGCGGGCGGGAGCGACCGGATAGATACGGACAAATACGATAAGGAGGACGCGCGTGACTTTGCACTCTGGAAGCTGGTCGGGCCTGACGAAGAGCCGGGTTGGGACGCTCCGTTCGGGCGTGGCCGACCGGGCTGGCATATCGAATGCTCCGCAATGTCGATGAAGTATCTGGGCGAGACCTTCGATATTCACGCCGGCGGTCAAGACCTGCAGTTCCCGCATCACGAGAACGAGATCGCTCAGTCCGAAGGTGCAACCGGTAAGCTGTTCGCGAAGTATTGGATACACAGCGAGTTCTTGAAGATCGATGACGTAACAATGTCCAAATCGAAGGGCAATTTCTTCACCTTTCGTGACCTTCGGGAACAAGGCTATTCCGCTCTGGCGATACGGTATTTACTGCTCTCTGTGCCTACGCGCAAACAGTTGAACTTCACCTTCGAAGGGTTGAAGGCCGCCGAATCGACGGTAGAAAGGCTGCGAAACTTCCATGTGCTCGTCAGGGATGCAAAGCCCCAAGCAAGCTCGGATCCTGACGTTGCTTCTCTTGTGGCTAAAGCTCTCACCGATTTTGAGTCATCGATGGATGATGATTTCAACACGGCCGCCGCGCTTGCCGCAGTGCATGACCTTGTACGCGAGATAAACATTACGCTTGCAGGACCTGGGCTTGGGGCCGGGGATCGGGTCTCGGTGCTGGACGCTATCTCTAAGTTTGACGCGGTGTTGGGTATTTTTGGAGTGTTGGAGGATACCGCCCTTGATTCTGAGATCGAAGCTCTTGTAGTGGAACGCGAAGAAGCCCGTCGACAAAGGGATTTTACACGTTCGGACGAGATCCGCGACATCCTAGCCGAGAAGGGAGTCATCCTTGAAGATACAAAAGATGGAGTGCGCTGGAAACGAAAATAACCTTGATGGAGCGACCTGAGGGGGCGCCTGAAAAACGAGGCTAGAGCTTGACCTCATCGCAAAGCCGTCCGTCGATGCTCGTATAGAAAAGCGGAACCTCCTTATACGTGTCGGTGTCGCGGCAATAGGAAAGACAGCGGTCGTAGGGTTTTGAATAGATGTGGATGCTAACGGCCCGCTCGTCGTATTCTGGAAGGTTCAGGACCTGGTGAATGGGTTCTTCCAGTTCAACCTTTGCGGCCAGGCAGTCAGACAGCTCGAACGAACTGGTCTCGCGCAGCTTGCAGTATCCGGCCGCCTCGTCCATCTCCTTGACCGCGAAGTTCTGCCCTCTCAGCCGCCCGACCGGTACAGTCATCCAGCACCGTTGACCGTGATGATCGTGTACTCTGGACACCTGGCCTCGCTCCCAGCATATGGCCAGCATCTCAAACCGGGGATCCTTGTAGATCAGATTCCTGGTGTAACAATTCTGGCTCCAGAAAAAGTACCTTTCGATAGAGGCCACATCAACCGGATTCCGGCCGAGGTAGTCATAAACATTGTCGCAATCGAAATTCTCATCCGGTATGGCGCGAAGGCCATCGATCAACTGATCTACGGGAATATGCTGCATACTCGCTCCTTCGCTCATTCTCTTTCGGAATCCACAGAAAGTCAACGAAATAGGCATTTTGCTTATCGCCAAGCATCTCTACTATAATGTCATCTTACGCAGACTGGAGGATTTACCCTTGGCACGAACAGCGACCAGCCCGAAAAAGGCGATTGCAGAAAAGACCCCTACGCGTCGCGGTACGCGAAAGCAGCCCACTAAACCGGCTTCCGGTAACGGCAAGAGTGACATTGATGTCGTTGAACTAATGAAGGCCGAGTATCAGAATAGGCGCCGGTCTCAGCTTGAATCGATCAAACGAACGGACAAGAAGCTCTTACGCGAGATGCTGTACCAAATGGTGCTCGGCCGCCATTTTGAAGAAAAATGTGCCGAGGTTTACCGAATGGGTAAGATCGGCGGGTTCTGCCACCTTTATATCGGGCAGGAGGCGATTGCCGTCGGTGCAATGTTGGCCTTGCGGCCCGACGACATGGTTATAACGTCATACCGCGATCACGTCCAGGCCATGGTAAAGGGGATGTCGCCGGAATCGGTGATGGCGGAACTTTATGGCAAGGAAGGCGGCTGCGTAAAGGGCAAAGGCGGCTCGATGCATATGTTCTCGGCGGAGCATAATTTCTTCGGCGGACACGGCATAGTCGGCGGCCAGATCGGCGTTGGCACCGGAATGGCATACGCAGCGAAGTATAAAGGCACCAAACAGGTAACCCTGTGCTTCTTTGGCGAAGCCGCGGTGAATCAGGGCATCTTCCACGAATCGCTTAACATGGCCCAACTCTGGGAGCTTCCGATCGTTTATATTTGCGAAAACAACCAATACGGAATGGGCACGTCGCAGGACCGTGCAATGAGTACGCGCAACATCGCAAAGAAGGCGGACGCTTTCGAGATGGCGAACGAATTCGTTGATGGGATGGATGTGATGGCGGTTCGCGAAGCCGCTATCCGTGCGATCGACCGGGCCCGCAAACACTCGCTGCCGACGCTCCTCGAGGTTCGAGCCTATCGCTATATGGGCCACTCGATGTCAGATCCGGGCAATTACCGAACTCGGGAAGAAATTGCCAAATATCAGGAACGCGACCCGATAGTGCTCTTCAAGGAGAGCCTCAAGGAAGCAAAGGTTTTGAGTGACAAACATTTCAGCGAGATCGACCGTCAGGCCGCCGGGGCCACGGAACGAGCACTGAAGTTTGCGGAAGAGAGTCCATTCCCAAGTGAGAGCGAGTTGATGACGGACGTCTTGGCGTAGCAGGTGATGGAGATGATGAAGGTATTTCAAAATCTTTTTGTCATGACCTGGGTGGTGTGCTCAACATTTGCCCAGGGCTGCGCCGCAAAGGCACCGCCGCGCGGCCAAGGGCCCTTGACGCAAAATGCGATCAGGTTCGTGGGTTCGATGGGCGTACAACGGGCTGCTCACACCGCAACGTTGATCAACGCAAACAAAGTGCTTATCGCCGGCGGTTTTGTGACGGGTGGAGAAGCGATCGCCAGCGCTGAGATCTTTGACGCGACAACCCAGTCCTTCGCGAGAATCGGAAGTATGTCCGTCGCGCGTGCAGGTCATTCGGCAACGAAGCTGCCCGACGGTAAGATCTTGATCGCTGGTGGGTTCAACGGCCAATACCTTGACACAGCCGAGATATACGATCCTTTGACCGGTAAATTTCAGAGTGCGGGCCGGATGGTTTCCCCCCGGAGCGGACACACTGCAACACTTGTGAACGATGGCACCGTGCTTTTTGCTGGAGGCGTCGGCACAGGATGGACATTTCTGGCAAGTGCGGAGATCTATGATCCGAAAACCGGCCGGTTCACCCCAACAGGGTCGATGACCACCGAAAGGGAGTCACACACCGCCAGCATGCTAAAGGATGGCCGCGTGCTTATTACGGGCGGCCACAATGGCCGGAGGGCAGCGATAACGATCTACCGAAGTTCGGAGATCTACGATCCTAGGCTGAAGACCTTTTCACCCGTCGGTGACCTTGTCACAAAACGTCACAAACACGAGGCCATACCGCTCGATGACGGCCGCGTCCTCGTTCTTGGTGGTTCAGATGAACGTGACGGCGACGGCGCATATCGCGGTGCAGAGATATTCGATCCCCGGACGAAAACATTTGGCGCAGTAGGCCAAATGATGGCCCGGCCTCGATACAAACTACAAGGTGCGGTTGTAAAGCTGAACGATGGGAAGATCCTGATCGCAGGCGGTTCTGATCGAGCGGAGATCTTTGATCCGGCGGCCAATGCGTTCGTCTCGGTCAACGGTGAAATGGGATCGAATCGACTGTTCTCAACAGCAACGCTGTTAGATAACGGACAGGTCTTGATCGCCGGCGGTTATCATTCAGGCAGCAATAATGTCAGCAATGGAGCTTGGATATTTAGTACGTAGCACATGTGATAGCGGTGTCTTATGGCAACTTTAACGATACGCGATGCGTTGAATCAGGCACTTCGCGAAGAACTTATCAGGGACGAGAACGTCTTCATAATGGGCGAAGAGGTCGCCGAATACGACGGCGCGTATAAGGTGACGCGCGGACTCTGGAAGGAATTCGGCGACAAGCGTGTTGTCGATACGCCGATCACTGAGCTTGGTTTTGCGGCTGTTGGCGTCGGTTCGGCGATGGCGGGGTTGCGGCCTGTGATCGAGTTCATGACGTGGAACTTCTCGGTTCTCGCATCCGACCAGATCATAAACCACGCGGCAGCGATGCACTATATGTCCGGCGGCCAGTTCAAGGTGCCGATCGTATTCCGCGGGCCGAACGGTTCGGCTTATCAGGTTTCGTCACAGCATTCGCACGCGCTTGAGGCGATGTACGCCAACTTCCCGGGCCTGAAGGTAGTGATGCCCTCAACACCGGCCGACGCAAAAGGCCTTTTGAAATCGGCGATTCGTGATGACAATCCCGTGTTGTTCTTCGAACAGGAACGAATGTACGGAATAAAAGGCGAGGTGCCGGACGACGAGGATTTCACTATCCCGCTTGGGATCGCAGACGTAAAACGCGAGGGTTCCGACTGTACGATAGTTGCCCGGTCGATGACCGTTCCGCTCGCTCTTCAGGCGGCCGAAAAGGTGCAGGAAGAATTCGGCGTCTCGGTCGAGGTTATCGACCCGCGGACGATCAAGCCGCTTGACGTCGACACGATCGTCAACTCGGTGAAGAAAACCAACCGGCTTGTTATCGCCGAAGAATCGCACGCGTTCGCGTCGGTCGGAGCCGAGATATCGCACACAATAATGGAGCACGCGTTCGACTATCTCGACGCTCCTGTAAAGCGTATATCAACGGTCGAAGCCCCGATGCCTTACGCAAAAAACCTCGAGACGGCCGCATTGCCGAGTGTCGAGAAGATAGTCGCCGCCGTTAAGGAAGTTTGTTATCTGTAGGGAGCGCGGACGCCCTTGTCCGCAATGAGTGCCGCTTCAGCACGAACGAAAAAAGAATCATTGTCGGTGGAACCGACGATTTGCGGACGAGGCGTCCGCGTTCCGAATATGGCTGAAAAATTCTTAATGCCGAAACTTTCGCCCACGATGGAAGAGGGCCAGATCGCCCGCTGGGTAAAGAACGAAGGTGACTCCTTCGAGGCGAATGAGACCCTCGCCGAAGTCGATACGGACAAGGCGACGATGGAAATGACGGCTCTCTCTGGCGGCACACTGCTGAAAATTCTGAAAGCCGCCGGCGACACTGCCCTTCTCGGTGAGGCTATAGCGATCATCGGCAAAGCCGGCGAAGATATCTCCGGCTTGCTTAGCGAGATAGGATCGAACGGAAAGGCATCGGCAGCATCGGCGGGCGGGTCGGCGACCGCGGTTAAGGCCGCGCCGGAAGTACAGCCTGCGGTAACAACGACAGCCGCAAAGCCACAGCAACAGCGGCCCGCAAAAACATCTGCATCGACGCCTGCCCCACAGGCCGTAACACGATCGGTAGTGAGTGTGCCCGAAATTGCCCAAAGCGGCCGAATGATCGTTTCGCCGATCGCCGCCCGGATGGCAGCGGACAACGGCATTGATTTGCGTTCGATCTCCGGCTCAGGCCCGAACGGACGGATCATCAAACGAGATATTGAAGAAGCTCTCGCGGGCGGCATCAGGCCTTCTGCCAAGGCATTCACGCCTTCGACTATCGTTGGTGCTTCGCCATTTCGTGACGAACCGACGTCGAAGATGCGCAGCGTGATCGCGAGCCGGCTTGTCGAATCGATCGGCCCGATCCCGACGTTCTATCTTACGGTCGAGATCGAGATGGACAATGTCCTTGCAACGCGAAAACAGATCAATGCCAACCTTGGCGATGACTCGAAGATCAGCGTCAACGATATCATTGTCAAAGCCGCCGCGGCCGCGTTGATGAAGCACGAGTGGGTCAACGCGTCGTATCAGGACGCGCACATCCGGTTTTATGAGCAGGCAGACATCGGCGTCGCAGTTGCCATCGATGAAGGGCTGATCACTCCGGTGGTTCGCGGCGCGAATTTAAAAGGCCTGGCCGAAATTTCGGCTGAGATCAATGATCTCGCAGCCAGGGCGAAGGCGAGAAAGCTTCAGCCCGAAGAATACACCGGCGCGACGTTCTCCATCTCAAATCTTGGAATGATGGGCATCAAGGAATTCACTGCCATCATCAATCCGCCCGAAGGTGCCATAATCGCGGTCGGCGGAGCCAACCCGACGCCTGTCGTTCGCGACGGACAGGTCGTTGTACGTTCGATCATGAGCGTGACAATGTCATGCGACCACCGCGTCATCGATGGCGCGACCGGTGCACGATTCCTGCAAACCTTCAAACAGTTGCTCGAAAGTCCTGCGATGATGTTGCTCTGACCTCACTTCCGATCACAAAAATGGCGACTCCATTTGGGGCCGCCTTCTTGTTCTTGCTCGATCTTTTTTCTACGGCTCCTCAGGAAGTTCCTTGGAGTTTCCACGTTCCAGTTTTCCGAATCGAGAGGCGGGCAGCCAACTCGGCATGGTCGGGTCTTCCGAAATGCGCCAACCCATTATTGCCATCACTTCCGCAACGGTTTCCGGCCCTTCCCATACCCAGTTCGGCTTTATCGTATCGCCGGGCTGGTGATAGTCGGTCTTTTCCCAATCCTTGATTCGCTTGATCCAGATCTCTTTATCGCCGGCGGGAGCACCGAGAAGCATCAGCGATGGGATCCCGCGTTCGACGAACGAGTAATGGTCCGACCGATAGAAGACCTTTTCGTCGGGCATTGGGTCGGGGATCACATTCACACCATATGATCTTGCAACGTTTTCGAGCATGGCACCTAGGGTCGAATGTTCGGCCCCGTACCCGACCATCGTTTTCACAGGCCCATACACCTCTGACCCGATACCGTCGAGGTTTAGGTTGGCCGCTACTTTTTTTACGTCCCAGGTCGGATTCTTTGCCCAATATTTCGAGCCGTAAAGACCGTATTCCTCACCGGTGACGGCAACGAAGACAAGCGAACGCTTTGGCTTCTGCGATGATCTTGAGAATGCTTCTGCTACCGCCAGCATTTCCGCGGTCCCGAGGGCATTGTCGGCGGCTCCAAAGTAGATCTTGTCATTCTCCTTACCGTACGCATCATAGTGGGCGGAAAAAAGAACAGCCTCACTCTTCAGCTTCGGGTCGTTTCCTTCAAGATAGCCGGCCACATTGTTCGAGATGACCTTTTTCGTCTCGTATTTCACGGCGAGCTTCGCCTTTACTTTCAGATCGATCGGCTTGAAGTCACGTGTAGCTGAACGCAACAATACGTCTTGGCGTGTCACGCCTGATTTGACAAAGAGCTTATCGGCAGCCTTGTCGCTGACATAAATGAAAGGCGGGACCTGCGGCGGAAATCCTGCCTCGTTGGGCATCGATATCTGGCGTCGGCTGAAATAGCTGATCAGTTCGTCAGGCGGGTTCTTTTCGCCGCCGTGGCCGATGTATACGATCGCTGAAACACCCAAGCGAATCAGATTGCTAACGATCAGAATTCCATACTTGCGGGCCTTCCATTCCTTCTCTGGAAAACCTGGCGTCGGGCCCTCAAGGATCACGGCAACCTTGCCAGAAAGGTCCGCTCCCTCAAGCATATCTATTCCAGCTTGTTTTGACTGAATGGCCCACGAAAGGAAGATCATATCGCCCGAAACATTCTTGTTCCCATTGTTCTGAGGAACAAGGGCAAAATCGGTTCCGTACGCAAGCTGCTGATCGCCGATCAGAAGCGACGTTTCCGGTGATGCCGTCGTCTCTTTGAATTCAACTTTCTGCAGATAACTTCCTTTGTCGCCCAGCGGTTTCAGGCCAAATGTTTTGAATCTGTCGGCGATCCAATTGGCCGCGCGGTCGCCGCCCGGTTGTCCGGTACCGCGGCCCTCCATTTCCGGAGAGCTTAACGCTCCGGTCATGTCTTTGATCGACTGGATCGTGACCTTTTCGGCAAGTTCCGATTCAGCCGGAGACAGAGATCCACCGACCGCCGCGGCAGCCTGGGCAAGCGAGTTGGAAACAAGGAGGCCCACCAGCCAAAGGGTTGCCACCGAACGGGATACATATTTGGTCATCTTCTTTAACATCTCCTCAGATTGCTCGTAACTGGGAACTGCTTATACGTGGAATACAGACTTTTGTTTGCTATTATCACCTATTCGCCCGCTCGCAGAGAAATGTGGAAAAAGAGACACGAACAAATAACGTAGCCTATTTGGCCCTCATCGGGGTGCAGGTCTGTTTCGGCACGTTTCCGGTCGCAGGAAAGGCCGTGCTGAGGGTAATACCGAGCGTCGCGCTGGTGGGATTTCGCGTGGGAATTGCTGCCGTCATCCTATTCACGTTCCAAAGGTATCGCGGAAGTTTGGTCCTTGAACGCCGCAGCGATTATTGGAAGCTTGCTCTCTTTGGCCTCCTTGGGATCACGCTGAATCAGCTTTTCTTCGTAAAGGGGCTATCGCTGACAACAGCGAGCAATGCATCCTTGATCGCGGTCACGATCCCGATATTCACCGTGTTGGCCGGTGCCATCCTCGGCACCGAGCGACTCGGACGGCGTAAGATAATTGGCATTCTGCTTTCCGCAGCAGGTGTCCTTTTCCTTATCGATCCACGAAACGCTTCGTTCTCAACCGATACAACCGCCGGAGACCTTTTCGTCGTTCTCAATTCCCTATTCTATGGGATTTACGTCGCGACCTCGAAGGAGGTAGTGACACGGAACGGTGCAATGCGCTCGATCACCTGGATCTTTCTCTATTCGGCGATCGTTTGTGTACCGATCGGGGCATACTCACTGTCAACTATTGACATCGACGCGATCGAGATCTTGACATGGCTGCTTGTGATCCACATCGCGGTGGCGGCAACAGCAATACCATACTTCCTAAATGCCTGGGCCCTGGCCAAGGTTGATCCTTCGACGGTCGCCGTGTTCGTTTATCTCCAACCGGTGATCGGCGTTTTGACCGCCGCGGTCATTCTTGGTGAGCGGATCGGCCCAATATTCATTCTCGCGGCGGCATTCATTTTCGCCGGTGTCTTCCTTGTTATGCGAAAACCAAAGCTAGTGTGAAACGAAATCCTTGCCATCTGCGTACATTTGTCGTTTAATGCTCATTAAAGATGCCTACGCACATCACACAGATCGACGATAACGAACATCAACGAACGGTGTTGCGTGTCGAAGGTGAGATGATGCTCGACGACGCCTTGCTGCTTGAGCGGATCGCCTCTGACATCCAGACAGATCTTGATACCTGCGTGACGATCGACCTGGCCGACCTTGATTTTCTCGACAGCGAATCCGCCGCCGTCCTCCGGCGACTCGATAACCGGATCGGCGTCCGCATCGAAGGTATAGAAACTTTTTTGCAAACGGCCGTGAATTTGGTGGAAAAGCAAGCCGCCAACTAAGATCAGATCCGGGTCGCACGGCCGACCCCATTTCCCCACTGCGATCTAGTGCTTTTCGCACATTTTCGTGATTAAATTTGTACCTGATGAAAGCAAGCGAAATTGCCGAACTCGTCGGCGGCGAATTGCTCGGCGATGGCGAGGTTGAGATCACTTCCTGCGGCGATGTGAGCACGGCCCGGCGAGGCCAATTGGCTTTCGTCGAAGGCGATCAGGTTCCCGAAAATATCGCTGCCTCGTGCCTGATCGCGTCAGCCAACTCCGTATTGCCGCAAGGTGTCACATACGTTCGGGTCGCTCGCCCAAAGCTTGCCTTTGCAAAGGTGGCAGCGATCCTTCATCCCGCAAAGCAGCGCGAACCGCAGATCCATCCAAGCTCCGTTATCTCGCCTTCAGCGATCATTGGGCAACGTGTTTTCATCGGTGCGTTCGTATGCGTTGGCGACAACTCTTCCATCGGCGACGGGTCGCAGCTTCGTGCAGGGTCCAAGGTCGGTGATAACGTTAGTATTGGCAGCAATTGCGTCCTGCACCCGAATGTATTTGTTGAGGATCGTTGCTCCATTGGCAGCCGCGTCGTACTACACTCGGGCGCGGTGATCGGAGCGGACGGATTTGGGTATGTGAAGGACGACGATGGGAGCTATGCCAAATTTCCGCAGATCGGTACGGTTGTGATCGAAGACGATGTTGAGATCGGCGCGAACACGTGTGTTGATCGCGGCGCGTTAGGCGTAACGCGTATCGGTGAAGGAACCAAGATCGACAACCTCGTGCAGGTCGGGCACAACGTCTCGGTCGGCAAACGATGCGTGATCGCAGCCCAAACCGGGATCTCAGGCAGCGTTGTGATCGAAGATGATTGCGTCATCGGCGGCCAGGTCGGATTTGGCGATCACGTCACGGTCAAAAGCGGCGCAGTTATTGGCTCGCAAGCAGGCGTGCTGCCCGGCAAGATCGTCCGCCCCGGCGTTTGGTGGGGAACACCTATACAACCGCTCGATGAGTACAAACGGCAGAACGCCCATGTTAAGGCTCTGGCGCGAACCCAAGAACTACTGAAGACCTTGGCGGAAAAGATCGCAGTCCTTGAAAACGAGAATGGTCGGCGGTGAGCTAGAGCCGTCCTGATGCCCGTCCAGGTAGTAAATCACTGGATATCGAGAAATTCGCTCAGTCCGTATAGTTTGTGCGACGCTGAGGCGATCTGTTTGTAGTCGCGGAACGGATTGTATTCAGGCTGCTTTAACGCAATCGAGTTCTTCGCTACCGGTTCCGTGTCGAGAAAGTACTTCAGGAACATGACCAATTCGGCGTCCTCTGCAAGCCACTGATACATCTTTTCCTTTCGCATCAGAATCTCACCTCGATAGGGGTCATAAAGGTCGTTTTGCCGTCTGCTCCCTCGATAAATATTCTCGATCTGGGTCGCGATGAATTCCTCGCTGTCCGGAAAGTTCACCTGTCGAGCCCCGACAATAGGCTTTCGAGCGAAGCGACCAGTGGAGAATCGCATGGCATGGACCAATTCGTGCAGCAGTGTGGACTCTCTGCCGTCTGCGACCACCGTCGGAGATTCCGTAACTCGTCGGAAACGCTTCGGATCAAAATGGATACGGATACCGCCGCCCTCGGCCTCGGTGGTGCAGTGTGTAATGGCCGTCGGATTTGCCCAAATCGCAGGAATTATCCACACCTTGGATCTGCGATTGATCGCGTGGAGCACCATCGAGCCGATACTTGTCTGCGAGATCGTTGTCAGTACCCGCGTGATCTCACTTTCAAAGTCGGTGATCTCCTTTTTGTGTTTCCAGTCGAGGTCCTCCATCAACTGCCATTGTTTTGCGGCTTCGATCAGCCTGTCATTATCAACGTAAACCTGCATCTGTCTGAGGAATCGTCCCAGGTCAAGGTTCTTCAATCCTGTTATCGCGGAATCTTGCGCCCGCTTTCGTGCCCTCCAGTATTCGTTGGACAGTGGTTCGACAGCCTGCTGGCGTGACGCGAGTAGAGGATGTAAATCGGAAAATTCTGAAATTTGATCATCGGCATTTACCTCACGAACACGTTTTGATATCAGGCCTATCACAAGGATCGACGCCCCGGCGAAAGAATTTTTGCCGAGGTTGGTCATGCTCGTACCACCGGCCATTTGACGCGTTCCGGTTATTGACCATTTGAACTTTCTGGTCACCGCCTTCGTATCAAACGCAAACGGAGGCATTCATGATGAAAATTCTTGCGATCCTGTTCATCTTCGCCGCGGCCGCGATCGCTCAAACTACCGATCTCAAAAATCACCGCACAGCAAAAGGCAGGACGCTCTCATCTCCGGAGCTTCCAAAAGCCAAACTCAAGTTCAAAAAGCCGTTCAAATACGTCGGCGGGCACACCTTCATTCTTTATGATGTGGCCAGGGCTGAGCAGCATTTCTATGTCGATGCAGATAAGGACGGCAATGTATCGCGGCTCTATTGGGTTCAATACGAAGGTTACCTGCCATCAAACACCTACGCCTACGATTATGAAAGTCCAAAGAAAGTGAAGATTGGAGGACTCGATTTCTTCGCGGATGCCTACGCATCCAAGTTCGACCCGAAACAAGGGCGTCCCGATTCCGACGGAGCCAAGGCTCGCGAATTTCTCGTCTCGAAAGGTTTCAAGATAGCAAGCGAAGAGGTAATGTCACAACGCCTTGTCAGCATGGTCACGCCGGACAATCGCAACGAATTGATGATCATCTATCTCGAGGTTCTCACTCCGACCGGCTTCACGGCGGCCGACCTAAACGCGGGCGGCAAAGCAGCTGACAAATGGCCCGCAATCGCCGCCGGACTATTGGTCCGGGCAAGAGAAGGTATCGAGATAGTTAAATGAGATCCGTGCGGCCTAAGGTACTTGTGTTCAGAGTTTCGATGACTAGGAGATAAGCCTTAGGACCGCCTCGGCAGCACGTTTTGAGGCTCCGCCGTCGCCGAGTTTTTTAACTGCATTTTTAAGCTGTCGCCGGACCATGGCGTTTGTCTCAGGTTCGAGCAGACGGACAAGTTCGCCAGCCAGGATATTTGAGGTGAGGTCGTCCTGGATCAATTCGGTTGCAATGCGTTCACCGGCGATCAGGTTTATAAGGCCGAAATGCTCGACCTTGATCAGCGGACGAAGAAGTTTGTAGTTGAACCCGGAGGCCTTATAGACGATGGCCATCGGCGTTCCGATAATGCCCGCTTCCAATGTCGCCGTACCGCTTGTCACCGCCGCGGCGTCCGAGGCATTCAGGGCATCGTAGGTTTCCCCTTTTATTACGCGCAGTCGGGCGGCAAGAGGGCTTCCCCGCTCACCGAGCTTCTCAAACGCGGTTTCGACCTCCGCTTCGTTCCGTGTCGAAGCAAGACAGACCGCGAACTGCAACTCGGGATCCGCGCGAAGTAGTTCCAATGCTGCATCGAGCATGATCGGCAGGATCTTTGCCAGCTCCTTATGGCGGCTCCCAGGTAAGAGTGCTATCAACGGTGCCGCTGTGGTCAGCCCGTGGGCGCGCCGAAAATCTTCTTTGGAGACTGACGGTCGCACCTCGTTCGCAAGCGGGTTGCCCACATATTCGACGTTCGCAATACCATATTTCGCGTACCACTCCTTTTCGAACGGAAGCACCGTCAACAGCAGATCGACGCTGTCCCGAATGGTCCACCTACGATATTTTCGCCACGCCCACAGTTGAGGTGAAATATAGTAAATAACTCGTATCCCATTGCGTTTAAGCGACTTCGCAAGCCTGAGGTTGAACTCAGGGAAGTCAATAAGCACAACAGCGTCGGGCTTTCGGCTCGTGGCAGCCCTCCCGAGCCTGCGAAAGGCTTTAAGGAATTTTCCGATCGATCGTGCGATCTCGGGTATTCCTATGATGGCCAGGTCATCCGCCCGAACTACCGGTTCGACACCAACCGAACGCATCTCCGGCCCGGCGCAGCCAAAAAACTCAAAATTGTCGCCGGCCAGTGCACGGAGAGCCGAAACAAGCCGTGCCCCGTGGGCGTCACCCGATGCCTCACCAGCTACGAGCATGATCTTGTACTTGTCCTGCATAGTGCCCGCATTGACGCTTCTGAATAGATCGCGCTGAAGTGAGTTTGAAGGCATAGTCGTAAAATGTAAACTGACAAACCTTTACCGCACCCCTCGCATCAAAGGCATTGTTTTTCTAAACCAGGGCAACCGTACCAGCCCCATCCGGTTGCACAACGCATTTGTAACCTTTAAAATGCGAGTTTTGTATTTAGGTTTCGAACCGCTTAATAAATGCTTCGCTTGATGTCAATTTTCCAGCATCCTAGGGAGGAGTTCGTGACGCATTACGTAAAACCGTTTTTGGCCCTTGTTATTTTTCTGCTGCCAATTGCCGTAACGGCTCAAACGCCGACTCCGACACCGACACCAACCCCGACACCGGTGCCACATCCGATCACGCTCGTCGGACAGGTCAGCAATTCGACGGCAGAGTCGTTCGCCGGCGCCATAAGCGGCGATGGCCGGTTTATTGTTTTTGAATCGCGCGGAAACCTAGCGACCGAGAACCCGCGAAATGCGGACGGCAATGTTGAGATATTCCTTTTCGATTATGCACAGCGTCGTATCTTTCAGATAACCGACACGAAAAGTGTTCTTTGGCATAGAGACCTTGGCTTCATAACGTCGAATATTCGGGTCGAGATCACGAACCGCCGGCCGGTGATCAGCAACGACGGTCGCTGGATCGCATTCAGTTCGAATGCGACGTCTTCGACGCCTGCTGTCCCGAACTCGACCAATCCCGGCAGTTTTGACGCGGACGCTCTCACGTCGCCAACACCGGCGCCGAGCCCGACACCGACGCCCTCGGGAAGCCCGACACCGACACCGACGCCGACACCGGGCGACAATCCATTGACGACAGATGCGAACCTTGAGATGTGGCTTTATCAGATCCCATCGTATGGACCGGCAGACCTTACTACGGGCGAAGAACTTCCGCTGACCGATCTCGGTACGGGAAATTTCATCAATATCACAAATACGCCGACGAGCCGCCTGCCAATTCCGGCAACAACCACAACCGGTGCGTTCATCGCGGCGGACAACCATGATGCCTCGATCAACGACGACGGCAGCGTAGTTGCATTTTCGTCGACCCGCGATCTGCTTCCTTGCGTTGGCAATTCATTTCCTGATAACGATAACGACGAGATCTTTGTTTACGTCAGAAACGGTGGTTCGGGCTGCAGCGGTGGCGAAGGAAGCTCGGGCGGCCTTCGACAGGTTACCAGGACGCCGCAGGGATCGATAATCGATCCGATCTACAACAAGAATCCATCTATTTCAGGCAGCGGAAATCGCGTAGCGTTCGCAAGCACGGGCGATGATCCCGTTTATAACCCGATCACGGGCGGCCAGATGGACGATGGTGCCGCGAATCCGGCAGCCAGCAGAAATGAGGAGATCTTCTACGCCGACCTGTTGGGCGGGCAGCCGCAGGCAGCGAAACAGATCACAACCACTACTCCGGCGAATCCCGGAGATCTTGTGAACGTACTCGATCTCGGAAAACGCATTAGCCGAGACGGACGCTATATCGCGTTCGACTCCTTTGCCGAATTCCCTGACACGCCGAATCCGGGCAATCAAACCTCTACCGCAAGCTTTGCTCTTTATCTATACGACACGACAACAAGTTCGTTCCGGCGTATCGGCCCGCGCAGCGACGCCGACTCAGAGGCGACGGGCGGCGACGTCCAACATTATCCTGGCTTCACCGATAACGATCCGAATGGGGCGCCTTCAACGCTCCTGCTGCAAACGAGGCAAAATATCAAGCCTGATGGCACCATCCCGACGACAGAATCAGATGGCCTGAACCCAGCGGATGGCCGAATGCCCCAAATATACCGATACGACCTCGTGGCAGCACCAACCGCGGCGACCTTTGAACGATTGACAACGTTTCCGATATCGACTTTCTTTTTGGCCTCGACCCAGCCGCTTCCCAGCGACACCTCGGGCCGATTGGCTTTTAATCTATCGCTTGCGGAACTTGGCACGGGAAATCCAGATCTGAGTGCAGAAACCTATTACATGTTGCGCCCGGCCGTGAGCAATGCGGTCACTGGCGGAACGAGAACGTGGGCGACCGGAGCATCACGACTTCCGGTCACTTTTGTTACGCCATCACCGACACCAACGCCATCACCAACGCCGACGCCAACGCCGACGCCAACACCAACGCCCACGCCTACACCGACGGGAACTCCGTCGCCAACCCCGACTCCGACACCGGTCACACCAGCCGAAGTCTTCGGTGTCGCACCTGGCATGCTCGCGGTTCTAAATTACAGCGATGTTCCATCAACCCCGAGTGTGACGCCTCGAACCGCCGTGGGATCACTTTCTCGCAGCTTTACCCTGCCCATCGAATTGAGCGGTGTTTCAATGTCACTAAATGGGGCCGCCTGCGGACTTAAGTCGGTCGGCCCGGGGGAAGTTGTATTCGTCGTTCCCCCAGGTCTTCTTGGGTCGGAGGCAGGAGTTGTATACCCGTATGTGGTCTACAATAACGGACAAGAATTTCGAGGCGAACTCAAATTGGTACCAGCCCGCCCCGACATCTTTGCGAAACCGCTGGTAAACGGCCCTGGAGGCAGAGCGGACCTTCGGAATGTTACGAACCGAGTGCATACCACGGAACCGTACACGGTGACTACGATCAAGATCAAGGGCGGCGTGCGTGTGGCAAGTCAAATGCGGCTAAGGCTAACGGGTCTGGCAGGTACACCGGGAACGATCACGGTCCGGATAGGATCGGTCTCGATCACGGGAACTAGTATACTGTCCGGCGGAATTCTGGAGGCGCCCGGCGTGTACACCGTTGACTTCAAATTGCCGGCAACCTTAAATCTCGCCGGCGATCAACCAATAGTTGTCACTGTGGCCACTACAAGTGCGAACTGGGCCTCGCGGCTCGACGACACTACGACGCGGGTCTTCATTTTGTGATAAAATAATATATCGGATAAAAAAGGCGGGTTATGGGCCCGCTTTTTTGGCTGTTGTACGGAGGATCGCCGTATCTACCAGGATGGAAATTGGTATCTGTCCGCTTATTGGGCCACCGGCAACGATCGCTTACCGGCCAGTGGACGATCTTACTTGCAAACAATATGAAAATCTCGCCGAAAGTTTGGAAGAACGGACAGTTGATAGCATGGGATGACGCTCGCATCCATGTAATGTCACACGTAGTCAATTACGGCACAAGCGTGTTTGAAGGGATCCGTTGCTATAACACGGCAAAAGGCCCGGCGGTCTTTCGCCTGACCGAGCATATGCAGCGGCTGGTCAATTCGGCCAAGATCTATCGGATGGACCCAGAATTTGACCGCGACACCTTCTGCCGCGCGTCGGTCGAACTTATCCGATCGAGCGGCCTTGACGAATGTTACCTTCGGCCCGTCATCTTCCGCGGCCTCGATGAAGAGAATCCGGCTTTCGGCGTGTATCCGCTGAATAACCCGGTCGAGTGTTATATCGCCGCCTGGGAATGGGGCAAATATCTCGGCGAAGAAGCGATCGAAAGTGGCATCGATGTGTGTGTGTCAAGCTGGAACCGCTTCAACACGAATGCCCTGCCGGCGATGGCCAAGGCTGGAGCGAACTATATGAACTCGCAGCTGATCAAGATGGAAGCGAAGCTGGGCGGCTATGCGGAAGGCATCGCTCTTGATGACCGCGGCTACGTTTCAGAAGGTTCTGGCGAAAATCTGTTCCTCGTTAACAACGGCCGATTGATCACGCCGCCGCTTGGAGCCGCGATCCTGCCGGGCATAACGCGCGATTCCGTGATCGCCATCGCGCGTGAACTTGGAATCGAAGTGCAGGAAACTATTATCCAGCGCGCGGCCCTTTATCTTGCCGACGAACTATTTTTCACCGGTACCGCGGCGGAGATAAGCCCGATCCGTTCGGTCGACAAGATCACCGTCGGGAGCGGCAAACGCGGCGAAATAACAAAACGGCTTCAGGAAGAATTCTTCAAGATAATTCGCGCTGAACGGCCGGCACCGAACAACGCGCCGTGGCTCACCTTTGTCCACGACGCAAAGGCCGAACAGACCGTGACCGCGAATTAGCGTGCAGAAGCCGGCAGGTTAGGATCGTTAAGGCCCGTACGTTGGTGGGCGTGTGATGCGGAATTTGAGCATAACGCCCTTACTGGCGTGCGGGCTTTGGTATTTGCGGGCGTCGGCATTTGTGGACAGGCATTACGCCCTTACTAACGTGCGGGCTTTGGCATTGGCAGGCTTTGGCATTTGTCTGTTGGCTTCACGCCCTTACTAACGTGCGGGCTTTTGCATTTGACGTGCGGGCTTTGGCATTTGCGGGCTTTTGCATTTGTTTGCAATGATCTAACCCTATGCGGCGAACCGTTCTCCGATTCTCGCTCGAGCTGGCCGTTTTCGCCTGCGGTGCTCTTGTGATGGTTTACGAGATCATCGGTTCGCGCATCGTCGCACCGTACATCGGTACCTCCACGTACATCTGGACCAGCCTGATCGGCGTGATCCTTGCCGCACTCAGCCTTGGCTATTGGATCGGTGGGCGGATGGCCGACAAACGGCCGGATGTGAAGGTACTCGCCGCCGCAATTTTCTTTGCGGGAGGAGCCGTCTCGCTAACTATTCTGGCTAAAGACGCCGTACTCTCGATCATTCAGGTGGCGGGCGGCCCGCTGGAAGTCAAATCGGTCGTGGCGGCCGCCATCCTGTTTGCACCGGCAAGTGTCCTGCTTGGTTTTGTCACGCCTTATGCGGTAAAGCTTCGAACTCTCTCGCTCGCCGAATCCGGACAGACCGTCGGGCGGCTTTATGCCTTATCAACGGTCGGCAGCATTGTCGGCACGTTCGCGGCCGGCTTTTTTCTTATCCCGTTCGTTGGCAGCACGCGCACGCTGTATCTGATCGCGGGCTCACTCTTCGCCGTCAGCCTCCTGCTCGCGCCTTTAGCATTGACCCGGCTCAATTTTGCGATGATGACGATCTTTGTTTTCGGTGTGGCCGGAAGCGAAGCGATGGCGTACTACTTGAGGACCACTCACGGACTGATCGACCTTGACACCGAATACAGCCGCGTGCAGATATACGAGGCCACGCACACCGAATCGGAACGCCGCTACCGTGCCATCGCAACCGACCCGTACCTTGCCCAGTCGGCGATCTACCTCGATGACGGCTCACCGGTTTTCGAATATGTGAAATTCTACGGCCTGACCGACCATTTCAAACCCGAAAGCCAACGAGTCCTGATGATCGGCGGTGCCGGCTATACGGTCCCTCGTGAGTTTTTGAGCGATCATCCTAGCACGCAGATGGATGTCGTCGAGATCGACCCGCAAATGACCGGCCTCGCCCGCCAATACTTTGGCCTGAAAGACGACCCACGGCTTAATATCTATCATGCGGACGGCCGCGTTTTCCTGAACCAGGCTCCGTCGGACAGCTACGATGCGGTCTTTATCGACGCATTCGGTTCTCTTTTCTCAATTCCCTTCCAACTCACGACCCTCGAAGCTGTCCGACATATTCATCGCGTTTTGGGTGATGACGGTGTCGTGATCGTCAACATCGGATCGGCACTCGCCGGTGAAGCCAGCCGATTTCTTAAGAGCGAAGCTGAGACCTATGGTCGCGTATTCGCCGAGGTTCAGCTATTCAAGGTCAGTGCGGACAAGCCCGACGGTTCGCTTCAAAATATCATCCTGATCGCATGCAAAAAGGCCTGCGGTGAACGCAAGCCAATTCAGCAGAAGGCAGCTTTGCTTTTGAGGAACCGAGTGGAGTTTGAGCGAGGCTCGGCCGCGGTTCTGACGGACGATCTTGCCCCGGTCGAGTACTACAACTCGATCGCCCTTTCGCGAGTTGATTAGCCCAGATGACCGATCACTTTCTTGCATAATTCGATATTCTGCCGGTTGCGACCCATTGATACGAGGGATGCCCGTTTTTCAGGGTCGCAAATACTATTTACCCAGATATTATCCTTTTCGAGAAGGATGGTGATTCGCTCGCCCCAACTTCCCGACCAAAACCGAGGGTGAGTTCTCAGGATTATGCATTTTTTTGTATTATTTCGGACTTGCCAATTGTTGTTCTCAGCTAGCCGCAAGATCGCCAACGTGATCTCACGCCAGTTCTTTTCTGTGTTGACTTTCGTCAACCTCAGCTCGCGGTTGCGGTGGATTAGTAGGAAGAACGCTGCGGTAGCGGGAGTCACTGTGGCAAAAAGAAAGACCCGCGTAACTGAATCCGGGAGTGTTACTTCTCCGACGGTCAGGAGGTCATAAGCAGCAAAGAACGGCATTAGCGAAGCAATAAAAGCCAATCCAAACACAGGTTCAAAATGCGTAAACCATGCCCAGCCTGATAGTACGAGCTTTTTTTGTTCGAGTGATCGACTTATCTCGGCTGGTGTCATCTAGAACGCAGGTTCTTCGTATACCCCGTAAACGTCCCTGAGAGCAACGCAGATCTCTTCGACGGTGGCGTAGGCCGCAACGGCATTGATGATGCACGGCATCGTATTCTCGTCGCCGCGAGCGGCCATTTTCAGTTTGTCGAGCGCGGCTGCAACTGCTCCGTTGTCGCGCGAAGACCGCGTCCGCGACAGGCGTTCGAGTTGGTGGTCACGGACAGTTTCGTCGATCTGCAAAATGTCCGTCTTCTGGATCTCGTCGTCCATCACGTATTTGTTGACGCCGACTATCGTCTGTTCACCGCGTTCAACGGCCTTCTGATATTGGTATGCCGATTCCTGTATCTCACGCTGCGGGAATCCGGCCTCGACCGCTTCGACCATTCCGCCGAAATTGTCGATCTTCTCAAAATATTCAAGAGAGCCGTCCACCATCTTCTGCGTGAGTGATTCGACATACCAACTGCCGCCGAGCGGATCGACGGTATTCACAACCCCGGTTTCTTCGGCGATGATCTGCTGAGTGCGCAAAGCGATCAATGCAGCATTGTCGGTCGGTAACGCAAGTGCTTCGTCGTAAGCGTCGGTGTGCAGCGACTGTGTACCGCCGAGAACGCCGGCGAGTGCCTGGATGGCGACACGCGCAATATTATTGATCGGCTGCTGAACCGTGAGCGAAACTCCCGCCGTTTGCGTATGGAACCGCAGCTGCATGGTCCGCGGATTCTTCGCACCAAATCGCTCCTTCATCGTCTGTGCCCACACAACGCGGGCCGCCCGATATTTCGCGATCTCTTCAAAAAAATCGTTGTGAGCGTTGAAAAAGAACGAGAGGCGCGGAACGAATTCATCGACATTCAGGCCGCGATCGACGCCGTACTGCACATATTCGACGCCATCTCTCAAAGTGAATGCGAGTTCCTGTAAGGCAGTCGCACCTGCCTCGCGAATATGATATCCGCTGACCGAGATCGGATTGTATTTCGGCACATGCTTCGTGCAGTATTCGAAGGTGTCGATCACCAGTTTCATCGCCGGCTTGATAGGATATATCCATTCCTTCTGCGCTATGTATTCTTTGAGAATGTCGTTTTGAAGCGTCCCTGAAATTTTAGAGAAGTCGGCTTTTTGCTTTTCGGCAACGACCAGATACATCGCAAGAAAGATCGGAGCCGGAGCATTGATAGTTTGCGAAACGGTCACGCCTTCGAGCGGTATGCCGTCAAACAAAACCTCGAAATCGGCTAGCGACGATACAGCAACGCCGCATTTGCCAACCTCGCCTTCGGATAGCGGCGAATCAGCGTCCAATCCCATCAGGGCAGGAAGATCATAAGCGACACTCAAACCGGTCTGGCCTTGTGCCATCAGGTACTTGAAACGACGGTTCGTTTCTTCGGGTGACGAGAACCCGGCGAACTGCCGCATTGTCCAAAGTTTTCCGCGATAGCCGGTCGGGTGAATACCGCGCTTGTACGGATATTCGCCCGGAAATCCGACCTCAATGCCATCGGCATCGGCCTCGGTGTATAGACGCTCGACCGGTTCAAGCGAAACGCCCTCGAACGACGCCTTTCGCTCCGGAGCCTTTTCGATGACCCGCGCGAGAGTTTCCTCTTCCCAACGCTGCTTGTCCGCCTCGGCCTTGCTTGCTGCTTCTTTGATCTCAGGTGTCATAGCTTATTGAACTATAAGCTGAGATTTTAGCACGCGGCATACATCCCGCGAAATATGAAAATCAGCACGTTAGCGGCATTGGCGACTCAGTATTCCTTTCGCCTTAGCGTCTTTTTCAACGTCGAATTCTCGCCAAAGTTCACGTCATCGATCAGCCAGCGGCCACTCAAGCGAATGAGGTGGATGGTATAGACA
>WBZY01000322.1_pt1 | contig 38713 bp, 31 predicted proteins | sample 5204191 | NCBI WGS metagenome assembly WBZY01 (sample SAMN12344363, study PRJNA552823) | activated sludge metagenome | biome: Activated sludge suspended growth; feature: Anammox Sidestream; material: Wastewater; isolation source: activated sludge from anammox sidestream of wastewater treatment...
TGTGCGTGAAATCTGTGAAGATTTAAATAAAAGCGCGCTCCTTAAACCCTACGGGATCTCATTTCAGGCCATAGGATGGGAAGATGCATTCCCGTCTCCTGGCCGCCCACAGGAGATTATAAACCGGCTCGTAGAGGAGTGTGATATCTTTGTGTGCATATTTCACAAACGGTTTGGTTCTCCTACGGGAAAAGAAGCATCGGGCACCCTGGAAGAATTTCTCCTTGCCTACGATTCATGGAAGTCATTGAAGAAGCCTCATATTATGACTTATTTCAAGGCAGTGCAGATTCGCTCTAAAAAGGAACAGGAAGACCCCCAACTGACAAAGGTGCTGGATTTAAAGGACAAGATTGAAGAAGGGAAATTGCTGTTGTTTGGGGAATTTTCCACAACCGATGACTTTCGTGTGAAAATCAAGGAGCATCTGGAAGGCTGGACTGCGGAAAGCGCAAAGGGGTGGGAAAAAATCAATGGCAAAATTTCGAAACTGATCCCTGAAACGGAACTACCATTAATCATCCCTCCGACCTACAAAAACTGGATATCCATGCGCTGCGAAAAAATGGATATTGATAAACTGGTTGACACGAAGGACAAGGGACTGATTAGTTTAACCTTGCCGGAGACATTTATTCCCCTCTATGCAGCACCGCCGGATAAAAAAACAAAGGCGGAAATGTTTATTCCCTTCTATACCGAGCAGATAGGCAAAAAAACAAAACAAGAACAAAAAGAGATAGAAAAAGGGCAATCTGCCGTTGATATCGAAACTCTTATAGCTGAGCATGAGTACTTGTTAATAAGCGGGCAGGCAGGCTCTGGTAAAACAACCTTACTCAAGTATCTGGCTTATACTATAGTAAATGACAAAAACAAAGCAGGTTTAAATGGCTTTTTACCGATAATGGTGTTTTTACGTGATCTGCCGCAGATAAAGAAACCGGCAAACCTTATTTCTGGTACCGGCACGGCAGAAGAACTCTTGTCTGATTATTTTCAGGCGGCAAAACACGGGCTGACCATCGAACTTGTCAAGGCATACTGTAAAGAAAAACGAGCAATTTTTTTAATTGACGGGCTGGATGAAATTGAGCCAGAATTTAGGAAAATTGTGGTTGAATCGTTGGCTACCCTCAGAACTGATTATCATTGTAATAAAATGGTGCTATCGGGCAGACTCCACGGTATAGACGCAGCAGTCAATAACCAGTTCGGCGAAAAACGGGTGGAAATCAATCCTCTTAACTTAAACCAGGTAGAACTTTTCATCGGCAAATGGTGCAAATTCGACCGCGAACTGCAAGCCAAAGGGAAAACATCTTCCATGATGTGTAGTGAAATTAAGGAACATCAGAATGTGGAAGAATTAATTACAACCCCATTGATGCTTACGGCAGCGTGCGTTCTCTATCATTACGACAAAAAATTGCCAGAACAACGGGCTGACCTCTACGAAAAAGTCATAAGCAATCTCATCCACAAGCGTTTTTCCAATCCAAATGAAGTTTTGAGGTTTTTAATGGAGTTGGCGTATGAAGTGCACACTGCAAAACAGGGAAAGCTGGGGAAGGACTTCGACACAAGTAAAATAGGATTTGATAAAGCCTTAGCCCTGAGAGTCATGGAAACTATTTTTGGAAGGGAAAAGGACGAAACAAAAACGCAGCACGAGCTTAGACTGATAAATGAATTCGATAAAATAGAACAAAACTGTGGCTTGTTAAGACTGGAGGGCGGGCAATATCGCTTCTGGCATCTGACTTTTCAGGAATTCCTGATGGCAAGGAAAATAGCGATGTTTGAACGTGACCATGCTAAGGTAATTAATGAAAAATATTGGGATAATGACTGGTTTAAAGAAATGATAGAATTGTTCATTGGTCATTTAAGCAACACTGCAAACGCAATTGCTGTTGGCATTGTGGAAGACAAGTTACGCTCCCATGATTCAAGTCCTTTCCGAAATTGGCGATTGGCTTGTAATTGTTTATTGGACATTCATCCAGACATGAGAGACTCAAAGGTCGTTAAGCTGGCGCAGGAATGCTTATGTTCAATATTTGAGCAAAAACTTGAACAAGACTCTAAAATACTTACTGAGGCTGGAGAAATTCTGGGTTGGCTAGGTGATCCTAGGGATTTAAAAGAATTTGTACTAATTGAAGGGGGAGAATATGATTTAGAAGGCTTGGGTAAGGTTGATATTTCCCCCTTTGAAATATGCAAATATCCGGTTACCAACCAGTGGTATAAGGAGTTTGTTGATGCTAAAGGATACGAAAAGCCCGAATATTGGAGCCCACACGGGCAGAAATGGCTTGAGCAACAACAAGAAAAATTTCCTCGATACTGGCATGAGCGTAAATGGAAGTGTCCGAATTCTCCCGTTGTGGGTATTTCATGGTACGAAGCGTATGCCTTTTGCAACTGGCTAACCAAAGACGACAGGTACATCTATCGTCTTCCTACAGAGCAGGAATGGCAGGTAGTGGCATCTGGTATTGAGAGGCGGGTGTATCCGTGGGATAATGGCTGGGACAAGCTGAGATGCAATAATTGGGAAATTGGTCTGCAAAAAACCTCACCAGTGGGTATTTTCAAAAAAGGAGACACACCAGAAGGTATCTCGGACGTGGTAGGAAATGTATGGGAATGGACAGATAGTTGGTATGATAAGGCTGAAATGCGTGTTTTGCGCGGCGGCTCCTGGGGCAGTGGAGATTATGACTATCAGTGCACAAGTCGTAACCATGGCGTACCGTTCGGCAGACGCAGCGATGTTGGATTTCGTTTCGCCAGGACTCTTAAACTTTGATTCTTTTACCCTGTAAAGGAGACATTCTATGTCAAGCTCTTTTTTCTTTTAGAAAAAAGAGCTTGACATAGAATGTCTACAGAGAATTATCGTGTGCAGAGGGTGGGGGTGGGCGTTGTCATGGTGATTTAACTGTGCCGGTTACATCTTTTTAGAGAAAGGAAGAATGCTTTCCATGTCAAACAACAAAGATGAAAATTCATTTCCTGTGTTGTCCTGGAATTCAAACGAATGGGACGTTTCGTTGAAAAAGCTATATGAGTACGTTGTACGGGAAACCAGGAAGGCGATAACGTGGTACGACGAGAAGCGCCGGAGTAAAAGGGTATGGGGATATAGTTTGCGTATGAGCGCCATCATTGTAACCGGCGTATCAGGTGTTATTCCCGTGTTGAGCCAGATCTTTCTTACAGAAAGACTCAATCCTCTGTGGGCTACCATAGCGATAGCAGTTGCCGCTATTCTTATTGCACTGGACCGGTTTGCAGGGTTGACCAGTGGTTGGGTGAGGTACATGATTACCCAGATGGAACTGGATCGGTTACTGGAAACCTTTTGTTTCGATTGGGAGAAGAACAGGCTTGCATATTCAGGTAGTGTTTCCACTCCGGAACAGGCAAAAGAAGCCCTTTTGTTATGCAAAGAATTTATCTTGAAAATACGGGAAATGGTAAAGAATGAGACGCAGATGTGGGCGAGCGAGTTTCAAACGGCGCTGAAAGAGATAGAAAAGGCATCCGGAGCAACAAATCAGAGCAGAAATCAATAACAACGGCGCCAAGAACAGGCAATAGCGGTGCGGAGGACGGGGAAAAATAATTTGCTTGATGCTGTACAAAAGATGAAGGCATGTCCTTCGAGATCGATTTTAGGAGTAGGTCTCAAACCGCCCTACGCTGCTGTGATAAGGAGCCGGGGTAGGTTGGATTGAATGAAATGAAACCCAACGAATTTCAACGTTACGAATGGTTGCTGTTGGGTTTCACTTACGCTCTACCACCCAATTTATCCAACTACCGTATTCTATAGCCCTGTTTAGATAACACGACAAGCCTTCCCTTGAAGGTGTTGGCATGGTAGGCCTTAAAGAGGTTATCTATTGCGAAAAGGATGTCTTCTAACAGAGGAGGGTGAATCCGTATAAGGATGGTACCAAATAAATTTTGTGGAGGATACCTGAGAATATCACCAAAATGTTTATCAAAGGTTATGATAGTTCTTTCTTCCTTTATTGCCAAATCAACAATCGTATCATCTGTTGCCCCGTGAAGGCAAAATTCCTGAATAGCTTTAATGTCGTGCCCGGATTTGAGAAGATGCGATACAAGAGAGGGAAATATATTCTCATCCGCAAGGAATCTCAATGTTGTGTTGCCTCTTCAAACGGAATATATTCCTGATCCTTAATAAGTGAAGCGGCATAATGCAAACATTGCTTTATGTCGTCTTTTGTTATCTGTGGATAATAATCCTTTACAATGTCATCGGGTGTTAAACCAGATTCGAGAAGTTCGATGATGATATATACCATAATCCGTGTCCCTTTTATACAGGGTTGACCATGACATATATCCGGATTCGCTTCTATACGGTTGTCCATAAGCGATATCTTCTTTCTTGTGTAAAAAAGATGCGGAGAAAATGCCTTTTCAAAAATATAGCATAGAAAAAGGCAGAAAACCAAGAGAAATTTTTATGGGAATAGAAGGAAGCTGAGAGGCGCATCTTAAAAATTAAATAACGGCTCAAGGATTTGAGTCGGGTAGGTTGGGTTGAACGAAATGGAACCCAACGGTTTTTCAATGTTACGAATGGTTGGTGCGCCGAGTGTCATCGGCAGAAATGTTAAGTTTAGTATCAAGGTGGATTAAGCGAAAGCGAATCCACCATTTTCGTTTATAAGATGTTACTGGTGAATTCGGCGCAAAAACCAGCGCCCTAATCCACCCTCTTTAAAGGTATGTTTTTGGATTACGCGTGCTTCTCGCGGTCTTTTGCGCAGTCGCTCACCTGGCCCTTGATGAGGCCGATGGTGTGGGGGATGACGGGGAGTACGACGGCCAGGTTTTCGGCGACGCCCTTTGGGCTGCCCGGGAGATTGATGATGAGGGTCTGCCGGTATATCCCGGCAATCGCCCGTGACCCCATGGCCCTGGGTGTGTGTTTGAGTCCCTCCATGCGCATCGCCTCACCAAAACCGGGCAATTCTTTTTCGATGACTGCCCGTGTGGCCTCAGGGGTAACGTCTCTGGGGCCGACGCCCGTTCCGCCCGTGGTGACGATCAGGTCTGCCCTGTCGGCGAATTCGAGGAGTTTTTTTGTGATCAGGTCCTTTTCGTCAGGGATGACTTCGTAGGTGGTGATTGTGGCGTCGATGCCCGCAAGCATGTTCCGGATCACCTCGCCGCTCTTGTCCTCGCGTTCGCCCCGTGAGCCTTTATCGCTGAGTGTCAGAATGGCTGCCCGTATCATGTCTTTGCTGCTCTTTCCGCACCCTGTTCGAGGATTTCAATTTTATCGCCCGCTTGAATCGTGCCGCCCGTAAGGATCTCGCCAAAGATACCCTCCCGGGGCATGATGCAGTCGCCAGCCGTATAGTAGATAGCGCAGCGGTCATGGCACAGCTTGCCGATCTGGGTTACGCGAATGGTTATGCCGTTGCCAATTTTTAGGATGGTGCCGATGGGGAGGGATTTGAGTTCGATGCCTTCCGTAACGATGTTTTCCCCAAAGTCGCCGTCTTTGATCTTAAGTCCTTTTTCACGCATGATGTCTGCGCTTTCCCGGGCAAGCAAGCTGACCTGGCGGTGCCACTTTCCGGCGTGGGCATCCCCTTCGAGGCCAAAATGCTCAATTAGCCTGCCGGTGCCGACGTCGCGCTTTTGGGTGCCCTTTTTTTCACTGATACAGACGGCTACAATTTTTCCCATGGTCGTTTCTAATATTCATTGTTATGGAATTTCAAAGTTGCGGCCGTAGGGCGACGAGGCTCGTCGCTCTACATTGAGGAGGTTGCCGGTGGCCTAATCAGATTGATCTTAGCATGACCTATTTAGCGTGTCAAGCATGAACCGTGTACAGCCTGGTTATAAAATGCTTGTTTTTTTACAGCAATATGATTAAAATTACAAGGCCTTACCGAGTCTCCATTTTTACGTTACCGTGCTATAGAAAGGTGAAATTTCATGACCAGTGAGCATACAGATTTAGCGATTATCAGTCGGGCAAAAGACGACAATGTGAAACTTGTTCAGCTGCAATTTACCGATATCAACGGAAATATCAAGGCCGTTACCATACCGGTAGAGAGATTCCCGGAATCCATTGAGAAGGGGATCTGGTTCGACGGTTCGTCAATCGAAGGGTTTACGCGGATTTGCGAGAGCGACATGTATCTCAAGCCTGATACCAGCACCTATTCACTGCTTCCCTGGGAGACGGAAGAGCCAACGGCAAGACTCTTTTGTGATGTCTATATGCCCGATGGTTCCCCTTTTGAAGGCGACCCCCGGTATATCCTGAAACGGGCCATTAAAAATGCGCGGGCGATGAATTTTGAGTATAACGTAGGCCCCGAGCTGGAGTTTTTCCTGTTTAAGCCAAAAAATAACGGACAGGTGGAGCCTACTCCCCATGATGTGGGAAGTTATTTTGACTTTTCGCCGAGAGACCTTGCCGGGAATGTGAGAAGGGATATTATTTTTACGTTGGAGAAGATGGGCCTGAACGTCGAGATGAGCCATCATGAGGTTGCCCCGGGTCAGCATGAGATTGACTTCAAATACGCCGAGGCGCTGAAGACGGCGGAAAACGCCCTGACGTTTAAGCAGGTGGTAAAGTCGATAGCGCATCAGCACGATTTATATGCCACCTTTATGCCGAAGCCCATTTTTGGGATGTGTGGCAGCGGGATGCATTGTCATCAGAGCCTTTTTGATATTACCATAAAAAAGAATATCTTCTTTGATGAAAAGGATGAATATAAACTGAGCAAGGTGGCAAGGCAATTTGTTGCCGGACAACTCCAGCACGTTCGCGCTATGAGCGCCATCCTGTCGCCCACCGTAAATTCCTACAAGAGACTGGTGCCGGGGTATGAGGCGCCGGTCTATATCTGCTGGGGGCAAAAAAACCGGTCTGCCCTGATACGGATTCCGCGATACTCTCAGGGGAGAGAACAGTCAACGCGGGCGGAGTTGAGATGCCCGGACCCCAGTAATAATCCGTACCTCGCCCTTGCAGTTATGCTCGAAGCGGGGCTTGATGGCATTAAAAGAGGCCTGGTGCCGCCGAACCCGGTGGAAGAGAATGTCTATGAATTTAATAAAGATGAACTGGCGTACCGGAATATTGCCACCCTGCCGAACTCGCTGGGTGAGGCAATTGAAGAGTTAAAGAAAAACAAGCTGATGGAGACTGCGTTAGGTTCGCACACCTATCATGTCTATATTCACGCGAAAATGGCGGAATGGGATGAATATCAGATACAGGTAACCGATTGGGAGCATAAGAAATACTTTGAGACAACGTAGGGCGGCTACGCGGCAGCCAAGTCCCTCGTGGAAAACGAGGGAGGCATGAAAAAACGCTAGATAACAATTAAACAGGGAGAGTTCACTTCTTTAAAGGATTATTATTTATGAACAGGCTGATTATTTGGGGGAGGCGGATATGGAAGTTGGAAATATTTTTCGGCACTTGCTGGTACATAATGAGGCGTTTGTAAAGAATACGGAAGTAACGAAGTTTTTAGCCTATGCCACGCACCAGAATCCGTACATTACCCTGCTGACCTGTTCTGATTCCCGGGTGCAGGGCGACATCTTAGGGAAAGACATATTTAACAAGGTGTTTATTATCCGAAATGCCGGGAATCAGTTCGCTGTCAACCGTGGCTCCATCGAATATTCGCTCTTTGTCCTCAAAACTCCCGTTATGCTGGTGCTGGGGCATACTGATTGCGGCGCGGTAAAATTTGCCACGCATGCCTGTGTAACGCAGTCGAAAGAGATTGTTAATCTGTCGAAGTCTGTTGATCATCTCATGAAGACGGATTATTCATCACTCAGCCGCGAGATCAAGACTGAGATGCTTCCTTTGACGATTCCTATTGAACGGGGGATTCCCGATTTAAAAAAGATTCAAAACGAAATGAAAGAGCTTGCGTTTCTGAGCCAAACCAATGTGGACTATCAGATAGAAAAGGCATTAAAATATTATGGTGAAAGGGTAAAGGAAGGCAAACTGACGATCATCGGCGGGATTTATGACTTCGTGGGCGCCTATTCAAATCAGCTTGGCCGGGTGCTCATTACCAATATTAATGGCATTATTAATCTGATAGACTTGCAGGAGAGTGCAAGAAGCATCATTAAGAGAATGCCAAACTACGATGAAAATAGCGGCGGATATAAGATTACCAGCGAGCTGATTAGTGAGAAGGTAACTCGTATAGCCGTATAGAGATTATGAGCGCTCATGGCCGGATCCAGGAAAATCACGACAGCATACCCTTTGCCAGGAGCGAATGTTCTGATGGGATGTGCTGTTTCACCTGTGTCATTCCGCCGGGGAATAAGCACATCGGTTTTTTCAAGTCCTTATGGAAAAGAGGAACAGGATACCCTTATGTCAAGTTGCTGGTGACCAGTGAGGGATACAAAGACGAATGGTACGATTCCTGTAAGTTTCTGAATTTCACCATCGCTCCGGACGCTGCCAGGTGTCATCTTATCATGGACTTGCGCTGCAGTATTTACAAATCCCGTCCCACCCAGTGTGTGGGGTATCCGGACCGGGCAGGGGAATCGCTGTATCAGAGCATCAGTGGTCCCTGCATCTTTAATGAATATACCGCGCCACCTGCATATCGTAAACTGGTTTACAAAAGAGAATGGAAGGCGTTTTATGCAATTTCAGACCAGGCCGATGCTATTCGCGGTATCTGCGTTCATGAGGACTCATCCGCAGCAAGAAGCCTGATTTTAGAGGCGAAGGGTGTCGTCCGTACAACGCTATTGGTAGGCAACAGGGAGCGGGAATACATCCTCATCCCCATACAAAAACAGACAGAAAATATTTTGTATATATCTGAAAAACATCAGCCAATTGCCACAATACGTCAGGCGTATTCCCGGTGGGAGGAAAAGATACACAATAATCTCATAAACCATTATGGAGAGGAATGGGAATCGAGGCTTCAAGGTGCAATAGAAATGGAGGAAAAAGATGCTTGTAAAAGAGGTGATGAAGACACAACTGGTAACCCTGAATGATGATTCAAAACTGGGTTTTGCTAATGATATTATGTATTTGGGAAGGATCCGGCATTTGCCCGTGGTGAAGGGAGAGCATATCGTTGGCATCCTGACACAAAGAGACCTTTACCGTGCGTCATTAACTTCCATTCTTACGAACTGGAAGGAAAACAACGAGTTTCTGGATTCCATTAAGGTTTCGGAAGTGATGACAAAGCATGTGGTGACCATTTCCCCGGATGCAACCATTGAAGAGGCCGCCCAGAGTATGATTGATAAGAAGGTGGGGGCGCTGCCGGTTGTAAAGGAAAAAACCAGGCTGGTTGGTTTAATTACCGAGACGGATGTATTGCAATATTTTGTCGACGAGAGCAAAAAGAAGAAGTGAATTTTTCGAAAAAAAGGAGGAGGGTTCCATGTGCGATGTCGGGGGCCATGTAAGCAGCGATATGATTACGTGGCAATGCGCTTGTTGTGGTACGGCAATAAGGGATTCGAACGATCCCGTCGAAGGGCTTTGCGATCTGGGGATATGCTTGTCATGCCGTAATGCGCCGGAAGACTGGTTGGCTTTTGTCAGAGAGGAATGGGAAGAAGGTATCTGCTCGGATTGCTTATCGCCATGCGACCTCAAGCGCTGATTGACGCTGCTGGGTTGCAGAAAAACTTAATGTGGAGTGAAGCATGATTTCGCGGAGAACGTTTGTGCTGGGCACTCTGGGATACGGATTTGGGTTCGTAACTCTGGGGGGTTACAGCCGGTGGCTTGAACCTCGCTGGGTTGAAACGAATCATGTTCCGATAAAGATTCATGCCCTGCCAAAACAGTTTGAGGGGATGACGATTGCCCAGTTATCGGATATTCATCATTGCAAATACGTTCCCAGGGATTTTATCCGGAGATGCGTTCAAAAGGCAAACGCGTTATGTCCGGACGTCATTGTGTTGACGGGGGACTATGTGTATCGTTCCCGCGCATTTATTGCGTCCGTTGCAGAGGAATTGTCTGCGCTCAGGGCAAAAGAAGGGGTCTTTGCCGTGCTGGGGAATCATGACGATAAAGACCAGACTTTCCATGCCTTATCCAAGGCAGGTATCCGTGTGTTGATCAATGAGCATGTCCCTCTTTACCGGAAAAACGATTATCTGTTTATCGCCGGAGTAGATGATCTGTGGAGGGGGCGGGTGGATTTCCGCAGGACTTTAAAAGGCACCGATGACAAACCAAAACTCTTATTAGCCCACAACCCAGATACGATTGAGATGGCAGAGGCTCGGTATGTTCATTTTATGATGGCGGGCCATACTCATGGCGGGCAGATAAGTGTCCCTTTGTATGGACCTCCCGTGGTGTACTCTCGTTTTGGCTATATAGCGGGGCTGTTTCACAAGGGAAACACGACGATGTATGTAAACAAAGGCATTGGAATTTCCGGTCTCCCGGTGCGATTTTTAGCGCGGCCGGAAATTACCTTGTTTACGTTGCGGAGTGAAGAAGTCAAGGATGCGCAGCATCAGAAGCGCCAATGTTGACCCTCCCTTGTAATCCACGCCTGGTCTTTTTCCCATGAAGTTGAAGAAAAGCAAGAGGAGGCAGGAAATTTTATACGGTTCATTTTGTTCGGGAACAGGTTTAATGGTAAAATATGCAGCTCTTGTGTTGTGTCTGGTTGTGATATGCTTTTCTCCCGCGTATGGGGACACCATCGTTTTAAAGAATAGTAGTGCAGATATCGATCTTAAGATAACCAGTGTCAGGAAGGATTGCGTCAATGCTATCCTGACAAGGCATTCCATAAAATCTTTGAACATGGAGTTTTTCAGTAGCAAAGAGTATCCCGATGTAATTGTTTTGAATATCACGAACACTGCTATGGAATGCAAGATTAAAGAGATCGCGGAAGATTATGTCCGGTTGCAAATTCCTGCTTCTGTGATTTCCTCGCTTGCCGTGTCGTCCCCGCTGGAGGGTGATATGAAGAATACGGTTTCGGATAAGATGGTGAACCGTCTAAGAATGGGAGACGTGGAAGGGCGTGGGGCGGCAAAGGAACCGGAAGAAGGAAGGGTGTTTGAGCCAATGGCCGATGGGAATGCCAGGGAGGGGGGAATTCGCGATGGGCTAAGGACTTCCTCGTCGGAGGGCGTAGCAGTGGAGAAAAATTATCGGCTCAGGGTTAAAAAGGCGGAAAGAAAAAGTCCTTCGGTGGAAGGGGAATTGTCGAAACCTGAAACAGAATCCTCCGGATTGGAAGAAGCCCTTACGGATGAAGAGACGTTGGAACCGGATGCCGAAACGTCCGAAATGAACCAACAGGCGGCGCACGAACCGATGGAACCGCTGGAAGAGGAGGACAAAGAAGGTGTCGAAGATGTCGTGAAGAAGGATAAACCTGTTGACCAGGACCCAAATCTTGGCAGGGTTGAAGGCAGGATATTGCACAGCGGAAAACCTCTTCCGGATTGTCAGGTGAAGCTGCAAATGTTGGAAAAAGTCGGGATCTTAAATAAGGGGTATCATCCGATAGAAGGGGCGCTGGAGCATGAAGTGATTACCGATAAGGATGGCGTTTACCGCTTTATGAATATGTCTCCGGGACTGTATAAGGTCTATTGGAAGCCTTCTTCAGAAACTTCGTGGATCAGGCGCTTCAAGATGGAGCCGGACGTTGTGGTAAATTCCGGCAGGCTTACCACTCCCAAAGACATCGAAACCTTGAAAAGGACCTTAAACTAGGCCTTCGGCAGCTTTCCCAGCGTAGCGCGAAGAGTCTCGTCGTTCTACAAAAGCAGCTTTGAACTTCCTCTACATTTAGGCAGATCATGAAAAAGCCCTGACCGTTAATTTATGAAAGAGGATATGGTATTTCAGTAAGAGTAAATAATTCTGGAATACTTTATTGAAACTATTATTTCATTATTGAAATTTTATTGCAATGCACCGGGGGAGGTAAGGGTATTGTTTTTCTCTGGTTTTGCAAAAACTAAGAATTTGAAATTTCAACAGTTACATTTTTTTTTAAAATTTTCAGATTTTTTAGTTAAAAAGGAATGAATATTGACAACCTTGTTGCGTTAGTAATTTTTTTTCAGCAGAGACAGGGATTGCTGTCAACTCGTTTATTTTGGCTGATAATTTTGCGGTTGACAAATTCTTTTTCCAAAGGTATTATGCAAACCTTTACAATTAATTATGCTGTGGATAAGTATTTTCTCTTTTAGAAGCTGATTATGGAGGTAATGATGGTGAAAAGTTTACGATACGGAGCTTTTGTCGGTAGTTTTATACTCGGAGTAATGTGTAGTGCGGGGTGGATCAACCCTGCTATAGGAGCGGAGGCTTATAAAGAGATTGATGTGAAGGATGGGGGAGCAATTGCCGGCGTTGTTAAGTTTGACGGGGATATTCCTGCAGGAAAAATGCTCAAGGTTGATAAGGATGAACAAACATGCGGGCACGAAAATAAGGTGTCCGAGGAATTGGTGATTAACGGAGAATCAAAAGGAATTAAAAATGCGGTTGTTTCCCTGGTTGAGATTGCAGCAGGCAAGAAGGCTGAAGTTGTGACTGCCACCTTAGACCAGAAGGAATGTCTGTTTATGCCCCATGTGCTGGCGGTATCGACCGGGGCAAGCGTAGATTTGCTGAATAGCGATAACGTGATGCATAATCTTCACTCCTGGTCAATAAAAAATCCGGGCTTCAACGAAGGAGTGTCTGGTGGTGGGAAGATGACGAAAAAATTTGATCTCCCTGAAGTGGTAAAGATTACGTGTGATGTCCATAAATGGATGAGTTCCTTTATCGTTGTGAAGGCCAACCCGTATTTCGCGGTGACGGATGAAAATGGACGTTTTAGGATAGAAAATGTGCCGGCGGGTTCTTATAAAATCGAGGCTTGGCAGGAGAAGCTTGGGAAGAAAACGGCGGATGTAACCGTAAAATCAAACGAAGAAGCGGCGGTAGATTTTGTATATGCTAAGAAATAGCGTGATCCTATTTTTACTGGAATGTGTAATTTACTCGATTGAAAAGGCGCATTGCGAATGAATAATTTGAAGATAGTGCAGCAGTTCAATAAAAGAAGTGCTTTTTTTGTTTTGTTGTTATTCCTTTCTCTCAGTTCCTTTCTCTCGGTTCCTCCACGCCTGTTTGCCGCTGATGTGTCTGGTGAGCAGACAAAGACTGGCGAAGGGGCGGCAACCGGCGTAGAACTCCCTCAGTTCGAAGCAGGGCAATCATCCGGAGCGCCTCAGTTGGCTGAAGGTCAGCCGGTGACGGCCGAAGGAACTGCGACGGCGGCAGTAGAGGAAGAAGAATTGCCTCCCGTTCAGTACCGGACATTTTTTGGATTGGATTCCCGAACGGTCGTTTGGATCGTGTCTGAGTTGCATCTCATGTTCGCCGCGTTTGTGCTGGGTGTTCCTATCTTTGCGGTAATCGTGGAGATCGTAGGTTTCAAGGGCGGAGATATAAAATATGATAAGATGGCCAAGGAGTTTACCAAGCTTTTATCTGCCGCCTTCGCCACAACCGCTTCGCTTGGTGGTCTGCTTGGTTTCTGTTTGTATGGGTTGTATCCGGAGTTCATGGGGCACATGACGAACGTTTTTTCGTCAACCATGTATATTTATGCCCTGATGTTCTTTGGCGAGGCGTTTACGTTGTATGGGTATTACTATTCGTGGGAAATATTAAAAGGAACCGCAGCGAAAAAGTGGTTTCACATCTTTCTGGGAGTAATGCTCAACCTCTTTGGAACAGGATTGATGTTTTTGACAAATTCCTGGGCGACGTATATGATGAGTCCGTCTGGCATTGTACCGGCAACAGGAAAGGTCGTGAGTTTGTACCATGCGATCTATAATCCGCTCTGGATGCCTGTGAATATCCATCGACTCATTGCTAATGTCTGTTTTGGCGGGTTTGTGGTTGGCGCCTACGCTGCGGTGAAATTCCTGGGTGCAAAAACAGATGAAGAAAAGGCGCATTATGACTGGATGGGTTATGTTGGAAATTTCATTGGTGTCGGGGCATTGATCCCCTTGCCTTTCGCAGGATATTGGCTGGGTCGGGAAGTCTATAGCTCAAGCCCTGTCATGGGAAATATTATGATGGGTGGCGCTTTCTCGTGGACTTTTATTATTCAGGCCATTCTTATTGGTATGCTCTTCATCGGGGCGAACTATTATTTGTGGCTTGGCATGGGAAGAATTAAGGGATCAGAGCGATACACGAAATTTTTTAAATATCTTATTTTTATCATTTTTATGTGTTTTGCGGTATGGCTCACCCCGCATAATCTGCCTTTAAGCGGAGAAGAGCGGGCAATGATTGGTGAGCAATATCATCCATTCTCCAAATACTTTGGCGTTATGGCGGCAAAGAATGCCGTGGTAAACCTGATTATTTTGGCAACCTTCTTTTCCTTCCTGATTTACCGGCGGAGCAATAAGGGTGAGATATGTCCGTTCTCCGAACAAGGCAAGGTCGGGAAGATCGGTATCTTTTCTGCCCTGATCTTTTGCCTCCTCATGTTGGTTTCCTACGCGATTTCGCTCAATTTTGTGGAGTTGGAAGAAAATATCAAGGTCTTTGTGAAGCCGCTGGTCCGGTCGCTCTATATCCAGTCGTTTGCCGTATGTCTTGCGGCGTTTCTGACCTTCAAGAATAAAGGCAAGCTGGGGCAGGCGTTGTTGTTTGCGGTGACGGCGTGTATTGCCGTGCTCTATTTCTGGTATTACGGTTTCCAGGTGATGCAAAAGGCCAACCTGGTCTTGCGATATTTGTCGGTAACACAGGTGTCGATCGTCATGAGCTGTCTTATTATGAACGCTATCATCGATATTTTCATGTTCCGGAAATCAAAGCTGGTTGGTGGTATTGTTTGGGGAAAGATGCCCGTAAGATCTCAGTATGCGTTGCTCCTCCTGTGCGTGGTTATTGTTATTTTAATGGGATTAATGGGGTTCATACGCTCCGGTCTCCGAATGGATTGGCATATCTATGGGGTATTGCAGGATACCTCTCAATGGGCGTATACACCTGCACTGTCGTACATGGGTCGAGTTGTGGGATTGATTGTTATGCTCTTTCTTGGGCTGGTCGCATTCGTATTCTGGCTGGCTAATTTAGGTGATAAGAAAGAGAAAGGGGTATTGAAGGAAGAGTTTGAATTAACGGAGCCACACCCGGAGCACTATGAATAACGCATTGATTTACTAAAACGAATATGAAATAACATACGTAAGTAAAATGCGAAGAGAGCAGACGGGGCGTGAAAATCGCGTTGAGCGGTTTCGGGATTTGAAATAGTGATGGAGGTAATTGGTATGTTAGGTGTGATTAAATTTCACTGTGTAGAATGAAGGCCTGGGAAAACTTATGAATAAGAGCATGCTAAAAATTACAGCTTTTGGAATTGCGGTTATCGGATTTTATATCTATATCACTATGTATGTGGCGGGGCTTTCCGGTACGGGTGGTGGTGAGTCCGCCGGTGGAGTGAGTCCTGAGGCTGGTGAGAAGATATTTTGGGGAGATGGGCAATGCAGCACCTGTCATAAGATTGGAACCAGTGGCAGTGCTACCAGGGGGCCTGATCAGGAAGGTTTGGCGAGCCGCGCGGAAGAGCGGGCGAAGGAATTGGGGTTGCCGTCAGGATTGGACTATCTTGTTGAATCTATCGTTGACCCTGACAAATATATTGTAAAAGGGTATGATAAAATTATGCCTCGGGTGTACGACCCTCCGATTATGTTGTCACGTGAAAAGATACTGGCTGTTTTGGCGTATCTGCAAACCTTGGGTGGCGAGCCTGACTTGGGGGCGCTGATGAAATACAAGGATAAGATTCCGGAGGCATCAAAAAAGAAGGTAAAACCATGGGTGCCACCAATGGTGGTTGATGCAAAAGAAGGGGAAAAGGTGTTTTTTGATGAAACGCGTCCGGTTACCTGCGGTAAATGCCATGTGGTTAATGGACGGGGAAAGAAGGTGGGGCCGGAACTTACCGGCATTGGGGCAATCCAGACGGCTGACTATTTTGTAGAATCTGTTCTGAAACCAAGCGCTAAGATCGTTAAGGGTTATGAGACGATGTATGTGATAACCACTGACGGTATACCATATAATGGATTGATTAAAAGTGAAACAGATGAAGAGCTCGTATTGCTGAAAGAGGAAAGCGGTGAGATTGAAGAGGTTGTTATTCCGAAATCAGATATTGCCGAAATGAAGAAGCAGGAAGTGTCAATCATGCCGGGAAATATCGGCGAGCTGCTAAGTGTGAAAGATTTTTACGGAATAGTGTCTTTTTTACAGAGTTTGAAATAGAAAATGAGAATGTTGTCTATGCGAGAGAAACAAAAGTTAGGAGCGTATGATGGCTAAAAAGCGCAGTGCATTTTTGTTAATATGGGTAATTACAGCGGTAGGCTGTTTGTATCTGTTCCTTAAATATGCGGCACCAAAAATTTTTCAGATACTGATGGCGAAGGATCATCTTATGCCAACGCCGAGCACGTTAATGATGTGGTATATGATCATGGGGGTGTTGGCAGGATTGGTGTATGCAACCACCAGCAATCAAAAATTTGTGGATTTTTTAAGTTTTTTACTTCCTGATCGCGGTCCCATGATAAAATCCTTCCTTCAAAAAATTCTCTTTGTTGGTTTTCCCGTGCTCGTTGGATGGTTTGTGTATACATGGGCGATTCCAGGCGCTGCCTCGCCGGTAGAACTGAGGATTCAGCATCCGACGTTACCGCAGGAATTTGAAAAGCTTGAAAATCCGTTCAGGCAAACAGATGGAGAGACGCAAAGAAAATGCGTTGAAGAAGGGAAGATACTTTTCCAGACCTACTGTCGTCCGTGTCATGGTTCAAAGGCGGATGGTAACGGGCCGTTTGCCAATTCTTTTCGTCTGAGACCGATTAATTTTCAGGACCCTGGCACCATAGCCACGGTAGTGGACAATTATCTCTTTTGGCGTATCAAGGAAGGTGGCCCTGGTCTGCCATCTGAATCCACGCCGTGGGATTCAGCGATGCCATCATGGAAAGACGATTTGAAAGATGATGAAATATGGAAGATTATTATGGGTGAGTATGATACGGCAGGTGTTATGCCCCGGCAACGGGAAAAGCTCGAGTAAATTGCATTGGGGCTTACGTGTGTTTTGGATTTAATTTAAAAACAGCAAGGGAAGAAGTCAAGTGCGAATATGAGAAAAGCTTTGAATAAAGGATTGATAAGTTTGATATTCGTTGGTGTCTGTGGCAGCACCTTTTTGATGCACAATGAGGTGACGGCCCAGTCTTCGAATTTGTTCAGGACCTATAAACGCGAAGTGCCTCAAAAATTATCTGAGACTCCGGAATCTGTTGCTGCCGGGAAAAAGGTTTACGAAAAGAGGTGTTGGTATTGTCATGGTATTGAGGGAAAAGGCGATGGCCCTGCCGCGGTAACAATGTTTCCGAAACCGAGGAACTTCACGAGGAACGAGTACAAAGTGCGGTCTACGGCGTTTGGTTCAGTTCCGACGGATGAGGATCTGTTTAGAATTATTACGAGCGGAATAGAAGGAACGGCGATGCCTTTCTGGAGTACGATTAGCGAGACGGAGCGATGGCAGGCGCTGTATTATGTAAAGACGTTTAATGATCAGTTTACAAAAGATGCTTCACCGAGAGTGATTCCCGTGGGAAGTGTTCCATCGACGCCGGAAAGCATAGAGCGAGGCCGTGAATTATTCAAGGAGATGAAATGCTTTGAGTGTCATGGGGATGATGGCAGAGGGAATGGGCCGCTCACGGTTGCCCTGCAAACAGAATGGAATATGCCTTACCGGGCCAGGGATTTGACGAAGGGTTGGAATTTTAAAGGCGGGAATGCCATTGAAGATATTTATCGGACGATATCAACGGGATTCAATGAAACTCCCATGGGTTCATATTTAGAAAAACTATCTGACGAAGATCGCTGGCATGTTGCCCACTATGTTAAGAGCATAGCAAAGGATATGGCGTCGGATGTTGTTGTAAAAGTGAAGTTGTTTGAAGGCGAACAATTGCCTTCGGAGCCATTGGATGAAAACTGGAGTAAAGCAACAGCCGTCGAGATCCCCTTGGCAGGGCAGATACTGGTAAGTCCGCGCCACTGGACTCCTTCTGTTGATGCAGTCATGGTAAGAGCTTTCTATAACAACGATGAAATCGCCTTTTTGCTGGAGTGGGATGACGCTACTAACAGGCAAGAGGAGGTTTTTAGAGATGCCATCTCTCTGCAATTTCCCGCAAAAATTCCTGAGTCGCTGAAAAAGCCGTATTTTGCCATGGGGGATTCAAGCGGTTCCGTAAATTTATGGAGTTGGAAAGCGCACTGGCAGGAAGGATTTGGTGCGATTGCTGAAGCGCCGGAATCAGAGCCTGGGGTGGCGACTGAATTGAACGCCAAGGGTTTTAAAAATATCACCGTGCAACCTCCGGAAAGCCAGAATATCACGGGAAAAGGTGTTTATCAAAACGGAAGGTGGAAGACGGTGCTCAAAAGGACCTTGACCACAGAGGATGTAAAGGGGGATATTCAATTTGAGGTTGGCAGGCTCATTCCCGTGGCTTTTGCAATCTGGGATGGCTCGAATAGTGATGTGGGCGGCCAAAAATCAGTATCGTCCTGGTATTATGTCTCTCTTGAAAAACCCGTACCCAAAACAGTCTTCGTATACGTTCTGGTTGCTATTGTTATGGGTGCAAGCGTTGAGATGTGGTTTATAGCCAGGTTACGCAGGTTTCCGCCAAAAATGGAAGAAGAACAAGAATAATATATCATGTTAAGGAGTTTTTGATGAGGTTAAGGTCTATCGTGAACTTACAGAAAAGATGGTTGACACTAATTTTAGTTTGCTTGCCTTTTGCGGCTTGCCTCCATGCTTCCTTCGGTCAGGAAAGAAAGATCGACAGCATGTTTCTGGAGTTGGATAAAAAATACCGGATGCCTGAGCAGTGGTCTGCCCTGCCCTTTGAGCTGGAAGATCCTTACAAAAGGGTTAAGAACGGCCCTCCGCTGGTTAATGTTATTTATAAGGCAAATGTCGAATGGTTGTCACGGTGGATTGCGAATCCAAAGACGGTAGTGCAAAATGCAAAGATGCCAAATCTGGGACTCGATTTTGACGAGATCAAGGCGGTTATCGTTTTCCTGGGTAGCATTGCTGAAAAGGATGTGCCTCAGGTAGCATGGGATGAGTTTTTACTGAAGAAGGAAGATGCTCTCTCAGAAGACGAGTATGATAAGATGGAAAAGGTTTTTAATGCCGGCAAAGGTGTATGGGGGCGTGCCCGCTGCACGATCTGTCACCCGATAAAAGGGGTTGGTGGAAATGTCGGTGTCGGGCCAGATCTTGGGGAGATTACAACGAAAATTAACAGAAACTGGTTGCATGCCTGGCTTGGTAACACGAAGAGCCATTTTCCGGATACCATGATGGCTCAGTATCGGTTCACGGATCAGGACGTCAGATGGCTTGTTGAGTTTATTATGCGCGATACGCAGTTTATTCCTGAAGAAAAAGATGAAGAGGAAGGGACCGCCCAGCCAAAGGTTGAGACTCCGGTTTTGACAGAAAAGGAATTTTCTGGCCTGCGAAATGATGCCGCTCTTATCGAAAAAGGAAGGAGCGTTGTTGAAAAGGCCCGGTGTTTTGTTTGTCATGATATAAAAGGAATTTCTGAGTTAATGCCGGTTATTGAAAGAAAGCGTGAAGGACTGTCCGGATTTGAAAAGCTTTTGTATGAAATCCGGTGCCTGGCATGTCATCGGATACAGGAAAAAGGCGGCACGTATGCGCCAAACCTGACGTTTGCCGGCAGTAAAATCAAGATGAACTGGGAGGGAGAGTTTTTGCAGGCGCCAGACATTATTCGTCCTTTGAGCCAGCAGATGCCAAAATTTAATTTGACTGAAGATGAGGCAAAGGCTGCCACTGAATACATCGAAAAGTCGTTGCTTACCAAAGAACCTCTGCCCGATCCCTTTAAAGATGGTCCGCCTACTGCGGAAATCATTGCAGCAGGTGAAAAGTTGTTTTATGAGAAGGGGTGTAATACGTGTCATGCTGAGAATATTACCAAGGGTGGTGGTGTTGTCGGCCCTAATCTTGCGACAGTTGGCGACCGGCTGCAGCCCGCTTACATCTTGCATCATTTAAAGAATCCGCAGCAGGTAAATCCGCAGGGAGTGGAGCCAAACTTTGGTTTGTCAGATGAGGAATTAAAGCAGTTGGTAGGTTTCTTGGTGGATCATGTGAAGAAGAAAGAGGGAACATAATGGGATATTTTATGTGCTGGAAAAAATTTGCTGTAAACACAGCTCTTGTGTTTGGGGTGATTGGTTGGTTTGCAACGGCAAACGGTGCTGAAGTTTCCCCGCGAGATCAGATATTTTTACTGTCACCGAAAAAAACCTTTGACTATTATTGCTCCCCATGTCATGGTTTAAAGGGAAAAGGGGATGGAACGTTTTTTACCATTGATCTGAAACCAAAACCGAGAAACTTTACCGATCTCGACTATATGAAAAAAAGGACTGATGATCAGCTGATAAAGTCTATCACCGATGGTTCGAAGTCTGTTGATAAGTCAAATCTTTGCCCACCATGGGGGAAGACGCTCACGGATAAAAAGATCAAGGAGCTGGTTGCGTATATACGAGGACTTGCAACACAGGAATCTGCGGCTCCGGTTGCTGTGGCAAAAGGACCCGTATCGGTCGATGAAAAAGAAAGCCCGGTTAAAGCTGTGATGCGCTGGGGCTTCATCGCTGTAATCACCATTGCACTGGCCAGCGGTGCGATCAGCGAATGGAAGAAATTGAGAAATGAATCACCAAAGGGGTAAGTTTTTTTAACAAAAGGTTTCTATGTATAAAAAAATATTTGTTGCCGTTGACAATTCTTGTTACTCCAATTTTTGCATCGATGCAGGGGTTGCCCTTTCTCAAAAATATGGTTCCCTGCTAGTGGGGTGCCATGTCTATGACGCCGCCTTGCACCAACGGCGTTTCCGCGATATGGAAAAGGGATTGCCGCCTCAGTACCAGGACGAGAATGTTTTGCAACACCAGCGAGATCTTCATAGTTCGCTGATCAATTTGGGGCTCAAGTTGATTTCGGAATCGTATCTGAACGTATTTAAACAAAAATGCATGGAAATGGCAGTTCCTCATGAGCAGCTCCTGTTAGAGGGAAAAAATTATCATGAAATCATAAACGAAGTCCAGAGAAACCGGTACGATCTGGTGATTTTAGGAGTGCTTGGTTTGGCTGCCGTTAATGAACAAATGATTGGAAGTGTTTGCGAACGGGTTGTCCGGCGTATTAAAACCGATGTTCTTGTCGTAAAGAATAACGGTTTTGATGGGAAGGTGGTGGTCGCGGTAGATGGTAGTTTAGCTTCCTTTGCCGGGTTTGCTTCCGCTATCCAGTTTGCGAAGTCGTTCAATGTAAAACTTGTCGCGGTTTCTGTATTTGATCCCCATTATCACCGTGTTGCTTTTGAAAGTATTGCAAATGTGCTTTCTCAGGAAGCGGGTCAGATTTTCCGGTTTAAGGAGCAGGAAACGCTTCATGAGGAGATTATTGATAAAGGATTGGCCAAAATATACCAGAACCACCTTGATCGGGCAGCCAGAATGGCCAGTGATGCTGGCGTTGAGCTTGACACGGTCCTCATGGAGGGCAAACCTTATGACAAAATACTGCGGTTTCTTCAAAAAGAAAACCCTTCTACCGTGATCGTGGGACGTACCGGGATTCATAATACCAATGGCTTAGATCTTGGCAGCACAACAGAAAATCTCCTGAGATTGGCGCCATGTAATGTGCTGCTGACCGGTGGAAATGCAGAGGCTAAGGTAAATGAACCAAATGGATTCTTGGAGTTCCACAGACCATTAAACGAAAAAAAATATACGTCGGTAACGAATACCCTTGAGTCTCCGCATAGCGAAGATGGTTTCGCAAGGGTAGTGAAAAGCGATCAAAAAATTTCCGACAAGCATCAGATAAAAAGACAAATTCCTGTTTGGACGCAGGAAGCACAAATACAAACCGAGAGGATTCCTTCTTTTGTTAGAGGCGTAGTGAAGAAAAAAATTGAAGAGTTTGCGCAAGAGAAGGGTTATCAGGAAATAACTACTCAGATTGTAGACGAGGCAAAGACGTTATTCATGGGTGACAGCTCGATTCATAGTGTTTGAAAAGTGGTTTATGAACTGGATGGACATCTCCGTCTCTCCCTCAAGCCAAAATGTCCTGGTACCCGCCGTTTACGATCAGAGATTATTGCCTGTTCGCAACCTTCTTATCCCGGTATTCCGGTTGTTTCAATCATGCACCGCCTATTTCAAAAAAGAAATGCGCGTGCTCTGCAACCTCGTACACCAAAAAAGACTAAATGTTGTAATATACCGCAAAGAATAAAAATAGGTAAAGCATGTTGGCAAATATTAACCCTTGGTTTGTGGAATATCGTTTGCCAGTGTTTGATCTGAAGCCTACAAAAGTATAAAGCTCGGCAATTGTTTCTGAAGGTGTCGTGGAGGGATTTGATTATTGGGATATAATATCTCTGTGGTTGATAGGAAGGAGGTCTTGGATTTTTAGATAGCGGTTTGCTTGTATTTATCGTATAATCAAAAAATATGTTTATCGTCTTTTATATTAAGAAATAATGAAGGAGGGGGGAGAATGAAAAAAACATATTCGTTTTTAAAGAGATATGGTGTGGCCCTCTTGAGTTGTGCTTTTCTCAGCACGGTATTATTTGCTGCTGATGAAACGCCAGGGGTAAAAGGGCCAAGCGATGAGGAATTTATTCCGGCAAAAGAAGTGTTGAATATAAAATATGTGGATGTGGGTAAGCCGTATCATTTGGATGTTGAAACGTTACACGCTTTTTTCAATGATGCAAAGGGTGTAACCGTACCGTTTCAAAAGCAAGACAAGGCTTTTCCGAATGGCGGTGGATCAATAGCGAATGCGGAGGTGAGAGCCATTCATGATGGTCTTACGGTGTATTTCAAGGTTTCCTGGAGCGATCCGACAAAGAATGCCCGGGCAATTGCAGTTCAGGAATTCAGGGACGCAGTGGCGCTGATGTTTCCCTTGGGAGCAGTTGAGATAACGCCGGCAGAACATTTCAGTCCAAGAATGGGCGACCGGGAAAAGCCAACAAACCTTTGGCATTGGAAGGCAGACTGGGAAGCGGATTTGCTGGTAAAGGGCGAGTTGGAAGACGTAGAGGCACAGTATCCCAATATGCATGATGACTTTAACCTGAATCCCTACAGTGCATATTATCACCGGGAGCTCATAACAAGCGTTGAGGTTTTGTCGGGTGGAAGGGCTGCGAATAATTTGCTTTCTCAGCCGTGGAGGGGAAGGTCGGTAGAGGATTTAAATGCAGAGGGTTTTGGTACGTTGACTACCCAGGATCACCAAGACGTAAATGGATGCAGCAAGTACGAAGACGGGGCATGGACGGTGATTTTCTATCGTCCTTTAATTACCAATGATCCACATGACGTGCAGTTTGTGCCTGGCGGGACGAGCTATTTCAATATTGCAGTATGGAATGGCGGAGAACAAGATAGGAATGGGCAAAAGAATATCTCTATTCAGTGGCATCCTGTAACACTGGAAAGAGTGGCCTGGCAATAATTTAATCGGTTAGAATCAAGGTTAAGAGGAGGATTGAAAAATGACATTAGTACACAACTGGCACTTAGGGAGAAGGATGGAGTATCCCTATTTTGAGTCCAGACCAAAACATCAGTTTGCGGCTATCTTCAATACCAATAGGTGTATTGCCTGTCAGACCTGTACCATGGCTTGCAAAAGTGCCTGGACATACAACAAAGGGCAGGAGTACATGTGGTGGAACAACGTGGAGACCAAGCCATATGGTGGTTATCCGCAGTCGTGGGATGTAAAAACGCTGAAGCTGATTGATAACGGTGAAAATACCTGGTATACCGATGAGAAAGATGAGAAGTTGTCGCCTTACGGAGTTTATGAGGGTGATACGATCTTTGAGGCTGCAGCAAAGAAGAATATCAACCAGTGGGCAGTCGGTTATATTCCCGAAGACAAGGAATGGCGCGCACCGAATTTTGGAGAAGATGTGGCAAAGAGCAATAAGCCGGATGAATATTCTTCATTGCCGGAGCATAGCAGATGGTTTTTTTACATTCAACGACTGTGCAACCATTGCACCTATCCCGGATGTCTGGCAGCCTGTCCTCGAAAGGCTATTTACAAAAGAAAAGAGGATGGAATTGTCCTTATTGACCAGAAACGGTGCAGAGGGTACCGGAAATGTGTTGAGCAGTGCCCTTACAAAAAACCCATGTACCGGGGGCTAACGAGAGTAAGCGAAAAGTGCATTGCCTGTTATCCCAGAATTGAAGGAAGAGATCCCTTGACGAAGGGGCGTCCGATGGAGACGCGATGTATGGCTGCGTGCGTAGGGCAGATTCGGTTGCAGGGATTCCTGGATGATAACCCGAAGAACCCGGTTACGTGGTTGATCAGACACGACAAGTTAGCATTGCCTCTGTACCCACAGTTTGGAACGGAGCCGAACATATACTATATACCACCGCGATGGGCGCCAAGGGCTTATCTGAGGCAGATGTTTGGTCCTGGTGTCGATGAGGCAATTGAGAAGTTTATGGTGCCTTCCCGGGAGAGGTTGGCGGTGATGTCGTTGTTCAGAATGACTCAAACCATTATTTATGAGTACAAGATTGAGGAAGGGCCAAAAGTGTTTGAGACAACGATTCACGGCAAGAAGTTTGAGTTGTACAACGATACCGTTATTGGGTATGGTGAGGATGGGCAAGAGGTTGTTAGGACTACAGTCGAAGAGCCCGTTTACATCAGGGACCCAAAACATTACAATTCAATTTAGGATTGAGGTTTATTTATGGAAGCCGACAGGAATAGTCTTTTAGATCAGGAAGTTGCATCCAGAGTCGATAGCTTGCTTACGCGAAGCTCCATGTATCAGGTTTTGTCTGCCTGTTTTCTCTATCCAACGGAGAAAAATTTGTCAGTGCTGAAAACTCCTGAAATTCAGGAATATCAGAAAGCGTTAGTGTTATGTTATGAAAGTATAGACGATGGCGTTGAGTTAAACAGGTGTTTTGGAGAGATTCAGGAGGCATTCGCAGCTACATCCATTGAGATCTTGCAGTCTGAATACCAGCGCATTGTTGGGCACACGATGTCAAAGGAGTGCCCTCTCTACGAAACGCAGTACGGCGCATCCCAGGTGTTTCAGCAAGTGCAGGAATTAGGGGATATTCAGGGTTTTTACCGGGCATTTGGACTTGATACTTCGGAAATAGAGAAGGAACGATGCGACCACGTAAGTGTAGAATTGGAATTTATGCACTTTTTGCTTTACAAGCAAGCCTACGCCATGGAAAACCATGGCGATGAAAAGACGCAGATATGCGTGGATGCACAAAAGAAGTTCCTGAAAGAGCATATAGGCAAATGGGTGCCGCTCTTCTCGGTTCTCTTTGCCAGAAAAGCGGGGGAAGGTTTTTACCGTGCAGTATCTGCTCTGACAAAAGAGTTTCTGAGATTGGAAATAAAATTAATGGATGTGAAAACGGAGATATATAAGGAATCCGATCTCAATCAGGAGGCGGTAGCTGGGGCTTCAGATGAATGCTTATCCTGCGCATCTTCTGAAGATTTCAGTGAGGAATGATTATGAAGCTGGAATTTGATCCGAGTTTGATTGAAGAGGTAATCTTTGGGGAGTTGAAGGCCAGGGAGGAAAAGGGGGATTTTACTCTGACTCTCGAATATCATTCCTCCATTGATCCGGTTTACGAAAATTTTCCCTTAGATGAAAGACCATCGCAGTTTAAAAAGATTGAGTGGGATTTCTTTAAAAAACTTGAGTATCCGAAGCTCATAAAAGAGGTTTTCAGCGAATTTCCTGAGCTTGAAGAAAAATCTGCCGGCGGAGTGATCGCCAAGGCGGTAAATAATTTTGACGAGGGCTCGTATCTTACTAAGGGTATGAATCAGGAGTCTGGTCAAAAAAGGATTGTTGTTAAATTACTCCCGGAGCGTTTTCTTGATATTCCTTATCTAAAAAAATTGGTCAGGCATGAATTGACGCATGCCTCTGATATGCTCAGTGATTCGTACGGCTATCGTGATGAACGCCTCGGCGGCAATCCCATGGAAGAAAGCATTGTCAAGGAGCGGTATTGTGTTTTCTGGGACATCTATGTAGATAGCAGATTGATCAGGAAAGGGAAAGAGACGCTCTCCGATAAAGACATCCGGTATAATGAGTTCTCTGCTCTCTATAAAAAAATTCCTGATGAAGTGAAAATGGCTATCTTTGATGTCCTGTGGCAAGATGAGAAGTTGACGCATGAAAAGATACTGAGGATGGCAAGGGATGTGAATGAGGTAATAAAAATTTCTGACGGGTTGCCGATAAAGCATACCCTTAAGAAGAAAAAGACCATTTTACCGGGAACCCAATGTCCTCTATGCCAATTTCGGACATATCAATGGATGGAAGGCATTGAGCAAGATGATTATCTTGTGAATGAAATAAAAAAAGATTTTCCTGACTGGGAGCCGGAAGATGGCGTATGCGGGCAATGTGCAGAGGCTTACAAAGTAAGAAAGACAGTTTGTTGATTTTTCAGAATAATTTAGGTAAAAACTTTTATATACATGGTTTTACGTTGAGAAAGGAGTAGGAAATATGAAACTTACCAGAAGAACTTTCCTACAAGTGGCAGGTGCAACAGGAGCGACCTTTACCGTTGCCAATAAGGCAATGGCATTCAGGCTCTTAAAACCTGCCGTAGAGGTAGGAAACCCCCTGGATGCTTATCCCGATCGCTCATGGGAGAGTGTCTATCGTGACCAGTATCGGTATGACCGGACATTCACCTTTACGTGTTCGCCGAATGACACCCATGCCTGTAGGGTGAGGGCGTTTGTGAGGAATGAAGTGGTTATGAGGGTTGAGCAGAATTATGACCATCAGAATTACGCAGACCTTTACGGGAATAAGGCGACCAGGAACTGGAATCCCAGGATGTGTCTGAAAGGCTACACCTTCCACCGCAGGGTTTATGGTCCATATAGGTTACGGTATCCGCTTATCAGAAAAGGGTGGAAACAGTGGGCAGATGATGGGTTTCCTGAATTGACACCGGAAAATAAGTCAAAGTATATGTTTGATGCCAGAGGACAAGATGAGCTCTTAAAGGCATCGTGGGATGATGCCTGGACGTATGCTGCAAAAGGGATTATCCACATTACCAAGAAATACAGCGGTGAAGAGGGTGCCAAGAAGCTTATAGAGCAAGGGTATCCGAAAGAAATGGTGGATGCCATGAAGGGTGCAGGCACGAGAACGTTCAAGGGACGTGGTGGTATGGGTCTCCTCGGTGTTATCGGAAAGTATGGTATGTACCGGTTTAACAACATGCTTTCCCTGGTTGATAGTCATAACAGGGGCGTAGGACCTGATAAAGCGCTGGGCGGAAGGAACTGGTCGAACTATACATGGCATGGTGATCAGGCCCCAGGGCATCCTTTCTCTCATGGTTTGCAGACCTCAGATGTCGATATGAATGATATTCGGTTTTCGAAGCTGGTCATCCAAACGGGAAAGAACCTGATTGAAAATAAGATGCCTGAGGCGCACTGGCTGACCCAGGTTATGGAGAGAGGCGGAAAACTCGTTGTTATTACGCCTGAGTATAGTCCGTCTGCTCAAAAGGCCGACTACTGGATCCCGATCAAGTGTAACACCGACACGGCGCTCTTTCTGGGCTTGACAAAAATACTGATGGATGAGAATCTCTACGATGCTGACTATGTAAAGAAGTTTACCGATTTCCCATTACTTGTCAGGACAGATACCTTGAAGAGGTTGCAAGCGAAAGACATCTTCCCCGATTACAAATTAGAAGATATTACGCATGGTCCTAGTTACAAGCTGCATGGCCTCCACGATGACCAGAGAGAAATTATCGGGGATTTTGTTGTGTGGGATGCAAAGACAAAGGGTCCAAAGCCGATCACGAGGGACGATGTTGGTGATAAACTAACGGCCAAAGGCATTGACCCCGCTCTCGATGGCACATTTAAAGTAAAAACAGTTGATGGTAAAGAGATTGAGGTAATGCCTCTCTTTGAGATGTATAAGATACACCTCAAAGATTATGATGTTGACAGCGTCGTTGAAATGACTAATTCTCCAAAAGAGTTAATCGTAAGATTGGCGCACGATATTGCGACCATAAAACCTGTGGCAATCCATTATGGAGAGGGTATCAATCACTATTTCCATGCAACACTCATGAACCGGTCGACCTATTTGCCGCTTATGCTAACCGGAAACGTAGGATATAAAGGATCTGGTTCTCATACCTGGGCAGGAAATTATAAGGCAGGCAATTTCCAGGCAGCAAAGTGGTGCGGTCCTGGATTCTACGGTTGGGTGGCGGAAGACGTGTTTAATCCAAACCTTGATCCGACTGCGCCGGCAATGGATTTAAAGGTAAAGGGCCGTGCCTATGATGAAGAAGTTGCATACTGGAACCACAATGACAGGCCTTTAATTGTGAATACGCCGAAGTACGGGCGTAAATGCTTCACCGGCAAGACGCACATGCCAACGCCGACCAAGGTCATGTGGTTTACCAATGTAAACTTGGTCAACAATGCAAAGCATGTGTATCAGATGCTGAAGAATGTGAACCCCAATATTGAGCAGATCATGTCTACGGATATTGAAATGACGGGTTCGATAGAATATGCGGATTTCGCATTCCCGGCAAATAGCTGGATGGAGTTCGAGACCCACGAGATTACCAGTTCATGTTCCAATCCGTTCTTCCAGATTTGGAAGGGTGGTATAAGGCCGGTAAACGACTCCAAGGATGATGTGATGGTACTTGCAGGTATGGCGGCAAAGCTGGGTGAATTGCTCAGGGATATGAGATTCAGGGACTTCTGGAAGTTTGCCCTGGAGGGAAGGCCTGAAGTCTACATCCAGAGGCTATTGGATGGCAGTACTACCTCGAAGGGATACACCTTTGATGATATTGTGGCTGGTAAATACGGCGAGCCTGGCGTGGCCTTGTTAAATTACAGGACGTATCCCAGACAGCCATTCTGGGAGCAGGTGCATGAAAGTTTGCCATTCTATACGCCAACGGGGAGACTGCAGGCTTATAATGATGAATCAGAGATCATCGAGTACGGCGAGAATTTCATCGTACATCGTGAAGGTCCTGAGGCAACGCAGTACCTGCCGAACGTAATTGTAAGCACCAATCCTTACATCCGTCCGGACGATTATGGAATTCCGGAGAGTGCAGAGCACTGGGACGAAAGAACCGTAAGGAACATCAAGAAATCATGGGCAGAGACGAAGCAAACAAAGAACTTCCTGTGGGAGAAAGGGTATAAGTTCTTTTGTGTAACGCCAAAATCAAGGCATACGGTGCACTCTCAGTGGGCTGTGACCGACTGGAACTTCATCTGGAACAACAATTTCGGTGATCCATACAGAATGGATAAGAGAATGCCCGGTGTTGGTGAGCATCAGATTAATATCAACCCACAGGCAGCGAAAGACTTGGGTATTAATGACGGCGATTATGTATACGTCGATGCCAACCCGGCAGATAGACCCTACGAAGGATGGAAGCCAAATGACCCCTTCTATAAGGTGTCAAGACTTATGCTCAGGGCAAAGTATAATTCTTCCTATCCTTATGAGGTAACAATGATTAAGCACTCTTCGTGGATATCTACGGAGAAGACAGTAAAGGCCCATGAGACAAGACCTGATGGCAGGGCATTGTCGGCTGGTACCGGATATCAATCAAGCTTCCGTTACGGTTCTCAACAGAGTCTTACCAGGGACTGGTCTATGCCCATGCATCAGCTTGACAGCCTGTTCCACAAGGCTAAGATTGGCATGAAGTTTGTCTTTGGTTTCGAGGCCGATAACCACGGTATCAATACGGTTCCCAAGGAGACCCTGGTGAAGGTTTGCAAGGCTGAGGATGGTGGGGTTGGGGGTAAAGGATTGTGGGATCCGGCAAAAACCGGATATACAACCGGCAACGAAAATGATTTCATGAAGAAGTATCTGGGCGGTGAGTTGATAAAAGTGGAAAAGGCGTAATACGTGTACTAAAAGTGAGCTAACAGGTGTATTAAAGGCATTTGTTAGCTCACTTGTTTTTAGAAATTTTTGAGGATAGGAGGGAATAAAGAGTTTATGAAAAAATATCTTATTTCTGGTCTGCTTGCGATTTCGTCTGTAGTATTTTTTTCTCATTCAATTGTTTGGGCTCAGGCGGAGGAAAAGAAGGTGTTGACACCTGAAGAGATGGCCGAGGCGGCGAAGAAACTGGAAGAGGCCCAGCAGAAGTTGAAGAAGGTGGTTAAAAATGTGCCGAGCGTGGATAATGCAGGCTCTATCACCGGCGTTGTAACTTGCCAGAAAATGAGGAACAGTGCTGATGCGATCGTATTCATTGAAAAAGTAGGAGATAACAAGTTTGCTCCGCCCACAGAACATGCCGTTGTTGATCAGCTTAATCTTACCTATGTACCACGCGTTGTTGCTATGCAGAAGGGTACAACGGTGGACTTTCCGAATAGCGATGCGGTTCGTCACAACGTGTTTTCTCCGCCCACCGCGGCATTACAATTTAACCTGGGAACGTATCCAACGGGTGTGGTAAAAGAGGTGCTTTTTGATGTTGTTGGCGAGACGCCGCTCCTTTGCAACGTTCACAGCGAAATGGCAGGATTTGCCGTAACCTTTGAAAATCCGTATTTTGCTATTACTGATAAAGACGGAAACTATACGATTGAAGGTGTTCCGCCGGGAAAATATACCGTGAAGACCTGGCACGAAAAACTGAAGGAACTATCACAGGAAGTTACCGTAGAGGCAGGAAAGGCTACGAAGGTTGATTTTGATTTGAAGAGAAGAAGATAACCACAGTTTAAAAAACTACCGTACTCATAAGCTAGGCTGTGTATTGAGAATTCCAGTGAGGTGCCAACATCTCACTGGAATTTTTTTATGTTGAGAAACCGGCAGGACAATAACCACTTCAAGGATAATAACGGCGATGAGCGTTTGCCCTGAAATTAACATTTGAAAAATGAGATGGATACCAATATAATTAAATGCCTTATAAAAATGAGGGTTGCCGGGCTAATAGTTCCGGTTTTTGTAACTAATGCAGATTTTTGAGAATGTTTTCTAGGACATGATCCAAAGAAGAAAAACGCGGGTGGTCAATGCTGGCGGCGTACTGATAGGGGGGGATAATCCTGTTTCTGTGCAGACCATGACCAAGACTCACACCGAGGATATCGATGCCACGGTTAAACAGATCAAAGATTTGGAAACGATCGGATGCAATATTGTTCGAGTGGCGGTTCCAACGATCGTTACCGCTAAGTGTCTCGGCGCTATTAAGAGGCAGATACAGATTCCGTTGGTTGCCGATATTCATTTTGGGCATCACCTTGCACTGGAAGCCATTGCCCAGGGGGTTGACAAGATACGGATTAATCCTGGAAACATGAAGGATAAAAAAAAGCTGGAGGAAGTGGTTCTCGCGGCTAAAAATCGTGGTATTCCTATTCGTATCGGCGTGAATTCAGGTTCTGTGCGCAGCGAAGGTGACGAGGCGGAAGAGTTAACCACGCTGATGGTGAAAACGGTTTTGCGGTATTGCGATCATTTCGAGTCACTGGGGTTTAAAGATATCGTTCTGTCACTCAAGGCCTCTGATGTCCCTTCCACGTTGGCGGCCTACCGATCTATAGCGACTCAGTGTGATTATCCGCTGCATTTAGGGGTTACCGCTGCAGGCCCACCGAGCCTGGCGACAATAAAGTCTGCTATTGGTATCGGCGGTTTGCTCTCCGAAGGCATCGGTGATACCTTAAGGGTTTCTTATACCGGTGCGTCAGAATTGGAGATCAAGGCTGGGTATGATATTCTCGAGGCGCTGGGTCTTCACAGGCGTCATGAAGCAGAGCTCATTTCCTGTCCGACGTGCGGACGGTGTGAAATAGATTTGGTGGACATTGTAGAAAAGGTGCGGCAACGTCTGCCGGGCGATAAAAAGCACTTGCAAATCGCTATCATGGGATGTGTGGTGAACGGTCCTGGCGAAGCGCGTGAGGTTGATATCGGCATTGCCGGAGGCAAGGGGTTCGGATTCCTTTTTAAAAAGGGTGAAAAGGTCAGAAAGATACCGGAAGACCGCATGGTAGACGAACTTTTGGAAGAAATAGCCCACATGACATAACCATGAAAAAGATTGTCGTTCTTGGTTCTACAGGCTCGATTGGAAAAAATACTTTAGAAGTTGCCCGAAATCTCAAGGATAAATTTCAGGTAGTTGGCCTGTCTTCAAATTCCCGGTGGGAATTGCTTGCCGAGCAGGTCGAAGAATTCAAGCCCCGATATGTTGCCTTATATGATGGCGAATTAGCCAAGAAGTTACAGCAGCGTTTTCAGGGCACGCATCCGGAAATGCTTGCCGGAAATAACTGCTTGCAGGAAATGGTTTTAAACTGTAATGCGGACATTGTGGTTTCCGCCGTTGTGGGCGCGGTAGGGTTGCCTGCGGCCATTGCCGCTATAGAGCGGGGAAAGACCCTTGCCCTGGCGAATAAAGAGTCTCTGGTTATGGCCGGACACATCGTGATGTCGCTGGCCAAAAAGGATCAGATATTACCCGTAGACAGTGAGCACAGTGCAATATTTCAGTCTCTCCGTTCAGGCAAGTCATGCGAAGTCAAGCGGGTCATTATTACTGCGTCCGGCGGGCCATTTTGTGATTACCCTGCCGATAAACTTCCCGATGTAAAGCCTGCACAGGCCCTGAAGCATCCCACGTGGCAGATGGGACAGAAGATCACCATCGATTCAGCTACCTTAATGAACAAGGCATTGGAGATCATTGAAGCGAAATGGCTGTTTGGCCTCACGGCAGAGCAGATCGATGTTGTTATTCACCCGCAGTCAATTATTCATTCCATGGTGGAATTTTGTGACGGGTCAGTTATTGCCCAGATGGGATCGCCGGATATGAAGGTGCCCATCCAGTATGCCTTGACATATCCAGAACGAAGCCCTCTCAGAGTAAAAGGGTTCGATTTGCCGGCCCTGGGAAGCCTGACTTTTAAGAAGCCTGATGCTGAAAAATTCCCGGCCTTGCGTCTTGGTTATCAGGCTGCGCGGGAAGGTGGTACGACGGGGGCGACACTCAATGCTGCTAATGAGGTGGCGGTGCAAGCGTTCCTCGATGGTCAGATTAAATTCACCGAGATTGCCATGTATGTGGAAAAGGTGATAAGCCATCATCACTTTATAAAAAATCCTTGCCTTGAGGATATACTGGCGGCGGACGCCTGGGCAAGACAGGAGATGAAAAAATGCCTTATCTAAATGTATCAACCAATATTATTCTTGTTATCGTGGGTATCGGCCTGCTTATCTTTGTCCATGAACTGGGCCACTTTCTTATGGCAAAAAAGATCGGGGTCAGGGTGCTTGCCTTTTCATTGGGCTTCGGCCCTGCACTCCTGAAAAAGCAGTGGGGAGAAACGGAATACCGTCTTTCACTCTTCCCGCTGGGCGGTTATGTCAAGCTTGCCGGTGAAGGGCCTGAGGAAGAAAAGACCGGTTCTCACTGGGAGTTTTCGGCGAAGAGTGTCGGACAGCGCGCCTCTGTGCTTGTGGCGGGGGTCGCTCTAAACGCCGTTTTAGCCTTTATAGCCTTCATTGTTGCCTTCCAGATTGGCGTGCCTTTTATTACTCCTGAGATCGGTCAGGTCGCGCCGGGTTGGCCAGCCTGGGATGCCGGAATACAGCGCGGGGACAAGATTGTTGAGGTTGACGGAGACAAAGACCCTGATTTTGAAGACCTTTTTACGATCGTTGCCCTGAGCGATCCGTCCAGGGGGGTAAACCTTAAAATTGAACGGGAAGATAAGACTTTTGATGTCAGGGTCACGCCAAAGTACGATGCCGAGCATGGTATCCAGCGCATAGGCATTATGCCGGCTACCAGTCTGGAGATCGATAAGATATTTGCCTTTGAAAATAATCACTCTCCGGCCAGAGATGCGGGGATTCAGGTGAATGACGTTATCGTTGCCGTAAATGGCAAACGGATTTCCAACGAGGATGAATTTCGCGAGGTTGAAACATCACATCCCGGAAAAGAGATTGCGTTTACGGTATTGCGGGACAATAAGGAATTGGAGCTAAAGGTGATTCCTTTTCAGTCCACCCGGTGGATGCTTGGCCTCTCCTGCGCAACGGCAATATTGGATGGCGTGAAAAATAACAGCCTTGCGAGCAAGGCTGGTTTCCGGAAAGGCGACGAGATTGTCGAAGTAAATTCAAAACCCGTGACGGGTTTTACCGATATCAGGAAGCGGATTATGGACTCGGAAGAAGAAACAGTGGTTTTTACGGTGAAAAGGAATCAAACGGTAACCCTGATTTCTGCACTCCTTGGTGATGAAAAGGTGAAAGAGGAATTTTTGGATGGACTGAGCCCTTTCTATGGATTGAAGGTAGATTCTCTGGTGAATGGATATCCCGCAGAAAAGGTTGGATTACGACCCGGAGATACGATAATCTCTTTGAATGAGAAGGAACTCAAGGATTGGAATTCTCTCCTGCAGCAGGTAGTGTTGAGTCAGGGAAAACCCATGGTAATTGAGTGGATGCGGGGCGATGAGCGGTTTGTCTCTCCCATCGAGCCGCAGAAGGATGAAAAGACTGCGGTGGGGAATATCGGGGTGAAATTCAGGGAAAAAACCGTTGTAAAACAATACGGCCTTTTTGGTTCATGCGTCGTGGGCACGAAAAAGGCAATCATTAATGTTCAGCGATTATATCTGACGATCAAGGGGTTTTTCTCACAGCGGCTTTCAACAAAGAACGTTGGCGGGTTTATCCTTATTGCTCAGGCTTCTTACGAGTCGGCAAAGGTGGGTTTTGGCAAGTTGGTATATTTTTTGGGTATCCTGAGCCTCCAGCTTGCGCTCTTGAACATCTTGCCCGTTCCCGTGCTGGATGGCGGCCATCTCTTGTTTCTTGCGATTGAACGGATCAAGGGGTCTCCGGTGAGCCAGCGGACACTCTCGATCGCCCAGTATATCGGTTTTGGTCTTATCATTACCCTCGTCATTTATGCCACACGGAATGACATCATGCGATTGTTAACGCTTTAATTCGCAACCTTGGAATCTGTCGTTGTCTGTGCGTATGGCAGAACTCATTGATGTTACCATTCCGGGGCAGAAAAAAAGTTACCCGTTAAAAGACATCACCATTATCGGCCGGGCGTCCACGACCGATATTAAACTTGATGATCTTATGGTTTCCCGGCACCACGCCAGGGTCAGCAGGTGGAATGAAGGGTATGTTGTCGAGGATCTGGGCAGTCTCAACGGAGTCTTTTTGAATGATGCGCGGATAACCTTCCCCCAGCCGCTTTCTGACAGCAGTAAAATCTGTATTGGCCCCCATACCCTGATCTTCCGAAGCGCTGAATCGCCACATCCGGCAAACATCACGCCACCATCCAGCGAGTACACCCAAATTATCGTGGCTGCAAAGGAGCATGTCCCGGCGGGAACTGCCGATGACAATACCGGCGAGACCGCCGGTAAAGAGGCGTTTGAGAGGCTACAGAAAAGCCTCAAAGTCTTTCAGGAAATTGCAAGGGCGGTTGGCAGTATTTTTGATATTAATGCATTGCTCAAAGAGATCATAAAGATCGTTTTTGCCATATTTCCTCATGCTGAACGCTGCTTTGTCGCCTTACAAGACCGCGGAGAGAATGCCCTGACGGTCCGGATGGTTCAGACAAGGGAGCCGTCTCTTGCAGGGGAGGAATGCGTTCTGAGCCAAACGCTTGCCCGTCGTGCCATTGAGGAGCGGCGATCATTGCTCATCATGAATACCCGCATGGATTCCCAGGTGAGTATGAGTGTCAAGATCAGCGGCGCAAGTTCCATCCTGTGCGCCCCTCTTTTGTGCCCTCAAAGAACGCTGGGCATATTACAGATCGAGAGCGGAAACACTACCGGCGAATTTTCCCGGACGGATCTGGATCTCTTTACGGGTATTGCTTCACAGGTGGCGTTGTTAATCTATAACGCTGAACTTCTTGATGGTCTCAAACTGGCGAAGGAACGCATCGAGCATGAGAATAAAAATCTCAAGAAACAACAGAAGGTTCGCTCCTCCCTCAGCGATATTATTGGTGTCAGCGCAAAGATGAATGAAATGCTGGAGTTTGTCAAAAAAGTCAGCATCTCTCCTTACAGCGTGCTTATTACCGGGGAAAGCGGCACGGGCAAAGAACTGATTGCCAAGGCCATCCATTATGACGGTTCAAGGGCCGGTCAGCCTTTCGTGGTTTTAAACTGCGCTGCGATTCCGCGGGATTTGCTTGAAAGCGAACTCTTCGGCTATGAAAAAGGCGCATTTACAGGGGCATCAGAGACAAAGCAGGGGCTCTTCGAAGTGGCGGACAAGGGAACAATCTTCCTTGATGAAATCGGGGAAATGTCTGTTCATACGCAGGCAAAACTCTTGCGGGTATTGCAGGAAAAGGAGCTGCAACGATTAGGCGGAACCAGGATCATGAAGATCGATGTGCGTATCCTTGCCGCCACCAACAAGGATTTAAAGGCAGCCATCAGTAGCGGGGAGTTTCGGGAAGACCTTTTTTACCGGTTGAACGTTGTGCCGATACATGTTCCGCCGCTGCGTGAACGGAAAGAAGACATCCCTTTGCTGATAACCCATTTTTTAGCGTCAAGTTGTGCCGATGTTGGCAAGCGTATCAAGGGATTTACTGACGAAGCAAAGACCAATCTGTTAAATTATACATGGCCGGGCAATGTGCGGGAGTTAAGGAATGTCATGGAGAGGATTGTTACCATTGCGCCGGCCGATAGCGTCGTTGGGGTAGAGATGCTCCCCCACGAAGTATATAACCGGTCCGCGGTGCGGTTGCAAAAATATAAATCCGCAGGAACTCTCTATGAAGCCCAAAAACAATTGGAAGTTGAGATGATTATGGACGCACTAAAATCAACAGAGGGTAATAAATCTAAGGCCGCTGCACTGCTGGGGATCAGCCGGAAGGTGCTCTATGAAAAGATCGAAAACTATAAGATTTTGTAACCATGCTGCGCTACAACCTCTGCCAGGGAAACCATCATAAACCAAAGACGCGCAAAAGGTCATAAAAATACGCCACCCTCTCTTCATCCCCCGTTTGGCCGAGACCGCGGCATGAGCTGGCCAAACGCCCACGTTCCCTTCACCATCAGCCTTATCCAGTGATGCTGTCTCATATAAAGACAATCCACCCCCCTCAATCTGAACGAGTCGGAAAAGACAAAATCCCTGTCTGTCCAACAGACAGGCGAAGCCTTGTTTGCAGGATTTAGGCGCTATCGCTCTGGTTCACCGTCTTTACTGCCTATGTCAGCCTGGTTGTAGATATACTCAAGATGCTCATAAAATGTGAATTTTGAATTGATAATAAGGTGGCATGGACAAACTCTGTTTGTCCGTGTTGAACTACGATAAATCATAAATTGTGAGCCTATGGAGTATAACTATTCAGCGAAAAGGACGATGACCGAGAATATTTTCTCAGAATAGTGAGGAACCAATAGGGAAAACGGTCAGACGGGAAAATCCCGAAGGGATGACATGCTTATAGAGAAAAACGCACCACCATATTCAACCCCATAAGGGGTGAAATACCGGGAAAATAACGATACCATGCCACCCTTACACTTATAGCTTGACATGCATTCGCTCATATAATAGCATGACAGGCATTGATAGAATGTAACAGTTCACCCCCTGGTGTGAAAGAAACAAATTCCTCGGGGCATTTTTTTCTGACTTCACCCTGTTTCATTTGTTATACTCCCAGTCATGGAAACAACCATAACGATACGTGGACGCAGCATCACGTTCTCTGATATCCAACGTATCCAAAGCTTCATGGACGAGCACCCTCATTGGCATAGGACGAAACTCTCCCAGGCACTCTGCATTGCCTGGGATTGGAAAACACACAATGGCCTGTACAAAGATATGGCATGTCGCGGCCTAGCCCGACTTTCGCAATTCGAGGGGTATGCAACCCTCTGAGCCAGGAAAATCAAGGGATCATGTAAAAAGGTCGGCACTACAGGCCGACCTGTCCGGATGCGTAAACCTTGGGTGGCGGTTGTTCAGGAAGCGCCAATCCCAACTGCGCCAAAAGGAGGGCAACATAGCTGGTAGGAAGGAGGCGAATCGCCTCCAACCCCCAATCGTCGCCAGATACTTTGGACAACGTGACAAAGTATCCTTTTAAACCAAACGGCTTTCCCGTAGTTAGCGACCCCATAGTGTTGCTCTGGAGCAGAGAAAAGTAAACTATCATGCCTTCGCACGTGCCTTAAGAAATTCTCTTTCAAATGAGAGTAACCCCATCTTA